>Ga0131853_10001235_pt1 | contig 46106 bp, 29 predicted proteins | sample TergutLab28metaG_FD_92764 | JGI IMG/M metagenome (GOLD analysis project Ga0131853, IMG submission 92764) | Labiotermes labralis P1 segment gut microbial communities from Petit-Saut dam, French Guiana - Lab288 P1 (version 2) (version 2) | ecosystem: Host-associated > Arthropoda: Insects >... | reverse complement strand
TGTGGGGACCCGTTGCGCTGACCACGTGACACCCCTCTATCCGCAAAAGTTGGCACTAACTTCGCTGACCGGCGGCGGCCGCTCTGTCGGTATAGTTCGCGTGCGGACTAAGGCCACGGAGTTAATGTGAAAACCTTGTTTGACAATCTTTTATTGTTTTGTCTGTTAGATCGTCCCTCCGCCTGACTACACAAACCATACCTCTCCACCTACCAGTATTCCTGGCTGTCTGTCTCCCAATCTAACGAGTATCTGTACCTCTACCTACAGGTCTATGTAAAAAAACAACGGTGTTACCTAAACCCACAGAATAAAATCTTTCATGTCCTCCCCAGCGAGAAGAGTGACGTAGACAGCGCGGCAGGCAGGAAGACGCCACGCCTCGAAAACCAAGGATTAGGGGGTGGTGGAGCCATTCCTGCAGAAGCGATATACAGCACCTCTCCCTCCAGGCGACCCCACACCATTACCGGTGGCTCACCTGAGGCGATGAAGGTGAGGCTCGCCGCTATGGTTCTACAGCCTCCCACCAGGGTGTAGCACCATCCTACTGCTACAGCTACTGCTGCTGCCACCTACTGTTCTGCCCGCAAGTCGACCACTACTACTACTACCACCACCCAACCACCGCACGTGTGCCTTCTGTCACCGCCTGCTAAAACAAATTAAAATAAATTTAAAAAATAAAGTCGCACGTAACAGAAACGCAGCCTTGTTTCGCAAATCTTTGGTTTGTTGTTGGGAAGGAAAAGAGTTTGACTGAATAATTTTTGTGTTGCATTGTGTGATGTGATGTGATGTGGGAAAGAAATTGTGTCTTGTTAGGCAGTTTTGTGCGACACATTTCAGTGTAAAGCATGAACTTTAAGAAAAAAAAATCTGTAGTTTAGCATCTTCCCCATTTTACCCACTGACCAATAAAATGGGGAAAAATGCCTTTGTATAATTTTAAAGAAAAATATGAAGTTCTGTGGGGTGTTTCTGTGTTTGGCTGTCTAGTTCACATCATGAGCATATTTGCCTGACTGGCTGAGGAACTAACTGATGTTTTCTCAATGCTTTGAGCACCACTGCACCCAGCACTGCAACCAGCAAGGATTTGCACCAGCACCAGTATTTTGCACTGCTTTGACACTAATGCACAGCGCACAACTGTCACGCACTTGTCTGCTCCTGCACCAAACAAAATAAATAAGTATATATTTTCCCAAATGCCTCTATACTGTATAAGTTTAGTGTAATTTATTTGTACCTTTGAAATACAAGGTTCGAATTGCTCCAGAGTGATATGTTTGTTTAATCACTTTTGCAATTGAGCCTTGTATGTGTATATAGGCACATCACTTTGATGGATGGATTTATTTCTTATGGAAAGATAGTGTAATTAGATACAATTATTAGTCCCTGTCACTATTTTATGAAGCTTCAGTCTCAAAGCACAACACAGAAAAGTAACAAATCTGGTTGCTGATATTATTTAGCACTTCTGAAATGCACATTTTTATCTCACTTACTGCGTGGCTTCAAATCACAGAACACTGAACATCTATACCGCTGTTTTGGCGTCGGATTCTACCTGTCTCCTTTGGCGTTATGCAACGAAACCTTTGTATGGTGTATATTATTTCTAATGAAATGTGCATGAGTAGTTCTTTCATACAATATGGCATGGAGGAAAGACTTTGTCCAGCTGTAGGTTATGGGAAAGTAAACTTCTGTTATTTCCCCCTCTAAGTTTTGACTGCCTTGAACACAAATTAAATTGTGACAAATCCCCATTACCTCTTTTTTTCCCCCCTTCTTCTTCTTCTTCCCCAACCTTGGTCTTTCAATAGGCCATAATTTTCAAATTCTTGTAAAGACATGAACTAAACATTGTGCATTATTTATACTTTTGAAACTGAAAATATCAGACCTTACTATTACAAATCTACCGAGCATGAATAATTTTTTTCTTAAACAAAACTGCCAAAAATCACCAGACGTTACATATAAGTGTTTATCACTGCCACTTTTCGCCCAATACTTTTGCAGATAAAACGTAACTATATTTTGGCAGAAGAAACCTCCCTATCAAATATTTATTTCACACTTTTGCACAAATAACAAAATACAAATAACCAAATATGGTAGAACACAGCCAGGCAAGTCACCTCCAGCCAGACTGTGGGATATCCACGGCTTGGTACTGTGTCCATGCCATGCCACTAGACATTTCTCAACACCACGTAACTTACCTTAGCACTATTCTTTATTGACACTTTGGGAACACTGTTGTTCTTGGGACTTTTTGTTTCTATCTTCTCTTTCTTTTTCTCTCAGCAGAATCTCCATTCACACACGAACACTACAGCGTGATTGTGTGAACCGAGCGTACGACTGTACAAAACACAAACAAAACCGACAACAAATTCATCCAAAAGTGAGTGAGGCAAAATGAATGAAAAGTATTAAGTGATATACCTCCTTTCTTTCGGGAGGGTTCCGTGATTTTTGTGTTTCCCCCTCAAACAACGTTGCCAAATGTGATTGTTTCTTATCCCAACTTGCAGCGGCGTTGCAACAACTCCAACAACAGTGGAAGAGCAACTAAAACAAAAAAGGATCGTGATTCTACCAAAGACAATCTGTATGCTGACCTTCAAGTGCCCACTATTAGCAACAATGGGTCAACAATGACAATGACAATGATGAACAAAGTGAACCCATCATCTCCATCTCAACAACATCTGCGGTCAGACAATTATTTTCAGCAGCAACCACACAGAACAACAAATGACTACTACCTGTCAGGTCATTTTCAGCCCAATAGTTTCGAAAGGGCTGAAATCTAGATGGTCATGTGTACACTGTTTTCATAATTAATAAGGGAAACTAATAGTCTGACATCTTTATTTTTATGCAACATAAACTCTGTATTATTTAATCATAAAATCAAATTTGTGAGTAAGTTTGAATAAGTTTGTCTATTATGAAACTATATTTGGAAGTAACGTAACTACTGTAACACAGTTTTAATCCATATGTACCATGAAGTATAAATGATTTCAGAGACATTTCATCTTGCCAGTATAGTATTTATATTGAACTATAGACATGAATCAATAATAAGATGATATTTTCTGTAAATGTTAAAGCTCATTTTCAGATTCATTAACTGTAATTATACGCTACCAACAATTTCTACTTGTATGTCACACTACAATAAGCTGTTTCATAAAATCAGTACTGTATCAAAAGGATCTCAATGTAAAATTGAATTTAACCATTCTATTGTACTTAAATTTCAATGTACATTTCTATATGTAAATTATTGTTTTGTTTCACCTTTCTATTGGCACATAACCACCAGTCAGTGGCGTATCCAGGAATTTTGTTTGGGGGGGGGGGTTCCCAACAAATTCAGTTGAGGACAGGGATCTGGGGGCGGTAGCCCCATAGTCAGGGGTTCTGGAGGCAGCTGTAATTTCGTACAAGAAATTTCATTTCATATAGTAAAGTCTTCTTAATTTTCGGTACTTTAAGACTATTTATGAAGACAACCAATTTATTTGTCATTGCTAATGTAAAACAATTGCGAACCTAGGTAATTTTAGAATTTTACTGGCTTTTTTCCGAACATCTTGGGGTGTTGGCGTCCTAAATTCAGCAATTTTTAACAATTTTCACAATCGGGTTGAGTTTGGCACGATTTTGGAGGGCTTTCGGAATTTCAGGGGGGGGGGTTAACCCCCCCCCCATTCGGTAAGCCACTGCCGCCAATCTAAGTTTCAAAACCGAAACTCTTAGAGCACCGGATATATTCAGCAGTGAAGTTTAAGTTGTAAATCTGTCTAACAGAAAAACATACCACATATGTTTTCTGTACTTTCTGTCCATTATTTAACCATTCAATTTGATGCATTTTCTTGTTATCAGAGAAGACATCAGGCATACATCAATTACACAAAGCAAAGCAATAATAAAAATTAAAGTTGAATTTATGTATATGTAATTCCCAAAACAAAGTGATCATATAAGCCCATTGTGTGTGGTTTTATTCTGTTTTTTACACTGCCATCAATACATCATTTTCTTGTTATATCATTGTTAGCCATATGTTTTGGTATTCCCTGGTGCCATCATCAGGCTTCAGACTTCTAATATGGAAATAGATATTCACATATTTCAACTAAATTTTAATATATAAAATAACCCAACCAAGCAGTTATATGTTAACATTATATGTAGTAAAATCTGATGAGGCACTGATTTATACTGAAGCCCGCAGGTAATACAGAGAGGCCAATTGAAAACAGAACTCAGAAGCCCAGCTAGCTGAGGTCTTACATTTTCTCATATATTTTATGTAATATACCATATGTGATACAACTTACCACAAGTTTGAACAGGTGTTGGAAATGACTCCTTCACCTTTTAGACATGCTTGACACCAGTTGAACAGACTGTTAAATACTGTTTGAAGTTCTTGTCTAGAAATTTCTGACACAGCACACGTGATGAAACAGCTACTGCATGACTCACCCTCTGCTAGTCTTATCATTGAGCGTAGGGTTAAGTTGAATCACGTAGTTATGCAGGCCAGTTTAATCTGCTGTTTGATAAACATGTGAAGCACAGTGTCAAGTGAATTCATTTTGTTTTTGAGTATGCAGTATGGTTTAATACAGAGGGTTTTCATTATGGAAACCTTTATAAAAAATCATAGGAAAAGTGCAATAGGAAATTTATAATATGCTTTACCGATGTTTCATTTCCTTCAATACCAAGAATGTGTGAGAGCTGAAGGAGGTCTTCTCCAGTATCCACTGTAACATGCAGCAGGTTAATAGACTGTATATATAATTGGACAGCCTAACACAAATTTTTATTGAGTAATTACAATTAAAAGGCAATTAAATCATTTTTAGCAGCAACATGTTTCAGCTCATGTTGCATAGCCATCTTTTTTAGGGCTCAGCCTGAAGATGGCTCTATAAGAGGAGCCGAAAAATGTTGGTTTTAAAAATTATTTAATTATCTTTTAATTGTAATTACTCAATAAAAAGTTGTGTTAGGCTGTGCAGTTACATATATTCTATTGATTACTGAACACAACGGGGATGTCTCACCTGAAAATTGCACCAAGTTATATTATATATGGAGTGTGTGGGGAAATGTAAGACCAGTAAGTGTGCCGTGTCTCTGGTCTTGCTTGGTCGCTCTGTGTATTTGGAACAGTGTTATTTTTTTACTGAAAGATGGTTATGCTGACAGAAAAAAAAAGCGTATTGCTCTGTGTGGCCGTACTACTCATTTCACCCTCCCTTTCACATGCTCAAGAAATGCAAATGATTGTCACTTTGTAGTGAACACAAAACCTTTATTTTCAAAATTATTGCTTTCTTTTACACTACGGTTTTGTTGGTGCACTGAAAAGGTTCTGAAGCTTTTCTTGACACATAAGGAGTTTAATGATTCCATGCCAGACACATCTTTGTTTTTCATTAATGCAAAATGCATTAATGAAAAACAAAGATGATTCAGTTGTAAAAACCAACATATTAAAGTACTGATTTCTAAATTCATGTTTATGCCCCTCACTGGAAAATTTTTATCGGAAACATTTTCCCATTCAGAACATAGAGACTGCTGTAAGTTATGATATTAAAAAATTTATTTCATATCCCATTACCAAATGTTGGCAGTACTACATGTTATATAATTTATCAGTCACTGACCAAAATATAGATCCAGAAAATTTTTCACAAATGTTAGAAGTGGTTCATGCATACATATGATTTGTTGCACGTGGCACTGTGTAGTCTGGTAGGTACATACCAACATTTTGGAGTAATATACTGCCTCCATCCCCACAACCACCCGAAATTTAACTCTCCAATTCAGCGTGTTTTTCCTAAACATTTATACCCACCTAACAGACAACACATTGTCATGATATGGCAACATTGTGACCACAATATGAAGCAACTACACCAGGATGAAAACCTCAAATGCCAAGTGTGTATGAATAATGCACCTGTCTTTGATAGTTATAAAGGTGGCAATAAATTATAATTAATAAAAATGTTATTATTTTATTATTAAAATAAAACGGTATCACATTTACTTTATCCTTAGTATTGATTACACGTTATTTTACTAAAACTTAATGATTGTGTATAACTGCACAACAAATTAGATAATATTGTCTGAAAATTCCTTAATATTTTGCTTGATGTAAATATTGAATATTTGCCATAATTTTCACTGGTATATCAGATATGACATGTGTGCAAGGGAACTATTTCATTATCATCCTATTTACCATACTGTTGTCTCACAAGTTGCTCTTGTTTCACCTTTCTTTCCTACTCTGCTTGAAATTTCTGTGTCATTTTTTATGTATGATAGATTTTTTGTTCCCTTTGGCACAGCAAGCCTCTAACTGTGTACACATTTATTTCTGTCTGAATAATATGAATGTGGGTCATAAAAACCATCACGTATTTTTGTTACACTGATACTTAGCTGGATTTTTACATATATTTTACTGGAAAATAACATTCCAGTGCTATGACAAAAACAAATTGAAAATCACAGTCAACTATAACATTTCTTAATATCAGTTTAATGTTCATAACTGTGTCACTTGTCTGTTCAATTATCAGTTATTGACCTTAGTGATATTTGAATCTTAGGAAAAAATGTCAAAATTGTAACCCCCTCAGTGCCACATTGGCAGCAGTCATGGGACTTCTTTGGCCTCTTATACTACTTGGTGATCTGTGCAGAATATCAGACGTTTCACCTTTATTTTGTGGTGAGTTTCAGAATTAGTATACCCTTACCACCATGTTTCATACTTGGCTATATTGCATGATATTTAATCACAGGAATAACTTCCTTTACCTTGAACTTTTACCTTAAATTCCCACCTTCAGTGAACCAAATTTCAGAAAAATAATTTGTTATTTTAAAACAAGTTGATATGTCAGGTATATATCCCTAAAGTATAACTGAAATGCCTTGATACTTTTCCTTTCCAGGGTGTAACTAAATATATGCCTGTCATTTTGACCATGTCACTACAGATTCTAGAGGCTAGGATAGCATAGTCAGTATAACGACTCTTTACAGGCTGGATGGTCCTGGGTTCGAACCCAGTGGAGGTGAGATTTTCCATACCAGTCCAGACTGGCACCCAAGACCAACACAGCTTCCTGTTAAATTGGTACCAGGGCTCTTTCCTGGGGGTCAAGCAGCCAGGGCATGACAACCACTCACCCAATTTAGTGCCAAGGTCATGAATGGGTAGAGCTATACCTCTACTCTCCCCTTTCGTGCATTCATGAATTCATTACATGTTAAAGGTAACCTTTGCCTTTACTTTACATCACAGATCATTTGTAATTACCAAGTGGTATCTTCTCTTTACATTTTCCAGCCAATATTCTGTGTGCTTGTCTTGTACATTGTATGTATTCTATATGCCTCATATAGCTCATCCTCCCTGATTTGATCACACTAACATTATTTGACTTTGTTGATTAAACTGAATAGTATACATGAAAGTTCATACATATGGTGAAGGTATAAACCTCTTGCTGATTTTTGGTAAAGAGTAGCAAGTTTAGTAACAGAATGTAACCATTGATATTCAGAATTATCATCATCCTAAATAATTGTGTATATTGGTATTTGTTATTTTCAAGATTGACATTACACTTCTCTTTTGTTTAGCTCTCGATGTAAAGTTGTCTGTGGTTCATTTAGCCATTTTGTATAAATAGAAATTCATAGTTCTAACCCATGCTTTTAAACTTGTCAAAATATAGTGAAGTAAATACAGCACACAAAAAGGAGGCAACATTTTTGTGAATGTATTTATTTGCTGTCTCAAGCTTTATTTTTAGTACACCACTAGTGTTAAGACAGTATTTTGGAATTTGAAATTTGTGTCCTTGAATAGTATTTGTAAGAAAGTCAAAATTAAGTCACATTGACTTCTATGTAATCCAGCACTACAATGAAATGATTTTTGTCTAAAACAACATACCAGCATCTTTATTAATTGTTATTATATGTATTTTGTAAAAAAAACTGTATTTTAACCCTTTAAATGCCGAATTAAATCCCATCTGCAATCTGCTGGCATTACTAGGAGCTCACCCTATTCTCCAAGTTAGCAGGGTAAGGGTTAATGACTTATTGGGGAAGTTATAAGCAACTCGTGAAAGTGTCTCACATCTGAGACATTTTGAAACCCACATTCAAATTCAAACATAGTACAGTCATCACTTCCAACAAATGTGTATATTCTGGTTCTGTTAGTTGTGTGTTAGTGTTATTACAGTTCTCAATTAATGATCAATGACTTTGCAAGGCCACCATATGGTTGCATAGCACAGAAATGTTAAGATAGCGACGTATGGAGTAGAAAATATAATTTGCAGGATAACGAAGGCAGTGGTGCAAGTATAAAAAATTCATGTGGCCCAGCATTTTGTAGGTGGATAGTTTACCAGTGGTTCATGACAGAAGTGAAGGAAAATCTTAAAATGTTTCAAGGGAAAATAAATGGCAGCTAGTGTTTCGTACCATAAATGAGTGTTCATACAGACTCCACATCTTCAAGGAATGATGTGAAACATTATGTACATTGAGTGATGAATCTTAAATGGCCCATGGAAGTAATATACCATACGTTACTGTTTGTTGTCACAGTCCAAGAACTGATGCTTACTGCAGATTTTATTGTAAAAATAAACTGACTTTTACATGTGATGATAGCACTCCTGTGTTGCACTTTGTAAAGAGAGTGTACTGTTGAGCTGTCATGATCTTACAAATAGAATGACCTTCAGTTTATGTTTGTGTTGTGCTACTGAAGAACATAGAGAGAAGAGATGGAAATATGTGTGTTGTTGATTTACTTCAGATATTGAAAGTCATTTAATACATATATAAAAAAAAAGACTTCATTTAATCCCTGTACATGAAAAACACAGTATTTTTATTGTGAAAATAAACCGGATATCCCTTTTAAGATACAGGATCTGTTCGATGGGAAGGAGCATCTTATTTCCTTCTTCTAAGATGGTCCTGCAGCTCTTGCAGACATCAGTAATGAAAATGTTATGAACAGTACCAAAGTTGGATTATTGCTGTCAGTGTTATTGAAATGTAGCTGGAAAGCGTTTTCATTGCAAAGCATGGCATAGTGTTTATATGGAAATAAAAAATGACATAATTTTATTTTCATTGAGTTAAGGCTGTCATACTGTCATCATATGCTTGGAACAGAAATTTCAGACGAGCACGCAAATATTGTACACGGGAACAACAGTGACTCTGTTACCACAGTGATTATTTGTCGCAAATACCATAAATGAAATAAACAGTTTAATCACTTTTTTTAAAATGATGAATCAAGCCAACATTATCCTGTACTACAAGGTGCTCACAAATTTTCTCCTGTATTGTGTGAAACTCATCTGAACCAGTAGTTCTCAACCTTTCAGTGTACATTGTGTAACTGGGATATTCATTCTTTTTCGTGGCACACTAGATTCGAACAAAAAACTAAAATTTGTAATGGTGCACATATTTTAATAGATTAAATTAAAAATATAGAAAAAAATGTATGATGATCTTTGATAAAATATCAATGTAAAAGCTTAAGCAAGTGTAGTGGTTTCCAAACTTGACATAATGGTACTTCCCACAGTTTAAAAAAGACATATACAATCCCCACCACATGGCCAAACTTTGTACATGGATGCATACATGTAAGGATCACCTTTATCATTTCAACATTTCTAAGACAAATACATTTTTAATTTTTTTAATCAATAATATATACCAAAATTTTATAACCATTATGGAAATAAGTCACACTCAACACAACTTTAATGAGTATTAAGCGACATATAACCATGTGTACACAAACTTGGATATTTAATTCTGCAATCATTCATTTGCTAGATTTTTTCTATCATGCCTTCTGTAAAGCAAAAAATTAAAACACTTTTCATGGACAGCATCAGTCCCTATCCCAAGCAGAAGATAAGATGAAAACCCACTCATTTAGGGCTGATATGTAAAGTTATTCTACATTCGGTCCTGAAAGGTTGAGAATAGCGTGTCTTTTAATTTATTTGAAACATGAGATGATGATAATGGTTAAAGACCAAAGGGTGAATGCATTACATTCCCTGATATACTATCAACAGAGTACCATATAACTCAGATATTTACAGCTTGTGGCAGACTCTGTCAACAAACTGAGTCTGACAAGGAGTGGGGTCAGATATGTTCATAGTCATTGTTGTGACACCACTATCACTACTTGCTGCCACTATTGTAACTAATTTCTGCTTTAACTGATTACTCCAGTATGCTGTGTTTTGGATGATAATAATTCAGTACAGTTACTCATTATTGTAATTTAAATATTTGATATTACATAGCATTTCTCTGTTTATAGCCTTATGGTTGAGAACCACTGTTCTGCACTAATTAGCATACATTTTCTAAAGTCATGCCTGTAAGGAAATTACACAGTATTCTATTTGGCATGCTCATTGCAGACATGTAGGTTGATTTCTCCTTACATATGCTGAATTAACTCTCAAAGATCTGAGAAAAACATTGTGGAAACTGAACTAATAAGGGTTTTATGATCTTTCGGAATTCATTAAGCAGTTAATTTCTGTTCAAGTTATATTTGTCCAGTAACAATGTGAAATTGAAATTATGTCCATATTTGGTTGTAATTGATAAGAAACATTGCTATCAAGATCACAAAACATTGTTTTCACATCTGGAAAACAGCCATTTGTATGGTCCATCTCGTACTTACAGAATTTTGTCCTAAAGTTCTAAAGTTGCAATAAACACCTGTTAAGCTCATTAGTTAAAATTTACAGTATCAATTTTTTGTGTCACTTAAGTGTTCGCTTTACTTTTTTCTTTGTCTTTTCTTTTCTTTCTTCTTCTTCTTCTTCCTTTTTTTTACGCAAATATGAACGTTTTATTTTTAGGTGCATTTGCAAAACTGTGAAAAGTGACTATTAGCTTTGTCATGTCTATCTGTCTGTCCGTCTGTCCACATGGAACAGCTCAGCCTCACTTGAAGAAGGTTTATGAAATTTGATATTTGAATATTTTTCAAAAATCTGTTCAGAAAATTCAAGTTTCATTCAAATCTGACAAGAATAGCAGGTACTTTACATGCAGATGTATTTACATTTATGATAATATCTCATTGAATTCTTCTCAGAGTGAGAAATGTTTCAGGCACAAGCTGTAGAGAAAATCAGAACACATTTTTTGTCCAGTAAGAATATTATGGAGTTAGACATGCCGCTGATGACAATATAGTACGATGCATGTGCTTTGCATGCTGGATGACTAAGGCTACAGACACACACTCTGAATATATAATACTTACTGCTTTCCCGCGGCAACAGTGGTTACGCAAACACACCTCAATGTTGCATTTATACATACATTACCTGTCTTGTTAAGAAGCATTGTTGCTGACAGTGAAACTATTATTGCAAACTGTGATGAAAATTCTGACATGAGTAGTGCTCTCATTCCCTTGTCGCTTATTCCGTTTATAGCATTTAAATTTAAAATTTACTTCAGTTTGTTATTCATCTTAGAAACATTATCAGAACACTTTCTAACATGAATAGTAACAATGTCAGTCAAGCAGAATTAATATACAGTGTGTTTAAGAAAAGCTAGTCACATGTTTTGGCTGTATAGTCCAAACATGTAACTGACCTTTCTCAAATGAAATATATATTAGTAGTGCTTGGCTGACTTTGTTTTTGTTCATATGTAATGTACACGGCAGGACGGATAACATAAAGATACTTACCTAATACCTACATTTTCCTCTCAAGTCTGAAAATGTCATTGTTCTGCAACACTACAACATTTAGAACTTCTCTAGTAGCCTGTTTTCCAAAACATTTTCCAGTTTTAAAAATAACCTAATAACATGAACAGCATTTTTGTCACAAATGATAAAAAAGGTACTGTAAGAATGTTTTGTATTTGTGCTGTGTATGATAATCGTTAATTAATCAAAAGAACAAATAAATTAGATTGTCTACTAAAAATATAGCCTATGATATTAAAAGATATGAATGTTGTATGATGTCTCATATGTACAGGAAGTTGAATCATATTTACAGATATTGTACTGTTGCTGATGAGTTTTTCAGTGTGTTTTAAAGAGTGTATGTGTGTGTGTGCATGATTATTGTATGTATGGATCTGCGTGTTTCTGGACGAATTTTGTCAAATTGGCTGTGTACATACGGATAAGTATACAGTAACATGTAGAGAAATATTGTACCAATAAAAGTATGTCATGTGCTGATTTTTATTGTCTTTGTTTTGCCTAGGCTGCTAATGGACTTTATTTGTCTGATTTGAAACAACACTTGCATTTGGTACCAAACACATTGGTGCACATGGAATGTCATATTTTCAAAGAAATTAACCGCTTACATTGCTATGATTGCACTTGCATAAAATACAGTATTTTCTAAAGACAGAAATGGGCAAATGCAGTGTTTGCATTTAACTTTTCTAAATTCAAAACCAGTTACTGTACATGACTTTTTTATGCATTTGTTACTCATTCCCTTTATGTAGCTCATAGACTTCTGTCCCAAACGTTGTACATTACTGCTCTTACTGCAGGGATTTCAATTAATTTTTCATCCTTAGGATAGAAATTTATTCGACCATCCCTTAAAGTTACATCATCAGTGGTTCCGAGACCGGCAACTTTAGTGACAACAGCATAAGTTGAGACAGATTTTCCCATAAATGCAACATTAAAATGGGGAATGTGTTACCAGCTAGTGTATTTCAATTAACAAAAAATGTATTCATACTTATGAAAAATTCACAAATTATATGAAATAATTAACAGATGTTAATTTAAAGAGGATGCTTTTCCTCATCTTCATTGTCCTTCACTAAGCTTACAAGTGGTGATGCACAAGTCCCATGAGATAACTTGAAGAAATCAAGCACTGAAGTCTGACAAGACAAAGACCTCTTCTTTTCAGAATCTTTCCGTTGAAAGCAAACTTCCTAACATTTCCTTGTCTGGTTGTTGCTGCTCACTGCTTATCAAAATTTGTATCTTCAGTCATCATGATGCCAGCTCCAGTGAGTGCAAGCCCCTCAGTCAACTTTGAAAACATCATGGCCCTCTTCTAACTCAGGCTCAGGTTCCTGAGCTTCTTCAAAAACGCTTTGCTTCCAAATTTTGAGATGGTCGAGTGTGAGTTCCTGATCTTGGGTTTTCAGCATTGTACATACAAATTTGCACCATTGGCTTAATGTATTGCATCTGAAAGTAAATGGCATCTGTGTGTTGATTACTGTGTACTTTTCAAACAATTCAGCCAACAAGTGCTTTAAATAGATATTATTACAACTGTTACTTTACTTTTATTTTTATCTCTCAAACCTACTGGCTCCAGGAATACTTTACTAAAACACAGTATTTCATACGCACATTTATATAACAGACTGTGATACACTTTATGGAACTTTATATGTATCAGTTTCATGTAATGTCTGGATATGATGTACGAAGGAACCTAAACAGCAAAACAGGTTACATTTTCAGGTACTTTTGCTTTGCCTTTTGCTTGTCCTTCAAAAATTTTCATTTGGAGGTATACGCAAGAACTGAAGTCGGACCGTAGCGGGCACTGATAATCCGTGGTTTCCGTAACGTCTCGTATGTGCAATCACTGGTAACAGAAGACGCATAGCGTGGTCGTGAAAGTAATCCGTGCGAATGCAATTAAAAATGGCGTTATCGGTTGGTCAGTACCATGTGCTTAGTAACTTACTGTAATTATTTGTTGGAAGGAATTATGCTAGTGTTTTTCATCAAACAGAATTTGCACATTTAAGTGCCTAGTAATTAAGACACAAATGTAATATGAGTTTTTATTGTTCTGTAACAGCTCAGAGAAAATGTTAACTGAGGTTAGATACGAGTAGCTGTAACTGTAATCGGTTTGTGTTTATTTTTGCCCAAGTTTTTAACGCATTCACAATACAAAATTATACATATTTAATTTCTGTGTAATTAAAACGCGAATGTTGTGGTTTTTTTGTGTTTTGCCACTGCTTATAATATTAAGTGGGGTTAGATGCTAGGAACTCGGACGGTAAACGAGTTGTTTTACGTTTTTGCGTGTTTAAAGCATTAATAACATAGAACTTACTAACAGTGAGGTCTGGCCCATTTGATAGGAAATGTAGCATAAATAGTTTCGTTAATTTGGCGTAACTACATATGCTTCGTTTATTACATTGCCAATAAAAGCACGATGAAGAGCTTGTTACTTAAACTGCCGTTCTAATATGAGCAGTGTTGTTTATGATTTACCAGAATTGTTGAGAAGACTTGATCAAGAAGAGGAACCGTTACCTAAAAGGCTACGATTGGCATTGGCAGCATTTGAATCAAACGATTTACCAGTTCAACGAAAAGAGGAACTCATTTTGAACTGGTTGTGTGAATATGGAGAAAAGAACCGGAACTGCGAGGATGTGTGGTCTGTGCTTAAGGCCTGCTTTAATAGCGGTCACATGAAGAAACTAAGTAGTGCTAACATCAGACCACCTGCCAAGTCTTTTGTGTCTGAGGTTAGTTTATCATTTCAAATAAATTGGGTGCTTGGTACATATCACTTGTGTCTAACAATATTATACACTTAACACAGGCATGACTTTATTTCATTTCCTATTCTTGAGCGTTGGTTCAGTAGGTTGTATGCATTCTGTGCACAGGGAACACAAAATTAACATATGTGTATGAGTTGTTTACACCGTGTATAGTCCAACAACTGCACTATAATTAGATACAGATACTGCCACCAGGTGTCAACCCAATTGCTGTTAACAAATACATCTATGTATAGGAAAATACAAACATATGGTAATCTTCCTACATGTTTCAGCCTTTTTTGGCCATCCTCAGGTAAGTATTCAACACAGTAGAGTACAGTGAAGGCTATTAATGTCATAAATGTGCAATGTTGTAGTTAAAATATAAATATTTTGTTTAAAATGTGGAAAAGTATTGTACAGTGTATATCATTATAGTTATAAGATTGCTAACAAACATCTGTTGCAGAAAATCATCTTCATTGGCAGGGATATATTCCAGTGTCTCCTGTGGCTGTTTATATCACCCCGGATGAATGCACACTGCATTCATCCATAGTGTAGTAAAGATCAGCATTATAAAGGTTTTAATCATTGTGCCAGAAAGGATTACAGAGGAGTGGAATTATGGCTTCTGACATTCCTAACCTTGGACTGTGTTGAATTAAGTGAGCACCTTAATACTCTAGTTTCTCTTCCCCCAAAAGCAAAAGCCTCCTGTTCCAATTGAATAGGAGGTTGTGTTGGCCTCAGAGTCATTCTGGATGCCAGGAGAAGAGGAAAAGCTCGTGCTGCAACCAGAAATGACCCTTATTCCTTGTCTACATGATCACCCTTCATAACTTTGTTGTCCCGACGTGCTTAGTCTGGCAGGTGATCCTCTTATGGGAAACGGGTGTGGTTCACTGAATCACATATAGTTTTAATTATTTCTTTTTTACTTGTTTTATTTACTCAATTTATTCTTGATATAAAATAATGGAGCGCTATATCCAGTAAAACAACTTTATCATTTCTAGGAAATTGACACAGTCACTTCTTTGTACTTCTACTTAAACCACACTCGTACAACGCTGAATTCGCGCTGGATTGCTAGCGTCCGTTGTCTGCTGCTAACGTTTTCTCATTTAAATCTTTCCCCTCCTACCTATCACCATCGGTCCTGAATATATGTTGACAGATTAACTTACAACGCATGCCATGAACTGTCCGTAACTGACACCAGCAATCCTAAGAAACAACTATACTAAAAATGATCGGTTACACTTGGTTAATTACTTGTAGCCTGGTCACTATACCAGCTGAGCTATCTGAGCTCAAAATTATAGTTTTAATGTTTACTAACTTAGTCTCTGTATGCTGAGGGTAATTTTATAAGGCACTTTTAGCTTGTCTTGAAAGCATCAGTTGGTGCTATCAGCAGTGAGACATATGCAGTCAAACAAATACTTTTCAGTTTCCTGGCAATTCACATATTTATCAACAGACGGTGTATGTAGTCTCTGTAGTCATTGACTGACTATAGTTCTCATAGGAACTTTTTAAAAAAGTCAGCATTTACCAACTTTGATGTAACAGACACAGCTGCACGGTACAGTGTAATTTGGTCAGGTATAATTTCAAGTGCATAGCATTGAAAAGGCTAACACATTTTGTTTTTACTTGTACTATTTTCAGATTTTGTGTGAACTTCTGAAATCAGATAGTGTATACAAGAATTCGAAGTGTGTCATTCTAGAATGTTCTGTTTGTGTGTTGGAAGATACAAACTTTCAGCATTACTTCAAGCAGCACCTGGAACAGTTTTTTGATTATATTAGTGTGATCTTAAAGGTTGTCATCAGTGAAGAGAATGTGGACTTTTGTATGAGAATCTTACAAACCATCTGTGCCTTTAACAAGCAAGTTATTCAAAAGGAAGTTTTTTCAGTCTTGTTCATTCAGAAGGCTTTACAACTTACAATTAAAATTCTTGAGTGCATACCCAGTCAACATGTGACAGATTCATCTGTAACTCGTGTCAAATTTGAAATATTCAAATGTGTACAACAAGTTATCTTTCCTAAGACACGTTTTAAAGAAATATCCTTAGCGCTCTTTTCTCTTTTTAGTGGGAAAAGTGGCCATCATAGTGCTACTCTTGAGACCCTTCTTGAGTCCCTTTCATCTGCAGTGGTTAACAGCAAGCCAGATGCAACTGTTCACTTATTTTCTATTGTCCTTCAAGCATTTGCATCTAGTTATAAAGGTGACACAGTTTCAGTGCACAGGATGTTCATAGCTATGTGTTTTCTTGTTGGATTTAACCCTGAAGTTAAATTGAATTCAACGAGTGAATGTAAAAGTCTGTTGAAACACAAAAAATTTAAGAAATCATTTCCAGAATGTCATATTCAGAAAGTTTTGGAAATAAATGAAACATCAATGAAAGTGGTAAGAAATCTTCTTGGTGTAATGTCAGATGCAAGTATTGGCCTTCACGATATCAGCGGTGAAATACCATTTCAAGATTGGCTACAAGGATTAATGTCAGCTGTATTTTCTTGCACATCAAAAGATACAGTTTCTGTAGTTTTACTGGAAGTCATGTGTGCATTTATACGTCTACAACCTCTAATTATTGAACCAAACATACGTGAGGTTTTGGAACATGTAATGTTAGCAAAGAAACCAACAGAAGAAATCAGAGTGACATATGTTACATTCTTCTGTGATGTCCTGAAGATGTTTGTGAAACTTAGTCGACTGCAGAAATTTGTAGCAAAGCTATTAAGTCTTGGAACAACACTCAACTCAAAGGAGGTTGAAGAATTACCAACATTGCCAGATGTATTGCCAGCACAGTTCTGCACTGAGTTCCAGATTGCTGTAGCCTTGTTACCTGGTGGTCAGACTGTTGAGCTTATGAAGACCTTGTTATTCCACTTGAACCAGGACTGTATTGCAGTGCTTGAGAAACAGCAGGGTAAGTATTTTGGGGGTAGACAAATTGAGGATACTGTACAGTGGTTACAAGAACAGTTTTCGTGTAAAAGTTGTGTTACATTAGTAATATTCATTTATTCTGAAGAGCATTTAAATACTCATTAAGAAAGCCCGTTTTTAGTATAGGTTTATTATCTTATCTGACCCATATTATTTGTCTCATCTGCCACCATTCCAATCTGCCCTTATTCAGGGTCCACGCATTTCATTTCAGCATATTGCATTGCACGCATTTTCTAAAAATGTAGGATCCATCTCAAAATCTAGGTGCCAATAGGTGATTTGAAGCAACATCCATACATATGACTGTGAGACGTATGAAATGTAATCACCCAGGTGACCTAGCACCTGAAATTTGTACACCCCTGGTTTTGCTCATCGTGTTCAAAGAAGGTTTATAAAAATTAAATATTCACTAAGTATCCTGTAATTGCATGCTGTGTAGTGTGAACTACTAATAGCATTGTTACATGAAGCATAAATAAAAATATGCTGTTTACCTAATATTGTAAGGGTGATAAAATGAAGAAAGGTGAGGTGGTTGAGGGTATGTAGAACATGGGGAAATCAGAAATGCAGACACAGTTGGTTTAGAAGTATAAGGGGCCTAATTGGGAGACCTATGCACAGGTGTGAGGACAGTATTAAAATGGGTCTTGATGAAATAATGTGTCAAAGCGAACTTTGTGCTTGCAGTGATGAACATTCAGTTTTCAGAGAAGCAGGCAAGTTCTTGATCACCTGGTTAAATACATATTTTTCGAGAAAGGCCCTGTTTGCTGTTGGCAGTTGCAGTTAGCAAATGCAATTTTACATTCTTGTAATTAAATTCATAAATATAAATAAATAAATAAATATGCATATACATGTGTGTGACAGTATTATTGCAATAGTTTCAGGTGATTGTCCTGTGCTGTGTTTTCAAATTATCAGCAGTTTCTTATGCCATTTTCTATGTGGGACTCGAGTGGCTGAACATTCTGTACCAGCTCATATGGTTTTGAAGTTCAACAACATGATGACAGAACTGCATGATTTGCTTGGAAAATTAGGACATGCATTACTGCATAGGGAACATGTAAGGAAGTGAGTTATTATGTTTATTTTGGTTGAGGGAGCAAACAAACAGTACACCAAATTGCATTTCAATATTCAATTTATTTCATTAAACTCTTTAAATTGTTATAATTTCCTTTTTGATTTTTACTGTTGCAGAATAGCCCACTAATGGTAGCATTTCTCCAGTTATGCTATAACTGGGGAGAAATGAAAATACTTCTTACACACTACAGTGTCAAGCTTGAATATTCTAGTGACCTTCAGTTGTCAGCATTGCAAGAGGACATAAGTGCTACCAACCTCACGTACTTGCATCCATATATGAATAGTGAATTATGGAATCTTGTTGCACAGAGAATTGGCAACTTTGGTGAAGCTGACTGTAAGGAGTTGTTGGTATGATTTTTTATTACATTTTGTGGTTGCTAAATGCAGGGGAACACACACATTTACAATGAGCAAGCTGTCATTTACATTGTTGGTGTTGGTGTTTGTAATTTCTTAGTTTAGCAGTGAATGCTTTGTTAAGCACATAGTTTTGCAGTTTCGAAACTGGAGGATGATGGTGAACGGTTAATTAAGCAGATGTGGACGAGGGTGGAGATACTGTACAAGCAGTTAGGTTTCCATTTATTTGATCAAGGAATTTCCTAGATATGGTAAGCAGCTTGTGTCCCTTTGTTGGGTTACCATGTAGCAGCATTTTACCTTATTCTTATGACATACTTAACCACAGATTCTGTGTACATTAGATTTGTCTGATATAACCTCAAAATTTGACATTGTTGTACTGTTTGTAGTTGGTGATTTACAATACTTCTTGTGTAGTGTGTAGATATAAGCCAATCTGTTGCCAGATTCCACATGGATACTTCCACCGTTTTATTAGTTATTGTCACTGGACTGAAAGCTGACCAGAATTATTGCACAGGTAACATGACATTTATATTCAGCTTAATGTCAACAGAAGTGACATATATTTCTGCCCTTACTTCAGAACCCTAAAGCAAGTAGTGCTAGCGTTGCCCCTGCCTCATAAGTTTGTGCATCCACCATATTGGTAACATTGATTATAGGAAATTAAAAGGTTTAACAAAGTGACATCCAATGTTGTATTCTGTCAGCTTGTTCAAAACTTGACACTAGGTCACACAAATACACACACATACAACATTTTTTTTTTCTATGAAATTTAGATGGCTTACAAAACAGTGTGTTTCAAAGATCTGATGTCTATAATATGTATTTCTGTATTGATAGGTAAAGCTCATCCTGCAGAAACTGCGAGTCATCATGTTGTATGTGGACAGTAACAAGACAAGACAGGGTGCCATATTGTCTATTGCAAGACATTTGCTTTCCCACATTAAGGAAGCTTGGCCTCTTATACTGTCAGGAACAAATTCATTGCTGGTAACACCATTCCTGACACCAGCACAGCTGGAGCACTTAGCAAGTTATGTTGTGCAGGAGCTAAGTGAGAAGCCTGAAGGTAGTCCAGAATGGTTGGAGGCATTACAGAAGCCAGGTGTGCAAGAAAACAGGTAGGCTTTTTGAATTATATCAAGAGATGACACCTAGTTTATTGTACGTTTTGCAAGGAAATACAATACTAGTTTCAGTCCATATCGGTTATGTTACACCTCAGCTATGTTTGAGATAATATGTTGTCTGATATCTATTTAATGCATCCAGGCAGTTCTTGTTTAATATTGCCCTGAACAAGTTGTTTTGCTCAATCAGCCATCATTTTTCAAATGAAATGGAGGTAGCTTATGTTCATGTCTAGTGGTAAGCTGTTGTGATAACAGTGATGAGCCTTCAGGTTCTGGTGTAGAGCGAATCATCACGCAGTCTGTAATCAGTCACATTGTTGTATTATTTTCCATATTTCTCACCCACATGACAGTTATAATGTACATTCCGTGAAATTGTTTATGTTCCAGCTGTTGTTGCATTTTAATATCATGTCTGTTTGCACTTACAGAGTCTTGGTTTTGGCCCTTACTTGTGCAGCTCTAAACAGGATTATCAAGCTGTTTTGTAGGACAAAAAGGAAGCATGACAGTCCAAACCACCCAGCTGGCTGTCTGTTATTGCCTAGAGAAGTGCTGACTAAGTTAGAGCTATGTCACATCTTGACATGTTTTTCCAGTGATAAGCCAGAAGCATTGACTGCAATTGTAACAGACATGGCCAATGCATTGAATGAAACTTTTAAAAGGGAGGAGGGCATTTCGATTACAAATGGATGGAAGCTGGACGTAGCAGCCATGCAAAGGTATGTTGCATATGTGGTTTGGAAGATGGTTTCCTGCTTCTGTCAACTTACATACCAGCCAACAAGAAAACAAAGAACTACGTTTTGTGCCTTTCCAGATGTGAAAACTTGTGCTTGTGGCCTTATTAATAGTCAGCTTTTCCAGCAAAATATTGTCTTAGTATCTGATATTGAAAATTCAACACTGTGCAAAATATTCCTAGAATGGAATTGTTAGAACTAACATCTCAATTATTTACCACTTTATCTCTGACTGCTCTTCGGAACTTATGGAGATGTAATGATGCTGCAGTTCTAACCCATACTTCTTTCCTGAGATACATGTGAGTTGTGGTGAGTTCTCAAATGTGGATAAACTATTCAAGAACAGTTATTGAATTCACTTGTTAATAATAGCTTGTTATAAAAAATGCAGTTTACTAATTGCATGTAATGAAGGGGAGCTGGAGTAGTGTAATTGATATGGTGACTGAACTACATGGTGGAAAGTCCATGGTTCAAATCCTGGTAGGGGCAGGAGATTTCTGTCCTGTTTAGAATGTCCGGCCTGGTCCTGGGGCCCACCCAGCCCGCTATTCAATGGGTACTGGGGTTTCCTCCTAGGGTTAAAGCTGTCAGGACCTGCAGTTAACCACTCACCTCCATCTAGTGCAAAGTTTAGAAATGAGTGGAGCTATACCCATACTTCCTGTAGTTGTAGAAGGGGAAATTTTACCTTTACTTCACTATGTGATGAAAATGTTTGGCACTGTGCATGATACTAACACCAAAAGTTGTAGCTGAAAGTTTCGTGAACACTGAAGCCTTCCAAAATGTTAACATTGTACTGACTGGTAAATAAACAGTTCACTAAACCACTTCTCCTTGCAAATTAAGACATCATGCTCTTTCAAAATGTTGGTAACTATTTACCATTCTACCTAGCATAACATCACAGGAAACTTTATTCTTTTTCAACACCACTCAGAGAAACTCTGGTATGACATTGAATGTGTCTTATGTTGTGATATTGTTGTGTCGGCTGAATTGGAAATAAAGGATATTGTTATTAATTACACACAGTGGTAAGCTTTAGTTCAGAATATAGTATGACTGCTTCTCTGTTAAAGGTACCTGCACATTCTAAACCTGCTACCCCTGCAGCATTTACCAGCCAGTATGAAGTCACTGGTAATCATCGGTGTTCTGGCACTTGCTGTCACTTTAGAGGGGTCAGACATAACAAGAGCAGACAAACAGTTTTCCAATGTGAGATGTGTGTTGTACAGAAACCTTTTGTTAGGTGAGAGATCATCAGTCATAATTTGTTTGTTATTGAAAGTGAGTCTACTGCCCATTGAAAAATTGAATGGAATATTTCCACATTTGTCACAAACTGTCTCTTGTCTTCCACACTTTTGATTTCTGCATATTTTGTATTTATGTGGTATACTTTTAGAGATCATTATAAATCATGAAATTATTTGTCTAAAACAAAATATTAGGATTTGTGAATGGCTAAAATGTATCATAAAATATATAGGTAAAATATAGTAGGACACAACTTGTTTAATGTTTTTTATTAATAAGATGTCCTTACATTGCTTTGTTCAACAATATGTTTCGACTGTAGCTATGAACCATCTTCAGGTTGATCAATTTTTTCTTTGCAAGGCAAACCATACAATTAGCAATGCTAGAGCTGAAACATATCATTGTATGAAGCAATGTAAGGACATCTTATTAATAAAAAACATTAAACAAGTTGTGTCCTACTATATTTTACCTATATATTTTATGATTCTATAAAACACAAAGGCGATGTCTCACCTGGAAGGCTAAAATGAAGTTCGGTACAGTTTAACTATAACACTTATTATTAAATGCCTGGAAGAGATGAGATTGCAATATATATATGTAAATGCAGTGGTGCAGGTACAAACTAAAATTTCCCTTTTTCTGTTTCTGGTACATAAATATAAAGTGTAGTTTGGGCTGTACATTGTAAATTACCGTGTTGTTGAAGACTTCAAATTATTGGTCTTATGTGTATCTGAGATGTGTCGACTCTTACTGCTCTATTTTTCCTCAAGTATGTGTCAAGAGAGAGTAATGGGAAATCTTTCGAGCCCACCTGACAAACTGTGTTGGAATGCTAATGCCATACCATACCAAGAAGCTGAGACTAAAAGAAAAGACAATAAAAATTCAGCAGAAGTGTAAAATATAGAGCTGTAAACAAAATAAATGTATGGCATCTTCTTCATTACAGGTCTGTTGGACAGCCCTGGGCCTCCTGATCTCTCCAATTTCCTGCATATGGGACAGCTTGCACATTGGCTGATGGGTGTGGACCTGACCTTATCTAGTGACCTGCAAAGTCTCCTGTTCCAGCGGCTGTTTGAATCAACTTTGAATCACAGTTCTGCCTTGCATCAGCTTCAGGATGCCATGCCAATACTCCAGAAACATTCCAGCCATCATTCTCAAGATCTAAATGCTCTGGGGCCAGCTGTCACTCTCCTGCAAGTCTTGAGCAAGGTGACTTCTTATTGGAGGAGATGTAGACAGGAATGAGAGATAGGATTTTTATAAGCCAATGGGTATTCACATTCCCAAGAACATCTCTTCTTCTAGGCTTCATCAGTGGGATGTGTAGAAATGATGTGGTCACTGACAGATGTGATTTTTACCTACTTTATACCTGCTCTGAGCATGATTAACACTATATTTGTAACAATTGACACTGCATTGTGATTGTAAGAACTGAAGTAAAATTTTTTTTTCTCATGGTGGTGAGACTGTTACATTCTTGGACAAGGTCTGCTGTTTATACAGTGCAGCATCTGAAAAAAAAAGACCACGAGTTTATCAACAGCACCATTGGAAACTTGAACACTGATTTTTCTGTAACTTTTTAGTGCCCTGACCAGCATGAGAACTCAGGAGATCATTTACTGTGCCTGAAATACCAGCACAGACTGTCACGATGCATAATCAGGATAATGGATCATCTGGATGGTTCAGCTTACTTACCAGTTGTTCTGGACGGATATAACTTGGTGTTAATCTGGTGCCTTAAAGACGGAGACCCCAAACTGCAGGAGAAGCTTGTGCCTCATCTTTATAGAGTCATCGAGGCTTGTGTAAGTTGCTCCAAATTTCAGGGTTGTAAATAGATGTAATATGTCTAGACATTAAATGTATTTATTTTAATTCACACTGTAGAACACAAAGGAGTCCCAGGAAGACCTCAGGTGCCACTGTAGAAGCCTTTGTAAAGCTCTTAGTTATACAAGACATGCCAGTTTTCACAGATTACTTAGTTTATCCCTGCATGTTCTCTGATTCTAGTACACCACATTGCCAGCATAGGTAATTATGATGTCCGAAATACTGTGTAGGCCCTATTTGTGATTTTTTTGGCTGTTCCAGGTCTGTTCCTTGTCCTTAATTAGGCCATTGTATTTCATGTCTGTGAACAGCTGTATTGCTAATCAATATTGTACGTTTTACATGCAGTAGACATATCAACTTATGTTTTATTCCAACTATTTGCATAATAGTAGCACTATTGGCCTACGTAGGAGTGTATTTGATGTATGAAGCATTGTTTGGTTCCACCAACCGGAGGTATCGGTTATGTGAGAAAATCCTCTTTCTCCACAGCTGTCTCATGTACAAAGCAAGGATTTGCCTGCTATGTCACCTTCCCTCAAAAGTTCGTTGGATGTTTTGGCCACATTGCTCCAGTATAAAGCTCAGCTTGAAGCTTTTTTACCATCAGACTTCCTTCAGAGGGTGTGGACTGAATTGGCAAGCCAGGATGTGTCAGCTTGTCTTGACACATTGCACAATTCTGAACATATGCAGCTTGTGTTTGAAGCAGCAACAGAAAAAGAGTTATATGCCATACTACAGGACTTAAAAGTCATTACTGTAAGTGTACACTGTGTTAATGTTATATTTACTTTTGTATTAGGTGACTGCTTAAAAATTAGAGACCCTTGTGAATTTGAATAGAAACATTCCCCCGAATACAAACTTTTTCATCATATGTAATTTACACCATAACTCTTTTTGCTGGTGAGTTCCATTAGTTTTCCATCACTGACCTCCCTGCCATTCCACCAAGGCTCAATCACCATATAACTGTGACATGCCTATTGACACCTCCAAATTGATACTGACATGGCTATTCTTCTTGGACTGCTTGACCATGCAGACGAAAGCAACAAAGTTTCACAAGATGTTAGTAACTCTTTACCAGTAAGTGTGCCATAACATTACAGAAGACATGAATCTTCTTCCACTCTGTGCTGTGCACCAAATCTCATTGCCTTCTAGTGGACAAATTGACAGTGAGATAAGCCATATCAATGGTGATGAGCTTAGATGTACGTGTGTTTTGCAACATATTTTTTGAAGAGTATGTTGAAAAGTGGGTAAATGTAGAAAAATTACCTTATAGGGACATGATTACATAATTGTGTTTCTATTTTATTATCATTGTGAGCCAGAATTTCTCATTCCTTATAGTGACAGGCTGTATGTTGCCGAACAGGGTTTGATTCCAAGACTTCTTATTCTTTCATGTCCATATCAGCTATTTAATTGCACATTCCTATTGAGATGATACTGGAGATAGTGTGCTTAAATAAAATAGTACATGTGGACCAGACCATGAAGTTGACTGTTCATATCCATCTCCTACAAATTTTAAGAATGTGTGGCACTGCACCTGCACTCTCTCATAACATGTCTGCAGCATGGTACTTTGCGTACATTGACAGATTTCCTATTCTCATACAGTTGCACAATTTATGGTCTGTAGATTTTGTGATTATGACTCTTCTTGCACAAGTAGAATGTATGTATTGCTTTCAGAAAGTTGCAATTCAGTCTTCAGAAAAGCCCGAACTCCTGAAGACAAGATTGCCAATGTGGCAAGCTGTCATCCGAAGCAGATTTAGTGATGGCAGAATCAATGCTAGGAAGATGGCATTGGAGCATCTTTGTCAGATGCTGACAGTGTTTGTTAATCAGTTGGGTGTGACACATGTCACTTCTGCAGAGAGCAACATATTGCCTGTTCTTGAACTTTTATTGGCCGTTGCCAGAAACTCTTTGGTGAGTAGTGAAACTTTTGTCATTTGTGCAAGATTTGAGGTTCCTTGTTTCTGTGGATTCAGGTCTTCTAGGGTATGATGCTGTGCTGTTGGGTGTGTGGTTCCCAGCGTTTCACAGGAATGTTGTGCCTTGAAAGTGGGAACCATTCACCCAGTGACATAGCATTATATCCCAGAATACACAAATCCTGTTATCACTAATCATTCATGGAACAGCAATTTGTCATAATCCACCAATACACAATTTTACAGGAGACAGAACAAACTTGACCAGTCCTCAGTAGACCAACATTCAAGCATGTTTTGTTTTTATATAAAAATAAGAACAAGCAATTTTTAGTGGATGCAGCATTTTGACAGGTGTGTTTGTAACCCAACTATCTGGTAGTGCAAGAATCACACTTTGATGAACTGTGTGGGTTACTAAAATTTGTCGTTTCATGAGCCATGTATCAAATAATATCCATTGTAGTTAGTACCCTAGCAGTACAAAGCGACTTGTTACATGATATGCTGAATTGCCTATTAGTGCCTCAAATTCAATTATTTTCCAAAACATAGTTTGTTTTCTTCACATCTCTCATAATGTGATTCTTGTGTTTCAGCTGTTTGTGTCTCCAGAGATGCTGGATCTCTGTTTTGAGAGTATTATTGTTGCATTGGCAGTAGATGCACAAGACATACTCCCCGTGTGCTCTGTGTCACTGCATTTACTTCAGACTCTCTTGAAGTCTCGTGAATCTTTGGTACTGGATCGCATTCCTTCACTCCTTCAGTGTTACCAACAGTTGGCAACATCAGTTGCTTCTCATGCTCATGTTGACCTGAAGTATTCTCCTGAACAGATTAAGTCATATGCATTCTGCGCTCATAGGCTGGAGAGGTGAGTGATGTGCATCGTGGTGATCTCAGAAAAACTGTCTATAGTTGTGTTTCTGATCCAGTAATTTGCAGGTCAACTAGTGTATGGTATTACTGTAACTAGAGTAATTATTCACACCATATTTGCTCAGGCAATAATGGTTCTGGCTTTTATTGAGGAGGTTGGAAAAAGTTGTGTAATGAGGAACTTCATAATATGTACTCTTCAGTAAATATTGTTAGGATGACTGAGTAAATGTGGGTGAGGAAGGTGGGGCATGTAGCACACATTGGAGAGATGAGAAGGTGTTCCAGAGGTAAGAGATCACTTGAGCAGCCTAGGCATAGATAAGTGGATGGTACATAGGTACATCATAAAGAAATAGTGTTAGAGGGCATGGACTGGTTTAATTTGGCTCAGAACAGGGACCATTGGTAGGCTGTTGTGTACATGGTTCAACAAACACGCACAGAATTTCTTGACTAACTTATCTACTATTTGTTGCTCAAGAAGGGCCCTGCTGCATGAAGTTAGCATAGAAAATATATAAATTTTAACTATAATAATACTGAAACTTAGCAAAAATTGAAGTCACCATCAGTGTGTAAACCAGTCACTTAACTTATAGGTAAATAAAAGATCAGTGGATGACTAATCTAAACAGAGTACAAGAAGGCCAAAGTATTTGGTATTATCAGCTTAAACACTGTTGTATACTTTCATGACTCCAGAATCTTTGGTATATTTTATTGCAGGCTGACAAACTTGTTAAAGGAACACAAACCACATTTTGTTAGGGTGGCAGGTTATATGGTGGCTGATCTCCTGCAATATTTTGAGACATATACGCTGTATCCTGAGGTCAAGGTAAGTGGATGCACTTTCACTGGCATTAGTGGCTCTGAAATGCTGTTGGATATTGTAAAAGCAGTTATGTATTGGCAAATCAGATATGGTATAATAACGTGATAATGATCATGTGGAATCTGTTGTACTTCGTACACTTAAATGTAAAAGGTGTATTTTGTAATAAACAGTATGAGAATGATGATGTTACATTTGCCAGTATAGTAAACAAGATAAGTAACATATGTTACATGTTTATATAACTAATGTTGCCATGAAAATACAACCATGTATTCCCTTTTTGTTGTTGACGTACATATGTCACGGTCAACAATGTAGTAAACATTGGAAGTTGTTGCTGTAGAAATGCAGCAAGGCATTCTATTTATTATTGCGCTACATTTGTTGCTGCCAGCAATCTGAAACACACATAAGTCTTCATGAAAAGTGCTGGATATTTTTGTCCCATTTTAATCAAATTTGGATTTTCTTGACAGATTTTTTTTAAAAGTCCCAAATATAAAATTTCACAGAAATCTGTTTGGTGAGATCCATGTAGACAGACAGACATGACAAAGCTAATAGGCACTTTTTGTGCTTATGTGAATGCACCTAAAAACTTCACAAGAATGAAATTTTATATATCCAATTGTACATTATATCCGAAAAGTAACTGCCATATACACTGGTGTACAAGACAACCTTTGTCACCTTGTACACAACACATAAAATATGAAGATTAAATTCTTCCATGCTGTTTGTAGTGTAATCACTGATGTGCATCATTTAACTCTCACCATAATTATTGCTAAACTGAAACTTGTGTGGTATATGTAATTAACATTTAGATTACAGAGTGAGTATAAAGTAAATGCATAATCTTAAGTTGTTGTATCTGCTAGACACAATGCTGTATTTCTACATTTCTTGCACCATTTGAAATTCCATACACAACAGTTTAGTGTCAGATGTCAGCATAAACCCAACTTTTTCCATGAGCTCTCTTCCTGGATTGTGAGCATTGTGTGGAGTTTTCAGAGATCATGCTTTCGTGGCTTCACAGCAATCCCAGCACATTGAAAAGCGTTCTGTCGATGTCTGCCAGTCATAACCAGGAACACTTGATGAACGGGACAGCAAATTTGAGATACTCTTGCAGCTGTTCATGTTGACTTCTTAAAGGAAAGTGTGTGCAAAATGGTACAGAATGTAAAACTTGTGACAACAGTGCAACAGTCACAGTTTGATGGAATTAAGTGTGGATATTGCTTAAGTAAGCCCCATGGAATGTCATTGTGTTACAGATCCACTACTCAAACTGTATACACAGTTTGCTGAGCATATGCGACTCCCATGCCATCCTCTTCCTGTCCCGCACACTGACGTCAGCGTCGCAGCTGCTGCTGAAGACATTCTATGCTACCTACAATAAGTTTCATCGCTTCACCGGCAAAGTGTAACGCAAAAGAGTCACTTGCAGGGTTTAAGTTTTATTTTATCAACTGCTATGTGGAAAATAGTTTTATTATTTTAAATATATATGTACATTTTCCAGAATAAATGAAGTTAACAAACTTGAGAAATGCTAAATTACTACCTTTTAAGCCTATTTTCCTGGTTTGTAAGGAAAGATATGATCATGGTATGACCATATTCATGTGAATGTGTATTGTTGTTTTTCTAAGGTATTTGAAATTTGATGTGTTTTAATGTCGTTTATAGTGTATAATTATTTCTTGTCACGAAAACATTCCCAAATTTTGTTTCTTTTTGAGTATTTTTTTCTACTGCCCCAAGTGTTAACATGCTGGTGTATTAGAATTCTGTCTCCTGCCTTCAGAAACTGCAACAAAAGGGGCGGAGATGAACAGTAGATTGCAGAATGTGCAACATGGAGAGGAGGAAGGAAACTGTGGAATTTGTTGGAAACAATACAAAAAAATGTCTCAGATGTGGAGTGTACTGTGTGCAACATGGGAAGGGTGGAAGTAACTTATTGGGTGTAACTGTGTTGTTGGTTTGTTATAGATTTAGTTCTTTGACATTTTTCAATGTATTTAAGGTTTATCTGCATTTATTTTTGTATCAGTTTCTATGCTGATGTGAAATATACAATTATCTGTATTTAGAATATCATTTTCTGTCACGGCTGAGAAAACCAGGGTCCGTAGATTTAAAAAAAAACACCTGAAATTATAGGTACCAAAAGGGTGATGTGAGGCAAGAGCCATACTGAGATCCCACAAATACCAGGTGCCACCACATTGAGTTTAGTGGACACTAGGGATTTGCACACCTCTGACCTAAACCAGCTATTTTTCATTGTCTGTTAGGTCTGTCAAAGAGAGTATTGTGCAATGTGTATGCTTCCTGCTTCATAGAACATAATCCCAGTATTTGGAAATAAATCACCATGTAGACAGTAAATGAACAGGATGCTGGACGTTTGCTGTGAATGTTGTACATACGGGTGTTACTTTTGTATGGGGACAAATGGTAGTGTTGAGTACAATTTTGCTGATATATTGAGGCTAAGAGCCTGTATGTGTAACTGCTGACATTATGAACACTGCTGTGTCCACATTTTTAATTCTTATGTTGGTAATGTTCAATGAATATAGCTGGAATAACTCAGTCAGTAGAGTGGCAAGGCTGTGGGCTGGACAACCAAGGAATTATGGTTCATTTTACACCAGCTTCAAGGGTTTTTCTTTTCTTGAAACTATCTGGATTGGATGTGGGGGTCACCTAGCCTTCTCTTACCCTGTGGCATGATGCTAACTACTTACCTGCATCTAGTTCTGGGGTTACCACACCCCACATGCCTTCATGGCATTCAACAAGACATTTATCTGGATGTGAAAAGTAGGAAACAATTAGCATGACATCGCTAAAAACCTCTGGTCTCGGTGACAAAAGTCACATGCTAAATGGATAACAGCTGAGGCACAAAAAGGAACCTTCCACATTTTTGTTTGTTTAAACTGAGGTGGTAAGAGGTGTCTTTAAAATAACATTTTAAAGATTTCATGAAAAATTCATGTTTGTTGGGAAAATTAGGGGAATTTTTTTTTTTAAGTTTAAAAATAGTCTTTATTTGTACCAAGCATGCTGCTGTAGTAGCAACACCTGTCTGCTTACCTTGTAACTTCACAGGTTGCCCCAGTCTGTAAGAATTACAGCCAGACTATGTGGTTTTCTCATGGGATTCAGTGTCACTGGGACAGGTTTTTCTGTGAGTACTTCAGGTTTCTCCTGATCGTATCATTCCACCAATGCTTCATACTCATACATTCATGTATCACTGACACTGTATAATCTTAACAATAAGAAGAGAAATAAATTGCTCCATCAACAACAATTTATTTCTCTTGTTATTATATCCAACACAATGGGGTGATAAACGTAAAAATTAACCTTAGGAATTGACAGTGTCATTAAATAACACTTTAAATAACTACCGTTGAAATAAAATCGTAACAGAAAACGAGAATCTGCCTAGATTGGAATGTGCAATTCTTTTCATTCAGAATCCATTGTTGGTCTGTTCTGAAGTGGCCACGACCGAGATAGCAAAACAGAGAATATTTATTTTAAAACGTCTTAAATTGTCATAAAGCACCCATGGCAAGTTGGCCTGTCATATAGGTACAGTACACCAGAAAGCGTAAGAATGTCATTATTAATATTTAATTGAGATGCGATGTAACAAACTCTGATACAGTTTGGAATAGACCTGCCATTCTGTTTCCCCATTTATTTCCCCAGCTACCAGCGCCGCAAAGCTGAGTCGCGGACTGTAGTTCTGAAGTACTAATACGCTACAGGCAAGAAGGGATGACGGCCTCCCCTGTTTGTGAATGAGGTCTATAGACATTTAGTAGACCCTATACACGGCGGATCAGCCACTCGAATAGCCGCTGCCTACGCGGGACGACTCAAAGAGCGAAGAACAACGAATTGGTTTCGAACCCAGAATGGTAGAAGACAGCACAGCCGTAAGCCGCACGGCTTCTCTTATCTTCTTTAAGATTTGCATTGCTACAGGTATTTTACTCTTTTAAGTCACTACGCCTACAACTGGATATGCGGAAGTCCCATTGTGGATTTAGTCCTTGAGAAGCCGAGTCGTAATTTGAACTCTTGTCCCACTTAATTACTAAATGTCATGTCCCCGTCTTTTGGAATATCTCTAAATGAGGTTCATATTTAGCCCTGTGAATATTTTATAGTTTACATTTTTAAGTACACAAACTTCCTTTACGTTTCTACCGGCCCATTTTCGCTTCAAAGTAAACCCATTTGGCAGCTAAGTAAAAAATGCTCACCCCTGAGATGCAGAGAGAGACAGACGACTACAGCGGACTCTGTAATTATGTTGCGAAGCACACAATTCCTTCCGAACAAACTCGATCAGAAATACTTATCCGCCTTGTGTAGAGAGATTGGTATAAAAGCTCCCGGGTTTTAGATGCTGAAAGCTTAGTGTGGGATGACTCCATTAGTTTTGTGTACAGATAAGCAGCTTGAACACATCCCTCATACTGATGTGAACACCTCACGTACATTTGTGTGTTGTGTTAGAGCCTCTTGTGTTTGGACTGATTTACCCCCATAACAAGAAAGGCGTGCCTGTACAGGGATGTAAAAAACAAGTCTCGAAACTTAGCCACTTGTTGATAGTTACTTAGACTGTTAAAGAATTACCCGCTTATAAAAGCCTTTAGGTTCATTGTCGTGTTTCCAGGATTACTATGGATACCTTTATTATCAATTTTACCATTATTCCATGATTTGGATGGTTATGCGAATATGGCAGAGGAGTTCCGAAATGCATATGTTTTCAATCTTTGTTCTGAACAGTGCGGCTGTGGAACTATTTTTTTAATTCGCCTGCGTTTATCAGATCAAAGTATTTAATCTGAGTGTGACTGCTAACACCAAGTCTTTACCAGTACTCATCCACGGTATTTATTTAATACTACCTTTAATCTTGTCATGTTTGACCATGTCTTTGTCACTGACGTCACGTTATTTCTCCAACCGCTTGGTGCTGCCTCAAGTGGGCAGCCTGTGTACTATCCACAGTAGCTGCGGTAATATACATAGTACTCTACCGTGACAAGAACTAAGAATTATTCTGAGTGTGAAAACCTTTACTCTATCAGGCATCGATTTTGTTAGCAATATAAAAATATCGTTTTCGCCCGGGACCGAACCATGGGCCTTGTGTTAACCTTAAATAAATTATTTCTCGATAGTTGACTGTGCTACATATTACGTATAACGTGTCATAATTTAGCGGACAATTTGGCAGGAACTTAATTTGCGCTGTTTTGTATTAAAGAGACGCGTAGTGAAATTTTAAAAAGTTGGAAACTTCGCTAGAAGGCTATTTGTAGCGATGCAAGAGTTAATAACACATCAATAAGTTCACGTAGAACAGTTATTATGGCATTTTAATTATCTAACTTGAATTTATTTGGATGTATTGCTGAAACCCATGAAAATCCCAATTATGGCACCCGAAAATGGAATCGAACCCTAAAAAGAGTGGTAAATTCTTGATGGATGCTGACGTAACGTCCCTTGAAGATTTCAAATGCGGAAGCTCATGCACAGTTGCTGTTGTTTTTTGTAATAGATGTTTGGTTGAATAAGAATAGAAAAAACATAATGAATACAATGTGGGATGGGAGAGTGCAGTCTGTATAGCGACTCGCTAGGAGCTGCACGGTCCGGGGATCGAATCCTGGTGGGGGCGAGATTTTCCGCACCGGTACAGACCAGCCCTGGGGCCCACCCAGCCTCCTATACTATGGGTACCGTGTCTTTCGGGGGAGGGGGGTAAAGCGGCCGGAGCGTGACGTTGAGCACCCACCCCATCTAGTTCTGAGGTTAAAGAAAGAGTATAGCTATACCTCTAATCCACCTCTGGGCCTTCGTGGCCTGTTACAGAGAGAACTTTAGCTTTACCTTACAATGAATACAACCTTGGTGTGAAAATAACCGGCCCCTCCATTCGCAACCTGAGTACGCGCCACGCCCACTTACCACGGATTGTAGAGCTAATGTGAAGACTTCGTCGTGCAACTTGTCTATCGAACAGCTGTATCCGTACCGACATTATCGTTTGCGAAGCGTCTGTAGCAGAGTGACTGATACAGACGGATGTGTCAAACAACTGCATGAACCGCATGCAGCGTGTCTGTTCTGGAAGAGGGAAGGTCAGTTAAGCTGCACTTCCCAGTTCCTTTGCCTCTGCAGTCCCTGGCGAGGCGAAAAACTGAAGTAATGAATGCGTTCCAAACGAAATGAATTTTCAGTTTTAAACTGTAGGGTCAATATGAGGGTGGGCTTCCGGAGACCAACCCGATTCGAATAGGCTACCGGAAGTAAAGAGACCTTTGAGACTGCGCCGTCAGGAGAGTTCCGCTACGGTGCTTCCGTTATTAGGCTGCTTGTTGATTAACTTCCGGTTCTAAGTGAGGAATTGTTGTTATTATCCTGTCTGTTTCTCTTCCAGGGCCATGATTATCTGATTGCTTTCTATAACGCGCAGTGTTCACTTTGGGAAGGATGTGGGCGACGCCCATAAAAGCCGTTCTGTAATCTGATATGCCAGATAATGCGGTTAGAAAAGAAAAACTTAGAAACTGTTAGAAAAAGCTATCATCCTACCCGGATTCGAACCTGAGATGGTTTATCTTTCTTTGTCTTTTTCTTATTTTGTTTTCTCTCTCTCTTTCTCTCTGGCCGTCTGACTGGCAGTTGGTTCTGCTCTCTGTTTTGTTACTTTCTTTCCTCCTTTTCCTCCAGTTATCCTCTCCGTGCGTTTCTGCATTACCCTCGAGCGGGAAGCATTCCTACTTTATGTTAGAGAAGTCTAGAGTACAAATCTTGACCCGGGAATAAGCTATCTTCAGTTTATTTCGTGGATTTCTTCACTGCCTTCAGGAAAATGAGAGGATAGTACTGTACCTCACATAAAGCCACGACACCCTCCTTCTACGACCTTAGCAGTTCATTGTGCAATAGCCATAGTGTCATTCTACGTTATACACAGTGATTCTGTACGCAAGGTCAGTATTTTGGGAGGCGATAGTATCTGTTATTGTGGGAGGGGGGGGGGTTAATACGAACGTATGTGTGATTCTGAATGGTTACTGAGATAGAGCTGTTTGAATCTCCAGATCTAACTCCGTTAGATTTTTCGCTGTGGGGTTGGATGAAGAGCGGAATTTACAAAACAAATGCACGAGGCGATTTGCTTGTTCGCATTTTGTGTGCTGCTGCCCGTATATTGAAAAGTGAAAATTAACTCAGACGAATAATACGCAATCTTCACACAAGAGTTGCGAAGTACATTGAGGTTTAAGGTGGAATTTTCGACCATTTATTGTGAACTGTAACAAATTTGTCATTTAAACATTAAATTAAAATGAAATAAGCGTAATTTAATTTCTGTTTATTACTATTCACAACTTTTGCGTCAGTAGACTCAAACAGCCCTACCTCGGTAACCGTTCAGAATTAGACACATGTTGATACGAAATTCTTTCTCACAATGACAGATACCGTCACGTACTAAAACACCGATTCTCCTCCTGGAAGACTCCGTGTAGTTGCATCAGTAATAGACCATAAACGAGTAACCAAGTTAAGAAATATTTGTAAAGGCTGCTGACGATTTGTGTTGTGTGGGGCCATACATGTACATAATTATTTGCATTGACAAAGGAAAATTTCAAATACCTTACATACTAGAGTGCCGGCAGGGTTTCATGTAAGGTGGTGCACATTGCCTATATGTAGAGTCACCAGATCTTCAATGACCAATGAGGGCCAAGACAACAACAGAGGTTTTACTTAATTTAGTCCCTTTCTGGTGGTTTCCTTATTATTTGCTTTAAAATTGATTAAATATCAAAATTCCAAAGGGGTGCACCGCTGCCGGTGCCCCTGCCTACATGTATTACCTCAAGGGAAGAAATGTTAGTTATCTCAAAGAAGAGATGGCTTAGGACAAGTGTATTTGGAATCAAAGGATTATATTATATATATTATATTATATATACCATACATTTGAAAACACTTCGTGTTTTGTGTATGTGCGTGTGCGCGTGCGTGTATGTTTAAATTGTGTGATGTGGGCCGCATAGAGCGAAAGATGCCAACTGGAATACGTTTTGAAAGATGAAGAAATAGAAGAGAAGGATAGAGAGAGCGAATGTTCTGCTGCGTTTGCTTTGACTTTGAAAACTCTATGACTTCTTGTCACCATTATCTGCATGATACGTTGCCGAGTATTCTCGCTTGAAAGAGGGAAGGGGCTCGTAATGCCGTTTTTTACCCTGTAAATGTGGTCTCTCTCTCTCTCTCTCTGTCTCTCTACCTCTACCACTTCTGCTCAAACAGTTTTTTATTCCGATAAATAAGTATTGAGCTACGTTAAGAAGAACACAGAGCCATATTTTGGCCTTCGTTCAAAATTCACGTCATTTAACATTAGCTAGTGTCGCACATTTTAGTAAAACTCCAAAATATCAAATTTCATGAAAATTCGTTCTGCTGTTCTCTAGTTGTTTCACGTGTACAGACTGACAGATGGCTGAACGGAGCGTCCATTTAGGCGCCCCGTTTGAACGGGAAAACACCTGAATGTTAAATAAAAATAAACAAAGATCTTCTCGCATATTTTATTTTTTCTTTTATTTTCTAATCTACCTCTCCGTTGTACCTCCTTTCTTCTTTGTCCTCCGCCCTTTCTTTTCTCATTTCTTTTTCATCCTTTTATCTATCTCGCTCTCTGTATATTCCTTTCTTCCTATCCATCTTTCTTTCCTTCTCTTTACTTCTCGTTTATTTTTCTGTTCCTTTCCATGTCTGCCTTTCCTTTTTTCTGTCTGGCCATCTCACCTGTGCTGTTGAATTATTTACTAGTAGTTCCAGCCAGGAGTTTGAACTCTCGGATAGACTTCACACGCTCCTGTTTCGAACACCACTCCCATCTGAAACACGTTTCAATTGTTCAGACTCATCCCCACCCCGCCTCTAAATCCGTCTTGTTTATGTCTTCCTCTCTTACAACTTGCTGCTGCTGTCAGTTTGAGAATATGAAAGGCGTAAGTTGTTTTCCACGCCCTCGGAACTTGGCATTCATTCTCATGCATATAAGGTTGATTTGTGCCGCTTTTATTCTACCAAGATAACTCAAATGGACCATAAGTCGAAACATACGTTAAGGTCATGTGTTAGTTTCCTTTGGTGTGTGCGTGTGTGTGCGCACACACCTACACTGACAGGAGTGGTCAGTCCGGAGAACCATCTTCTTGCTTGCCAGGAAATGGGATGTCAGTACGCACCGTCCGTGCCGACCTACCGACGCTAAGATCAGTCAGCATAATCACAGGCCGTTTCTTTAAGATACACTTCAATAATGCCTTCTTATCTACGCTCACATCTCATAGCTGTTACTTTATTTTCCTGAATAATGCAAAAATGTCTGTAGTAGTATATGTAACTTGGTTATTGAGCATGTCTTTGCGTACCTACTGTATTACACGTAAAATGATCGCAACTGTGTGATATTGTTATCCTCAGATTCCGAAGGCTTAACATCACCGACGTCAAATCCCGCCACTGGATGCATTTTTCACTCACCTCCATTTCTCACAGCATATTACCCTAAAGTCCGAGGTAATATTCTCCTTCAAACTCCTTTTCAGTCACAAATTTGTGTGCATTCCTTACCTGTCCCATTCTAGCCACATTCCACACCCTTTGTACCTTCCTAGACTTTAATGTCCTGAGAATATATGGTGCGACCTGTACAAATTATTTCTACAGTCGTTATGAAGAGTCACATCCAGTTGTTCACATACAGTACTTCATCCTTAATAAGTTAACATATTTTGAATTTAATAATTGTCCAACAAGATGCGACTTATTCAGTTTGTTACATTTCTGTAGGCAGCTCTACATGTTTCGGGTGTTGACACCCATCATCAGGAGCTCGTACAGCTGTAATTACAGCTTCTGGTATCTACAATCATCCGCTCTCGTTGTTGTATTGGAACTGGTAGTAGATCCGGTTAATCAATATCAGAAGCTGTAATTACAGCTGTACGAGCTCCTGATGGTGGATGTCAACACCCGAAACATGTAGAGCTGTCTACAGAAATGTAATAAACTGAATAAGTCGCATCTTGTTGGACAATTATTAAATTCGAATCACGATGCACGGACCCATGTACATAAAATTAACATGTTTTCTTAACATTTCATGTTTTAAACACGTCAAAATAACAGCGCATTTTATAACTTTTCAAAATAAATGCATTAACCGGCGTAACACTGAAAAATTGCTATAGGTAGAAAAAGTAAAGGTCAGAGCCATATTAGTCTGTGTTTTCTGCAGATCGGACAAGATGATAATATTTTCACAATTACATAGCCCCTTTTCAAATATTTTGTAACTTACCAATCGATAAATAACCACCACCATACAGTGTCGTAGCTACGTTTTTTTGAGCCCAATGCCAGTAAACACAATGACCGCCCGTAACATACATCATAAACTATAATAAAATCACATTTCTTTTACGGAATTTCCTTCTTTTTTTTTTCTCTCTTTTTGTCTCACTAATCTAAAAATTGTAGAGGGCAGAAAAAATCATTCCTTTCATTTAAGGTATTCATTTTGCCACCAAGTTCGCTGCCCGGCGGAGTCTGCTGCCTGGGGTTTTCGCATCTTCCGCCTCCCCAGCTATGCCCCACCTATGTCACCTTCTACATGTTTCGGCCGTAGCCAACCATCAACAGGGAGATGATTAAGAATATAAATTGTGCCAATTGACACCGTTTTTTATGGGCTACCTGTTGTACAGGCAAGTTGAAATGTGATGGCACACGCGCAGAAACCATATTTCGTCTTTAGGCGAAACGGACGAGTCCATTTAAATCGGCGGGGACGTCAGTTCAGTCGACTACTGACAGCCGAGGTGTGCGCATCAGCGGTAGTAATGCTGGATACACCATGTTCCGAGGTAGTGTGAAAGGTACTGGCTAACCACTCCATTCGCTAGTTTCCCCTTCACTTCCTCTCCCGTGCGTCACCGTGTGCCATCACATTTCAACTGTAGTCTACAACAAATGCAGATCTAAAACAATATCTAAGGTCACCTACTGACTGCAGGTGGAGAACTCTAGCACTTTTAACTTGCCTAACATCCTTTCGTATCGCGGAGGATTCATGGAGTTCTCGTTAAACAAACTGCATAATAGACAGGTGAACAGCGCAATGCGTGACATAAAATTTCCTGTTTTTATGTTTATATTTGTGGTTCCATGCATCGCTGATCTATATTAATAATTGTCCAACGAAATGCAACACAAAGCAGTCTATATATTATTCTGCAAATTCGCTCTACATGTTTCGGGTGTCAACTACACTCAGCATCAGGAGTACACAAAACTGTAACTACAGCCCCCGGTACTTGTGCAGCTACCTCCCTCCAACGTGGCCGCTAGCTTGGTAACGTTGGAAGGAGGCAGCTGCGCAAAAAATATGACCAGTACCGGAGGCTGTAGTTACAGTTTTGTGTACTCCTGATGATGGGTGTGGTTGACACCCGAAACTTTGGCCACGTTGGAGGGAGGTAGCTGCACAGCACAGCATGACCAGTAGCGGAGACTGTAGTTACAGTTTTATGTACTCCTGATGATGGGTGTGGCTGACACCCGAAACATGTGGAGTGAATTTTCAGAATAATATATCGACTGTTTTGTGTTGCATCTCGTTGGACAATTATTAATATAAAAATTTCCGTTATCCGACAACACTTCACGAAGTAAGGCCGGAAGCTTACGTTCGAGCGCGCCTTGTGACTAGCCTTGCGACTAGCCGCACAACAGGTTGTACCATTCCACAGCATAAACAGAGCTGACATTCCTAGAATCATGTCCATTTTCCATGTACTTTATTTGTACGTCCGACTACAACCTTGCTCCACTTCAGATCAGATATCAATGTTGCAGAGACAGTCTTGTTCAGTTTACTCGTCTTATGACATTAATGCATACGACGAATACCGGGGAAGTTACACGGTGTAGTATAAATTTACCGACGTTTCGGAGAAGCGTCCTCCTTATTTACATCTTGAAGGTAGAAGACTGTCATCGCATTTCAGAGGCGGCAGTCTTCATAATCATTATTGTGAGAACCTAAAATATCTCATTTCTGAATAAGTTTGTTACAGCTGCAGAGAGAACCGGAAGTTTATATATATATGTGTGTGTGTGTGTGTATGTATAAAAGGTAATGTTTTCCGTTACAGGCCCGGTGTGGCCCAGAGGGTGGGTAGAGGTATAGCTCTACTGTTCCATGACCGCGGTACTAGAAGGGGGTGAGTGGTCAGCAGCACTTCCCGACCGCACTTTACCCCCGGGAAACACCCGTTACCCATTTTACAGGAGGCTGGATGGGCCCCAGGGCCGGTATGGACGGGCAGAAAATCTCGTCCCCACCGGAATTCGATCCCGGACCGTCTAGCCCGTAGTCAGTCCCTATACCGACTGAGCTACCCCCCCCACACACACACACACATATATATATATATATATATATATATATATATATAAGGGTACAGCTTTGTTACTGTCAACTAGGAAAAGTGCGTGATTTAACACTCATCATTTTCGAGCACTGCGTGTTTCTTGGTCATTTTTAACACCGTTTTGTCTCGCAGGCTTTACCAACATCTCGGACCTGAGTGCTGCCTCTTTCTGATGATCTCTTGATGCGAAAACTTAGGAGATACAGCAGCCAGATTCTGAAAAGTAGGGGGACACACCCAATTCTGTCCAGTTACTGCGGGAGAAGAAATCCAACTCCGTCTCTCCGTGTATTTCGCTCACTTACGTACACACACATACATAGACACACACACATACATACCTGTAACGTGGGTTGGTTTATACTGCCTTTGCTAATGTATGGCAGTCGTGGGACGGGCCGCTGCCAGCTTAAGAAGACGAACACTGCTTCATGGAGAAGCTGAACACAATAGACTCACCCAGGATGTGAGATGGGTAGCCTATAGCAAGAGGGTCATTGCTTCGGGTACAAACACGATTCCCTGGTATCGTTAAATCAATCAGCTAACTTCTCAAAAGGCTGCGCTGTCTAAGGCGTAGGCCTGCGGCCGCTCGCCTGCTGAGATCGTGGGTTCGAATGTCGCCGGGGGCATGGATGTTTGTCGTGAGTGTTGTGTGTTGTCAGGTAGAGGTCTCTGCGACGAGCTGATCACTCGTCCAGAGGAGTCCTACCGACTGTGATGAGCGTCGTTTTGTGTGATCTAGAAACCTCAAGAATGAGGAGGTCATGGCCCGCGTTGGGCCGCAGCGCCAGAGGGGGAACTTATAAAAAAAATTGAGATTAGACCCTATAGCCTAGTAATTGAGAGCAGCTCATTCTAAGGGATTCGCCAGATAGGATTGCACCTGAGGAAGAGAGCAGAGCCGGTGTCTGAAATGTAGTTTAGTAATTTTGTAATAGATGATGGAAAAAGTCCAAAATATGAAGGATGCTTCGAAATACCATACCTACATTCAAATCCCTATAGAACTGAAATTATTCCACGTCAGTTTCCACAACACGAAGGAAAAATATGGCTCGTATTTTTAGTTTGTTGTATGCACTCTTTGTGGCCGGCTGTTGTGAATGCGGTAACGAACGTTTGGGTACCATAAAATTCGGGGAATTTCTTGACTAGCTGAGAACAGGTGAGCTCCTCAAGAAGTACTCTGCTCCATGGAGTAAGTTCCGCAGTATTTGGTATCTGGAGAAAGTAAATGCGTGATTTTGAGTCCTCGAGGCCGATTAGTTATCGAGAAATTGAACTTCCTAATTTGGCCAAGGGGGACCGCGGTGGCACAGTGGTTAAGGTGCTGTGCTACAAATCGGAAGGTCGCTGGTTCGTTCCCAGCTGGTGTCATTGGAATTTTTCATTGACATATAATCCTTCCGATCGCACTATAGCCCTGGAGTCGACTCAGCCTCTAACAGAAATGAGTACCAGGAGCATTTCCTGGGGGTAAAGGCGGCCGGTTCGTAAGGCTGACAACCTTACTACCATCCTGTGCCGTTGTCATGTAATCAGGGAACCTTAACTTTCTGGAACCCTCTGGGCCACTCCAGGCCTGTAACGGGACTGCTTTACCTATACAGCGACGTAAGTGACAAAACAATTATGACAGATAAAAAAATTAGTAGCAGTAGTAGTATTAGTAACAACAACAAGAACGATACAAATATTCGAACTCAGACCCCCTGTTCACTTAAATCTTTTTTCTTTACATACCTTTTTGCCATCCTTCGCATTATCAGTTCAGATTATAATCACTAATCTATACATCTTCCTCTCTATGTCCTATCCCTTCCCGTTAGTGGCTGGTTGATGCTTGGCCAGCTATGCCAAAGTCAAAGTATTCGTAAGCACTGTTAGAAATGCCGTAATTTATGACTTGGAAAAGTCCGGGACATTCGGCTTTCCCAACCGAATTTTGCGGTACACCGGGACAAAGCTCTTTAAAATTTTGTGGGCACAGTGCAGATGTTATGAATACCAAACTCGGTACGTACTTCTCGTAACCACTGGACTACGGAGGGGCATTTCCCCTTCGTTATTCGCACTGCGCACTGTCCCAGTGACAAACTACGGTTTGTATCGAGGAATGTGTTTCGAGTCACGCCTCGTCACATTGTCAGTTTTGTTTATCGACGCCATTCTTTTCTGGTACGAGATAAGATACGTTACGGTTTGAATTAATTTTCCCGTCAACTTTACCTCCGTATATAAATAAACCTGTCTTTTTATCTATGATGTTCCCGTTTACAGTTTTTTATCTCTTTAAGTAAATAAGCTCTTTAGGTGCATGTAGGACTGCCCCATTCTCAGTGAGGAAGATAATTCTGCATTCCTATCTTTAAATGACACAGGCTGTGATTTAAAACACTCAGGCATTAATATATATATATATATAGACACACACACAACTTTTGTTTTCCAATTTGATACCCAAAAATATGAAAGATTAAGATTTGTTTCTCATGGCTCGACAGCCCCAGTGGAATAAGTCTCCTCTATGGGGTTTCTCGATCACACTCAGACACACCACACTCGGTAGGACTCCTCTGGACAAGTGATCGGCCCCTAGCAGACACATCTACCTGACAACACACAACACACACAAGAGGCAGACATCCATGTTTCCGGCGGGATTCGAACCCGCAATCCCAGCAAGCGAGTAGCCGCAGACCCACACCTCAGACCGCGCCGCCTCTGAGATCGGCAAGATTAAGACATGAAGAACTGAATAATAAGCAAATGAAATATCAAATTTTATATGTGTATGTAAAATTTAACACCAACCTTTTACACAACGCTTTTATTTGTTAACTGATGCTTCGACATATTTCGGTCTTAAACGTAGACCATTCCAGGGAGCTCGTAAGGCAGCTCAACTTAGGTGCTCCCTGATGATGACTACCATTTAAGGCCGAAACATGTCAGAGCATTAAGTAACAAATAAAAGCGTTGTGCAACAAATCGTTGTTAAATTTTACATACGTAATAATAGCTGCACGCCGGCGTCGCAATGGCCGTGCGGTCTAAGGCGTAGGTCTGCGGCCGCTTGCCTGCTGAGATCGTGGGTTCGAAACCCACCGGGGGCATGGATGTCTGTCTGTTGTGAGTGTTGTGTGTTGTCAGGTAGAGGTCTCTGCGAGGAGCTGATCACTCATCCAGAGGAGTCCTACCGACTGTGGTGCGTCGTTGTGTGTGGTCGAGAAGCCTCGTGATTGAGGAGGCCATGGCCCACTGGGGGCTGTCGCATCAAAAAAAAAAAATATATATATATGTATATGTATACATGGGTCCGTGCATCGTGAATCGAATTTAATAACCGTCCAACAAGATGCGACTTATTCAGTTTATCACATTTCTGTAGGCAGCTCTACATGTTTCTGGTGGTGGCACCCATCATCAGCAGCTCGTATAACTGTAAATACAGCTTCTGGTTTTGATTAACTGCAATGAGTAAAATACGCTGCTATAATACTAATACATAAATTTAAAATTCTAGATAGATTTTAAATTATATATTAGTATCAATAGCAGCGTATTTCATTCATTGTAGTTAATCAATACCTGAAGCTGTAATTACAGTTGTACGAGCTGCTGATGATGGGTGTCAACACCCGAAACATGTAGAGCTGCCTAAAGAAATGTAATAAACTGAAGAAGTCGCATCTTGTTGGACAGTTATTATATATATATATATATATATATATATATATATATATATATATATATAGTTGCACGGAAAATGTAGAACGTTAAGTTTTATATGGGTACTTTGCTGATCTAGCGCTATATATCAGTAGTGCCCTCTTTGTAAGCACTCAGGGTCCCCGGTAACATGACAGTACCTGGGAATCGTCTTGATCTGTAGCTGTGTGGCCGGAATTCAGTGCGCAGTTCTCAGACTGTTACGCATGCACCTCGCGTATCTCATCTTCAGTGATTGGAAACCTTGCAAATGCCTCTTGACATTTCAAGCAGACAACAGTGGAATGCACCGCGCACATCACTTGTGATTTGAATGCGTTTTGAGCAATCCGTTGGAACAGGTTCCAGGTCTGTTTCTTCCAGTGAATGTTCACCCTTTCTTCCACAGAATGTTCGCCCTCTCCCCTACATATTGTATGACCACGGAAAGAAAAAGACAAATACACAAATAAGAAGTTAGAGTTAATTTTGGTCAAGTTTTCGAAAATTTTCTTTCGTTATAAATTTTAGAACTGTGTTTAGTGACGGCGTTTCAAGCGCTTGAATTTCAAATCTATGGATCATCGTGTCATGGCCAAGATTATGTTCCAATATTTAAATTATATTCATTGTCTAAAAGCATGTGCATAAAAAGTAATCCTGATGACAGTCAAATCAATGAGTCTGTGAATGGCTGTGCAGTAGAATCTGATCTGCAGGTTAGGGAACAAATAAAGAGATTACAGGATCATATTTGGACGGATCTTGGTGAAATTGGTTCGGAGTATGGGAAGTGTGTGTGTTTTGATCAGAATCGTGTCCATTGGCTAGTACTGAAATAAGATGTTCTTATACCAGAGAAGTAGTTAAACTCCTATAATAAGACCAACTAGATGCATTAATTTCTCAAATTTATTTTTGGAATAAAACTCTACATGTTTCGGACAGCTCCTCTGTCCATCATCAGGAGTTTTTCACTGTACACACAGCAATGGTATATGTCATACAGGTTTGCTGACAGGTTGCGAGCAGGATCAGGACGGAAGTTCCGTCCTGATCCTGCACCGACGATGCTGCCAGCAGGCAGCATCGTCGGTTCATTATACCACAAGCTGTAAACACAGTCTAGCGCTCCTGGGAATGGGCGAAATTATCGTCCGAAACATGTTGAGCTGTTTGAAGTTATTAATAAAATTATTATTGTTGCGTCTAGTTGGCTGTTTATATTATTGTATCAATGATGCACGGTCACACAGACATCAAAGTATTATTTGCTTGTTTCGATATACTGCATCTTAACCTCGACACATCACCAGCTGGCTTCAAACGGCAGTATGGCAACATGTGCGTCAAACCTATTCGATGTTGCGGTCGCACTTGTGGGCTCAACTGCAAATAGCTGATCTCCAGTTATTCAAGTACCTCTCATCCAGATTACTTAACAGTATTAATGGAACAAGTATTAATTAAGCCCTTATATGAACCCGGAATACATCAAAGCATTATTCTAACTTCACTTTAACAACGGGGAATATGAGCTTTTAATTAGCCATAACATTCTGACCGTATTATCTTTTTGTTCTTTGACCTCCAACCACGTAATTACTATACTTAACTGACTGTTCTGTTACGTGTTGTGTACCGATATAATACAGCCCACTAATGTCCAATAGAAATGAAGTTAAGTAAAGCTTGTTATAATTTTACTAACCTTGATTACACTCAAAGTTGTTGTTATTAATTAATTATATGCTAAGGTCGCGCTTTTTGAATGGCGTTCTGTGGAAACTGCATGAGAACATTCCTCTTTGGTCCCGAGAGTGTCTGTAAAAGTGTGAAGCAGTGTTTCAAACACAACATCAAATCCACTGAAAAATAATCTTTAAAAAGTCAATTACAAGATTCCTTTACAGCAACGGGAGTCGGGATAG
>Ga0131853_10001234_pt1 | contig 46142 bp, 49 predicted proteins | sample TergutLab28metaG_FD_92764 | JGI IMG/M metagenome (GOLD analysis project Ga0131853, IMG submission 92764) | Labiotermes labralis P1 segment gut microbial communities from Petit-Saut dam, French Guiana - Lab288 P1 (version 2) (version 2) | ecosystem: Host-associated > Arthropoda: Insects >... | reverse complement strand
GAGGTCCTTGCGGAGGGCGATCGCCGACGCGAGGTGGATGGCTCCCGCCGTGCCCAGCTTCCGCGGCGCGACCGTCGCGGCGTTGTCGAGCATCTCCTGGCTGAGTACCACGCGCTGGACGCGGCGGATGATCCGCTGTCCGCGCGGCAGCGCGGCCGGCTCGGCGCGCCAGATGGCCCGGAGCACCTCGGCCTGGTGCAGCGCGCTGGAGACCAGCGGGTGGTCGGAACGCTCGCCCAGCCATTCGGCCAGCGCCTCCGACTCGGGCTCGGTGAGCGCCAGCTTGACCAGCGCCGTGGAGTCAACGTAGATCAACGCTCCCCCTCGTCCGAGCGCATCTCCTGGAGGACCTCGCTGGCGGTGGGCTGGCCCTCGGGAACCGCCGGGTACGGGTCGACGTCGAGGACGCTGACGCCGGACTCCTCGGCCGGCTCGATCACCCCGCGCGCGATCCAGCGCTCGAGCGGGCTGTCCGGCTGCCTGGCCGGAACCATCTGCGCCACGAGGCGGCCCCGGTTGGTGATGTCCACGGTGTAGCCCTTCTCGGCCAGGTCAACGTAGACGCTCGCGTGCTGCCGGAGTTCCCGGATGCCGATGGACCGGGGCTTGGCGCTCGTCGAGTGATGGACCGGATCCTGTCCCGTGTACCCGAGAGTGGCGCTGAGGGGCTTGCCCTGGCGGCCGCTGCCTTTCTGTGCCATGAGAGGACTGTAGCACACAAAATGCTACACTGTGGCGCGGTGAGAACATCGTGTCGCGGACACAGATCGCGAGCAGGGGCGAACGTTTGGCAGGATAGAGGCATGCAGCAGCCGCGGGATTTCTCTCTGTACGGTGCCGTCGACCTGGGTGCGCGGCAGGCCGCCTCCCAGCGCAGGCAGCAGGTCGCCAAAGCCGCCGAGCAGCGGGAGGCGTCCGGTGACGGCTCGCCGCCCGCCGGCGAGACGTCCGGCTACGTGATTGACGCCACCGAGGAAAATTTCAACGACGAGGTCGTGCTCCGGTCCCGGACCACCCCGGTCATCGTGGACCTCTGGGCCGACTGGTGCCAGCCCTGCAAGCAGCTCAGCCCGGTGCTGGAGCGGCTCGCGGAAGAGGCGGCGGGCGCCTGGACGCTGGCCAAGATCGATGTCGAGGCCAACCAGCAGGTAGGCGTGTTCTTCTTCCAGAAGCTCCAGACCCAGAGCATCCCGCTCGTGGTCGCGATCGTGGACGGGCAGCTGGTCTCGGCCTTCCCGGGGGCGATCCCCGAAGCACAGATCAGGGAATGGCTGGATCAGGTACTGCAGGTGGCCGAGCAGCTCGGCGTGGGCACCGGCGCCGGGGCCGACGCCGCCGGCGCTCCGGGCGCGGGAGCCGATGCTGGCCCGTCCGGGTACGAGCAGGCGCAGGAGGCGATGCAGCGCGGCGACCTGGACGCCGCCGCGGGCGTGCTGGAGAAGACGCTGGCCGAGAGCCCGGCCGACACGGTCGCGAAGGGCATGCTCGCCCAGGTGAACCTGATCCGGCGCGTCGACTCCTACGACGCGGACGCCGTGCAGGGCGAGGCCGATGCCGCTCCCGGGGACGTCGACGCCCAGGTCAAGGCGGCCGACATCGAACTCGCGTCCGGTCAGTCGGAGGAGGCCTTCAGCCGTCTGCTCGGGGTGATCGGGCGGACGGCCGGCGACGACCGGGACAAGGCGCGCAAGCACCTGGTGGACCTGTTCGAGATCTTCGGCCCGGACGACCCGTCCGTGAAGAAGGCCCGCGGCCGCCTCAGCACGCTGCTCTTCTAGCTCATCGGGGGAGTATCGGCGAGCTGCTCGAGGACGGGCAGGGCGGCGGACAGGTCCGCCACCTGCCCGTCGGTGAGCGTGCGCAGGGACTCGGTCAGGAAGACGGTGGTCTCCTCGCGCAGGTTCTCCAGGACGTCATGGCCTCTCGGGGTGATCGCGAGGGTGCTGGCCCGGGCATCCCTCGGATCGGGTTCCCGCTGGACGTAGCCGGACTCCTCGAGCACTGAGACGAGCCGGGTCAGGGTGGACGGCGCGACGCCCTCGGCGGCCGCGAGGTCGCCGAGGCGCAGCGGCCCCGCCCGCTCCACCGTGGAAAGCGCCGCTAGCTGCGTGGGGGTCAGCCCGGCCATTTCGTGCCGGCGCAGCCGACGAGAGAGCCGCGCGATGGCGACTCGCAGCCGGGTCACGTCGATCGCCGCCATCCCGTCGTCCAGGGCCGGCGGTTCGGCGTCCTGCGTCCCGGCAGTCGGTCCAGCGGTGGTCTCCGGTGCCATGAATGAAGCGTACGCGCTCGGCGAACCCGTGGTTAAGAACCTTCCGGAACGCCGCCTGACGGGCCGCCTCCCGCTTGTTACCAGCGAGTAATGTGATGTTTGCCCGTAGTGACCCCCCGCAGCCCGGAGAGGCGGGGTATTCTGCTTGCTTGCCGCGTCCGGCCCTCACCGCGCCGGCGGCCGCCCGCTGTCTGAAGGCGGGCCTTCATCAAGATGTGGACACAGCGGTCCCAGGACATTCGGGAGAGGCGGGTCAGCAACGTGACCATGGCGCCGAGCGTTTCGTATTCGATCACCGTGCGGCTGGAGGTGTCCCAGCAGGGGCGCGCGGTGAGTGACATTACCCGCGAGGTCGAGCACGCCGGCGGCGTCGTGACCGCGCTCGACGTCACCCCCGGGCAGCAGGGCAAGCTCCGCATTGACGTCACCTGCGCCGCCACCGACACCGCGCACGCCGAGTCGCTGGTCGCCGCCATGACCGCGATCCCGGGCGTCGCCGTTCACAAGGTCAGCGACCGGACGTTCCTGCTGCACCTCGGGGGCAAGATCGAGATGCGCTCGAAGGTGCCGCTGCGCAACCGCGACGACCTGTCGATGGCCTACACCCCCGGCGTCGCGCGAGTGTCGCTCGCGCTGGCCGCCAAGCCCGATGACGCCCGCCGCCTCACCATCAAGCGCAACACGGTGGCGGTCGTCACCGACGGCTCCGCCGTGCTCGGCCTGGGCAACGTCGGCCCGTACGCGGCCCTGCCGGTCATGGAGGGCAAGGCGGCGCTGTTCAAGCGGTTCGCCGACATCGACGCCTGGCCGCTGTGCCTGGACACCCAGGACGTGGACGAGATCGTCCGGACGGTGGCGGCGCTCGCGCCCGGCTTCGGCGGGATCAACCTGGAGGACATCTCCGCGCCCCGCTGCTTCGAGGTGGAGCGCCGGCTGCGGGACATGCTGGACATCCCGGTGTTCCACGACGACCAGCACGGCACCGCGATCGCGGTCCTGGCCGCTCTCACCAACGCGCTGCGGGTGGTCGGCAAGGACCTGGCCCAGGTCCGGATCACGATGGCCGGAGCCGGCGCCGCGGGCACCGCCGTCCTGAAACTGCTGCTCAACGCGGGGGCCACCAACGTCATCGTGGTCGACGACAAGGGCGCCGTGTACCGGGGACGTGACGGCCTGAACGACAACCTCGCCTGGATCGGCGAGCACACCAACCCCGACGGCTACTCCGGTGACCTGGCCGGGGCCGTGCGCGGCGCGGACGTGTTCATCGGGGTCTCGGCTCCCGGCATCCTGTCCGGCGAGGACGTGAAGACCATGAACGCCGGTGCGATCGTGTTCGCCCTGGCCAATCCCGACCCCGAGGTCGACCCGGACGCCGCGCGGGAACACGCGTCGGTCGTCGCCACCGGGCGCAGCGACTACCCGAACCAGATCAACAACGTGCTCGTGTTTCCCGGCGTCTTCCGCGGCCTGCTGGACGCGCAGAGCACCACCATCACCGACCAGATGCTGGTCGCGGCGGCCCGGGCCCTGGCGGACGTGGTGGCGCCGGAGGAACTGGGGCCCGACTACGTGGTCCCGTCGGTGTTCCACCCCGACGTGGCGTCCATCGTCGCGGCGGCCGTCCGCGACGCCGCGATCGAAGAGATCGAAGAGGGAAACGCGTAAGCGACTTGTCCGCGCCGGCGTGCACAGTACGCCGCAACCTGGACCATGATGGTTACATGGATCACTTGGGGTCGGATCCGAAGGCGGGGCGCCTGCTCGTCGCCACGCCTCTTCTGGGAGATCCGAACTTCCGGCGGAGCGTCGTTCTCATCGTCGAGCACGAGCTGTCCGAGGGCACGCTAGGGGTCGTCCTGAACCGGCCCACGGAAATACCGGTCGGCCGGGTTCTCGAGCAGTGGACGGAGCTGGCCACCGATCCTTCGGTGGTGTTCCGCGGCGGGCCAGTGCAGCCGGACAGCGCACTGGCCCTGGCTCTCATCCCGGGCACGGGGGAGCCGCTCGGGTGGCGGGCCCTGGACGGGGCGCCGGCGCTGGCCCGGCTCGGACTGCTGGACCTGGACACGCCGCCGCGGCTGCTCGAGCCCGCCATCAAGGACCTGAGGGTCTACGCCGGGTACGCGGGCTGGTCGCCCGGGCAGCTGCAGTCCGAGATCGAGGACGGGGCCTGGGTAGTGATCACGGCCGAGCCCGGTGACGTCTTCGCCGCCGACCCGGACCAGCTGTGGCGGCAAGTACTGCGCCGCCAGGACGGCGAGACCGCCTTTCTGGCGACCTACCCCGAGGATCCCGGCCTCAACTGACAAGGGAAGGTAGACTGGAGCTCGTGAGCACTGAGGTATTGCCAGACAGCGACTTGAAAGTCCACGAAGATCGCAAGGTCGACACGTCGCATGGCGATCACGAGCGCTTCGCGCACTACGTCGACAAGAACGAGCAGATGGAGAGCGCCGTATTCGGAACGCCCATCAAGGCGCTGTGCGGCAAGATCTGGGTGCCGAGCCGGGACCCGAAGAAGTACCCCATCTGCCCGGAGTGCAAGGAAATTTACGAGTCGCTGCCCCCGGGCGACGACGGGGAAGAGTGAGTCTCCCGTCCCTCCGAGGCTGGCAGCAGGCGGCGTACGAAGAGTACTTCCGGGCACCGAAGCGTGACTTCCTGGTTGTCGCCACGCCCGGAGCAGGTAAGACGACGTATGCCCTGACGGTGGCCCGCAGCCTTCTCGACGCGCGTGAAGTCATGGCCGTCACGATCGTCACCCCCACGGAGCACCTGAAGTACCAGTGGGCCCAGGCGGCGAAGCGGTTCGGGATCGCGATCGACCCGTCCTACAGCAACGCCCAGGGGCCGGTCGGCGCCGACTTCCAGGGCGTGGCCATCACGTACGCGCAGGTCGCGGCCCACCCGGCGCTGCACCGGCAGCGCACCGAGGGCCGCCGCACGCTCGTCATCTTCGACGAGATCCACCACGCGGGGGACGCGCTCAGCTGGGGAGACGCGGTCAAGGAATCGTTCGACCCGGCCCGGCGGCGGCTCGCGCTCACCGGGACGCCCTTCCGGTCCGACGCCAACCCGATTCCCTTCGTCAACTACGTCGAGGAAGCGGACGGGACGAAACGGTCCGCCTCCGACTACGTGTACGGCTACGGTCCCGCGCTCGCGGACGGCGTCGTGCGGCCGGTGATCTTCCTCGCCTACTCCGGCGACATGCACTGGCGGACCCGGGCCGGAGACGAGATCACCGCGACTCTCGGCACTCCGATGACCAAGGACCTCGTCGCGCAGGCCTGGCGGACCGCGCTCGACCCCGAGGGCGAGTGGATCCAGCGGGTCCTCGAGGCGGCCGACCGGCGCCTTGCCGAGGTGCGCCGCGGCATGCCCGACGCCGCCGGGCTCGTCATCGCCAGCGACCACGACTCGGCCCGCGCCTACGCCGCCCACCTGCGGCGGATCACCGGCAAGCGCCCGGTCATCGTCCTGTCGGACGACCCGACCGCGAGCAAGCGGATCGGGAAGTTCGCCCAGTCCGACGACCGCTGGATGGTCGCGGTCCGCATGGTGTCCGAGGGCGTCGACGTCCCCCGGCTGGCCGTCGGGGTCTACGCGACCAGCGTGTCCACGCCCCTGTTCTTCGCCCAGGCCATCGGCCGTTTCGTGCGGGCCCGGCGCCGGGGGGAGTACGCGTCGGTGTTCGTGCCGTCGGTGCCGGTGCTCCTCGGGTTCGCGGCCGAGCTCGAGACCGAGCGCGACCACGTCGTCTCGGTCACCCAGAAGGACGCCGAGGACGAACTGGCCGAGGCGCAGCGGGAGCGGAACACGCCCGACATGCTGGAAGACGCGCCGAAGTTCGCCGCCCTGAAGGCGTCGGCGACGTTCGACCGGGTGCTGTACGACGGCGGCGAGTTCGGGACCGCGTCCGAGTCCGGATCGCTGGAGGAGGCGGACTACCTGGGGCTGCCGGGGCTCCTTGAACCGGATCAGGTGGCGCTGCTGCTGCGCAAGCGGCAGACGACGCAGCTGAACACGCGGTCCGCGGAGGCGGCCGCGGACTCCGGCCCCGCCACGCTGTTCGACGCCCCCGGCCCGGGGGCGCCGGCCGCTTCGCCCGCCGTCCCCCCGGCTCAGGCTCCGTCCGCGGACCAGACGATGAGCCGGGAGGCACTGGCCGGGCTGCGCAAGGAACTCAACGGCCTGGTCGGCGCGTGGAGCCACCGCACCGGCCAGCCCCACGGAGTTATCCACACCGAACTGCGCAACGCCTGCGGCGGTCCCGCGATCCCGCAGGCGTCGGCCGACCAGATCCAGGCCCGGATCGAGATGATCCGCAAGTGGGCCCTCTCCCGGCGTTAGGCGGGGGTGACCTCGACGCCGCCGCGTTCCAGGTAGGCGATGGCGTCGGCGGTCGTGCCGGGGTCGACGCCCGCGGTCAGGCCGAGCAGGACCTGGGCCTTGAAACCGGACCGGGCCGCGTCGGCCGCGGTCGCGCGGACGCAGTAGTCGGTGGCGATCCCCACCACGTCCACCTGGTCCACGCCGCGGGCCCGGAGCCAGTCCGCCAGCGAGGTTCCCTCGGCGTCGGCGCCTTCGAAGCCGCTGTAGGCCGCGGTGTGCTCTCCCTTGCGGAACACGACATCGATTCCCGTGGTGTCCAGGTCCGGGTGGAACTCCGCCCCGGTCGACCCGACCACGCAGTGCGGCGGCCAGGTCTCGGAGTAGTCGGGATGCTCGGAGAAATGTCCGTCGGGATCGACGTGGAAGTCCTGCGTCGCGACCACGTGTGAGTAGCCGTGGTCCGACGCGAGCAGTGAACTGATGCCCCGGGCCACTGCGGTGCCGCCGGCGACCGCGAGTGAACCGCCCTCGCAGAAATCGTTCTGCACGTCAACGATGATGAGCGCGCGCACGCTTCCACCGTATCGCGCCGACGTGCCGGCGCGGCTAACCCGGGGCGTCGATCCTGCTCAGGAGTTCCCCGAGAGCCTTGCGGTCCTCCGGCGGCAGGGGCGCGAACAGGTCTTCCGCCGCCTGCTGGCGCGCGGCCCGCAGTTCGTCGCGCACGGCCAGTCCCCGCGCCGTCAGGTGAAGCAGGATCGCCCGGCGGTTGGCGGGGTCGATCTCGCGGCGGACCAGGCCCGCGGTCTCCAGGGCATCGACCACTGTGGTCACTGACCGGGGGACGATTCCCAGCCGGGAGGCCAGTTCCGTCATCCTCAGGGGCTCGGAGCCGCGGGTGAGCATGCGCAGCGCGCGTTCCTGGGCGGGGGTCAGCCCCAGCGGCGACAGGTGCTCGGCCTGGGAACGGCGGAACCGCTTCGTGACCCGGTGAAGCAGGTCAGCGAGCTGGGCCGGGTCCTCGAACTCCATGTGTTCACGCTATCAAGAGCCAGCCTCATACTGACAGGGGAACAATTGTGAGCTAAGCTCTGTTTGAGTTACAAAGACTAACCTTACGGAGGCCTATTGAGTTCCCCTGAGAACCCGCGCGTCCCGCTGGCGCGCATCCTGAAACTGTTCCGCCCCTACCGGTGGAACCTGCTGTTCGTCGCGTTCCTGGTGGCCGCCTCGTCGCTGGTGAGCCTGGTCAACCCGTTCCTGATCCGCGCGGTGATCGACACGGCGCTCCCGCAGGGCCGGGCCGGCCTGCTGACCATCCTGGCCGCGGCCATGATCGTCGTGGCCGTCGCCAACAGCAGCTTCTCGGTCAGCCAGACCTATGTGTCGACCCGCGTCGGCCAGCGGGTCATGCACGACCTGCGCACCGCCGTCTACGGCCACCTCCAGCGCATGTCCCTGGCGTTCTTCACCCGGACCCGCACCGGCGAGGTCCAGTCCCGCATCGCCAACGACATCGGCGGCATGCAGGCCACGGTCACCACCACCGCCACCACCCTTGTCTCCAACGCCACCACGGTCGTCGCCACGGTCATCGCGATGATCGCCCTTGACTGGAAGCTGACGATCGCGAGCCTGGTCATGCTGCCGTTCTTCGTGTGGGTCAGCCGCCGCGTCGGCACCGAACGGCGCCGCATCACCCGCGACCGGCAGAAGAAACTCGCCGTCATCACGTCCATGGTGCAGGAATCCCTCTCCGTGAGCGGCATCCTGCTCGGGCACACGATGGGCCGTTCCCGTGAGCTCGCCGAGAGCTTCGCACGGGAGTCCGGGCAGCTTTCCGAGCTGGAGGTCTCCTCCAGCATGGCGGGCCGCTGGCGCCAGTCCACGATTCAGATCGTCATGTCCTCCATGCCCGCGGTGATCTACTGGGTGAGCGGGCTGACCGGCAGCGGCGGCCACATGGCCATCTCGATCGGCACGCTGGTCGCGTTCACCACGCTCCAGCAGAGCCTCTTCCGGCCCTCGGTCCAGCTGCTGAGCACCGGCGTAGACCTGCAGAGCTCGCTGGAACTGTTCGGCCGGATCTTCGAGTACCTCGACCTGCCCGTCGACGTCGCCGAGCCCGCGAGCCCCGCCTCCCTCGGCGACGTCAGGGGCGAGGTCCGGCTGAACGGCGTGGGCTTCTCCTACGCGAACGCCGCCCGCCCGACCCTGAAGGACATCGACATCACCGTCCCGGCCGGCCACAGCCTCGCCATCGTCGGCGAGACCGGCTCCGGGAAGACCAGCCTGTCCTACCTCATCCCGCGCCTGTATGACGTGGCGGAAGGCTCCGTCACGATCGACGGCACCGACGTGCGCGACCTGTCCTTCGACGATCTCGCGCGGGCCGTCGGCGTCGTCTCGCAGGAGACCTACCTGTTCCACTCGTCCGTCGCCGACAACCTGCGGTTCGCCAAGCCCGGCGCCACCGACTCCGAACTCGTCGAGGCCGCGAAGATCGCCCAGATCCACGACCACCTGGCGTCTCTCCCCAACGGCTACGACACCGTCGTGGGCGAGCGGGGCTACCGGTTCTCCGGGGGCGAGAAGCAGCGCCTGGCCATCGCCCGCGCCGTGCTGCGCGACCCGCGCATCCTCGTCCTCGACGAGGCGACCAGCGCGCTGGACACCCAGACCGAGCAGGCGGTGCAGGACGCCATCGACGCCCTGTCGGCCGGCCGCACCACCATCACGATCGCGCACCGGCTGTCCACCATCGCCGGCGCCGACGAGATCATCGTCCTCGACCACGGCGAGATCGCCGAACGCGGGAGCCACGAAGACCTGCTCGCCCGCGGGGGACACTACGCCGCGCTCGTCAGCCGCGACGCCGACCTGGGCGAGACCGTCGCAGCCTGACCTCCCCTCAGTCGCCGACGTCGGCGGGAGTTCCGGAGGTGATCCGCTTGTCTATCAGGGTCGTGACCGGCGCGGGGTGACCGGCGGGGCCGACCCCGCCGATCGGCTGCCCCGTCCGCTGGTCATGACCAGCAGAGGATCCCCGTCCGCGTTGAAGATCAGACTGTTCGCGATCGCCCCGGCCTCGCAGCCGAGTTGCCCGGCCGCGGCCGCCGCGGTCGGGGCCGACTCGGGCAGTTCCTTCACCTGGCCCGCTACGTCCAGCGACTTCAGCACCCGGGAAAACTCAGAGAAGCCGATAGCCATGCGCTGACGTTACCGAGCTCGTCCAGGTTCTGGCGAGACAGTTTTCCGGACCGGGCAGCTCCCGGAGCACGGCCGTGGCTGGCCTTTCCATCCGCGGGCCCGCAGCACATTCGCGACCTGGATCGCAGTCTGGCAGGAATCCTGGTAGACGTGGCGCCAGCCATACCGGAGCGATTGCTGATCGCCCTCGGCTGCCGCGTTGTCTCTCTCCTTGTCTTCCCACTGCCGGTCGGCCGGGTGGGCCAGTCTCCCGTCTAGCTCGACGATTACGTTGAACTCGCTGTATACGCGGTCCCGGAATCCCCTGCCGCCGTCCTTCTTCCGGAAGGGCACCTGATGCTGGGACAGGGGGAGGCCATGGGCCCGCTCGACATCCTGGTCGTAACGGGATTCCAGTACCGAATGGGCACCGCCGTCCGCCGCGGTGATCAGTTCGCTGATTTCGCGGCGCCATCGGTGAAAATGGCGTTCGGCGAGGACGGTCCGCATGATAGCGGCGGAAGTCAGCTTCCGTCCGAACGCGGCGGTCACCAGGGCGCAGACCTGATCGATGTCCTCCGTTGCGTCCGCGAGGTCGAGGAGTGTGTCCTCGACCCACGTCCGAGGCAGCTCTCCGGGCGGAAATCGCAGGTCGCGGAGGTTCCGGGTCCTGTGAACACGGATGCCGGGAGTCGGCCGGATGCGGCGGGTGGCAGAGATTGTGAGGTGAATGATGTCGGACCGTTCATCGAGGAGGTTGTCGACCTCCGCCGCACTTTGATGGCTCAGCCGGGCCCGCATATTCGTCTCGTCCGGGTTGCCGCCTTGGCCGAGCGTCGGGTCGGCATAGAGCACTGCGGCCCACAGCTTGCCCCTGCGAGTGATCGGGCCGGTGAATGTCGAATACACGCCGAGCCGGACCTGCCTCCACCGGCCGGACTTGATCTTGGACCTGATGGTGCTCTGCCGCATTCCGGCGGCGAGAGCCTGCTTACGCGAGACGATGCCGCCCTGATCGCTGGCCTTCCGCTGGAGCGAGACCGGAATTCCATCCCCCATGTGGCGAGTATGGCGACGACTACTGACAAACCAGCGAACGCGGAGGCCAGGGGGTGCGCGACAATTTCGTGGATCACGAAGATCGTTTTCGGGACATGGCAATTCAGGGGAGTCCGTCCGAGTTCCCGGTGCCGTGGTGTGCGTGTGCGGACGGTGCCGATGGCCCTGGGAACGTGTCCGCGGGTGCCGGGTTACGGAGGTTCCCGGCTGAGGTCGGCCAGCGATTCCCGCCGCTTCCGCCCCCCGGCCCGGCCCGTGACCGGCCGCACCGTCCCGGAAAGCCCTTGCCCCGGGAAAATTAACGCCTTTCGCCCTAACCCTGCCCGGCAGTCGGGGTCAGGCGGCCCGGCCGCCGGCACCGTCCAGCCCGGCCGTGGTCATCGGGTCCCCGACAGCGGGCCCTGGCCGGCCACTCGGCCCCGGACCCCGGACCGCGGAGACCGGTACGCCGGGGGGTCTGGGGGCGGTATCCCTCCCAGACTGCCCGGAACGGGCAGTGCCCGGTCCCGCGGTGCCGGGATGGGGCCGGGACCGCGCGGTGCGCCGTGTTCCCCGGTGACTGGCCGGGGCCTGTCCTGGTGCTGTCCCGCGCTCAGGATGGCCACGGCGGCGGGTGTCCTGGGGTGCGGCCGCCTTCCGGCGGCCCTGGGGGGATACCGCCCCAGACCCCCGGCGTGCGGGTTTCCCGTGTCCGCGGTGCGGGGCCGAGTGGCCGGCCAGGGCCCGCTTTGGGGACAGGGTGACCACGGTGGGGCTGGACAGTGGCGGTCCCGGTCACCTGGCCCCGGCTGCCGGGCTCGGCCAGGACAAAATCCCTAATTTTTAAGGGTGGCCGGGGTCCCCGGGACCGTGCGGCCGGTTGCCAGGCCGGTACCGTCCAGCGCGACTGTGGTCTCCGTGTCCCGGCAGCGGACCCCGCCGACAACTCGGCCCCTCACCGCCGGCACGGGAAATCCGCCCGCCTGGGGCGACGCCGTCTGGGCCCGCGTGGAGCATGGTGACCCTTTATGCACCACGGCAGTCCACGCTAGTGATCATTTGGTGCGGGTGGTGCGGGTGGTGCGGGTGGTGCGGGTGGTGCGGGTAGTGCGGGTGGGGGACAGGCTACGACGGGTCGGCGGGGGCGGAGTCGTCGAAGACGGTGGGGATGGCGGGGTAGCCGCGCGAGAGCTGGAGCGCGTACGGCGGCAGCTCGCGCAGAGCCTCCGCGTGGCGGTCCCGGGCGGCGGAGAGGGGCTCGCGGCCGACGATCTTCCCGCCCTGGACCAGTTCCCGCAGCACCACGCGGTCCGGGCCGTCCGAGGACGACGGGTCCGGGGGAGTCAGGGTGATCCGTTCGGTACTGGCGATGCCGTCCGCCGATCGCTGCCGGACCGCCCACTTGCGGCCGCCCCGCCCCGGTTTGCCGACCGAGCGCTTCGCGACCGGCTCCAGCGAGTCGGACGAAGCCGAGGAGGAGCGGGCCACCAGCTTGTAGACCAGCGCCGCCGTGGGCGCGCCGGACCCGGTGACCAGGGACGTGCCGACGCCGTAGCCGTCGACCGGCGCCACGCCCAGGCCCGCGATCGAGTACTCGTCCAGGTCGCCGGTGAGGATGACCCGGGCCGAGGTCGCGCCCAGGGAGTCCAGCTGCGAGCGCACGGAGAACGCGACCGCTGCCAGGTCGCCGCTGTCCACCCGCACCGCGCCCAGGGACGAGCCGGCCAGGGAAACCGCGGACGAAACGGCGGACGGGACGTCGAACGTGTCCACCAGCAGCGTCGTCCCCGGCCCCAGCGACGCCAGCTGGGCGGCGAAGGCCTCGCGCTCGGTCGAGTGGACCAGCATGAACGCGTGCGCGGCCGTGCCGCCGGAAGGAACCCCGTAAAGAAAACGCGCCCGCAGGTTGGACGTGGAGTCGAAGCCGGCGATGTAGGCCGCCCGGGCGGCCGCTACGGCGGAGCCCTCGTGCGTGCGGCGGGAGCCCATCTCGATGAGGGACCGTCCGGCGGCCGCGGACACCATGCGGGACGCGGCCGACGCGACGGCGGAGTCGTGGTTCATGATGGACAGGACGACGGTCTCCAGCAGGACCGCTTCGGCGAACGTGCCTTCCACGACGAGGATCGGCGAGCCGGGGAAATACACGTCTCCTTCCGCGTAACCCCAGATGTTTCCGCTGAAACGGTAAGATGACAGGAATCGGAGCGTGGTCTCGTCCACGATTCCCGATTCCCGCAGGAACGACAGCTCGTCCTCGCCGAAGGTGAAACGCTCGATGGCGTCGAGGACCCGGCCGGTGCCGGCCACCACGCCGTACCGGCGGCCGTGCGGCAGGTGCCGGGCGAACACCTCGAAGACAGCGCGCCGGTGGGCCGCGCCGCTGTGGAGCGCGGCCTGGAGCATGGTGAGTTCATAGTGGTCGGTCAGCAGGGCGGTGCCGGCCCCGTCGTTCGCAAGCGCCGGGGACTCGCCGTTCACCAGATAGGTCACGGATGGAAGACTATGTAATGGGAGGTGCGTAGCAGTGAGCGTGGCACCCGCGGAGTTGGATCTTCCGCGCATCGAAGACGAAGTGGTTCCTGAGAAGCCCTGGCTCACACTCGTGTGGAACGACCCGGTCAATCTGATGTCCTATGTAACTTATGTTTTCGAGCATGTTTTCGGATTTTCCCGTTCGAAGGCTGAGAAGCTGATGCTCGATGTGCATCATAAGGGCAAGGCCGTGGTTGCTTCCGGTACCCGTGAGTCCATGGAGCACAACGTCGAAGTGCTTCACGGATACGGCTTGTGGGCGACGGTCAGGCAGGACACCTAGTTGCAGATGTTCCGATCTACTTCAGACGGCGGCGTCGCCGGGAAGCTCTCCGCGGACGAGGCGAAGCTGCTGCGCGCGCTGGTCGACCCGGTCCTGGACCTCCTGGGCGACGGCAGCAAGCCGCCGGCCCGGAAGCCCCCTGCCGAAACAGACGTCTTCGACGAGCTTGAGCGGATGTTCAGCGAGGAAGACGGCGACAGCAAGCCGGAAGCCCCCACGGACCCGGTCCTGGCCCGGCTGCTGCCCGACGCCTACGCCGACGACCCGGAGTCCGCGGGTGAGTTCCGCAAGTACACGGAGTCCAGCCTGCGGGAGGCGAAGAAGTACTTCGCGCAGGTGATGCTGGACACGCTCCCGGAGAACGGCGGCAAGGTCCGCCTGACCGGCGACCAGGCCCGGGACTGGATGCGCGCGCTGAACGACGTGCGCCTGATGTTCGGGGTCCGGCTGGAGGTCTCCGAGGATTTCGAGGAGCAGCTGGCGGCGCTGCCGCCCGACGACCCGTCGGTTCCCGTGTTCGAAGTCTACGGCTGGCTGGGAGCCGTGCAGGAGTCGCTGGTTCAGGCGCTGGCTCGCTGAGAGCCGGAGGCCGTTAAGCTCATCGATATGCTGACGATTTCCCGCGAGCTGCACGAGGCGATCATCGCCCATGCCCGAAAGGACCACCCGGACGAGGCCTGCGGCGTGATCGCCGGGGCCGCGGGCAGCGACAAGGCCGAGCGCTTCATCCCGATGGAGAACGCCGAGCGGTCTCCCACCTTCTACCGCTTTGATGCCAAGGAACAGCTCAAGGTGTGGCGGGAGATGGACGATCGTGACGAGGAAGCCGTTGTGATTTATCACTCGCACACGGCCACCGAGGCCTACCCCAGCCGTACGGACATTTCGTACGCGAGCGAGCCCCAGGCCCACTACGTCCTGGTCTCTACGCGCGATCCCGAGACGACAGACTTCCGCTCGTACCGGATAATCGACGGCGAGGTCACCGAGGAACCGGTCACGATCTCGGAATGAAGACCGCCCGGCGGCGGTTGGCACCCAAGGCTTAGCAATTTACTGAGGAGCGTTTGACACATGGCCATCGAGGTTCGGATCCCGACCATCCTGCGCACGTACACCGGCGGCGAGAAGGCGGTGGAGAGCACCGGCTCCACGCTGGACGAGCTGCTCAACAACCTGGAGACCGCGCACACCGGCATCCGCGAGCGCCTGGTCGACGGCGAGAAGCTCCGCCGGTTCGTCAACGTCTACCTCAACGATGAGGACGTCCGCTTCCTCGGAGGCCTCGAGACCCCGGTCAAGGACGGTGACAGCGTCACGATCCTGCCCGCGGTGGCCGGCGGAGCGCGCTAAAACCCTTATTTGCCGAACGGATCTGGGCTTAACGCATGCGTTACGACAATCTCCTGGCCTCCCTGGGAAACACCCCGCTGGTGGGCCTGCCCCGGCTCTCGCCGTCTGAGGACGTGCGGATCTGGGCCAAGCTCGAGGACCGGAACCCGACCGGCTCGGTGAAGGACCGCGCGGCGTTCTTCATGATCGAGCAGGCGGAGAAGGACGGGATACTGCGGCCGGGATCGACGATCCTGGAGCCCACGTCCGGGAACACCGGCATCTCCCTGGCCATGGTGGCCAAGCTCCGCGGATACCAGCTGATCGTGGTCATGCCGGAGAACACCAGCGAGGAGCGCCGCCAGATCCTGCGCATGTACGGCGCGGAGATCATCACCTCGCCCGCGGCGGGCGGCTCGAACGAGGCGGTCCGGGTGGCGAAGCGGCTCGCCGCCGAGCACCCGGACTGGGTGATGCTGTACCAGTACGGCAACGAGGCGAACGCAAGGGCCCACTACGAGACGACGGGTCCGGAGATCCTGGCCGACCTGCCGTCGGTGACCCACTTCGTGGCGGGCCTGGGCACCACGGGCACGCTCATGGGCACGGGCCGGTTCCTGAAGGAGAACGTCCCGGGCGTCAAGATCGTGGCCGCGGAGCCCCGCTACGGCGAGCTCGTCTACGGGCTGCGGAACGTCGACGAGGGATTCGTCCCCGAGCTGTACGACGAGACCGTGCTGACCACGCGGTTCTCGGTGACGTCGGCCGACGCGCTGCGCCGCACCCGGGACCTGCTGAGCAAGGAAGGCATCTTCGCCGGCATCTCGGCGGGCTGCGCCCTCCACGCGGGCATGTCGATGGCGATGCAGGCGGCGAAGGCGAAGGAAAACGCCGACGTCGTCGTCCTGATCGCGGACGGCGGCTGGAAGTACCTGTCCACCGGAGCCTACGGCGGCACCCTGGACGAGGCCGAGCAGAAGCTTGAGGGCGAGCTCTGGGCCTGACGCGGTTTCCCGTCCGGGATTTCCTGTCACAATAGGCCCATGCGCCTGACTGTGGTGGGCTGCTCCGGCAGCTATCCCGGACCAGATAACCCCGCGTCCTGCTACCTGCTCGAAGCGGACGGGTTCCGGCTCGTCGTTGACATGGGCAACGGCGGGCTCGGAGCCCTGCAGAAGTACATCGGGCTCTACGACGTAGACGCGGTCGCGTTGAGCCACCTGCACGCCGACCACTGCGTAGACCTGTACTCGTACGCGATCGCCCGCACGTACGGGAGTCCCGACGGCGTGAAACCGTCCATTCCCGTGTACGCGCCGGCCGGGGCCCGCGAGCGGCTGGCCGGGATCCACGGAGAGGGGGACGCCGGGGAGGTCCTCGACCGCTTCCGGTACGAGACTTTTCAGCCGGGCCGGACGGAGATCGGCCCGTTCGCCGTGACGGCGGCGCGGATGAACCACCCGGTGGAGACGTACGGGCTCCGGTTCTCCCACGACGGAGTCTCGATCGCCTACTCCGGGGACACCGGGGAGACCGGGGAGCTTCTCGCCCTGGCCCGGGACGCGAACGTGCTCTTGTGCGAGGCGTCGTTCACCGAGCGGCCGGGCCTCCCCGGCGACCTGCACCTGACCAGCCGCCAGGCCGCCGGCTACGCCGAGCGGGCGGAGACGGGCGGGCTGCTCCTGACCCACCTCCAGTCCTGGGTGCAGCCGGAAACGTCCCTCAGCGAGGCCGCCACCGTTTACAGCGGAGGCCTGGACCTGGCCCGTCCCGGCCAGATAGTCGAGCTTTAGGTGTCCCGTCCTCGGTAGGCTGGCTGGCATGCCAAGACCAGACGGACGTTCAGCGGATTCTCTCCGGCCCGTGAAGATCACCCGGGGGTGGCTCGATCACGCCGAGGGCTCGGTGCTCGTGGAGTTCGGGAAGACGAGGGTGCTCTGCGCGGCCAGCGTGTCCGAGGACGTGCCGCGCTGGCGGCGGGGAAGCGGGCTCGGCTGGGTGACGGCCGAGTACGCGATGCTGCCCCGGGCCACCAACACGCGCAATGACCGGGAGTCGATCAAGGGCCGCGTGGGCGGGCGGACGCACGAGATCTCCCGCCTTGTCGGCCGGTCCCTGCGGGCCTGCGTGGACTACAAGGCACTGGGCGAGAACACCATCACCATCGACTGCGACGTGCTCCAGGCCGACGGCGGGACCCGGACGGCCGCGATCACCGGCGGCTATGTGGCCCTGGCCGACGCCATCGCGTGGCTGAAGGGCCGCGGGAGCCTCAAGGGCAGCCCGCTGACCGCGTCGGTGTCCGCGGTGAGCGTGGGCATCATCGACGGCGAGCCCCGTCTTGACCTCTGCTACACCGAAGACTCCGCGGCCGATACCGACATGAACGTGGTCTGCACCGGTACCGGGGAGTTCGTGGAGATCCAGGGCACCGCCGAGCAGGAGCCGTTCAGCCGGAAGGAACTGGGTTCCCTGCTGGACCTGGCCGAGGCCGGCTGCGCCGGGCTGACCCGGCTGCAGGAGGAGGCCCTGCGTGGCTGACCCGGGCGGCGCGGGCCGGCGCCGGGTGGTCCTGGCCACCCGCAACGCGCACAAGGTGAGGGAATTGGCCCGGATCCTGGCCGACGCCGGGACCGGCGTCACGCTGGCCGGGCTGGATGAGTTCCCGGACGCGCCTGAGGTCCCGGAGACGGGCCTCACGTTCGCCGACAACTCGCTGCTCAAGGCCCGGGCCATCGCGGCATTCACCGGCCTGCCCGCGATCGCCGACGACTCCGGGCTGGCTGTGGACGCGCTGCACGGCATGCCGGGCATCTTCTCCGCCCGCTGGTCCGGCAAGCACGGCGATGACCAGGCCAACCTGGACCTGGTCCTGGGCCAGCTGGCCGACGTGACCCAGCGCGGCGCCCAGTTCATCTGCGTGGCGGCCCTGGTTGACGGCGACCGCGAGCAGACGGTGACCGGTGTCCTGCCCGGCAGCCTGGCCCGGGAGCCGAGAGGGAAAAACGGGTTCGGCTACGACCCGATCTTCGTTCCCGACGGAGAGCAGCGGACCACGGCCGAACTGGCACCGGACGAGAAGGACGCGATCAGCCACCGGGGCCGGGCCTTCCGCGCCCTGGCCCCGCTGCTCGCCCCGGCCTGACCGGCATTTCCGGCGGGGTGAGTGTCTTTCTGGCTGTTGTAGCAGCCCAACAGACACTCACCCCCTCCACGCGCGTCCCGTTACAGGCCGCCGATCGCGCCCTTGAGGTCCTTGGCCGTGAGGGTGCTGGCCTGGTTCGCCGGCGGGGTCTTGATCGTCACCGGCTGGTTGAGCTTGCTGACGGTGAACCCGATCTGGGTGCTCGCGGAGCCGCTGTAGCCGGAGTCGCTGATCTGCAGCTTCTTGAAGTTGTGCGATCCGTCGATCCACGCCTTGAACTGGATCGCGCCCTGGCCGTCCTGGCCGAAGGTCTTCTGCAGGCTCGACGGGAGCTTGGCCAGCGCGGTGCTGGCGGGGACGCTGCCCGACACCTCGGTGGTGGAGACGCCGCCGACCGTGGCCGTGCCGGCGATCTTCGGGTTCTTGGCCTCGCCGAGCAGCTTGGCGAAGGCCAGCGGGTTAACCGACGTGGCCTCGCCGAGCACCGCGGCCATGAGGCCGCCGGACTTCAGCTCCGACTGCGGCACCTTGACCCACGGCTTCGAGGTCGTGTGCAGCAGTGTCTTGACCACCGGCGGCAGGTTGGCGTAGGCCGCGTCATGCGTGGAGATCAGGTCGATGTTGCCCATGGACTGCCCGCCGGCCTGGACCGTGCCGGAGAACTCTCGCAGATCCGACGGCTTCGTCTGCCCGGTGTAGGTGCCGGACGTGGCGAGGCCGAGACCGCCCAGCGCGCCGGCGCCGGGGATCTGGCTGGTCTTGATGCTGGTCGCCGCGACGACCGAGGTGGCGCTCTCGGCGTTCTTCACCGCCGCGGACAGCAGCTGGGACGGGTTCTGGGAGGGCTTCGCGGCCGCGGGCTTGCCGGAAGAGCACGCGCTCGCCCCGGCGACGGAGACGGCGGCGATGACGGCGAGAGCGGCGATACGGTCCTTCACTGACTGATGTCCTTAAGTGCGCTAGCGGGAATCTGGGTGACCTGGCTCTTCGGCGGCGCCGAGACGCTCACCGGCTGGTTGATGCTGAGCATGGTCATGGTAGTGGTCTCGCTGACGGTGCTGCCCGACTCGTCCTCGACCGCCTTCTGCAGCTGGTGCCTGGCGTCGATCCACTCGGTGAACTTGATCTGCCCGATGCCCTGCTGCTCTGCCGCCTGGCCCAGCTCGGTGCGCTCCTTGGAGGGCAGCTTGGACAGGGCCTGCGAGATCGGCACGGTGCCGGAGACCTCGGTGGCCGAGACGCCGTTGACGGTTCCGGTGCCGGTGATCCGGGCGTTCTCGGTGGCCGTCAGCATCTGGGCGTCGGAGAACGGGTTGTTGTCCGCCTGACCCAGCACGGTGCTCAGGCTGGTCCCGTGTTCCTTCACCGAGGAGAGGTTCAGGCCCAGCCACGGGGTGTTGACGCTGCCGGGCAGGACAGCCGCGGGGACCTTGATGTAGGCCTCTTTCGGGGTGATGAGCACGCTGTCGGCGCCGCTGTCATGGCTGCCCGCGCTGGGGGAGCTCATGTTGATGTCGGCGCTGAAGGGCTTGTTCCGCTCGGCGATCGAACCGTTCATGGTCGCCTTGGTCTTGCCCGTGATCTTGATGCTCAGCTGTCCGGTGAACGACTTGACGCCCGAGCTGTTCTTCGCGGCCGCGGCCAGCAGCTGGGACGCGGTGAGCGGCGTGGCCGTCGCCTTCGGCGAGGCCCAGTTCTTCGGGCGCTGCGCGGCCGAGCCCCCCGACGAGCATCCTGCGGCGGTCGCCGCGACGACGACGGCCGCGGCGAAGCCGGCGGCCGGCCGCAGGCGCTTGCGTGACGGCACGAGTTTTCTCTCCTCTACGACGATCACCCCGAAAAGATACCTTTCATAGCGATTCCTGAAGGCTCTGTTTCGGGAACGAGAGCGCGTAGCGGGCGAGGACTACGGCGGCCCGGGCGGTCGGTCGGCCGGCGTTTACATCCCCGATCCGGAGAGCTTACTGGCGGGCACCCTGGTGACCTGGCTCGCGGGCGGAGCGGTGACATGCACCGGCTGGTTGATGCCGGTCATCGTCATGGTCATGGTCTCGGTCATCATGCTGCCGGTCATGTTCATGGCCATCTTGCGGACATCGTTCTGGCCGTCGACCCACTCGTTGAACTTGATCTGGCCGATGCCCATCTTCTCGACCTGCTGCTGCATCTGGGTCCGGGCGCCGGCCGGGAGCTTGGAACTGGCGAGCGCCTGGCTGACCGACTCGCTGCCGGCGATCTCGGTGACCGGGACGCCCCCGACGGTCCCCTTGCCCACGATTCGCGTGTTCTTGGCCGGGGCGAGCATCTGGGTTTCCGCCGCCGGGTTGTTGTTGGCCTCGTTGATCAGCGAGCTGATGCTGGTACCGCCGGCCTTGAGCTCGGAGAGCGGCATTCCCATCCACGGGGTCTTGCTCTGCCCCTTGGTGACCGCCGCGGGCAGCTTGAGGTAGATCTCCTGCGGGGTAATGATCACGGTCATGGGGCCCATGCTCTGGCCCATGGACCGGATGGAGTTCATGGTGACCTGTCCCAGGAGGGGCTTCTTCTGCTCTTCCATCGTGCCGGCCATGGTCACGGTGGTGCCCTGGACGGTCGTCTTCAGGTTTATGGTGCCGCTGAACGACTTGACGGCCGCGGTGCTCTTGACGGCGGCGTCGAGCAGTGCGGGCCCGGTGACGGGCTTGGACGCGGCCGGGTGACCGGAAGCGCATCCGGTGAGGGCGGCGGCGAGGGTGAGGGCGGCGATGCCGCAGAGCGAACCAAGGCGAGAGCGCGACGACACTTCTTTCTCCCTTGCTCAGAAGATCCCCGAAAGTGCCAGGCATGCTGGTTCATGGTGGCTTGCCCACGGTATTCGGAAGATCACAGTCTCGCAAGGTGCCGCAAGGCGGTTTCCGGATGGAGATCGGGGGCGATAGCGTGTAACCGGCAGGACGGCGAGAAGGGGAGAACCGCGGTGACCGATGGACGACTCGAACCAGGCGACGAGGCCCCGGCTTTCACGCTGAAGGACGCCGACGGCAACGACGTGTCGCTGTCGCAGTTCAAGGGCCAGCGCGTGATCGTGTACTTCTACCCGGCGGCCATGACCCCCGGATGCACGAAGCAGGCCTGCGACTTCACGGCCAGCATGCCGGACTTCGAGAAGCTGGACACGGTCGTGCTCGGCATCTCCCCGGACCAGCCGGCCAAGCTGGCGAAGTTCCGGGAGAAGGAGAGCCTGACGATCTCGCTGCTGTCCGACCCGGACAAGTCGGTGCTCGCCGCCTACGGCGCCTACGGCGAGAAGATGAACTACGGCAAGAAGGTCATGGGCGTGATCCGTTCCACGTTCGTCATCGACGGCGAGGGCAAGGTCTCCAAGGCCCTCTACAACGTGAAGGCGACCGGCCACGTCGAGCGGCTGCGCAAGGAACTGGGCGTCTAGCGGCCGGACCTCTCACGCGGGCGTGGCGAAATGGCATACGCGGCAGGTTTAGGTCCTGTTGGTGGAGACACCGTGCGGGTTCAAATCCCGCCGCCCGCACTGTTGAAAACGCTGGCCAGGTCCTCGGCGTGATCGGGGTCGGCCAGGATGACGACGTCATCCGCCGGGCGCAGGACCGTGTCCGGGGTGACGGTGAGCAGCGCTCCGTTCCGGACGATGAGGCTCAGCCAGGCGTACTCGCCGAAGGGGAGTTCTCCGGCCGGGGTGCCGTCGGCGGGGGAGTCCGCGGCTACCTGGTAGCGGTGCATGCCCTCGGGCTCGGCGGAGAAGCGGACGCCCAGGGACCACGGTTCGGGCTCCACGGTTCTCAGGGGGATGCGGAGACGGCGAGCCAGGGCGGGAACCAGGCCGCCCTGGAGGGTTACCGAGAAGCCGACGATCACGAAGATGATGCCGTAGGCACGGGCCGCGCCCGGGGTGCCGGACTGGACGATGGTCATGCCCAGGAGGATGGGCACCGCGCCCTTCAGGCCGGTCCACAGGAAGAACACCCGTTCCTGAGGGGACAGCCGGACCGGCAGGGAGACGAGGCCGGCCAGCACCGGGCGGATGACGAAGGCCAGCAGGATGGCGATGACCAGGCCGGCCACCCAGACGCCGGGGTCGCCGAGCGCGGTGAGCCGGATGGTGAGCCCGAGCATGGCGAACGCGGTGATCTCGGCCAGGCTGGCCAGCGAGGAGTGGAAACGGCGGATCTCCCGCATGTAGGGCGCCTCGGCGTCGCCGATGATGATGCCGGCCACGAATACGGCCAGGAACCCTGAGCCCCGGGCCACCGCCGCGAGGCCGAAAATGGCCAGGACGCAGGCCAGGACGCGGGGGGAGTAGAGCCCTTCGGAGGGCAGCGGGACCTTGCGCATGAACGCGAGCAGGGCCAGCCCGCCGGCCGCGCCGACCGCGGCGCCGATCAGCATCTGCCCGGAGAACACCCCGATCACGTGCCCGGTGACCGCGCCCGCGCTTCCGCGGGAGGCGAGCAGGGCGGTCAGCAGCGCGATGCCGACCGGGTCGTTGGCGCCGGACTCGCCCTCCAGGAGCGTGCCGGTGCGCCCGGCGATCTCCCGGCGGCCGAACACGGAGAACACCACCGCGGGGTCGGTGGCCGCCACCGCCGTTCCGAGAAGAAGGGACAGGCGCCAGTCCAGTCCGGCGGCGAAGTGCGCGGCGACCGCCGTGCCGGCTCCGGTGACGAGCGTCCCGGCGATACCGGTCCAGACGATCGCGACGTCGGCCGAACGGAACTTCCGCCACCCGATGTGCATGCCCCCGTCGAACAGGATGATCGCCAGGGCCACCGTGACGACGTCCTGGACGTCCGGTACGGGGAGCGAGGCGCGGGGCCAGGCCTCGGCCACCACGGCGGCCGCCAGGAGGAAGAACGCGGGGGCCGGGATCCGGAGCCGGGCGCTGAGCCGGTTGGACAGCACGGCGGCTGTCCCGGCCAGTCCGACGATCAGGACAAGGAGACCGAACTGGCTGGCGTCGCCCATGCCCGTGATCCTAGCCGGAGGCGGAACGCCCCCGGAACCACGGGCCCCGGGTCAGGAGGAAGACGAGGTCTCGTTGGACTCGAAGGGCGCGAAGTCGAACTCGCTCGACGGCATGAGCATCGAGTTCACGTTGAACGGCTTGCTCCGGCCGCCCTCCTGCCCGAACTGCTGCATCACGTTGGAGACGCGCTGGATCCGGGTCGGGTCGATGCCGATCGGGTAGTTGTTGAGCGCCATCACGGACGCGATGCTGGAGGCGACCTGCCCGTCGGCCGGGCCCTTCAGCGCCTCGAAGGCCTGCTCGACCGCGGACCGGTTGGTGTCCGCGATCTCCTGTCCGGCCTCGAGCGCGGCCAGGAACCGCTTGAGGGTGTTGGGGTTCTGCTGGGCCCACTGCTTGGTGACCACGTAGCCCTCAATCGGGAAGTTCTGCGTGGCGCCCTGGTTCAGGTCGGCGATGGGCACGGCGCCCAGCTGCTGCTCGGCCAGGCTGGCGAACGGCTCGGGCATGGTGGCCGCGGCGATCTGGTTCTTCTTGAGCATCGGGCCCATCTCCGGGAACGGGATCGGCTTCGTCGGGAACTGGACCCCGCCGACGTTGACCCCGTTCTCCTGAAGAGTGGACGCGGACAGCAGGTAGTCGATGTTCCCGGGCGCGTTGACCCCGAGCATGTGCCCCTGGAGCTGGCTGAGGCTCTTGATGCCCGAGTTCGGCATGGTGAAGACGACCTGCGAGCCCTGCTTCATGATCGAGGCCTCGGCGACGACCTCGACCGGGGTGCCCTTCATGGCGGCCTGGATGTAGGAGACGTAGTTACCGCCCGAGATGTCGAGCTTGCCGCTCTGCTGCTGGGCGATGGCCGTCTCGCTGCTCGCCTGCGGCGTGTAGTTGACCGTCAGGCCTTCCTTGGCGAACAGGCCGTCGTGCTGGGCGACGAAGAAGCCCGCGGAGTCCATCGCGGGGACGACGCCGACGTTGATGGTCGACTTCTCGGCCGGGCCGAACGACATCGACTTCATGACCGCAAGGGTGCCGGAGTCGGATGACCCGCTGGCGTCGCTGGAGCTGCCACCGGACGATGAGCAGCCTGCTGCCGTCGCCGAGAGGGCGACCGCCGCCGCGGCGCATCCCGCGCGCAACCACTTACGATTCACAGCGAAAATCCCCTTTGACCTGGCCGGATGCAGATACATGCCGTGCCCGCGCGAGTGCGGAATGCTCGCGGTTATGGACTCATGCTGCCAGGAAGGATAGATCAGCAGGAAATGCTCGTGTGTCCGATTCGGGGAAAATCGAGGTGTTTGTGGGTTGCGTCACGCGAAGTATCAGGGAGTGGTCATGCCCGCCATCCGGTACGGCTGCTTCAGGTGCGGCGTGAGGCCGAACTCGAACATGGCGTTGGAGACCCGCTGGAGCTGGGTGCCCGCCAGGTTCAGCGGGTACGAGTCATAGGCCATGGTGTCGGCGACGATGGGCCGCAGTCCCGTGTACTTCTCCATCGCCTTCTCCAGGACTTCCCGGTTGCTGTCGGCCACTTGCTGGGCCTTGGCGAGGGCGCGAGTGAACGCGGCGACGGTGCGGGGGTGGGAGCGGATCCAGGCCGTGGAGCCCAGGTAGCCGGTGAAGGGGAAGTTCTTCACCGCCCCCTGGTTCATGTCCGCCAGCTCGACCGCGCCGTACTGCTGCTCGGCCTGGGTGGCGAAGGGCTGCGGAAGCCAGGCCGCGTCAACTTGCCCGTTCTTGAGCATCTTGACCAGGGCGGGGAACCCTCCGGCCGGGGTGACCTGGCGGACCGAGCCGAGGGAGTACCCGCTGTCCTGCATCAGGGAGCCGAGCATGACCTGGCCCACGTCGTGCGGCGTGTTGAGGCCGACGGTGGCGTGGTTGCTGGCCAGTTCGGCGACGCTCTTGTAGGGCGACCGGGGGGACACGTACAGGTCCTCGGTGTCGGGCTGCATGTCGGACGCGGGCGCGACGACGCGGAAGTTCGCGGGTTTGCCGTTCGCGTGGCCGGCGATCTGGGCCAGGACGAAGGAAACGTAATTCCCGCCCACCATCTGCGCCTTTCCCGACTGCAGGTCGGGAATGGCCTCCTCTCCTCCGGTAACGGGCTTTATTCGGACATTCAGCCCCTGCTGCCGGAAGAATCCGTCCGCCACGCCGACGTACAGTCCGCCTTCGTCCGCGACCGGGACGGAGTCCACGGTGATCGTGGACTGCTCGGGCGTGGCGGGCGCGGCGTACGTCGCCGCGCAGCCCGCTGTGGCGCCGGTGACGCCGGCCAGTCCGGCCGCGGTGATCATGCAATACGCGAGCTTGCTCAGTTTCACGATTGATCCCTCCCAATTCAGTGAGGGTAATCGAGAGTGTGCGGACAGTTATGCCATTTAGGAAGATGCGCCTAATGTCCTTTTAATGAGAATAGTTAATTATCTTTAATTCGCGCCTAAGGATGAATAAAGCGGAAATGTCCGGTCCGCCGCGCCGACGGGAGCGGACGCGGCCAAGGATGCCCGGGACATGGCGAGGGCCTGCCGGGAGCCGTGTTGCACGGTCCCCGCAGGCCCTGGCGCCTGCGGCGCGAGTTTCCCCGGCTCGCGCCGCTTTCCCCGTTGTGACCGCTGCCCCCGGCGGTCACCCCCGTGGCCGCTACCCCTAGCGGCCGCTGTCACGCACCGGTCCCGCCGCGTCCCCCGACGCGGGCTCCGGGTGCCGCCGTTCTCCCCTCCGGCGTGCGATCACGGTCAGCCCCCCGGCCGACTGGGATCGCGAGTACCCGGCCGGAAATGTTCAGGACCCCGTCGACCGGGTGATGCCCCCGCATCCCGGCCGGGTGTGCCCCGTTTGCCTGGCCGCGCACCCCGGTGCGCTCTTGCCCCTCCAGTTTGACGACATACACGGAACAATTGCTAGATCTCCCGGCTCTTCTAGGCACACCTAGATTCCTACGTAGGCCCGGAAACGGATGACTTGGCGCCCGCGAACATCCGTACGCCCGGAGATCCAGGGGAGAAGGAGCGTGCCCCAGGTCGCGCGCGAGCCCCGATCTTCGGTACGGTCTTCCACACAGGGGACTTGGAACTTCCGAATTAAAGGTGACGCACATGGCCGAGACTGAAACCGACACGGCGAACCTGGCTCCTCGCGAACTGGTCACCGAGATTGAACGGACCCGGGACGAACTGGCCCGCACGATTGACGAGATCGCGGACCGGGTCAGCCCGGCCAAGGTGATGGAGCGGACCTCCGCCCAGGTCCGCGAGAAGATCAGCGAGATCGACCCGCTGATCGGCGGCGCGGTGGCGCTGGCCGCGGTCAGCGTGACGGCCTACCTGATCTGGCGCAAGGTTCGCCGGTAACACGGAGCGAGGAAGCCCCGCTGCCGCTAGAGCCTAAGGCCGGCAGCGGGGCTTTCGTCAGCTCGCGTCTTTGGTGAGTTCCTCGTAGTCGGCGGGGGACAGGAGGTCCGCGGGGAGGGCCGGCTCGCCGGACGGACCCGCCGTGACCTTCACGCGGAACATCCAGCCCGCGCCGTAGGGCTCGGAGTTGACCAGGCCCGGGTCGTCGTCGAGGTCGGCGTTGACCTCGGTGACCTCGCCGTCGACCGGCGAGTACAGGTCGCTCACCGACTTGGTCGACTCCACCTCGCCGCACGGTTCGCCGGCGCTGACCGCGGCCCCGACCTCGGGAAGGTCGACGTACACCACGTCGCCCAGGGCCTGGGCCGCGTAGTCGGTGATCCCGACCTGGGCGTTGTCCCCGTCAACCGACAGCCACTCGTGCTCCTGCGTGTAGCGGAGCTCGGCGGGAACGCTCATGCTTGCTTACCCCTTTTGTAGAACGGCAATTCTGTCAGCGTCGCCGGCTCGGTCTTGCCCCTGACGTCGATCCCGAGCGTCCCGGATCCCGGCGCGGATACGTCGCCCGTCACGTACGCCATGGCGATCGGCTTCCCCAGGGTGGGGGAGGGCGCCCCGCTGGTGACGGAACCGATGGCGGTCCCGTCGGCGGACAGCACGCTGTACCCGTGCCGCGGTACGCGGCGGGACCCGCCGATCAGCCCGATGAGGGAGCGCTGCGGCCCGGACGACGCGCGGGACTCCAGGGCCGCCCGGCCCACGAAATCCCCGGCCTTGTCCAGCTTCACCACTCGTCCCAGCCCCGCCTCGTACGGTGTCATGTCAGGGCCAAGCTCGTTGCCGTAAAGCGGCATGCCGGCCTCAAGCCGGAGCGTATCGCGTGCGGCCAGGCCCGCGGGGGGAAGGCCGCCGGACTCAGTGCCGGATTCGGCGAGAGCCGTCCAGACGTGCTCGGCGTCGTCCGGAGCGCAGAAGATCTCGAACCCGTCCTCGCCGGTGTACCCGGTCCGCGCGATCCACGCGTCCCGGCCCGCCACGCGGCCGTAGGCGCCCGCGTAGTACTTGATGCCGGAGAGGTCGATGGAGGCGAGGCGGGACAGGATCGAAGACCCGTTTGGTCCCTGGATGGCGATCAGGGCGGTGCTGCCGGTCTCGTCGGTCACCGTGGCGCCCGAGCCGACCCGTTTCACCAGTTCCGGGAGCACGACCGCGGTGTTGGCGGCGTTGGCGACGACCAGGTACTTGTCCTCGGACTGCCGGTAGACCACCAGGTCGTCGAGGATGCCGCCGTCCGGCGCGCACAGCATGGTGTAGCGGGCGCGGCCGGGATTCACGCGGGAAAGCCAGCCCACCAGGGCGTAGTCGAGGGCTTCGCCCGCGCCCGGGCCCGTGATCGCGATCTCGCCCATGTGCGAGAGGTCGAACAGCGCCGCGCTGGACCGGACCGCCTTGTGCTCGGCCGTCTCGCTGCCATAGCGCAGCGGCATCAGCCAGCCGGCGAAATCGGTCATGGTCGCGCCGAGGCGCTCATGAACATTGCGGAGCGGAGTGTCCTTAGCCACGGGCATCACCATAATCCTCTGGGTAGGGGAACGGCATGGCGACACTCACCTCAGAGCAAGTGGAAACCGAACTCGCCGCGACCCCGGGCTGGACCGTCGGGGACGGCGCGATCACGAAGACCGTGACGCGGAAGGACTTCCGCGACTCGCTGCTGTACCTGAACGCGGTCGGCTACCTGGCCGAGACGGCGAATCACCATCCGGACGTCGCGGTCTCCTGGAACAAGGTGACGCTGACGCTGGTCTCGCACTCCGACGGCGGGCTGACCGGCAAGGATTTCGCCCTGGCCCGCCAGATCAACGAACTCGGCTAGTTCAGCCGCGGGCGGCCGCCTGGTACAGGGCCCGGGCGTCGGGACCCAGCACCGTGCCGTACAGCGTGCGAGCGCTGTCGCCGTACTTGTAGGTGCTGACGCCGACGATGGTGCCGGTCCCGGCCGGCGGGCTGAACCGGCTGAACCAGGGCCCGCCGCTGTCGCCCGCGGTCATCGCGCAGGTCAGGCCCGGGGCTCCGTCCGCGGTGCCCCGGGGCGCCTGCCGGACGCGGCCGGCGCAGTAGTCCGGGTACAGCCCGTTGAACGGCGTGTCGCTCGGGTAGCCGAACACGTACGCGTCCCGTCCGTTGAGCTTCGCGCCGGCGCTGGAATCGCTGAACGACGCCGGCTGCCCGCCGGTTCCCGCGCCGAGCCGCCGCCCGTAGGACGCGTTCACGGTGACGAACGCGACGTCGTACTCCTCGGCCCGGGCCGAGGAGGTGCCCTGCTCGGTCTCCCAGCGCCGGGAGACGTAGAACTTCCGGGCGGAGTAGGTGCCGTACGGCCGGGCGCCCCCGGTGTACCCGGGGACGAAGGTCCAGTTGGAGGCCCACTGGCCGGGGCCGTTGCCGGTGCAGTGCGCGGCGGTCAGCACCACGTCCTGCCGCGCGCCGTCGACCACGGAGCCCGAGCACACGTAGTCCACTCCGCCCAGGGTGAAGAACACCTTGCCGGTGGTCCGGGTGACGGCGCCGCCGTGCGTCCAGCGCAGGCCGTCGCCGAGGGTGTTCCCGTCGGCCCAGGCGCCGCGCGTGCCGGTCCGGACCCGGGCCCGGCGCATGCGGGCGGCCGTCCAGTAGCCGTGCACCGAGCGCTGCTGCCGCTCAGTGACGGCGGCCGGGTGACTGTCGACATCGCGGTTCCCGGCGGCACGGTGCACGGCCGGCGCCGTGGAGCAGCCCGCGATCGCGGCGATGACCAGGCCCGCCGACAGTGATGTAACCATTCGGTTGCTTATAGTGATCGTCATAGGTAGGGGGATGGTATCGGAGTGTGACCGACTGGCGCACTCATACGCGAGATACCCGTGTCGTTGCGGTTAGGATGGCCCGGTGACATCTGCTCCCCGCGACGTGGTGATCCTCGGCTCTACCGGATCGATCGGCACTCAGGCCCTCGATATCGTGCGCCGGAACCCCGGACGCTTCCGCGTCGCCGCGCTGGCGGCGGGCGGCGGGAACCCCGGCCTGCTGGCAGAGCAGGCGGCGGAGTTCGGCGTCCCGGCGGTGGCCGTGGCACGCGAGGACGCGGTCCCCTCCGTGACCGGCGCGATCAAAGCCGCGTTCAGCCGAACGTCACCCGCTCTTCCTCTTCCGGAGATCACGGCCGGAGTGGACGCGGTCTGCGCCCTCGCGGCCCAGCCCTGCGACGTGGTCCTGAACGGGGTGGACGGCGCGGCGGGCCTGCGGGCCACCCTGTCGGCCCTGGACGCCGGGCGCACGCTGGCCCTGGCCAACAAGGAGAGCCTCATCGTCGGCGGGCCCCTGGTGACTAGCCGGGCGAAACCGGGGCAGATCGTCCCGGTGGACTCCGAGCACTCCACCATCGCCCAGTGCCTGCGGGCGGGCGACCGGTCGGAGGTCAAGCGCCTGGTGCTGACGGCCAGCGGCGGGCCGTTCCGGGGCTGGACGCGTGAGGCGCTGGAGAAGGTCACGCCGGAGCAGGCCCTGAACCATCCGACCTGGAACATGGGCCCGCTGAACACCATGAACTCGGCCACTCTGGTGAACAAGGGGCTGGAGGTCATCGAGGCCTACCTGCTGTTCGGGTTCGGCCTGGACAAGATCGACGTCGTGGTGCATCCCCAGTCGATCGTGCATTCCATGGTGGAGTTCGCGGACGGCGCGACGATCATCCAGGCCAGCCCGCCGGACATGCGGATCCCGATCGCGCTGGGGATGGCCTGGCCGGAGCGGGTGGCCGGGGCGGCGCCCTGCCTGGACTGGACGACATCTACGACGTGGACCTTCGAGCCGCTGGACGAATCGGCGTTCCCGGCCGTGTCGCTGGCCCGGGAGGTCGCGCGGCTGGGCGGGACGGCGCCCGCCGTGTACAACGCGGCCAACGAAGAGTGCGTCGAAGCGTTTCTTAAGGGGACTATCAGCTTTCCCAGGATTGTTGACACGGTTACGCGGATAGTCTCTGAGCACGATACGTCGCGTGGGGAAGTGGCCACGCTGGAGGATGTGCTCGCCGTGGATGCCTGGGCGCGAGCGCGGGCGCGGGAACTGAACCGGTAGGAGGAACCCCGAGTGGTGTGGGTAGGGGTAGTCATCTTCGTAGTGGCGCTGCTGCTTTCGGTAGGGCTGCATGAGCTGGGGCACCTCGTCCCGGCGAAGAAATTCGGAATGAAGACCACCCGCTACTTCATCGGGATGGGCCCCACCCTGTGGTCCACGACCAAGGGCGAGACCGAGTACGGCATAAAGGCCCTGCCCATCGGCGGATTCTGCAAGATCATCGGCATGACGTCCATCGAGGAGGTCGAGCCGGAGGACGAGCCGCGCGCCTTCCGCCGCGCGTCCGCCGTCAAGCGCGTCATCGTGCTGGCCGGCGGCTCGTTCATGCACTTCGTGCTGGCCACGTTCCTGTTCTTCGCGCTCGGGCTTCTCCTCAGCGTTCAGGACGCGAACACCACGCAGGTGGGTACCGTCTCGCAGTGCGTGCCCGCCAGCGTGGCCGCGGCCGACAACGGCACCTGCCCGGCGAAGCCGGCGGGGTCGCCGGCGTCCGTGGCCGGCCTGAAGGTGGGCGACAAGATCACCGCCGTCAACCACCAGCCGGTCACCACCTTCGATCAGATCACCGCGAAGCTCAAGAAGACCAAGCCGGGCACCCCGGTCCCGCTGACCGTGGACCGGGGCGGGCGGTCGATGACGCTGCGGACGACGCCCGCGGCCGTCAAGGGCCGTCCCGGGGCGTTCCTCGGGATCAGCCCGGCGGCGGTCTTCGCCTTCGACCGGCTGTCCGTGCCGGCCGCGGTGAAGGCCATCGGGACGGGCTGGCAGCAGACGGTGGTCGACCAGGTGAAGGGCATCTCCTCCATCCCGGCGCAGGTTCCGAAGCTCTTCGACAAGGAGCACGCCTCCAGCGGCCAGGGCCTCACCAGCATGGTCGGCGTGGCCGAGGCCACCGGGCAGGCGGTAGCCGAGCCGGTGGGCTGGGCGCCCAAGATCACCTTCATCCTGACGATCATGGCGCAGATCAACGTCTTCGTCGGCATCTTCAACCTGCTGCCGATCCTGCCGATGGACGGCGGGCACATCCTCGCCGTGTTCTGCGAACGGGTCCGGGCGTGGTGGGCGCGGCTGCGCAAGCGCCCCGATCCGGGTATGTTCGATTTGGAGAAGCTGATGCCGGTGAGCTTCTCTATCTTCGCGGTAATCATCGCTTTCAGCCTGGCGGTCTTGATTTCGAATATCATGTACCCGGTGAACATTGGGTAACCGGCTGACATAGCGGTCAGGGAGTACCCGTTCCGGCATCCTGGACTGAGCCAGAATAGAACCGTGCCGATCACCCAACAGATTGGGAACCAATGAGCGTTGACCTTGGCATGCCTGCCACGCCCCCGGTGCCGCTGGCCGAGCGCCGGAAGTCTCGCCAGCTCATGGTGGGCAACGTACCCGTGGGCGGCGGCGCGCCGGTGAGCGTGCAGTCGATGACCACCACGCTGACCGCGAACGTGAACGAGACGCTGCAGCAGATCGCCGAACTGACCGCCTCCGGCTGCCAGATCGTCCGGGTCGCCGTGCCGTCCGCCGACGACGCGGAGGCGCTGCCGCAGATCGCGAAGAAGTCGTCGATCCCGGTAATCGCCGACATTCACTTCCAGCCCAAGTACGTGTTCGCCGCGATCGACGCCGGCTGCGCCGCGGTCCGCGTCAACCCGGGCAACATCAAGCAGTTCGACGACAAGGTGAAGGAGATCGCGCGCGCGGCCTCCGCCGCCGGCACGCCGATCCGCATCGGGGTCAACGCCGGGTCGCTGGACAAGCGCCTGCTGGAGAAGTACGGCAAGGCCACCCCGGAGGCGCTGGTCGAGTCCGCGCTGTGGGAGTGCTCCCTGTTCGAGGAGCACGGCTTCCGCGACATCAAGATCTCGGTGAAGCACCACGACCCGGTCACGATGATCCAGGCCTACCGCCTGCTCGCGGCCCAGTGCGACTACCCGCTGCACCTCGGCGTCACCGAGGCCGGGCCGGCTTTCCAGGGCACGATCAAGTCGGCGACCGCGTTCGGCGCCCTGCTGTCGCAGGGAATCGGCGACACGATCCGGGTCTCGCTGTCGGCGCCGCCGGCCGAGGAGGTCAAGGTCGGCATCGGGATCCTGGAGTCGATGGGCCTGCGCCAGCGCGGCCTGGAGATCGTCTCCTGCCCGTCCTGCGGCCGGGCCCAGGTCGACGTGTACAAGCTGGCCGAGGAGGTCACCGCCGGGCTGGACGGACTGGAGGTCCCGCTGCGGGTCGCGGTCATGGGCTGCGTCGTGAACGGCCCCGGAGAGGCCCGCGAGGCCGACCTGGGCGTCGCGTCCGGTAACGGCAAGGGCCAGATCTTCGTCAAGGGCAAGGTCATCGCGACCGTTCCCGAGTCGAAGATCGTCGAGACCCTGATCGACGAGGCGATGCGCCTGGCCGAGGACTCCGGCCCGGTCGACGGCGGCGAGCCCGTCGTGACGGTCAGCTGACCCGCTGCCGCACCCGCCCGCCCGCTTCGCGAAAGGGGGCGCCACCCACCCGTGGCGCCCCCTTTGCTGTGCGTGCCGTGACTCGGGGACTAGGGGCTCCCCGGTCTCGGCTGGTGCCGGCTCTCCTGTCCTAGACCACGACCTCGACATTCTTCTCGGAGGTCATCGACCGCGCGTCGCCCGAGAGCATCTCGTCGGTGACGAGCACGTCGACGTCGTCGAGCGTCGCGAACGAGGCCAGGCTGGCCACACCCCACTTGGTGTGGTCGGCCAGGACGACGACCCGCCGCGCGACCTTGATGAACGCGCGGTTGGTCTCGGCCTCGGCCAGGTTCGGCGAGGTCAGCCCGGCGTCCGGGTCGATGCCGTGGGCGCCGAGAAACAGCGTGTCCACGTGAAGCGACTTGATGGTCAGGTCCGCGACCGGGCCGACGAGCGCGTCCGACGGCGTGCGCATGCCGCCGGTGAGCACGATCGACGGGCCGTCCGGCCCGCGGTTGCCGCTGAACAGGCTGGCGACGCGCAGCGAGTTCGTGACGATGGTCAGGTTGGCCACGTCGAGCAGGCACTGGGCCAGTCCGAACGTGGTGGTCCCCGCCGACAGCGCGATCGCGGTGCCCGGCCGGACCAGGCTGGCCGCCGCGCGGGCGATCGAGGTCTTCTCCGAGCGCTCGAGGACGAGTTTGTCCTCGAAGGCCGGCTCGTTGTTGGACGGGGATCCGGGCAGCACCGCGCCGCCGTGGACCTTCTCGACGAGGCCGTCGCGGGCGAGGACTTCCAGGTCCCGCCGGATGGTCATGTCGGAGACCCCTAGTTGTTGCGTGAGGTCGCTGACCCTCGCGCTGCCGTCACTGCGGACGGCTTGCAGGATGAGCGCCTGCCGATGCCTGGCAAGCATTCACTACCCCCTCAATAGTGTCGAACAGTCGTAAGTGAGACGCTTGAGAGGGGTGTTCGGTTCCGCCGCTGCCTGTGTGAATTTAGGGCTGGAGGCGCAATTTTCCGGCACTTGCTGCCGGAAAACGATGTCATGCGACGATCGGTCACAGATAGTGATTGCTGTTGAGCGTGTGGTGTCGGTGTGGTGACGTACCGTGCCGTCCGGATGATCGGGCACTATGGAGGGCATGCGCACATCTCGACGGCCTCACGCGCTTCCCGTGCTCCTTGTGCTCGCATGCGCGCTCATGGTGACCGCGTGTACCGGTTCCGGTGATTCGGGGGCAGGTTCCCCCGCGTCCGGCAGCCTCTCGAACGCGAAGCATCCGGACGCCGGGCTCGTCCCGGGCCAGTCATCGCTGCACTGGCACAACTGCACGGGGGCGGACGACGTCGGCCTGAAGTGCGCCTCGCTGAAGGTCCCGGTGGACTACTCCAAGCCGGGCGGCCGGAAGCTGACCCTGGCGCTGTCCATGCACCCCGCCACGGCGCCGAAGAGCCAGCAGCAGGGCATCATGCTGGTCAACCCGGGAGGTCCGGGAGGCTCCGGCCTGTCGCTGCCGGGGGCCATCGCTCCCGGTCTCAGCCCGGCCGACGCCGCGGACTACGACATCGTGGGCTTCGACCCCCGCGGGGTCGGATCCTCAAGCCCGGAACTCTCCTGCGAGCCGTCCTTCTTCAAGGGAATCAGCCCGGATTACATCCCGTCGACCAAGGCCGCGGAGACGACCCTGGTCAACCGGGCGAAGAACTACGCGGCCGGCTGCGGGAAGAAGTTCGGCTGGCTGCTTCCCCACATGACCACCAAAGACTCGGCCCGGGACATGGACGCCATCCGCCAGGCGTTCGGCGTGGGCAAGCTCAGCTACTTCGGGCTGTCCTACGGCACCTACCTAGGGGAGGTGTACGGCACGCTGTTTCCCTCGCGTGTTCACAGGATGGTCCTCGACAGCACGGTCGACCCCGACGGGGTGTGGTGGGCCGACAACATCGACCAGGACTACGCCTTCCAGAAGCGGCTGGAGGCGTTTTTCTCCTGGGTCGCCGCGAACGACTCCTCCTACCACCTCGGAACGTCCGCCTCGAAGGTCCAGGCCGCTTTCTACAAGGCCAGGAACGAGGTGAAGGCCCACCCGGCCGACGGGCAGGTGGGATCGGTCAGGTTCGACGAGGCGTTCCTGGACGCCGGCTACAGCAACCAGACCTGGCCCGGCCTGGCCCAGGCCCTGGCGAGCTACGTCGCCGGCGGTGACCCGGCCGGGCTTATTGCCCAGTGGCAGCAGGCCGCTACCCAAGAGGAGAACGAGAACGAGTTCGCCGTTTACAACGCGGTGCAGTGCGCCGACGTGAACTGGCCGCGCGACTGGTCGCAGTGGGACTCGGCCACGAGGCAGGTCTACAAGAAGGCGCCGTTCCAGGCCTGGGACAACGCCTGGTACAACGCGGCCTGCGCCTTCTGGCCGGTGAAGGGCCCGGCCAAGCCGACGGACATCAACGGCAAGGGCCTGCCGCCCGTCCTCGTGCTCCAGGGAACCCTGGACGCCGCGACCCCGTACGACGGGGCCAGGAACGCGATCAAGCACCTGCCGACCGCGCACATGGTGGTCGAGCAGGGCGGCGGCAACCACGCGGAGTTCCCCCCGGACAACGACTGCTCTCTGGGTTACCTGAACCGCTACCTGGCTTCCGGCGCGGCGCCCGGCAAGGCCGGCGCGGCGAGCGCATCGTGTCCAGCGGGCCCGGATCCTTCCCCGGGCGGTTAGTCTGGGAGCATGTTGCGCGTTAGGCCGCGCTCGGAGCCCGCCCGGCTCCTGGACGATCGTGATCGGGACGCGGCGCTTGAGATCTGCGATGCCGATCCGGTGGCCAATGTCTTCGTGGCGTCCCGGATCAGGGCGCTCGGCATGGAATCAGGGCGGCTCGGCGCGCAGATCTGGGGATATGCCGACGATGACGGACGGCTGCGCTCCATCTGTTACTCGGGCGCGAACCTGGTCCCGGTACAGGCGGACTCCGACGCGCTCGCCGCCTACGCGGACCGGGCGCTGCGCCAGGGACGCCGGTGCTCGTCGGTCGTCGGCACGTCCGCGGCGGTGACCGAGCTGTGGGGATACCTGAGCCCGCGCTGGGGGCCGGCCCGCGAGGTCCGCGCCGCCCAGCCGCTGATGGCGATCGACGGCCCGCCCCTCGTGGACGCGGACCCGGGAGTGCGGCGGGTCCGGATGGGGGAGATCGAGACCCTGCTGCCGGCCTGCATCGCCATGTTCACCGAGGAGGTCGGCGTCTCCCCGCTGGCCGGGGACGGCGGCGTCGCGTACCGGGCCCGGGTGGCTGAACTGGTGCGCTCGGGGCGGGCGTTCGCCCGGATCGAGGACGGCCAGGTGATCTTCAAGGCCGAGGTGGGCGCGGCGACCCCGCAGGCCTGCCAGGTGCAGGGGGTCTGGGTCCACCCGGACCAGCGAGGCCTCGGGCTGGCGGCGCCGGGCATGGCCGCGGTGGTCAGCCTGGCCCGGAAGTCGATCTCCCCGGTGGTGTCGCTGTACGTCAACGACTTCAACACGCCGGCCCGGGCCACCTACCGGCGCGCCGGCTTCGCCGAGGTCGGCGAGTTCATGAGCGTGTTGTTCTAGGGGCCTGCGGGATTCGAAACCTTGTATATTACCGTGATCCCGGTTTCATAATCGCTTTTAACACTCGTAATTCCTGCGGTTAAGTATTTCTGCAGGTAACCTCGAAGGCTATGTCCTCCGTTGAAACAGAGCGTGCGGGCTCTCCGGCCGGTTCCCCCCCAGCCGACGGCCCCACAGACGGCCCCGCGGCAGCCCATCCCCAGGCTGCCGGCCCCAGCGACGGTCAGGGGCAGGCGTCCGCTGGCCACGTCCAGACGGCCGCCCAGGTGAAACGCACCGGCGCCCGGTTGATGTGGCTGGACGCGCTGCGCGGGTTCGCGGCGCTGTGCGTGGTGTTTGACCACACCGGCTACCACGTCCTGGTGGATCAGCGGAACTTTGTCTATCAGTGGTTTGATCCGGGCCAGTACGGCGTGTTCGTGTTCTTCCTGGTGAGTGGTTACATTATCCCGGCCTCGCTGGAGCGCAAGGGCAGCATGCGCGGCTTCTGGGTGAGCCGCCTGTTCCGGCTGTACCCGCTGTACCTGGTCGCGATCGTGCTCTCCGTCGTCGGGGCCGAGCACGGGGTAGGCAGCCTGGGCGGGGCGCAGCATCACCCGCTGACCTCGATCGCTTCGTGGGCGGTCATGATCCCGGACATTCTGCTGGAGAACAACAACATCCCGAACGTGGTGTGGACGCTCTCGTTCGAGATGGTCTTCTACCTCCTGGTCGCCTGCCTGTACAGCTGGAAGAAGCACAAGGCGAGCGGGACCTACGCGCTTGGCCTCGGTATCGGGGCGGTGGCCCTCGGCGGCATCGTGCCGATGGAGGCTCTCTACAACCTGGCGTCCGAGCACGGCCAGATGGGCCTCCGGGTCCTGTGCATCGGCGCGGACGTGCTGATCGTCGGCGGCATCATCCTGTCGGCCGTTTACAGCCGCAAGGGCGGGGTCGTTCTCCCCCTCGGCAAGATCGGGGCCACGGTCGCGGCCGCGACCGCGCTGATCCTGCTGTTCTTCAACGAGTCGTACCCGTTCCCGTTCAGCGGCTTCGTCATCCTGGCCCTGATGTTCACCGGCACCCTGATCTACCGGATGGAGCAGGGCGAGGCTCCCAAGGTCCGGTCCTGGGCGATCGTCGCCGCGGTGTTCGTGCTGACCATGGCGGCGGGCCTGTGGCACGGCGACAGCTACGGGACCTCGTTCCTGTGGCAGTGGGGGACCTGCCTGGTGGCCACCGCGATTACGTTCGGCGTGGGCATGGCCTGCCGTAATCTCCAGCTCCCGGCCTGGCTGCCCTGGCTCGGCGTGGTCAGCTTCTCGGTCTACCTGCTGCACCCGCTGGTGATCAACGTCTACGAGTACTACGCCCGCACGGTGGACGCGGGAACCGGCGTCCAGGGACTCATCTTCATCGGCTTCATCGCCGTGGTCCTCGCGGTCAGCGCGTGCGGCTACTACTGGGTGGAGAAGCCGATGGTGAGCCTGGGCCGGAAGTTCAGCCGCCGTGTCGGCGGATGAACTAGTCTCTGTCGCGGATCCGGCCAAGTCGCTGCAGGATCGGCGTGAAGCTGGCGGTGAGAGCCGCCAGCTGATCCGCCGGCAAATGATCGATGAAGTGCCGGCGCACGCTGGCCACGTGCGAGGGCGCGACCCGCTGGATGGTGGCCATTCCGTGCGGGGTGAGCACGGCGAACGTGCCGCGCTTGTCTCCGGCGCAGTCCTCCCGGCGCACCAGTCCCCGGTCCTCCATGCGGGACACCTGGTGCGAGAGCCGGCTGCGGGACTGCGCCGTACGGTCAGCCAGTTCCGTCATTCGCAGCTGGCTTCGGGGCGCCTCGGAGAGTTCCACCAGGATCTCGTAGTCGTTGGCCGACAGCCCGAAGGGATGAAGATCCCGGTCCAGTTGCCGCATCAGCATCTTGGCGAGGCGAAGATAGGCGCGCCAGGCGTCCTGTTCGTCCGGGGTAAGCCAGGGTGCGCTATTTGTTGTCGTACCGTCCGCTCGGGGTCCGCTCGGCATGAAAGAAACTTATCGTGCATGCACAGTCCGCTGAGGCAGTAATCGACACGCAACCCCATGTATTGGGAAAGCGCGGCTCAGGGAAACGTTCCCCGGATCGGCGTCTGGCCTGGCTTGACGCACTGCGCGGGTTCGCGGCGCTCTGCGTGGTTTTCGACCACGGCACTACGCTGCTGCTGCAGCCCGCCCGGGACTTCCTGTACCAGGTGCTGAACTTCGGCCAGTACGGGGTGTTCGTGTTCTTCCTGGTGAGCGGGTACATCATCCCGGCCTCCCTGGAACGCAAGGGCAGCGTGCGGTCGTTCTGGATCAGCCGGGCCTTCCGGCTGTACCCGATGTACCTCGTGGCCATCGCGCTGTCCGCGCTGGCCTACTACACCGGTTTCGGGAAGATCTACGGCGCGGAGAACCATCCGCTGCAGTCGCTGGCTTCCTGGGCGCTCATGCTGCCCAACCTGCTCACCGGCGTCAACGTCCCCAACGTCACCTGGACCCTCTCCTACGAGATGGTCTTCTACCTGCTGCTGGCCGCGCTGTTCAGCTGGAACGCTCACCGCCGCAGCGGGACCTATGCCCTGACCAGCGCGACCGGGGCCCTGGTGCTCGGCGCGGTCCTCCCGATGGGGGCCCTCGCGAGCTGGGCCTGGGCCGGGGGACGGTTCGGAGGACACGGCCAGCTCGCCCTGATCGGCGTCGCCGACGTCATCATCGGCGCCGGAATCATCCTGGCCGCGACCGAGCGAGGCCGGCTCACCCGGATCGGCGCGACGGTCGCCGCGGTGGCCGCCCTGATCCTGATGCTGTTCAACCAGAGCTACCCCTACCCCTGGTCCGGCGGCACGATCCTGGCCCTGATGTTCACCGGCACCCTGATCTACCGGGCTGAGCAGGGGCAGGTCCGCAAGCGGACGGCGGCCGCGGTCTCCGCGGCTGTGCTCGCGCTGACGCTGGCGGCCGGACTGGCCGACGGCTGGTCCTACGGCGGCCAGTGGCGCTGGCAGTGGGTGAGTTCCCTGGTGCTGGCCGGGGTCACGTTCGGTCTCGGCCTGGCGGTCCGCCGGTTCCGGATCCCGCGCGCGCTGGCATGGCTCGGGCTGGTCAGCTACTCGGTCTACCTTCTCCACCCCCTGGTCTTCGACGCCTACCGGGACATCCCGGTGCTGCACCAGACGCACCCGCTGGGGATCCAGATTCTGCTGGGCGTGGGGCTTGTGCTTCTCATCCTGGCCGCGAGCGCCGCGGGCTACTACGGAGTCGAGAAGCCTATGCAGAAGCTCGGCCGCAAGACATCGAAAAGGCTGGCCGCGCCCCGGGAACCCGTCGCCGTTCCGGCTAAGGATTCTCCTCAGCCGCAGACCTGAGGGTGTCGAGCAGGAGAGCGGTGGCCGGGGGGTCGGGCGGCTCGCCGTAGCGGACGGCGACCACGCTGCGGCGGGTGCCGCGCAGGCGGACCGCCCGGATGCCGGGATTGCGGGCCGCGCGCAGCGCCAGCCCGGGCAGCAGGGCCAGCCCGAGCCCGGCCGAGACCAGGGCCTGGACGGCGACGAAGTCGTCGGTGGTGAACGCGATCCGCGGACTGAAGCCCGCAGCGGCGCACTGCTTGAGCAGGTGCTCCCGGCACCGGTCGCAGCCCGCGATCCAGCGCTGCCCGGAGAAACGGGCCAGGTCCGCGGGCCACATCTCGTGGATCGCGGCGGCGGGCGCGGCATCGCTATGGGCGGGTCCGTCAACGGGCGCGATGACATGCACCGGCTCCTCCAGGAGCACCTGCTCGCGCAGGTCGTGCTCGTCCGGATCCGGAGACGTTTCCGTCCCGGGGCCGGGCGCCTCGGGACCCGAGGGCCCCGAGGGCCCCGAGGGCCCCGCGTCGGCCTCGTGCCGGAAGATCAGGGCCACGTCCACGTATCCGGCGCGCAGCATGCGCAGGGCCTCGGGCGGCTCGGCCTCGGTGAGCCGAAGGTCGACACTGGGGTGCTTGTCCCGCAGCATGGCCGCGGCCGAGGGCACCAGGGTCGACAGGGCCGACGGGAAGGCGGCCAGCCGCAGCCGTCCGGCGCGCAGGCCGCTGTAGACGGCGAGCTCGTTCTCGGCCGCGTCGAGGCGTCCGATGACCTCAGAGGCCCGCTCGGCCAGCAGCCGCCCGGCGTCGGTGAGCCGGATGCCGCGGCCGGCCCGCTGAATGAGCTTGGTGCCCGTCTCGGCCTCCAGCCGGGCCAGGTGGTGGCTGACCGAGGGCTGGGCGTAGTTGAGGGCATGGGCGGCGGCCGTCACCGACCCGTGCCGGGCGACGGCGACGAGCACCCGGAGTCTCGTGACGTCCAGCATGCAACGACTATAGACGCTGATGATCTATCCGCACAGATGCACAAATCCGGTCAATCCGCGCAGGTGACGTCGGGCCGGTGACGGGTTCGCCCGGCCGGGGTCGTTGTACGCCGGGAGGCATCGTGCGTACTCCGGCGGGAATACGCCTACGGTTTCCAGGCGACGAGGATGTCCCGGTTGATCGCCTGGTCCACCCGGTGCCGGAATTTCAGGTACGGGCCGTCGTCCAGCACCTCGAGACCCGCGGCGGCCAGTTCGTCCGCCGCGTCATCGCGGCTCGCGACGAAGGTGTTCCACGAGATGCCCAGGGCGCCCCCGGACCGCAGCACCTTCGCCCATCCGGGCGCGCACCGGGCGAGAAGCTCCAGCGGGCTGCGGGCCAGACCGGGTCCGGCCGTGCTGCCGTGCTGGATTCCGTAGGGCAGGTCGGCGACGACCAGGTCGGCCGAGGAGGCCTTGAAAAACTCCGGAGCCCGGCTCGCGTCGGCGAGCACGACGTCGAGGCGCTGCACGTCACCGGCCTTGTAGTCGTCCTTGCTCGCAGCGAAGGAAGCCTGCAGCCGGCGGGCGACAAGCTTCTTCTCCCGGCGCACGGGGATGAACTCGGCCTGGTGCTTGAGCCGCTTGTCTTTCAGCCAGCGCCGGATGAAGGCCGAGTACGCCTCGATGTCCCGCTTGTCGATGTCCATGCCGTAGGCGTCGAAGCCGTACATGAGGGCCTGGTTCAAGGTGGTGCCCCGGCCGCACAGCGGATCCAGGACGCTGACCTTCCGGGTCAGCATCTCCGCGGCGAAGCGGGACGACAGCAGCGTGACGTTGAGCAGCAGCTTGGTGAACTGCTCGTTGGTCTTGCCCTGGTACTTGAGGATGGTCAGAAGATCGTCGTCCAGCCGGTCCAGGCGAGGCGCCGCCACGGGGCGCAGTGTGTCTGAGCCGGTGACCTCGAACAGGGCGTACAGCGACGACAGGTTCCCGAGCCGGGCCGCGTCGCGTTCGGTGAGTCCGTCGCAGTCGAAGGTGATGTACGGAACCCCGGCGATGTCGCTGGTCCCGATCTCGTCGACGCGACCGTCCAGGGCCGTGGCGAAGACCTCCAGCTCGGCCCGGGCCAATTCGGCGGAGGCCGCCGCGTACACGCGGTTGAACGACGGCAGAAGCAGGAAGGCGTAGCGGCTCATGGGTTTCACATCTTAGTCCTGCCGTCGGGCTAGTCCGTGCTGGCAGGCGAGGACGACGAGCCGGGCCCGGTCGCGGGCGCCCAGCCGGATGCGCGGGAACGCGTATCGCCCCATGCTCCCTGATTATCCCGTCTGAGGGGGTGGCGCGGGAGAGGGCTGGCCTGGGAAGATCCCGACAACGTGATCAACTTCAGGGCCGCGAGGAGTGTCCGCGGCCCGGTTGTGGAGCACACTTGATTCGGGGGGAGCGATGAACAATCACATATCTGCCGGGCATGGTGGTTCCCGGCCCACGATGAAAGACGTCGCGCTGCGGGCCGGGGTGGCGCTGAAGACGGTGTCCCGAGTGGTGAACGGGGAGCCGGGAGTCACCCCGGAAACGGCCAGCCGGGTGCAGGACGCGATCACCGAGCTGGGGTTCCGCCGGAACGAGAGCGCCCGGCTGCTGCGCACGGGACGGACCGCGACGCTGGGGTACATCGCGGAGAACTGGGCTGACCGGGAAAGCGCAGCCCTGGGCCGGGGAGTGGAGGAAGTGGCCCGCGAGCACGGGTTCCTGCTGTTCACCGGTTCGACGGACTCGGATCCGGCCCGGGAAGAGCAATTGACGCTGAGCCTGTGCGCACGGCGGGTCGACGGGCTGATTATCGTGCCGACGCCGGGCGATCACGACTACCTGAGATCGGAGATCGAGGCGGGGATCGCCGCGGTGTTCGTGCTGCGCCCGCCGGTCACGATGGACGCCGACACGGCCCTGGTGGACGAACACGGCGCCGCCCGGGCGGGAGTAGAGCACCTGATCGCCCAGGGGCACCGGCGCATCGGCTTCCTGGGCGGGGACCACTCCGCCTACCGGAGCCGCCAGCTGCTGGGCGGCTACTCCGAGGCGATGGCCAAAGCCGGGCTGCCGGTCGACGAGGCCTGGACCTCGCTGACCCCGGAGGGGCTGCTGAACTCGGCCGTGACCGCGGTGTTCTGCGCCAGCCGGGACTACACCGCCCTGGCCCTGCGTACGCTCGGGCCGACGGGCGGCTCCCGGCGGATGGCGGTGGTCGGGTTCGGTGCCTTCGACATGGCGGAGCACCTGGCCCCGCGCCTGACCGTTGTCTCGTATGACCCCGCGGAAGTCGGGCGGGCCGCGGCCGAGCTTCTCTTCGGCAGGCTCGACGGGTACAGCGGGCCGGACCGGAAGGTTCAGATTCCGGCCACGCTCGTCGCGCGGGGATCGGCGGAGTTCCCGCCTGCGGACTAACTGGCCATCAGGGCCGCGATGACGGCGATGACGACGGCGACCGCCACCACGATGCCGACGAGCTTCCAGACCTGGGACTTGGGGGCGCCCATCTCCCAGGCGGTCGGCAGGTCATCGCCCTGGTCCAGGCCCGGCCCCTTGAGCTCGCCCTTGGCGAAGGCCTGGAACTGGGCGGTGCTGGCACTCTGATCATCGTCAACGTAAGGCATGAAACCGAAGATAGTCGGTAGTACGTGGCGATTAGGGGCGAATGCCGCAGAGGGCCCCTGGAAATAGATGAGGCCCGGCGTCCCGCTTTCGCCGAGCCTCATAAGTGTGACGGCTCGTAGCCGGCGGCGGTTTACCCGGGCGGCCGGATTTTTTTCCGCGAGAATGTAACGCCCTGGCAGCGTCTGGAGGTAACGCCGCGCCCGCTCTGGATCTCGATGGCAAGATAGGTGGTATGGGTTCCTTCGCGGTGGTAAGCGGTGACGATGCCAGTGCGCTCTGAGCTGCCGGTCGCCGTGGTCGCGAACGGCAGCTCCGGTACCGGGCTGGAAGTGTGCCGGAGGCTCGCGGCTATCCGGTACGCGGTCGTGATGGGCGGTCGCGACCTCGAGGAGGCGGAGGTCTCCGCCAAGGAGATCGACCCGGACGGCGAGCGCGTCACGCCCCGCCATATCGAGGTGGATAACTCGGTCAACGTCACGGCCCTGGGGAAGTGGGTCAAGGAGCGGTACGGCCGGGTGGACGCGCTGGTCAACAACGCATCCGGGCCGCCCGACAAGTGGGGCATGGCCATGAGCACGGACCTGTCCCCGGTCGCCGAGGCCCTGGACATGAACGTGTTCGGCGCGTGGCGGCTGACCCAGGAACTGCTGCCGCTGCTCCGGGTCAGTTCCCGGCCGAGGATCGTGAACGTCTCGGGTGAGGAAGGCTCGCTTGCGAAGATGAAGGGCGGCCGGCCGGCCTACAGCGTGTCGATGGCCGCGCTGAACGCGCTGACCCGGCTGCTGGCCGGGGAACTGCAGCGCGACGGAATCCTGGTCAACGCGGTCTGCCCGGCCCCGATTCCGGGCCTCGGCAAGACGCCCAGTCGCACCCCTTCGCAGGACGCGGCCGGAATCGTGTGGGCGGTGACGCTTCCGGACGGCGGGCAGACCGGCACGTTCACCCGCGACGGCGGCAAAGAGATGCCTTGGTAATAAGGGGGCGGCCGCGCGCCCCTCAGGAATAACGGCGCCGGATCGCGCTGCGGCGGCGCCAGCGGCCAGCCTCCGGCGGCGAGCCGGGCCCGGACCCGGGCGATGTCGACATCCTTCGGATGGGCGTCGGTGGCGGCCCTGATCGCCTCCTGCATCGCCGTATGCGAGTCCGAGTCGCCGGTGAGCGCCAGTTCGCCGGCGATTTCCTCGATCTCGGTCTCGCTCAGCTGGCTGCCCAGCAGTGCCAGCAGCGGCACGTAGTCGGTGTCCGGTACCCCTTCCGGATAGCCGGCCCGTACCCAGCCGACGATCGAGGTCAGAAAGGCTGGCAGTTCCATGGGTTCCTCCGCGTCGTCAGTGGCTGGGGTGGCCGAGCTGGTAGATCTCGTACACGCCCCACCCGGTGGCGGCCAGCACGACGAGGAAGCAGAGCGCCGCCCCGGCCATGCCGACGGGGCTGCCGCCGACCAGGGTGTCGTTGCCGGCGCCCGCGGTCGCGGCTCGCGCCCTCGGGCCCCGGGACAGCGCGAGCATGCCCGCGGCGAACAGCACGGGCAGCCCGGCCCCGGCCAGGAGGCCGTAGCCCACGATCTTTCCGACCGCGGGGAGATCGATCCAGGTCATAGCGTTGTCCTCTCGGTAGGTCTCAGGCCGTGGCCTTTTCCCGCGCGGCGGGGGCCGGCGGCGCGACGGAACCGGTCCATTCGGCGTTGACGTTGGCCGGGTTGACCTTGGTGGCGCGGGACCGGTAGTAGATCACGGCGACGACCGCCACCAGGATGACCAGGTCGACGACGATCCCGGCGTCGCCGCCGATGCCGTGGGCGGCGAACTGGGCCGCGGCTCCCACGAGGCCGGCGGCCGGCAGCGTGAAGAGCCAGGCGGTGGCCATCCGGCCGGCCACGCCCCACCGGACCTCGGCGCCGGTCTTGCCGACACCGGTGCCGATGATGGAACCCGTGGCCACGTGGGTGGTGGACAGCGAGTACCCGAAGCTGGCCGAGAGAAGGATGACCGCGGCGGAAGCGGACTCGGCCGCCATGCCCTGCGGCGATTCGATCTCGACCAGGCCCTTGCCGAGAGTCCGGATGACCCGCCAGCCGCCGATGTAGGTGCCGGCGGCGATGGCCACGGCACAGGAGAAGATCACCCAGAACGGGGCCTGGGAGTTCGCGGCGAGCGTGCCGTTGGTGATGAGGGCGAGGGTGATGACGCCCATGGTCTTCTGGGCGTCGTTGGTGCCGTGGGCCAGGGACACCATGCAGGCCGACCCGATCTGCCCGATCCGGAACCCGTGGTTACGGGCGGCCGGGGTCATGGACCGGCTCATCCGGTACAGCAGCCAGGTTCCCACGGCGGAGACGAGCCCCGCGATGAACGGGGACAGGACGGCGGGCAGGATGACCTTGGAGACCAGCCCGGTCCACAGCACGGCGCTGCCGCCCGCCGCGGCCATCGCCGCGCCGATCACGCCGCCGATGAGGGCGTGGGAGGAACTGGACGGGATGCCGAGCAGCCAGGTCAGCAGGTTCCAGGTGATTCCGCCGGCCAGGCCCGCGGCGACCACGGTGAGCGTGATCGAGCCCGAGTTGACCAGG
>Ga0131853_10001233_pt1 | contig 46157 bp, 45 predicted proteins | sample TergutLab28metaG_FD_92764 | JGI IMG/M metagenome (GOLD analysis project Ga0131853, IMG submission 92764) | Labiotermes labralis P1 segment gut microbial communities from Petit-Saut dam, French Guiana - Lab288 P1 (version 2) (version 2) | ecosystem: Host-associated > Arthropoda: Insects >... | reverse complement strand
ATTGTCACTGGCTTCTTTTTGGCTGTTTTGGTAGGTATTCTATTTGCAACATTGGCATCTTGCTTTCGCCTTATCGAGCAATTGCTAGTCCCGCTTATTTTATTTGTCAACGCAACACCTGTGGCTTCTATTATTATTTTGTTGTTAATTTGGTTTTCTTCCAGACCACTTTCGATTATTATTTCTTTTTTGATGGTTCTTCCTATTGTGTATACAAATGTTTTAAGTGGCATTAAAAATACAGATGCCAAACTTTTAGAAATGGCTGAAGTTTTTGAGATGTCTTGGGCAAAAAGAATCAGTTATATCTACGTGCCACAAGTTTTCCCATTTTTTAAAGCAGCCTGTCTGATCGGACTGGGCATCAGTTGGAAATCGGGAATTGCAGCAGAAGTCATCGGTATTCCAAGTGGCTCTATCGGTGCAAATTTACACCAAGCGAGAATTTTCTTGGCCACCCCTGATCTGTTTGCTTGGACCATCACGATCATTGTGATAAGCACCCTTTTTGAACGACTTTTCATATTTTTACTCACACGGGGAATAAAGAAATTGGAGGGTGTTTAGTGATGGCGATTAAATTGATAAATGTAACAAAAAAATTTAACGATAAACTTGTCCTTGAAAATTTCAGTTACGAAATTAAAGAGGGCAAAACCACCTGCATCATGGGCCCTTCTGGTAGTGGAAAAACGACGTTGCTTCGAATGATGATGGGGTTAGTCATACCAGATGATGGTTCGGTTGAGGGGTTGGAAAATTTGCGAAAAAGTGTGATTTTTCAAGAAGATCGCCTTTGTGAAAATTTAACAGTTGCTAATAATATTAGAATGGCAAGTCGTAAACCTTTGGAATCAACGCATCTTTTAGAGGCGATCCAAAAAGTAGCACTGCCATCTGAGTGTCTTAAGCAAGCTGTGCATCAATTAAGTGGTGGACAAAAGCGTCGTGTTGCTATTTTACGTGCTTTACTAACTGACTACGATATTTTATTTATGGATGAACCCTTTAAAGGATTGGATGTCGACACAAAAAAACAAGTAATGCAGTATGTCAAAGAAGCGACAGAGAAAAAGACCGTTATCTTAGTGACACATGATGAAATGGAGTGTCAAGCGATGGGGAATGAAACGATTTTCCATCTTTAGGAGTGTCAAGTTAAAGCGATATAAAAAAACTGACCGCGGTCAGTTTTTTGGTGCTTGGGAATATTGTGCATATGTAAATCCCTCTCCCAAGGTTTCATAGGTGTGAGTAACAGTGACAAAACTAGAAGGATCAACCTCATGAATGATTTCTTTTAACTGAGAAAGTTCTCGTTTTTGAATAACCACCAACAAAATTCTCTTGTCATGTCCAGAATGAGAACCAGTTGCATAAAGCATGGTTGAACCACGTTGTAAATCTTTCATAATCAATCGGTTGATTTTTTCAAAATGGTCAGAAATAATCAAGACCTTATAACCGAAAAGGCCACCTTCTTGCACTTTTGCAATCACAACAGATGAAACGAAAAGACCAAGCAAAGTGTAAATGGCATTTTCGAAAGTAAGGAATCCGATTAAAGAAGCCGAAATCACACACACATCAAAGATAAAAACCGATTTAGCAATAGGAATATTGAATTTTTTATTTAGAAGTTTAGCAATCAGGACATTGCCACCAGTCGTTCCAGTAGCCTTAACAACAATTCCAATTCCAAAGCCAACAATGACACCATAAAGGAGAACAACTATCAGCAGATCATCTCCTAAATAGGGGAGGAGCGGATCAAACTGACGCCATAAAGCCAAAGATAATGTCAATGAAACAACACCATAAATGGTCATCAAGGTCGTTTTTAAATCAAACATTTTATAGAGAATGATAACAAAAGGGGCGTTTAAAATGATGGTTCCAACCCAAGGCTCCATTCCAATGGTGTGATAAAGAATCAGATTGACCCCTGAAAATCCACTGTCTGCCAATCCATAACGCATAGGGAAATTAATAACGGCAAACCCACTGATAAAAGTCCCCAAAAAGATTAATGCAAGCTGTTTAAATAATTTAGCGTTCATAAGTGAAGCTCCTTTAGAATAGAATTCAACAAGTGGTACCACTAGGTATTGTACCATAAATGGCGTTAAGAATACAGGGGGAATTGTGAATAATGAAGAAAAGAATTGCATTAAGTGGCATAACAGGAAAAATGGGAAAATTTTTATTACAAGGATTTGAAATCAATCCCGATTATGAGGTAGTAGCAGGCATTGCAGAAGTAGAAGATTTAACAGGCATTATTCCAATTTATTCAGATGTGAAAACCATGCACGATGAAGTGGATTTTGATGTATTTATTGATTTTACCCGTGCAACCTTTTCGAAAACAGCATGTGCATACGTCCTAAAACAAGGCATTCCAATTATTGTTGGAACAACCGGATTTAACAAGGATGATATCGCAGAGCTAACAGAAATCGCCCATACTCACAAAACCAAAGGCATTATTGCGCCGAATTTTGCCGTAGGGATTGTCCTGCTTCATAAATACCTGCAAATGGGCACCAAATATTTTAAAAATTTTGCGGTGTATGAATACCATCATTTATCGAAATATGATAAGCCTTCTGGAACAGCTCATTATTTAGCGGAGGCAACCCGCTCTAACACCCGTGTTGAAGAGGTTGATATTCACGGTTTTCGCTTGCCAGGTGTCCTTGCGACCCATACAGTTATTATGAGTGATGAATCACAAAAGATAGAATTGACACATCAGTCCAATAATCGTTACTCTTTTGAGGAGGGGGTCTTGTTGGCATTAGAAATGATTGACTCTTTGCAGACTTTGGTATACGGTCTGGAAGATCTATTATAAACCAAATTCAATAAGGTCGAAATCGATGGAGTCGATGAAAAAAAGGTTTTAAAAGGTTTTGACGAATAGGCATAATATGGGCATAGACCATCATAGGTTTGTATATATCAATTTTAGGAGTGTGTGAAAAATGAAAAGAAATACTTATGTAACAGCAGGTTTGTTTATTTTATTCGGACTACTAACCATCACATATTGGCAGATGTCTGATCGTGAAGAAGTACCGAGTTCGATTGTGTCAACATTGAATCCAAGAAATGATGTGGCGGCATTGAATGATTTAACTGATTCTGATGTGGATGCAGAAGCAGAAGAAGCTGAGGAAGCAGATGTGATAGCAGACGCTGAAAATGCTGAAGAAACAGAAGCGGATGCAGAGGCGATAGCAGATGCAGGTGAGGAGGGTGCCGATGAGGCAAATGAATCCAATACGGAAGTCATCTCAAGAATTGATGCCATGCGTGCTAGTGTGGAAGAAGGGCGTGCTCAACAAGTGGTGGCTTTAACAGAAATCATAGCAAGTGCAGAGTACGACGCCATGATGAAAAGTGCAGCAAAGGATACATTAAATGACTTACAAGCATTGGCCAATAGCAGTCGCATGTTAGAGACGGTGATTGGACATATGGGGTTTGATGATGTATTGGTTGATGCCAATATGGATACAGTGAATGTAACGGTACAAGTTGCAAGCTTAACAGATGTGCCAAGTCGTGAATCGTTAGCAGAATTATATGTATTAGCAGGGATTGAATTCGGAAATCACCGAAATGGGAATATTTCAATCAATTTCCAACCATTGAATTAAGGTGATGAACATGTCGAGATTAAGTCGTTTTTTAGATAGAGGGCGTCAAGTAGTTGATTTAACGAAAATGGGCGTTAAGATTGAAAAAGAAGAAGAGAATATTGAAAAATTGTATGCTAATCTAGGACGGGTGTTTTACAAAGTCCATGAGGTTGCGCCAGAAGTTATGTATGCGGATTTGTTCCGTACCATTGAAGGTGCTGAACGACAATTGGAATATTTGAAGCGCGAGGCTGAGTTGATTAGTGGGAGAGGGAAGTGTGAGAAATGTGAGCATGAATTAAATGTCAATGACATGTATTGCTCGTCATGCGGAACTGCCGTTACAAAAGAGCTTAGCGATTGGAAAAGCTAAATTAAAATGACCTTTGATGAGTAAAATCAGAGGTCATTTTTGAATTTCTGCCCGCATAAAGGTGAAATAGTCACCTAGATTGAGGGCAATGGTAATGGGTTCATTGAAATTTCTTCTTTCCCTTGTGCGCGCTTCAAGAAAGTGGCTGCCGTCGGTTATTTGAAAAAAGCCGGTCTTATCTTCAAGAGGAAACAAGGTGTAAATGCCTGGTGGCATATCAATGCCAACTCGGTAAGTGCCGGCGCGAAGGGTGTTATTTTCAAAATTAGGAATAATGGCATCATCTATAGGAAGAAGGGTGGCATTACTTGCTGTGATGTATTGACCTTCTTGCAGGGTGACGATGGCGTGATTTTCAAAATGCTTTTGCCAGATGATTTCTGAGATGTCTAACTGTTCGCTGCGAGTAATGAGAACATAGCCAAATTGCCCAGCTCCTGCCATAACAAAATATTCTCCTGCTGGGAAATCAGTTCCGATTAAGAATGTCGCTGGTCGATCATAAATCTCTTCTTGTTCATCTTGTTGCTCATCCGTTGAAACAAATGCCATCACAGGTGCTACGGCTTCTTCCTGAACTTCTTCTGGGAGGGATTCGGTTGGGGCATAGTGGGTTCTTGTTTCTTGTGGTGGGATTTCTTCAGTGGTGTAATTAATGATGAGGGCTGTAATGAAAAAAACGATGACCCATGCCCACCATTTCATATAAATTGGAACTTTTTTTTCTTTTTTTACCATCTACTTCACCCCCCTCAATTCTTATGATTATTGTGGCTAAAATACAAAAAAATATTCATCCTGGAAACTAAGGATGAATATTTTTATCATTCAAAATGTTTAATGCACTAAGGGCTAATTCATTGGTGGCATCTAGTGTTAAAACTTGTTCATAATATCCTTTCGCCTTTTCCAGATCCTCCAATTCAAATTCAGATGTGGTGGCAAGTTCAAGTAATAAAGTGATGCTATTTGGAAAGTGGAGGCGTGCTTGTTCTAAAATCTTGATTGCCGACTCAGAATCACGCGTATAGCCGGAATATAAAGACTTTAAATGCAAATAATGCTCTAACACGGCAGGTTCATTTTCAATCTTGGTCTTCAATTCTAAAATTAATCCATCTATTTCATTTTCTTCTTCTTTATCGACATCAGCAAATAAGCCTAATTGCTGGCAAGCATAATAAATCCCATCCTCCTCAATATTTTTCGTTACAAAATCAGCAACTTCTTTAAGCGGCTCAACTGCATTTCCCATTGCCACACCGATATCAGCCATTTCAATAAGTTCAATATCATTCATACCATCGCCAAAAAAGACGATTTTCTCAGGCAAAATGCCTTCTAATGCTTCCAAGGTCTTCGTTAAACCAATGGCTTTTGAAGCCCCTGTCGAAATCACATCAGCACCACCTGATAACCAAGGTAAAAACCGAAGCTTATCTTTGAATTTTTCGCTGATATCTATCACATCCTCTGATAAATACCACATTTGATAAATAGAACCATGTTGGTCAATGCTTTTTGAAATCTCAGGCATGGTTTCATAATATCTTTCAAAAGCAGCCCTCATTGTATCGGTTAAACCTGTAACAGAAGAATGAGCAACAGAGCTAAATCCAATATGAACACCTGCTGCTTCAGCTGCTTCAAATATTTCATGAAGGATTTCTTTTTCAATGGCATTTTCATAAATAATTTCACCATTACGCAAAACCAGCTGACCATTTGCCAAAATATAAAAATCAAAAGGTAATTTTTTAACAACCCCAATCAACTCACAAGGCGCGCGACCTGTTGCGATGGCCAAAGTATGACCAGCATTTTTCAGTTTATCTAAGGCTATCAAAGTACTAGCAGGGATTTGCTTGTCATAGTTGCTATATAGTGTTTCATCAATATCAAAAATAATGAGGGAAGCGTCCATCTTATCATCTCCTAAAATCAGTACACTTATCATATCTGATTTTTACCAAAATTGCAAGCAAATTTCATATCAAAGTTCATGAAAATTGCACGCAAATTTCATCTCAAATTTCTATGAAAATTGCACGCAAATTCCATATCCAACTTCTATGAAAATTGCAAGTAAATTTCATATCTAAACTCTATGAAAATTACACGCAAAAAGTTTATCACCTATTGGCGTATGCCATACCCAAATGAGACAAATGTGCGTATGATAACAGTGTAGTACAATAAGCAAGACTTCCAAGGGAATAAAAATTTCCAAAGATGTCTCTTAAAAAGGAGATGCTATTATATGAGAAATTGTCAAAGATGTAGACCATGTAGACCAAGCCACGGATGCGGATGTAACCACGGTAATCAAGGTGGCGGCTCAGGCTGCGGTGTGGAAACAATCGTTGAGCCAACAGTTCATTGTCGCATAAATGATCGACATCACCATCAGCGCGTACGTCATATTGTGCCAATTGTTTACCATCAAGCTCATCACCATCATAAGCACCATGAGTATGAAGTTAGACGTAAGTTTACACAAGAGCACAGACATCACGAGCACGGCCGTTTCGACGGAGACTGGTGTGAAACAGATCGCGGGAATGTTGGCGGACAAGGCGGAAGCTGTGGTAGCGGAGGTCATGGTCAAGCTCAAGAGTCATTCGAGCAAACTAACGACTTTGGTTGCGACGGTATGTTTTCATAATTCAACGCTCCATCAGAACTTATCAGCGGATAGAAGCTCTATCCGTTTGGATAGGTTCTTTTTTTATTCTTTCTGTTAAAATACAATAATCCTCGTTATAGCAATAAAGATTATAATTTCTGACTCTTTTACTAGTGGTTGATGAGACAAGCGTAATTTAAGATAGATTTATTTCCACATCGATTATATCCTTAAAAATATCAGTATGTACTATTAAAATAGTTATTCTATCTTTTTTCTCATTATAAAGTATTTCTTTTAGCTCCATCTCACTATCTGCATCAAGTGCAGAGTTTGCTTCATCTAACATCAATAATTTTGATTCTTTTAAAAGATTTCGTAAAATATTTATTTTTTGCTTCTCTCCACCAGAAAATTCGATAGATTTACTTGATAACATTAACTCTAAACTATTTCTTTCAAGGAAAGTAGTTAAGTTTAATTGATCTTTTAAATAAGTAAACCTTTCATGCGCTATTTCCTCATCAAGTTTAATATTCTGCTTAATTGTACCATTTATAATCGTCAAATTTTGTTCTACAAAAGCTACCAATTCTTTCCTCATTCGGTAAAGGTTAATGTCCCTCAGATCAACATTATTTAATATAATTTTTCCTGTATAATCCTCATGTAAGCCTAGTAATAAATCCATCAAAGTACTCTTTCCACTCCCATTTTGACCTTGGATACGATATATTTTTCCTTTTTCAAACTTATAAGAAAAATTTTTAATTAAAGATTCATTATTATATGAAAAAGAGACTTCTTTAAATTCAATACTTTCAATATCCTTCAGTATCTGTTTTCCTATATTTTCCGTTTCTAGTTTCAAAATATCATTCAACCTGTTATAAGAAACTAAAGTAGTTTGATAATTTTTCAGGAAATTCAAAAAATAATCAATATTTCCAATGACCATATTAAAATAAGTTAAAATGATAGTGAATTGACCAATAGTTAAATTTCCATCAAAAATTTCATTCACACCAAAAACTAAAACAATAATATTAGCACACACAGTAATAAAAGAACCCAAATTAGAAAATAATGTACTGATTTTCGTATAGATCATTAAACTTTCAAAGAGATTTGAAAAGTTTTCCCAAAAATTACTCCAAAACATATTTTTCAACGCATTAATTTTAATAAACTTAATATTCTCAATTTGCGAGTTCATCTCTTCAAAGTAATGACTTTCTGCTTCTTTATAAGCAAGATTCTTTTGATACATTTTTTTTCTAAAAGAAAAAAATAATACGATATATATTGGAATCAAAATTAAAAGGACTAGACCCATTAATAAATTAATATGAATTAAAATTACAATGTTAAATATAATTGCTACAATCCCCAAAGGGAAATCTCTCACACTTGTTAATGTAAAATTACTTATAGTATTTGCATCTGCCATAATTCTTTGTGTTAAATAAACTGTGTTCAAATTATAACTGAATTTTATTGAAAGTTGGTGAATATGATTGACCAGTTTATCGTTAATCATTTGCATGATATAAGTTATTATTTGACGAAATATGATACTTGTAAAATAACTCATTCCTAAACTAAATAGACTAAGAATGGATATAATAATGATTATATTCCAGAGTGCCTCTCTGTCAACACCTAACGTAATAACATCAATAAGCCTTCCATTTAAAAGTGGTAAAGTGAGGGAAAGTGCCCAACTTAAAACACTAAAACTCATGAATAACAGAAATTTTATTTTACTTTGCTTGATATAATGCTTTAAAAATTTAAACATATTTATTCCTCTCCTATTTGCTTTGAGATTTTTTACAATTAGTACAAATTAAATATTCAACTGAGCCAATTTTACAAAAGAAAGTTGAAAACTTCCTCAAATGAAAAATTAACCACATCTAGAAGATGTGGTATGCTTTGAATCAAAACTAATTGATAATTTACAACGAGTTCTATTCAACATTACGTTAATTTCTAACCTCATGGAGTCGTAGGTTCAAACTTTAAGCTTTTAATAATAAGCGACATAATCTCTTCATTTAAAATAATAGAATCTTTTAGCTCTCCAATTTTTTCAAATCCTAATTTTTTTAATACGCCTTCCATTTGGCTATTCTCAAATAAATAACAATTAATACGGAAAATATCCCTTGACAGTATTTTTGAAAAACGTTCTTTACTCCACTTTATAAAATCATAGATAGTATCATCCTCGTCCTGAAATTCATTTGTCAAATAAAGAACTATTAAGTCAACACTAGTTTTTTTGATATGTTCAGATTTTATACAAATTAGACACTTTAAATCGTTATTTTCTAATATACAGGAATATTGTTCATTATTAAAATAAATGGATTGTTTTATACGTTTTTCATTAAGAGCATATTTCTTATCGTATTTGAGATCATAATTAGGTTCTACATGTTCCTTTATTTTAGCAAGTATAACAGTAGTTTCATCTTCTGTTAATATTTTAAACTGATAATCTTTGTGATGATCGTTATAAAAATAATCATATGGATTTTGATCCCATTCAATAAATCCTATTCGCCAATATAAAAACAAAATATTAAATAAATCTTGTCTCACCTTCTCATATGTAACATTATTGAAGTCATTCATAATGCTTTCAATAATGTCTAAAACAGTGTTTGAACCACTACACCTATCGTAAATATATTTTCCAACCCTGCTCATCTGAAAAGTTTTAATTTCAGGATGTCTAACAGATATTAGATTAAGTGAACCATCCGAATTTTCACCTTTAATTGTGAAAGAATTTAATACTTTTTTTGGTATGGCTTTAATATTAATTTCCATAATAATCTCCTTTCTGGTTATTTTGAATTTTTATAACATCCAGATGAAAAACTGCTGCACCTACAAATAACGCGAATACACCAGCACATTATTGCCTAAGCCAAACTCGTCATAATAAATAACTTCACAAGAAAAATTCAATTCCTGCAAGGAGTTAACAAGCTTATTAATGTTTTCTTCATTCAAGCAAATGTTAACCTTTCCTATATTCTCATATTTCAATTTTATATCGTTAAACAGAAAATTAAATTTTTCAATAAAATTTTCATTAAGGTCAAAATCAAAATAAATTAAATCTATTATTAATGAATTAATCGGTTTTTTGCGTAATCTGAAACAAATCATTTCTGTATTTTCTTCGTTTGTGTAGAATAGGCTACTATAATTAAACAAACTATCCTTTATAACAAATGCAGAAAATTCTGTTGCTTCATTTATATATGGATCACAAAAATATTTGGAAAAATTTTTATTAAAATTGTTGACAAAATAATTGGTAATTACATCGTAATCTTTATTTTTTAATTGCTTCATATTCATATATTTAGTTAGCTCCCTTCTTTAGCATGAGCTAAGCGATTATTTAAAAATTCGTCTAAAGATTTGTGAAATAACTCGTTGTCATCTATCCAATCTAGGTAAATAGAGCTGTCAACGTAATTTTCAGGTATTCTTGAATCCATTATACTTACATCCATATTTTCTGGAGTTTTAACTTTGTTACATAGCTCTCTAATAAGTCTAGATTTTACATAATCGTTGTAATCACTTTCTATGTATTTACTTATGCTATATTTCCGTAAATTTCCAGTATAGATTGGCAAATAGGGAGAGGCAGTAATATAGCCATAAGCGTTTATCCCAAGTATAACATTATACACAAAGCTCTCACTCATAAAATCTGTCAAATGTTGAATAGGATCTCCCCATTCGATAGAGAAATCTTCATCAATATACTCATATTTCAAATTTGTTAATTCATCACTCACTCTGCGGTATTCATCATCATTCAGTATGTATTGATTTAAATGCTTCTTCGCTTTTCCAAGCAACATTAAAGGTTGCATACGAAAAGATTTTACTCCTAACTCTTTGCATAATTGAATAATCTTATCTATTTCCTTATAATTCATCTTTGTAGGAACACAACTAGCTCCTGTTTCTATACCAGCTTTGTTTAGTAATTTTAGTGCATTAACAGCCTTTTCAAAAGCCTTAGATTTATTACGTAACCAATCATGAGTTGTCGATGATGCACCATCAAGACTGACCTGCACATTTCCAATTCCAGCTTTTTTTAATTTCTTCGCAATTTCTTCAGTCATTAAATAGCCGTTTGTGACCATATTCACCTGTGTTTTGAAGTTGGTATTGTTTGTGATTTTTTCGACAACACTAATCACTAAGTCTTTTCTTATTAAGGGCTCACCCCCGCAAATGCAAACAACAGTCGGAGCAAATTTAATAATATCATCACACAAAGACAAAATTTCTTCATCAGATAATTCTTCAAAATCTAAATTATGATCTCCACTACTATTGAAACAATGTAAGCACCTAAAATTACATTTATATGTTATATCTAATGCCACTTGATGAATACATATATTTTTATTCACTATATAATTCTCCTCTACAACTTTATTAACTTTATATTAATTTGTGGATTTTGACTTTCTGAAAAAATCATTCCTAACTAAGATACTATGAAAGCAATTTTTATTTTCTTCACTTTTGCACTAACATATTTTTGAAAGCTCAATGTAAATTAAGAGCTTAACTTACAAAATCGAAGAATAAACCAAAAATAAACAATTCTCTTTACAAAAATTGTTCAGATTGTCAGGAATAATTTGTCGGGAATAATTTAAAAGGAGAACATAGATTGAAATCAGATTGTTCCCCTAATATTAAAAATTAAAATAAAAACAAAGTATATCAGCTTTATCCCGTACTTTAAAGCAATATTATTTAAAATAGTTAAAAAAGAATTTTTTTATTTTCTTGCATATTTTTCACATTGATAAACCATTCGTATTAAAGCAATCGTGAAAACCGAATACATTACTATATAATGCATCGTCATTTGCTCTGGAACCAAGAAAAAGAGTGTACTATAAAGTATTAACATAAGACCTGAAAACAACAAATGACTACCACAAATTTTGCTCATCTTATCATCATCATATCTTCCTGGTTTATACCCAGCCATCAAATAGACAGCTTTGTATTTCATAATAATAAATCCCAAAATGACAAACATAAGCCCGATTGAAGCATTAATTATACCATGACTTTCCATTAAAATCACCTCTTATTTTAAAATATGTATCATGTGTGTATCATGTGATATCACAAAGTATTCATAACGGTAAAATTCATTGCTGAAAGTTTCAAGGGATATTTTATTGTCAATGTAGTTGAAAAAGCTGATAAAGTTGTCCTGCAATGGAGGTTAAAACAAGGTAGCATATTCTAGAATATTATTACTGTACAAACTTTCACATTCTAATAACTAAGTTCGTGGGATCTAGTTAAGGTTGTTGTCTTAGATTCATAAAACATATCAGTAGAAATTCATAACATTTATTTTAGGTTCGTGTTACATTCACATTTATCGCTGCATTAACATTTACTGCCATATTAAGATTTCCCACTACAACAACAAGAGCTGCAGCTGCAGCCATCACAACAATCATAAGAGCGATAAATCTTGGATCTACATTATCAAAAGATGTGAGAGTAGGGGTTTCGTAATCCATGCGAGTTCCGTTTTCGATTAAATTTCCTTCCATAAGAATCTCTCCTTTCTGTGATTATACTGATTTTAAATGATTACTTAGTACTTCGTTTACTACTAATTATACAGCGAATCCAAATATGATGACTAATTTTCTACCTATAATACACTTCTTTTGTGATCTTTAATCCTTGCTACATTTATACTTGATTAACCTCCATTGAGCACTATATATTAAGTATATCATTTCAAAAATAGAATGTCAATGAGATTGTCAAGTTTAGTTTTTTTTATCGACTTTTGTGGACAAAATCCACCCTTTAGGTTACAATAGTATTCAATATACAATTTCAAAAAATAGGTGATGCAAATGAGCACAAATAAAATACATGTAATGGATAGTCAGCTATCCAATATGATTGCAGCAGGGGAAGTGGTGGAGCGACCAGCTTCTGCAGTTAAAGAGCTTGTGGAAAATTCAGTAGACGCGAAAGCAACCAAAATTGAAATCCACTTGCAAGACAGTGGCATCAGGCAGATAAAAGTCATTGATAATGGGGCAGGGATGAGCGTTGATGACGCCAAACTAGCCTTTTTACGTCACGCCACCAGTAAAGTAAGGACAACCCAAGACATCATGCGCATTAGCACCTTGGGCTTCCGTGGCGAAGCTTTGCCATCAATCGCTGCCGTGTCAGATGTTCATTTAAAGACTTCTGATGGCGAAAATGAGGGCTACTTTATCCATATCAAAGCAGGTATTATAACTCATGAGGAGCCTTTTGCGATTAGAAAGGGGACGGAAATAGAAGTCAACCATCTGTTTTTTAATACGCCTGCCCGCTTAAAACATGTTAAAAGCTTAAATACAGAGTTATCCCATATCACTGACTACATGACAAAAACCGCCCTTGCTCATCCCCATATTGCCATTACTGTGACCAATAATAACAGGGAAGTCTTCAAAACACCAGGGAATACTGATGTGCAGACGGTTGTTTCTCGAATTTATGGATTTGATATTGCCAAGAAGATGCATCCCTTTACAGGAGGGAATGATGATTTTAAAATTTCAGGCTTGATCAGTGCGCCTGACGTTACCCGTGCCTCTCGCAACTATGTAACATTGATTGTCAATGGACGTCCTATTAAGAATTATGAACTGGTGCGGACGGTGGTGGAGGCTTACCATACCTTTCTGCCTAAGGACAGATTTCCTATTGTGATTGTGACTATCGATTTAGACCCATTGCTAGTTGATGTGAATGTCCATCCTGCTAAAATTGAAGTGCGATTTTCCAAGGAAGAATCATTGAAGTCCTTTATTTTTACCGAAATTCAAAAGACTTTAAAAAGTTTAACCTATATCCCAGAGCCGACCCTTACTAAACCTACGTCAAAATCGTCACAACCCACTTATTCACAACCATCATTATTAGGGAATTTTGGCAATAAGCAAAGTCAAAGCCATCCTATGAATGGCAATCTTTCTTCGAATGATAGGGGAAATTATCCTGAACATAGCCATTTCCCAAATCACCCAGGAAATGGTGATAATTCGACAAAAAATATGGAAATTCGCGAATCGGCGGGTCCTGGATATCGTGTTGAGGCTGAAATTGAGAGGATGAAAGGGGAGGCGTCGATTAAATATCCACATCCTGCCAAAAATGAGCAGATCCGTGTAGAAAAAGAAGTTGTGATTAACGTACCCGAGACCAGAAATCCGAACTTGGAATTATATTATATTGGTCAATTACATGGAACTTATTTACTAGCGCAAAATGAAGAGGGCTTGTTTTTAATTGACCAGCATGCTGCTATGGAACGGGTAGAGTATGAAAAAAATTATCCACTCCTTGGGTCTGCAGGAACGGATAATATGGAGCTATTAGTGCCGATTACGCTATCTTATCCTGTGGGAGATTTGATGCGTGTGAAAGAGCATTTGCCCCGGTTGATAGATTTTGGATTTGAAGTGGAAGAATTCGGTGCTAGTGATTTAGTCGTGCGTGCTGTTCCAGTTTGGGCAAGTAAAGATGCAAAACCCATCGTTGAGACGATCATCCAAACGTTACTTGACAATCGTGAGGTGTCTATTGCCAAATTACGTGAGGCAGTTTCCATTATGATGAGTTGTAAGAAATCTATTAAAGCTAACCAATATATCAATGAGGCTGAAGTTCACGGATTATTAGTTGACCTTTGTAAATGTGAGCAACCTTATACGTGTCCTCATGGACGACCGATTATTGTGAAAATGACCAAATACGAAATTGAGCGGTTGTTTAAGCGAGCATAAGCTTAAAAATTTAAGCTTGCTCAAAAATTTAAACGGCTGTTTAAATGGGATAAAAGCCATAATCGGACATTAAGTTGTCTGATTTATGGCTTTTATTGACTTAATTAGCGTCATTAAGATTACTCATCATCATTTTTCGCTTCATTTAAGATTTTTGCAGCTTTTGATTTTGCTTTCTTACTTGTTGAAGTTGACAATGTTTTTGCAGCTTCTGAAACTTTATTTTTTTTACTCTTAGCCATTGAATTGACCCTCCTTAAACTTAATTTACGAAGCTTGTTCCAATAGTTGGAAATTAACTTCCTAGTTATTATGACACGAAATTCAAAACATATGCACAAAATATGCAAAAAAATTTATTTTTTCGACTCAATACGGCAAACTGCTTATTTTGTCCTTTTTTATCAACTGATTAAGGAGGGTTTGAGATAAAATCAAGCTAGTTTTTATAGACAAATGTGTGGAGATGGTTTAAAATAGGAATTAACCCGAGTTAGAATAAGGTGGTGAGCAGATGGAAAAAATATTAATCCTCATTTCAGGGATCTCAGGCGCAGGAAAAACGACTTTTGCAAATTATTTATCTGAAAAATGGCAGATTCCTTTAATTTGTAAGGATAAATTCAAAGAAATCATCTGGGACAGAATCAAATATGACACTGATGAACCGACTAACCTTCAGAAATACGGTGGTGTCGCCTATGATATCTCCTTTCATTTTTGTGAAATTTTGATGAAAACAGGTCAACCTCTTATTTTTGAAAGTAATTTTGTCAATTTGAGTTGGCAATTCTTGCAACCAATGGTTACCGAATACGATTACAAAGTGGTTAATGTTTTATTTGATGGTGATATGGAAGCTATCCACAAGCGTGTCCTTGCAAGGGATGTAACAACAAAAAGACATCCTGGATTGGTTACTAAAGGTTTTTTTGATGATTTTGATACATACAAAAAACATGGGCAAGGAAGCCGTGATTTTAAATATGGTGATGTGCTCATTCATATTGATACAACAGATTTTACAACGATCTGCTATGACAGCATCATTGAGAAAATTAAAACGACTATAAAGGAAGACTAAAATGAGGAAAAAAATGATAATGATTTTAGTGATTTATGCCATTTACGGCATTGCCATGTGGTTTTATCTTTTCCACATGGCACCAATAGGCATTCCAGAAGCATATCTCGGAACACCAGCTGATCCAGCCACGTTTATGTCAGCAACCGATATAGCAACAAGCATCACTTTTGCCCGAACACGCCATTTAATCTTCTTTTTATCAACCCCATTTGAATGGCTTGTCATTGGTTATTTTATCTGTTGCGGCATGAGCGACCATTTTGAAGACGTTGTTAAATCCCGACTAAATAAACGCTGGCTACAAGTTACAATTTATTACCTGATGTTTGCCATTTTCACCTTCCTAGCCATGCTACCATTCAGATTTATCAGCTATCAACTGGCTCGATTCTACGGCACCTCCACCATGATACTCACTCACTGGATTAGAAATCGCGGAATCGACTTCCTCGTGGATTTTCTCCTTATGATGACCATCATCCACATCGTTCTCTTCTTGATCAAAAAATTCCCACGCCGCTGGTGGTTAGCCACCTGGCTGACTTTTATCCCATTTGCCTTTTTCTTTATGCTTATCCAACCTGTTTTAATCGACCCCTTATACAACGACTTCCACCCGCTGGAAAATGAGGCACTTGAGCGGGAAATCCTCACTATGGCAGCAGATGCTGGTGTATCAGCAAGTAGTGTCTTTGTTGTAGAAGTGTCAGACAGAACCAATACCATCAATGGCTATGTCACAGGAGTCGGTCCAACAGCACGTATCGTTTTATGGGACACAGCACTCCAACAACTAAATGAAGATGCCATCATGTTTTTAATGGCTCATGAGATAGCCCATTATGTCTACAGGGATATCTATCGGGGAATTGTTGTCGCCATCATCTTTGCATTCGGTGGTTTATTCATCGTCTACAAAATCATCGACAAAATGGATAAAGACAGCCTAAAACGTATCCCCATCGCTTTACTCACCATTTGGATACTCCTTTTTGCCATCAGCCCTGCAACCAATTTCATATCCAGACAAATCGAACACCGAGCAGACATTTTCGCCCTTGAAATGACAAACGACCCTCAAGGAGGAATTGACCTATTCCAAACCTTAGCTACAACATCATTAAACGAAGTCAACCCGCCAAGGCTAGTTCGAATCTTCCGCTCCACTCACCCAAGCCTTTTCCAGCGGATTAATACATTGATGGCAAATTAATTACCTAGCTTTTTATGAGAAACTTGGATCACCAAATAAACAGGAGATGGTTATGATGATTAAATTAATAGAAAAGGCAGATTTACAAATATGGGCTAATATGTGTGCAGACGTTTATCCGGATACCTCAGCTGAGGAAATGCTAATCGAATTTCAAGAAGGAGAGCTTCCTTATGAATATGGCTATTACCGAGATGAACAGTTAGTTGGATTTGTAAGCTTATCTATTCGCAATGATTATGTAGAGGGGACAAGTTCTAATCCAGTAGGATACATTGAGGGGATTTATGTAAGTGAACCTTACCGGAAAGAGGGGATTGCTCGAGAATTAATCGAATTTGCAAGACATTGGTCAATAGAACGAGGATGTCGTGAAATGGCTTCCGATTGTCTGCTTGAGAATGCCAACAGCCTAGCTTTTCATACCTCTGTCGGCTTTAAAGAAGCAGAGCGGATTATCCATTTTGTAATGGACTTGTAGAAGGACCACATCATATTAAAAGGAATACATCATGTAGAAATTTACAAAATAGGAGAACTTAAATGATAAATAACAAATTTTTAATTGGCCATACAACAGATTCAGAAAACGGAACAGGTGTTACAGCGATTTTAGCACCAGCTGGTGCCATTGGAGGCGTTTCAGTACGCGGTTCAGCACCCGGAACACGTGAGACAGATTTACTTCGTCCAACCAACACTGTGCAAGAAGTTCACGGGCTTGTTCTAACTGGCGGAAGTGCGTTTGGATTGGATGCTGCATCAGGTGTTATGAAATACCTTCATGAACAAGGTATTGGTTTTAAAGCAGGCACCCATATCGTCCCGATTGTTCCTAGTGCTGTGATTTTTGACTTGAATTATAAAAAATTTGCTCACCCTGATCAAAAAATGGGTTATTTAGCTGCTCAAAATGCGACTTCAAACAATGATTTACAAGGAAACATTGGTGCTGGAACTGGTGCAACCGTCGGAAAAATACTAGGCCCTGCTAACGCATCAAAAGGGGGGCTGGGGATTGCGACGCTAGAATTAAAAGACGGCGTTATGATTACAGCAGTAGTGGTCGTAAACGCATTTGGCGATATTTACAACGAAAAAGGTGAGTTTTTAAAAGGAATTAATGATTTTTCAGGTCGTACAACCATTGACATTCTTCTTTCGGAAAAAAATACCTGTGATTTTTCGGGTCAAAATACAACAATTGGTTGTATTTTAACCAATGCAAAATTGACGAAAGAAATGGTCAATAAATTAGCAGATATTTCTCGCAACGGTCTAGCCGTCACAATTAAACCAGTTCACACAATTTTTGATGGTGATACCATGTTTGCCCTCTCAAGTAACGAAATTGAGACGGATTTTTTAACCTTGCAAGTGGCTTGTACCAAAGTGGTTCAGCAAGCTGTGATCAATGCGGTTACGAAGGAGGATGCTTAATCTTATGAATTGGCTAGAAATAAGCTATCATGCAGCAGAAGAAAATCACGAATTGATTAGTCAAATTTTTATCGACGCTGGTTCAAAAGGGGTGCTGCTTGAAGATTCGAAAACGCCTTATGAAATTCCAGAAGATCGATTTGGAGAAGTTTACCGTTTAAATATAGCTGATTATCCAAGTCACGGGGTGATTGTGAAAGGTTATTTAGCTGTAACGCCACAGGTGGAAGTCATATTGGATACGGTTAAGACAAAGATTTTTGAACTTGCACCAGAAACAACGTCTAGTTTTTTAGTAACAACCTTGGCTGAGGAAGATTGGGCCGAGAGTTGGAAAAGTCATTATAAACCGATCCATGTAACTGAAAATTTAGTGATTAAGCCTAGCTGGTTTGAAAAGTCGGAGGATACAAATACGGTAGAAATTCTCCTTGATCCAGGGATGGCATTTGGTTCAGGAACCCATGAAACAACCCGTTTGTGTTTACAATTATTAGAAAAATATGTATCCAAAAATTCAAAAGTTGTCGACGTTGGCACTGGCTCTGGGGTATTGGCCATTGCAGCATCAAAATTAGGTGCCCAATCAGTTTATGGGGTAGATTTGGATGAAATGGCGGTTATTCGTGCTAGAGAAAATGTCATTTTGAATGAATGTGATGTTCTTTTAGAATGTAATAACTTGATGGATGGTGTCGCAACTTTGGATTGGCATCCCAATTTGATTATTGCCAACATTTTAGCCCCAATTATTGTAGGAATGCTAGGGGAGGTCCAGTCAGTTCTAAGTGTTGGAGATGTCTTTATTTGCTCTGGTATTATCAATGAAGAAAAAGAGATGGTTTTGGATGCACTAGGAGTCCATGGTTTCGAAATCATCGAAATTTTAGAAGAAAATGGTTGGATTGCTATTGTAGGAAAATTATGTAATTAAAAGTTAATAGGAGGGTTGCTCATGTACGTTTTATCTGCGAAGTTGGTTTTTCATATCGCTCATGCAAATTCATTAAAAGAGAAGCGACAAGTTTCACGGAGCTTAATACAAAAGACAAAACAGCGTTTCAATGTATCTGTTTCAGAAATAAATACATTAAATATACATCAAACACTGACTTTAGGAATTGCACTTGTATCAGGAGAGATGGCGCATGCACAGAATTCACTAGATGAAGTGATCCGTTTTTTGGAGTTAAATGAAGAAGCTGAATTGAGGGAAATTGAAACAGATTAGGTCTTTAATTTTTGTTTAGAAAATGATATAATGGTTTTAACAAAATTTTAAACACCGAGGTGAGAAGATGCAACGAGAATTTAATGTGACAGGGTTGTGTGTCCCACATAAACATTACATGGTAGACATTAGCAATAAAATCAGCCAAATCAAAGAACTAATTGACAAAGAACATTATTTTACTATTAATCGAGGTCGACAATATGGAAAAACAACAACAATTTCAACTTTAACACGCACTTTGATGAATGATTATGTGGTTGTTTCGATTACGTTTGAAGGTTTAGGAAATGATAGTTTTACTACGCCTGCAATATTTTGTCAGAAGTTTATCAAGCTTGTTTCGAAAACATTAAAATTTACAAGTGAAACGAAAAAATATGTTGAGACTTGGGAAAACAGTGATGTAATAGATTTCGAAACTTTAAGCGAGCACATTACTAATATGTGCCAAGATAAAGAAATTGTTTTAATCATTGATGAAGTCGATAAAACAAGTCATAATCAAGTTTATTTAGACTTTTTAAGTATACTTCGGAAAAAATATCTTGCTCGACAAGAGGGGAGAGACTTTACATTTCATAGTGTCATTTTAGCAGGCGTTTATGATGTGAGAAATCTTAGATGGAAGATTAAATTAGCAAATGAGGGTGAAACAGATACTAATACGCAAATTCTTAACTCCCCATGGAACATTGCTGCCAATTTTGATGTAGATATGTCGTTTAATCAAGAAGAAATTAAAACAATGATTGATGACTATGAAAAAGATTATGCAACTAATATGAATACAAAAGCAATTGCTAATGAAATTCACAAATATACATCAGGATATCCATTTTTAGTTTCAAGAATTTGTCGTTTTATTCACGATGATTTAAATAAAAATTGGACAATTGATGGTGTCAAAACTGCTGTCAAACTTATCCAAGAAGAAAAAAATACATTGTTTGATGATTTATACAAAAATTTGAACAACAATAAACATTTATCTAATCTAATCAAGCGCATGCTTTTAAATGGTCAAAAATTTTCTTATAATCTTGGTATTAACGAAATTGACTTAGGTGTGATGTATGGCTACTTTGCTAAGGGTTCTGATCGTGGACTTGTCATTAGTAATAAAATCTTTGAAAATCTGATGTTGGAATATTTTATTGATATGGCTCAAATCACTGAAACTCTACCAACAGTAATTTCAGTTCGTGATGAATTCATTCAAGGGAGTAAATTTAATATGGAAGCTTGTCTGAGACGGTTTGCTGAATACTATCCAATGATCTATTCTGAAAAACAAGCAGAATTTCTTGAAAGGGAGGGATTGCTTATCTTCCTTATGTTATTAATTCCTGCCTTAAATGGCAGAGGGTTCTATTATATTGAAAGTCAAACTAGAAATGAAGAACGGATGGACTTGGTTATTTCGTTTGGTGGCGAAGAATTTATTGTTGAGCTTAAGCTTTGGCGTGGCATGAAAAAACATGAAGAAGCTTATGAACAATTGAATAAATATTTAGACGCACGATCTGTAGAAACGGGTTATTTATTAACTTTTGATTTTAGGCGAAAAAAAGAACCACGAACCGAGTGGGTTAAGTATGAGGGGAAAAAGATTTTTGATGTAGTGGTATAGAAAGGTGGTATAGAAAATGGATATGTCAATGACACCAAATGAGAAAATGGAGTTTGTAATAACACAGGCTAAATATGCAATGGAGTGTGGAGAGCTACCTATCGCTGCCGCTATTTATCACAAAAATGAGCTCATTTCATGTGCTTACACAACAGAGTGCCGTGACGGGAGATGGCTCGTTCATGCTGAACAAAAAGCATTGATGGAAGCAGATATGAAAAAATTTCCACATCATATTAGATCTCAATTAGAGTTGTATACCAACCTTGAACCGTGTCTTATGTGCCTTGGAATGGCGATATCTAGCTTTATTGGCGAAGTTTATTATGCTGTGGAAGCCCCAGATGATGGTGCTGTGGAATTTGTTCAAGAAAAATACGAAAAGCATACAGTATCAGGGCTTCCGAAGTGGCAATTTCCGAAAACAACCGGAGGATTGTTACGTGAACAAAGCATACAATTGTTCCGTGAATTTGTTGAAAGAAATGAAGGGAAGCCTGGAGTTGATTTCGCAAGAACAATAGCGGAGTTATGAAGGAAAAAACGAAATCCCATAAAGTTTCGTTTTTTTATTGCATTTAGTTTACATAATATATATTATCGGAAGTTGATGTAATCCAAGAAAAGAGAACAGGCTTTTAGAAACCTGCTCTCCTGTTGTTAAATTTTATTCCACTTCATTCAAAGCCGATGTACATGCTGGACAGCGTGTGGCTCCTTCTTGTACTTCAGTCATACAAAATGGACAACGATGCACCGGCGTTGCAGCCTCTTCTTTTTTAGAAGCAAACAACTTATTCATACCTTTGACAAGTAAAAATACCACAAAAGCTAAAATGAAAAAGTTGATCACTGATGTTAAAAATGCGCCATAACGCAATGTAACACCTAATATATTCCATTCTAATGAATCAAAATTTTTTCCCATAAATACACCAATGATTGGTGACAATATGTTTTCTGTTAAAGACGCAACAATTTCTTGAAATGCCGCTCCAATGATTACCCCGACTGCCAAACTCATCACATTTCCATGTAAAGCAAAATCTTTAAATTCTTTTACAAATTTTTTCATGATGATCCCCCCCTTATTTCTCCTTCAAATTCCCGACTGGTAAAGCATAAACTGTGTATTCATCTACGCCATTAAACGAAAACACATCATCACAACGCTTTTGATCAAAAGCCGCTAAACAGCAACTCCCTAAGCCTAAAGCTGTTGCACTAAGCATCAAATTCTGACCCACATGGCCTAAATCAATAAGCATCACACGATGAGCTGCATCGCGATAACGCCATTCTGCACGATAAGGAATACAACTCACAAATAACACAACTGGTGCTTTTGTGACCCACTTTTGACCTACGACTAAGTCATTCATACTTGTGTCATAATCATCAAATAACGGCCCTAAATGTTCGATGGTCACTTTCTTTTCACCGATGTTTTTCGTTGGCACATAATGATAAAATCCTGGTTCTAAACCTACAACATTTTTCACCGCAATGTAATACTCAAATGGATGCCTTGCTCCCCCACTCGGTACTGGTCTAAAGGTTGACACTCCCTCACCACGGGTTGTTTGGATCCCACCTACACTCCAAAGCATAAATGCTAACTGTTCCTGTGTCATTGCTTCATCTGTATAGACCCTTTCGCTTCGTCGCAAATCAAGTAGATCAAGATAAGATGGACAAGTTACAGCCTTTTCAAATGAAGGTAATTCAATAAATTTTTCAGTTTTGTAGTAGTCATAACTAGGATGCTCTACCCCATTTTGTTGATCACTTTTTGCCATGCTTCCTTTAAAAGATGGACAATGCATAAATGCTCGATTTTTTTTGATGTCACTCATTTTTAACAGCTCCTTTTCTTGTGATATTGCTATGTTGTACTGATACATTGTATCGCATTTTCTTGAATAATACAAGCATTAAAAAACCAGAGGGGATTTCCACTCTGATTTCACTTAGGTTTCGTCATTTCTTTCTCTAAAAGCTTCTATCTTCTTTCCTACAGCTTCAATCGTTCCTTTGACTGGCAGATGATCATAAACCAAGTCTAAATCATCAATCAATTGCTGATTTCTGCGCTGGTTGTCCTCTTTCCATTCGCGGACATAACCGACTACATCATGCATATTATCAGACGATGCTGCGTCAATAATGCTTTCCTCTAGTTCACTAGTTGTTGCAAGCAATCGACCCATGTCGGAGAAAATGGTGTAATCACTTAAAATAACTGACATTTTTTGATAGATCAATAGAAATAGCTCTTTTCGACGGTCAACACGAATATGTCTGATAAGAAGGACAACTTCTATGGCAATTCCTACTGCGATAAAGCCCAATTCCATGTAAATTTCCATGAAAAGTCCACCCAGCACAGCTGTCCGATAAAAGGCCAAAACAACCACTGGAATAACCAATAAGGCAACAAACGCTTCGATGGCACCATATTTGACACACTGATTTCGGTAATGGTGGAAACGTTCGTAGTATTTATGAGCTTGCTTATCTTTCTCTTCACGTAAAGCCAAACAGTCATCGGATAATTTTTCAAATACTTTCTCTGTTACGTTTTCTTTGGCATACTTAACCGCCTCTACTTCAGTAACAGTGAGCATAAATCGCTTTTCTGCTTCTTTGAAATAATGTTCATATTGCTTTGCGATTTCTGGGTCAGCACCAACGCTTGAACACATAGAATGTCTAATTCCCATTAAGGATGCGATTAGGCTTGGTACTAATTTCTTACTTTTTAAATCTCTCAATTGGCGCGTAACCAAAGCCATTTCACCATAAACAACAATAGAAGCCCCAATCAAAAATGTTATAAAGGCTAACGTCATTCCTGAATTTGCAAAAACAACACCTGAAATGATTAAGACTGGAATAAGCAAGGCAAGCCAAATCATTTCAAATAAGTAAAATTTCAAGCTCCGACGATGAATGCGCCAAAAATCAGCGGTATATTTTTGAATTTGAATATTTTTTTCATCAATCAATGCTTTCATTTCATCACATTGTTCAACATAATCCCGTTCTTGCAAAACACTGTCTACAAAGTAAATCAACTTCATTTTTGCTGCAGCACTCAAGTAAAACACCCATGCAACTTTTTTAAATTTCTTCAGTTTTTTACTCACTTTTTTATTTCTTAAAAACCGCTCAGATACAATCGAATTACGACGAGCTTCATCTCCAAGATCTTCTAAAATAATCCGTTGGTCACCATAGGTTTTAAAAAATAGCTCACGTAACCGTCTTTTGATCATCCAATTCAATTCAACAAAATCAGTGTCATCATTGTCCATTTCTAATGGATTTTCTTTCATCCAGACAACAGAATTGCGATTCATTCTTCTCCTTAATGCAGCCATTCTTCTCTCTTTTTCATCTTTGTCCCATTCCGTTTTGATATCCATATATTCTAAAAACGGTCGCCAGATGCTCTTTTTTGTATATAATTCATCATCATTGGATAAAAAATTCGTTTCAACGGTGAGGATTTGTTTTTTCAAGGTTTCAAGGTTTTTATTTCTATTTAAAGTGTTCGATAATTCAGAATTAAATTGATCGAGTAAGGTTCCTGATTTCTCTGCATGACGTCTTAAGGTTCCAAAAATAATTGAAGCGACAACACCTGCACCAGCAACTAGGAGAGATAGCAGTGTTAGACCATACAATCCGGCTTCACTTAACGGTGCTAATAAAAAAAAGAATCCGACAACAGCTAATCCTGAAATAGTAGCTAAAAATAAATATAGATTTCCTCTTCTATGATACTGACGAGCCCTTTTTCTATATTTTGCAATTTGGTTTTGCTTGATTTTTCTGTATTCATCCATCATTATCAGTCCTTTGGGTAAATTACTTCGTTTCATTGTACCATAAAAGTGCAAAAAATTAAATAGTTCTCTCAATAGGTGTTGACAAAAAAGCTCTAAAATGAGCTAATTTTTAGAAAATCGGTTTTTCATATTTAACATAGCGTACATTAGTAGCCAAACAATCAATAATAAAACAATGAGCGAAATCAAATAAAACGAGCCAAATTGTGCTTGCAAAATTTCAAGAGGTGTCCCTTCTGGACCAGTTGTTAAAAAGAAAAAATTTGTTTCTAGCACTCGATTAATCAACATAATCACCGGAACAACTATAATTAGAAATAAAGTTGGCATCCAAATATTTTTCAATCTAGGTTTAATTTCACTAGAACAATAACGCATCACAATATAAATAACTTCAAGTGCATGAATAAGAAAGCTTTGAATGGTAAAGAAATTTAAAAGTGGATTTGTCGCCCAATCCGGTGTTATCAAAGCGATAAAAGCTCCTGGTAAGGTCAACATAAAAATAATTTCTTTTGTATAGTCATTCTCATAATAGGCATCAATCAAAATGAGGAATACCCCAAACGCGCAAAGATGCAATGGTAAAAACTCCCAAGCATGACTTCTTGTTATCAAAAAAACAATTTGCCGAATCACTTCTAAGAATAAAATAGCAATAGCCATTTGACGACGTAAGGTTAAAGCTCCTTCTTTTTGCAGATAATGTTTCACGATTAAAATACCTAACATCATCAATAAAAATAAAGCAAAAAAATGTTGCCTCGTAAACATGCCCATTGGGTTAGCAATAAAATCCATATGGTCACCAAAGGTAAAAAAATTCATATGAGAGCTCCTTTAACCCCTATATTATCTCCCCAATTCTATCTTACCATGTTCAAATTAATAGCTTCATTATAACATATCATTACTTGAATTTGTATACATTTTAATAAAAACCTACTCACTTGCATATAATTTAAAAACATTTTGCTAATCATCAAGGAGGTCAATTTATGGATTATTTTTATCCTTATCAAAATTTCAAAACTCCCCCCTACTCTCCCCCACTCTACAGGAATGCTTATTTCGAGCCATTTTTAAGCATGCGTGGTGCCTGGACGCCTCTCTCATGGGTTGAAAAATATCAGTATGCTTTTTCAGGTCCTTATAATCAAGCAGGGATTGCTTTAACATTTGATGATGGACCTGATCTTGTTTTCACGCCGCAAATTTTGGAAAAGTTGCGTAAGTATCATGTTAAAGGTACATTTTTCTTACTTGGTGAGAATATGGAAAAATATCCCCATCTTGTGAAACAAATTGCATCAGAGGGACATGTGATTGGTAATCACACTTATAGCCACCCTAAATTAACTGAGATAAGCGATGAAACTTACCATTTTGAGATTGAAAAAACAGACAGAATTGTTCAAGAATTAGCCGGTTATAAGCCAAGATTTTTCCGTCCAACATATGGTGCTATTAATGAAAATCAAGTTGCATGGGCCACTGAGCAAAAGATGATGGTTATCCAGTGGAGTGTTGATACTTTGGATTGGAAGGGTCTAAGTGCGGATGTCATCACTCAGACAGTCGGGGCGAATGTTCTTCCAGGAAGTATTATTTTGCAGCATAGTGCTGACGGTGTTCCTTTGCAGGGATCGGTAGATGCCCTTGATCAGATAATTCCTGCCCTACAAAAAAAGGGAGCCAGATTTGTGACACTCCCTGAAATGTTTGGGTTGACGAAAGAAAGAATTTAGTGTTTTTATTGCTTATGGGATGAATTTTGTTTTGTCGAAATAAGTGCTTCTTTAGCGAATTATAAGTATTTCCGGTTGATTTTTTCCAGCTTCTTTTTAAAAAGTTCGCGGGCATGAGGTGGTTGGAGAATTTCGATGTTTTCTCCATAAGAAAGGATTAATCCATATATCCAATCATCTTCTGGCCATTTTAAGTGAATGAGGTAAGTTCCGTCATCTTGCAATTCTCCTCCGCCAAAGTCATCAACGATCCTGTAAGCATAAGCTGCTGCTACTTTGAGTTCAAAATGAATGAATTGGGTTGGAGGTTGAATGGCTGTTTGCTTAGGTTGAGGCTGTTTTTCTCGTTTTAAAAAATATTGATTGGTGAGTGTGAGATTTCTAATGCGTGTTAGCTTAAATGTTCGTGCCTCTTGTCGCATCAAGCAAAAGGTTTTTAAATACCAAGCCCGTGACTTAAACCATAATTTTGTTGGCTCGACTTGTCTGCGAGTTGTTTCACCCGTTGGGTTAAGGTAATCGAATTCGATCATTCTTTTTTCTAGAATGGCTGTTTTTAGTGTGGCGAAGATTTCTGTGTTGTCGGATTCCCATTCTGAAAAATCAACTTCTAACCAATCGGTTGCTGTTTTTCCAAATGTTGCGGATAGTTTTTCGAGGGTTGCATTTGAGTTGAGGATTCTCATCCTAGCTAAACTTTGAAGTGAGGTTAAAAGTTCTTCTTGTTCAGTGTCATCAAGGATCGACTTGTTCATGATAAAATCAGGCATAAGGCGAATTCCCCCTCCTTTTCCTTTTTCAGTGTAAATGGGAATGCCTGCCATGCCTAAGGTGTCAATATCACGGTAAATGGTTCTAGTTGAGACTTCAAATCGCTGGGCGAGTTTTTTTGCAGTAACATGTTCTTTTCCTAGTAGGATGTAGAGTATTTCGAATAGTCTTGTTGTTTGCATGTGCTCACCTAGTTAAAACTTTCAGCGAATTTGTCAATGTTTTCAAAGGAAGTTTTGAATGGACTAAAATCCCCTTTTGTTACAGCTCTAATGATACATTTGTCAAAAAACTTCATTTTTTCAAGACGTGCTTCGCTACCAAAGTATTCTGTTGTTTGGGCATGTTCAAGTAGTTTTGACGGGAAATTGTTTTTGAAAAATTCATCTACTTGCTCTGATAAGGCACAACATAAGAAAAGGCTAATTTTTTTCTGGCATAATATATCGAAATTTTCTTCGCAAAAAGACTTCAATACTTTAGAAATTTGCCCCATGTAGATGGAGCTTCCAATGATGATGGCATCAAATGACGTTAAATCAATTTGTTCGTTATGATTTTTGGCATCTATTAAGACGATGTCTCCTGTTAATTTGTTTTTTAAATATTCGGCACAGTCTGCAGTAGTACCGTATTTACTTGCATAGATAATTAGTGTTTTCATTAGTTTTCCTCCGTTTGTTCAATAATGGCTATTTGTATTTTACCATATTTTCTGGAAAATTTCACTATTTAAAAACCTCCAAAATTGGAGGCTTGTTTTAACTGTTTGTAATGGTTCCACCGTTGATGTGAATGGTGGTGCCTGACATATAAGACCCTTCAACACTTGCCAATAATATATAAGCTCCTGTCAGCTCGACAGGTTGTCCCATGCGTCCTAATGGCACTTTCGATCCGAATTCAGCGACTTTTTCAGCATCAAATGATGATGGGATAAGTGGTGTCCAAATCGGTCCTGGTGCCACGGCATTTACGCGGATTCCTTTTGGTGCTAAGTTCATGGCGAGAGATCTGGTAAAAGCAACAAGCGCACCTTTTGTGGAGGAATAGTCAATTAGTTGTTCATTTCCTTCGTAAGCTGTTACTGATGTGGTGTTGATGATAGCGTCCCCTGCACTTAGATGTGGGACCACTGCACGGGTTAAGTAAAAAGTTCCGAAATAATTTACTGCAAATGTATGGTGCAAGTCTTTGTCGGTAATGTCGACAATGTTTTTTTGAGGAAATTGAACAGCAGCGTTATTGATTAGAATGTTGATTTTACCAAATTGCTCCAGTGTTTTTGAGACAATTTCAGTGGCGAATTCAGGTTTTGCTAAATCCCCTTCAATTAATAGGCATTCACCACCGTTTTCTTCGATTATTTTTTTTACAAACGTGGCATCATCCGTTTCGGTTAAGTGAGAAACGATGGCTACTTTTGCGCCTTCTTTAGCATATGCGATGGCGACAGCACGTCCGATTCCAGAATCGCCCCCTGTAATGATGGCCACTTGGTTTTTTAATTTGTAACCCTTGTTATCGTAGTCATCATGTTCAAAAATCGGCAGTGGATTCATTTTTGATTCGATGCCAGGTTGCGTAGGTTGGGTTTGAGGTGGTGCTGTTTTGGGAAATGTTGTGTTCATATAAAAACCTCCAATTTTAGTGTCAGATTTATTCTGAGCAAAAAACGGAGATTTATTACATGTTTGGCTTTATTCACGTAATTCATATTTGATTAGTTTTCCATTTCCAATTTTTGTAAGTAGCCCTTTTCTGGTCATTTCTCTTAGTAAGATGATGGCCGTCGCTTGTGACAATCCTGTGGCTTCCTCTATGTCTTTTCGAACAATGGAAGGTTGTTTTTCAAATAGATTCAAGATTTCTACTTCTCGTGCTGTAATGGGGGTCGGTTCTGCTGTGTAAGTGGCTCGGGATTCATTAACGAATGTGTAGCCTTTTTTGGTTAATTCATCGATGTAATTCATATGGGCATTTGCTTTTTCTTTGCGGGTGTTTAAATTTGGTAAGGTGATTTTAAATGAATTGGTTGCGACTTGTAATCGTGGTTCTTCTGGAAAGTCTTTGTAGCTTCGTCTGATTTTTAGCACGCCTGTTCCGTAAGCTTCGATGAGGTTTAGTCGGTAAAAAACGTTAGCTAATTTTTGGTTTCTTGGCATGGAAACGCCGATTTCAAGGTCATCCATGGCAACGCCTTCTACCAATCCTCCGATGGTTACAAATTCAATTCGATCATCGAAAAGACTGATTAAGGTGCTTCCGCTATAGGCATAATCTCGATGGACGACTGCATTTAACAAGGCTTCTCTGATGGCTTCTTCGGGGTAGTCTCGTTGGTCAACTCGGTAAAGCAACCCTTCTAATTGGGAGCGGGTTCGGTTATGGCGGTCAATATAGGCGATGCTGTCTTCTAGCTGTTGAAATAATGAACCTGAAAATTCTCTTCTTTCTTTGAAGATGGTCTTTTCGGTTCCTTCAAAGAGGGCTAGTTTGATGGTGTGTGTGCATTGTTCTGATAATAATAAGGCTAAATTGGTATAAATGTTGTCTCGATCTATTAGCCCAAGTGTTAATTTTTGATTTTTGCCAAAGTCTACTCCATTTGTTTTAAAAAAGGCTGAAGTTTTCTCGAAAGTTAGTTGCTGATTTAGTGAACGGGCAGTTTCATAACAGTCGCCACTGCTTTCTTTAATCATGTTTAAAATAGCAAATTCAGTGGCGGGAACACTGGATGCACCTTGTCTCACATAAACGCCTAATGGTGTTAAGCCTTTTTTTCCAATGTAGTAAGGTCTTGCGGTCCCTTGTTCAACTGTTACAATTATAACAGTCTTTTCATCCATTGTTTCAAGTCGACAATTTGTAAATAAAGTAACATCTGGACGGATGGTATCTCTGATGGTGTTGGTTGTTTGTAGCAAGATTTCATCTCCATCTGTTATTCCACAAACTTTTCCATCATCTTGAATGCCGATATAAATGACCCCACCACTGGAATTTGCGAATGCAATGACGGTCTTTTTGATATCTTCGGTGAATGCTCTTTTAAATTCTATGTTTACTCCCTCAATCATCTTGCGACCTCCTTTTGTGATTATCTGATGATTATAATAATTATTATGACTATTATAACCTAATTTATTGGGTTTGTCCAGCAAAAAATTGAACTTTTGCTTGATTTATGATAAACTATTGGAAACATTTGATTTGGAGTGGTTGTTGATATGCGTTGGGAATTGAAAAAATTTGATGAATTGACGAATAAAGAGTTACATAATGTTTTTAAGTTGAGGGTTGATATCTTTGTGGTGGAGCAAGCTTGTCCCTACCCCGAGATTGATGGAAAAGATCCATTGTCGTTGCATTTGATGTATAAGGAAAATGATGAAATTGTGGCTTATGCAAGACTGCTACCGCCTGGTGTTAGTTTTGATGAAGCATCTATTGGGCGTGTTGTTGTGGCTCATGCTTATCGCGGGACTGGTTTGGGGTATGAACTGATGCAGGAAGCTGTTAGACGAAGTATTGCGATTTACAATTTGCCGATTAAGATTGGTGCTCAAGCGCACTTGGAAAAGTATTATGGGGCTATTGGGTTTGTGAAGGTGTCTGAGGTTTATCTTGAGGATGATATTCCGCATATTGATATGTTGCGTTCATTATAAAACCGCCATTTTTTTGGGCGGTTTTACTGTGCTTAACTTCTTCTTCTCCAAGACGATTTCAAAAGTTGAAAATAACAAGAAAAACCCATCGGTGATATGAAACCGACAGGCTTAAAATTTAATTATTGACGGTTGGCTTCATCTCTTTGATCGGTAATTGCTCCGTCAGGGTTGCCCCAACAAATAAGTTCTCCTGTTTCTGCATCTAGGAACAATGAAAACGCAGGTTCTCCATTTTCTGCTGTTCTAAATGCTACAGTCCAATGTTCTCCCCAGAAAGTCATATAAGCAAACAAGCCATCTGGACTTACACCAAATTCTTCATAAACCGCATCTGCACTGATCTTAACAATTTCTTCTAATGATAAATGATTTGATTGAAGATTTCCATTATAAGTAACTATAGCCGTAAAACTCATACCGTTTAAGTTGATTTCCTCATTGACAACACGCTGATTGACACCTTGTCCGTAGGCATCTCTTGCATCAACAACATTGATGATTTCGCCTGTAATGGCATTAACACTAACCCAAAACATCAGTTGGGCTCCTGCTGTATAGGTTTCATCTGGACGGGTAACATGTGCACTCCAACTTTCTACTTCCGTTTCATCCATCATTAGACGTAAATCAAGAGTCATGTGTATTCTATGACCATCAAGATTAATTCCGAAATCTTCGTAAATTGTTTCTACCATTAGTAATGCTGCTTCTTCAACAGAAAGATGATAAGATTGTTGTTCAACGTGGAATGAAGGATTGCATGTATTAGGTTCTACTGAATAATCTAAAACTGTCACTTCCATGTCGCCTACAGTGATGATTGTAGATGCAGGCTCAAGAGGAAGCATTCCATCTCTGATTGCAATTCTTTCGCCTGTTATTCCATCAATGACGAAAGTGAAGGCGTTAAGTGAATTGCCATAAACAATCATTTCTCCATTTTCAGTATAGCCATGAAAATCTCTCATTTCTAATGTCCCCATCCAAAATGATTGATTGACAATCCCCAGATCTTCATGGTTAAATGATACGAAAAAGTTGTGATCTGATGCGTTTGCATTTGCTCTAACACCAAATTCTTCATAGATCCATTGTGCACCGATTGCTTTTGCATCATTTTCTGATAAATGATGTGCTCGTGGTGTCGTTAACATTCGAAATTCTACTTGCTGATTTATTTCTTCTTCTGTTGCATCCCAACCCCAAATTGCTAGTACTTCATTTCTGATTGCTTCTTGCAATGCCGCTTCATCGTCCAACTCCATTGCTAATTCCGTTAAACGCTCTACTTCTAGTGTCCCACCTTCTTCATAAACGTCGACTGTCTCATATGGTGTTGTTTCTTCACCCTCAGTCGCCGAAACGAATGCAAGGTTGTTTACTCCCAAATACATTCCAGCGAATACACCAGTTAAAACCAATGCGCCTGCTACTGCTTTTACCCTGCTTTGTTTTTCTTTAAACATTTTTCTCATTCCTCTCTTTTTTAATTTGCAACTTTTGGATTCCGGATTTCCTAGGCTACAGGTTAAGTATAGCACAAGGTTATTACTGAAATATTAGCCAGTTGTTACGAAGTTGTAAATATCATTCAAATCCTAACTTAGAAAAAAAACCTATCGGCACGACACCGATAGATTTAATCCTAATTATCATTTATGCTACATAGTTGTAAAGCTGTTCCTAAAGGAAGTTCTCTAGAGTCTTCAAAATAAGTTATTTCACCTGTTCTAGCATCGATATGGAGTACAATCTGATGATTAACATTAGAACATTGTCCATCATAATAGAATGAAAATCCTAACCCTTCGGTATTTTCACTTTCACGTGCTTGGAAGTATGCTGAACCTTCAAGGAATGGTGCCTCTAGTGGGATTCTGACGAACCAACTCTCCGCATATTCATTACCCCAAAAGTTTGCGTTTATGGTTAATTTATCAAGATTTATATCAGGCGTATCGCTAACTGTTTCCATGATAATAGTGACCAGTTCTTCTATTGAAAGATGGAAAGGTTGTGGTGTCATATTCGTGTGCCAAGGATTGCTTATGTCATTTACAATGGTATAATCCAAAACTGTTACTTGAGTTTGTTCCCAAGTGATTTCTGTAACAACAGGTTCAAAAGGCAACATGGTGTCTTCGATCATGATCCTTTCCCCTGTCGTACCATCCATAGCAAAAGCAAAGTTATTTGTTAAGTTATAAAAGTTATTTACTGAATCATAATCAACATCCCAAAAACTGAAACTTCCAGTCCAAAATGCTCGTTCTTCCCAGAATCCGTAATGAAATTCTGACCAAAACCCTTGTTCACTTAAGTATTCATCTAGCATAGTAGCCATATCAACTAAAACACCAAATTCTTCATAAACCCATTGAATGGCAATAGCTGTCATTTCTTCTTCAGTCAGGTGATGTGGGCGAGGTGTCGTAGATGCTCTCCATGACATATGAAATCCTATCCATTCTTCTATTTCTTCATCTGTTGGTTCCCATAATTCGAATTCATATCCCTCATTCTCTAATGCCCATTCGTATGCCCACTCATTAGATGAACGGATCGACTCTAGTATTTCATTTCTGATCTCTTCTCGCAATGCTACTAAGAATGCTTCTTCATCTGACTCTGTCCAAATCGGTTCGTCTTCCACCAACAATACAATCTCTTCGGCATGTGTTGCATGGGTTGGCTCATAAACTTCACTATTTTGAATTTCATCAGTCGCAGCAACAAAGGCAAAGTTATTCGCTCCCAAATACATTCCAGCAAATACACCACTTAAAACCAATGCACCTATTGCCACTTTTAAAAGGTTCTGTTTTTCTTTGAACATTTTTTTCATTCCTCTCTTTTTGATTTACAATTTATTGTCCTCTAAGATCGGTAATTGATTCTCCAGAAACAAAATCTCCTGTTTCTGCATTCAGGAAAAACTGGAACATATAACTTCCATTTTCTGCTGATTTAACCGTTATAGTCCAATGTTCCCCCCAGAAATTCATTTTTAGAAATAAGCCATCTAGACTTACACCAAATGCTTCATAAATCATATCTGCACTTATTTGAGCCATTTCTTCTAATGATAGTTGACTTGATTGAAGGTATCCGCTATAGGTGACTTCAACTGCAAGTCTTATATCATTTAAAGTGAGTTCTTTATTTTCAACAAACTGATTGACGCCTTGCCCAGCCATGTTTCTTGTATCACTAATATTGAGCCTTTCACCTGTAGTGGCATCAACAGACGCTATAAACATCAGTTGAAACCCTGCTGTATAACGTTCATCTGGGCGATTAATATTTGTGCCCCAACCTACAACCCCTTCAAAATATAAACCAAGATGCATGTGCATCCGATGACCATCAAGATTAATTCCGAATTCTGCATAAATGCTTTCTGCTATTAATAGTGCTGCTTCTTCAGCAGAAAGATGATAAGTTTGTTGTTCAATATGAGATGAAGGATTCCACACATTTGGTGCTAATGAATAGTCTAAAACTGTTATTTTCATATCGCCTACAGTGATGATTGTAGATATGGGGTCAAAAGGAAGCATTGCATCCGCTATTGCGATCCTTTCTCCTGTTATGCCATCAATGACAAAATCAAAAGCACTAAGGGCATCGCCAAACATCCCTTCTATCCGGAAACTTCCTACCCAAAACGATCGATTGACAATATCCAGATCTTCATGTTCAAAGGATAACCAAAAGCTATGACCCAATGCTGCTGTATCTACTTTAACCCCAAATTCTTCATAAATCCATTGGATACCAATTTCTCGCGCTTCTTCTTCAGATAAGTGGTGAGCTTCGGGTGTGCGAAGTCTCATAAACTCTATCGTTCCAAAAGGGTCAGTGACTTGCTGATTTGTAGGTGTTATCACATGATTGTAACCGTCAAGTGTTACCATTTGAATATGACGACCGCCATCAAGCAAAGGGGTATGAATGTGAATCGCATATACTTGTTCAGTTATTGGGAAGATTTCAAAATGATAATTGTCAAAATCAAAAGGAAGGACGATATTCGCCCTAGCAATCACATTGCCGTCCATGTCGTACTTTCTAAAAACAGATTCACTTTCGTTAATGGTTACAATATGATTCCCATCATAAGAAGGTCGTGCCCAAACACTATCACCTTCTGCCAATTGAATCATTTCACGTGATAAATCTTCCAAATCTAATATCATAATTTGGTTCGTTAATTCTGGACCGCTACGCCATCCCCACTGGTGTTCGCTCATCACAAGATTTGAACCAGTTAAAACGAAGTTTCCAAAATCAAAAACCTGTTGTTGTTCAGAAAAAGTGATGTCACCTGTTTCTAAGTCGAAAATGCCGTATTTGATACCATTTGGATAGAGCCAATCAGTAACCAAAAACTGGTTATCTCCAATAAATCCGTGAGTACTTATGTGATTCTGAGTTTCAAATAAAACTGTGATTTCTCCAGTATGTAGATTAACTCTTTGAAAATGCCATGTTATATCTTGACCATAAGGAGCGAAATCGTATACAAAAAGCTCTCCATTTTCAAATCTGATATGTCTATTAAAAAATATAACTGAATGCATCTTTTCACTATAAGGCAGCGTATCTATCGGATTCAAATTTTCATCAAAAATAACAATTCTAAAATTACGTTCAAGTTCGTCTCCCCAGCTAAATTCAAAATCATCTGGCAAATCAATGCCTAACCTACTTGAACGATTCCATAAGTCCTCATCACCAACCCATGCTGCATAATAGCCGTTACCTAAATCCCAAACTTGCTCTACGGCTTCATACTCACCAAATTCATAAATCGCCATAGGTTCACCAGTTGTTAAATCAAGTAAGATAACTTGATTAACCTGGGTACTGCTCCAACCATTTGTAACAATATGTGGCATTGACTCTAACTCTGCCAGCTCTAAAAACCATTCATTCTCTATTATTTCTATTTCAATCGGATCATCATTAGCTTCTGTCGGCAAATAAACCACATTTTGGTCATCAGTCGCAGCAACAAAAGCAAAGTTATTTGCTCCTAAATACATCCCAACAAATACACCTGTTAAAATCAATGCGCCGACTGCTACTTTTAAGAGATTTTGCTTGTCTTTAAGCATTTCCTTCATTCCTTTCTTTTTTGATTTGCAACTTTCGAATTCTGAGTCTCTAGGTTACAAGCACAGTGTAGCATGAAAATATTATCAAAATGTTAGCCAGTTGTTATGAAGTTGTTATGGCATGATAAAAATGACTCTAACTGTTGTTCCGACTCCCAATTCTGATTCAATCCTTAACTCAGCATCATGTAATCTGGCAATTTCTTGGACTAAGGTTAAACCTAAACCAATTCCACCTCTAGCACGATTTCGAACTTTGTCCACTTGATAGAAAGGTTCGGTTATTTTTTCAACCTCCTCTTCTGCCATTCCATACCCATTATCCGTAACTGAAATAATAAGCTTGTTGTTTTCCTTTTCTGCTTTTAGGACAACCTTCCCCACACCAGCCTCACATGCTTTCGCACCATTGATGCAAAGGTTCAAAATTAAACTTCTCATTAAATCTTCCTGGCACATCAAAGTCTCATCTAACCCATATGTCTCTAATTTAACTTGATAATCTCGAAAAGACATTTCTAACGTTGTGGCAATTTGATTAAACAAGGTTGTGATGGGAATTCTGTCTTTTTCTAAGGTGTGATTTCGTAAAGTGGCCAATCCCAACATGGAATTGGTAATTTTTTTCATATGAGTTGCTTCAGACATGATATAATCAGTAGATTCAACTTTATCTATTTCATCAAGATTCGCTTTTTGCATGTATTCAGCATAGCCGTAGATGGAAGTTAAAGGTGTTCTGATTTCATGAGCCAAATTGTCCATAAATTGCTGTTTTCGTTGAGCTTCTTCTTGAAGTAAATAGATTTTATTTTCAATCTCCTCAGCCATCTGGTTAAAATGGCTCGCCATGGTTGCTAATTCATGTTTTCCTTTAATCTCAATACGCTCCTCATAATTACCATCCGCAATTTTTCTCGCAGAGGTTGCAACAAGTTCTAAAGGTTTAAAAATTTTATTTAACACAACATACAAGATAAGGGCTGAGGTCAATGAAAAGGCAATGAACAGGTACAAGAAGATCTGCTGAATCCCTCGCAACTCATCAATGCTATCTGTCACATCAAAAATAATATCAAAATCGAAATAGCCCAGAGTCGTTCTAAGTTTCCCTTCAACTTGCATCACATAACTGTCAGCTAAAGTGTTAAATAAAATGTTGATAGTGGCATTCGCTTCCTCGGTCGGTTCAATTGACAATAAAACATGGCGATTTCTATGAAAATTAATATGACTTTCAAGCAAAGCATCAATCACAATTCGCTCTACCTCACGCCCATAAACAGCGTTAACTTCCCTTTCAATGACACTGGCAATTCGCTCGTATTCTGATAAGCTTTGTTCCCTCAAACTTTGCATTTGATGATTGGTCAGATAAATGGAAATCGTCCCTAACGCACCTAGCAAAATGGCTAAAAATAGGGTGTAGGAAATAAAAAACGTCTTTAGTTTCATTTAGAAACCTCTAGCCGATAGCCTAATTTATAAACCGTTTTGATCACATCTTCCCAATTCAATTTTTTTCTGATACTGTGAATATGCACATCAACCGTCCTGGTATCACCCATATAATCAAAACCCCAAGCACTTTCCAATAAGCGTTCTCGCGACAAAGCGATGTTGCGATTTTTAATCAAAATTTCAATCAACGCAAATTCCTGTGGGGTGAAATCCACAATGTTGCCCTTAAAATAGACCAAGCGACTGGTTAAATTCACTGTAACATCCCCCAACTGGAAGTCTGTATCTTGCTTTTTCGTCCGCCTTAAAACAGCATCCACTCGCGCTTGTAATTCCAACATATCAAAAGGTTTAACCATATAATCATCAGCCCCAAGGGTTAACCCTTTGATTCGATCATGGGTTGCACCGCGCGCTGTCAAAAAAATAACTGGTGTTTCACAAATCAACCCACCCATCACTTGAAAACCATCCATTCCCGGCAACATAATATCCAATAACATCAAGTCAAATTCATCGTTCTCCAACGTTTCAAACACATCATTTCCATTATAAAGACTGACACAAGTATGCCCTACCAACTCTAAATTTTTTCTGATCAACTTGTTAATTGGCTGTTCATCTTCGACAATTAAAATCTTCGCCACAACATTCACCTGCTCTTTAGTAATTTGAAAAAAAATTATACCATAAAAATATTAAGAAGTTGTTAAAAACTCACGAAAACACAAAAAATCTAGCTAGTGAGCTAGATATTCTTTAAATTTTTCCACCCATCATTTTAGCATAGACATTTTTATAATAATCGGAGCCATTATCTTGTGTAACAGCATGACCAACCGTTGGAAACTCCATTTCTATTTTCCTTACCACATCATCAAGGACATTTTTGATGTCGTGAGGTTGGGTTGTGCTTTCAACAAAAAGAATGAACAAACCAGCTAAAACTTTTCCTAAATAAGTTAAGGTTGGATTTGTTTCTTGATGGCCACTTGCAAAATAAGAACTTAAATCTAGAACGTCCTTAAACATTTCTAAATCCCCCTTGCCAGCCCGAAGCAATTGTTCATAAATAGCCGGAGATTGCTTTAATAGAACTTTGCACATTTCAAATAAACGCTTCTTCCCTGAATAAATGGACTGCTCATACTCACTTTTGAGGCGCAAGGTATCAATTTGAATGTGAGGGATGGAAATTTCCGTCAAGGTTTCATTATTGCTAGCTGGTTTCGATTGTTGTTTCAAATGAATGAGATATAACGTTAACAATAATTTTAATGTATATGGGATGGTAATTTTTTCCGCATTGAAGGTTTGTTTGATTTGCTCATTTACTTGGAAAAATTTCTCTGGATCGACTTTAAGCACTACATGGGTTGGAATAGAACCAGTGAATTCTTCCTCAATTAATACTTCCGAGACAGCTTGCCAATTCACATAGCTAGATGCAAGTGCAACATCAAGTGCTCGGTCAATAATCGAATTTCGATTAATCGTTGGCAAACTTTCTATGTTTTGAACAGCTTCAAATAAACCCATCAATTGCTTTTTTGGTCGTAAACTAATATCTTTCATGTCGAAAACTCCCCTTTTTTATGTTTATGTCGTGTTTGTTTTGTATAATAATACCATTATACCACAGGAGAGCATGAAAAAACAGACTTTGGTGATGTTTCATTTTTCTTTAAACTGCCCGATAAACTTTCTGCTACTAGGAACCACAGTTCCATCAGCGAGGATAAGTTTCAAATCCGTTAAGAAAATCTTTCTAACATGAGAGACGTTGACCAACCAACTTTGATGGGCTTGTTTGAATTCTTTTTCAATCCCATGCTCTACGAGAAATTCCTGTAATGGAAATGGATAGAAAAATTCCAACTCCTCTCCATAAAAGGAATTTGAAGCATAAATTTTAATGGTACGATCCCGACTTCTCTCAATTCGAGAGATGTCTTTTAATTTGTATTTGTATGCAAATGAATGTCCCTTTTTCTTTTTCAATCTAATGCTTTTTTCATTGATGACTTGGGCAATTTCCATGGCCTTTGATATAATCTCCATAAGTATTTCATGTTCGATTGGAGATGAAGTGAAAAACCACCCGTAGGTTACACACAGATGCGCTTGTAATTCCTTACTTACTTCATTTGAGATAAAGATAATTGGCGATAGTTCAGATTGTTCGACATGAAGCATCTTTATAAAACTCCAAGTATCTTCTTCAATGTGATTATCAGATATGATGATAGAAACATCAATATAATTTTTGTTGATGATGGTTTGTCCTTCAAAAGCATCTTTTGCTAGATGAATTTGATAGGATTCCTCTAATTGTCTTTGTAATTCCACATCAAGATCATGGTTGTTCTTGATAATTAAAATACGCTCCATACTCTTTTTCCTCCTTGACCGTTAGTGATTGCTAACTAGATTATAGCGGAATTTGCTTATATATGCAAGAGGGGGATTGAGAAAATAAAAAATAATTGTCGATTTTTTAGTCTTTTGTCATTTAACTTGCAACTTTTAACCTGCTTGCTTCCATTCGTAGCACACGATCTGCCATTCCAGCAATTTTTTCTGAATGACATTTTTGAAGATGTACATGACTATTTAGCCCCTTTCGTAAGTGATGAGGTTATATAGTATATTGATTTACGAAAAGTTATCGAGTGCGCAAAAAAATCCAAGAAATAAGTTCTTGGATTGATTGATATTTAGTTGTTCATTAAGGATTGAAATCTAGCCTGCACAGCAGGGTGGGTAAATGTTACGTTTGCTTCTTGACGTAAGTTCATAAATATTTCATTGAGAACACCTGGTGCTTGTAGTTGACGTGTAATTTCTCCTGCGATTAAATCTTCGCGGATGTCTTCAAATTCTGGGAGTTCTGATGGTTCAGGACGATAAATGATATGGTAGCCGTGATTTGTTTCAACTGGTTCTAGGGTGAATGCCCCTTTTTCTAAATCAAAAATAGCATCGTCAAAAGGTTCAACCATTTGGCCTCGGTTCCAAGCACCTAAGTCGCCACCAGCACGTTCTCCAGATGGACAACGGCTATAAGCTGCTGCCAATTGGATAAATGTTTCAAAGAAGTCATCTGCATCTTCAAGTTGTGCAATTAATTCTACTGCAAAATCGTAGTCATCTACTAGAATGTGGCTGCCAGCAATAAAAGTATCAGCTTCTTCTACTAATCTTTCATTCATTTCAACGTAAGCAAGTTCTAATTCTTCATAGATTTCTTTTAAACGGTCCTCTGATGGTTCAAGTAGTGCTTCGAATGTGTCATCGTCAATGATTTCTTCATCTAATTCTGCCATTGCGATGTCGATTCCTAGTTCTTGAACTAAAATAGCGAACAACTGGCCGATTGTAATGTCAACCTCGTTAACACGGGCAATGACTTCTGATGATGATGGTGTTGATGCAGGATTTGTTTCAATGTCTAGCATGGCCATTTCTAGGTAATTTTCATAGGCTTGTTCAAGCCTTTCATCGAAAATTTCCAATCCTGTTTCATAACGTAAACGCGCAAGTTCTTCAAAGTATAACGCTTCTACTGCTTCATTAACCAAAAAGTCATAAATGTCGTCACGAAAATCTTCAAAATCAAATTCATCACTCTCTCCGACCCATTCATCAAATGCAGCTTGTACTTCATCAGCTGTGACCGTTATAAGACGTTGTACTGCCGAAAAGCGCAAGTCATTTAATTCCAAAACACGTAAGATATCAGCCTCTGTTTCAAATCCAGCTTGAACCATCCATGTTTCAAAGTCTGGCACATCTGCTTTGAATTCTTCTAAGAAGTCAACTGTATTTTCTTCATCAATTTCAAAACTTCCTCGTAACATCACTTCATCAATTAGGTCTAACAAAGCAAAAAGAGCATTTGGCGTTTCTAACATCAAATCAAAAATTTCTTGATTGGTCAAATTTCCCACATCAGACGTTACAAAATAGTCACCACCTGAAAAGACAATGTCTTCTAGGGGTTGAGAAGGTCCTAAGCTGCGATCACCGTTTTTGGATTCACCGCATCCTGTTAACATTAAAGTACTTATTAACACACCGCAAAATCCTAATAAAAACAATATTTTAGAATTTGCATTTTTTATCTTAAACATGATTAAACACCTCTTTGTGATGGGTCGAAACACATCACTTTTCAAATTTCAACGCTATTCAATTCTATCACATTATGTTCATTTTTGCTACTTTTTTCCAACATTGCCACACATCTGCCACAGTTTAGGTGGAAATGGGCATGTTGCTTTTGTCAAGGATTAGTCCTTAACAAAAGCCAAGGACTAATCCTTGGCCTTGAATTTAGAGCTCAAAAAATGATTGGAATTGTGCTTGTAAAGTTGGATTGATAAAGGTAATCCCTACGCCTTGACGTAATTCCATAAAAAGATCACCGATAATGACTGGATCTTGCAACATGCGCTCCATTTCAGCCTCTTTGAGGTCATCACGCATGCTTCTAAATGACGGCACTTCCTGGATATTGGTTTTATAAATGATATGGAAACCAAATTCAGTTTCTACTGGCATTAATGTAAATGCACCTACTTCTAATTCCATAACTGCTTCATCAAACTCTGCTACCATACAACCTGGACCCGAAATTGGGCAGATTTCCCATTCTCCTAAATCGCCACCTCTTTCACCAGATGGACATCTGCTATAAATGGAAGCTAATTCAGCGAAGCGTGTCTGGAAGTCAGTAGTCGCTTGCAAATAGTCGATTAAGGCGATGGCAGTGTCATAATCTTCCACTAAAATATGGCTCCCTGTTACAGTTGGGCCAAGTTCAGCGTGAATTTCTCTTAGACGATCCTCAGATGGCTCAATTAGTGTTTCGATGGCGACCCCTTCTAATAATTCTTCGTCAAGTTCAGTAACTGCAACAGCTAAACCAATTTCGGAAGTTAAGACGTGGAAGAGTTGTCCAATGGTAATATCAATGTCGTTAATACGGGCAATCACATTAGAAGCAGTTGGTGTACCTGCTGCTCTTAAGGTGATGCCAAAACCTGTTGATGCCAAATAATCTCGATATGCCTCTGCTAATTGGTCATTGAAAATTTCAAATTCTGCTTGGTGGCGCAAACGTACCAGTTCTTGGAACATCACATAATTAGTCTCCTGTTCAATTAAGTGCTCATAAATGGCATCGCGAACATCAACAAAATTCACACCATCCTCAGGTGGCATGGCATCAAAGAAAGCACGCACATCAGCATTTGAGACATTAACTAATCTACGAGCAGCAACGTGACGCAATTCATACAATTCAATTTGGCGAACAAGAGCTGCCTCATTTTCAAATCCATTGTGAACCAACCAGAAATCAAAATCTGGAACCGTTAACTTAACTTCTTCAATAATCCCCCTGACACGAGCTTCCTCAATTTCAAAATTACTGCGAAGTAAAATATGATCAGCAAGCGTGGTTAGACTATGGACGGACATAGGAATTTCTAGCATCAAATCAAGCATCTCTTGATTGGTCAAGTTAAGCACATCAGAGGTCATAAAATAATTGTCACCATGAAAGACGATATCCCCTAAGGGTTGAGATGGTCTTAAGGTAATGTCATTATTAGAATTGTTACAACCTGTTAATGTTAAAACACCGATTAATATGCCACAAAACCCCAATAAAAATAAGACATGGAGCAATGCATTTTTTTTCTTAGTCATGATTAAACACCTCTTTACAATTGGTTGAAATGTTTTTGGAATCCCAACGATATTCATTGTATCACATTTTGCCGATTTTTGCCACATGTTTTTTTCATTGCCACATATCTGCCACAGGTAAAAGTGGCATTTAAGTGAAAGCATTCTCAAGCAAAAAGCCCGTTTTAAGAAACGGGAAGGTTAATTCGAGCGGTTGTATCGAAGGAAATACCATCTCTAATAAGGGTAATGATGATGTCATCTCCGTCACGGTAAGTGAACAGTAGCTGTCTAAAAGTAGTGGCATCTTTAATTTCTAAATCGCCAATATGAGTCAAAACATCTCCTGGCTTGATGCCCATGGCAGTTGCCAAACTTTCTGGGACAACCTCATTGACAAAGACCCCATTGACAATGTCAGCTGGTAGGTTGATTTCTTCACGAATGGTGCTAGGAAGCATTCCTAAATTAACAAGGCTTACTCCTAACAATGGTCGCGTCACTTTTCCATAATTTTCTAAGTCTTCAATAATTGGCAAAGCAATATAAGTTGGGATTGAAAATGACATCCCTTCTACAGCGGATTGGGCCACTTTCATCGAGTTAATTCCTACCACTTCTCCAGCAAGGTTAATTAGCGCGCCCCCGCTGTTTCCAGGATTGATGGCTGTATCTGTCTGCAGGACGGTCATATTCCAATTTTGCATCTGTCCATTGGTAGATAAAATTGGAATAGGAACACTGCGATCATGACCTGATACAACCCCCATGGTTGCTGAACCGGCGAATTCAAGACCTAGTGGATTCCCGATGGCAATCACCGTCTGTCCAAGACGCAAATCCTCTGTACGTCCAAAAGCTGCCACCACATCTGCTTCAAAATTTTCAATTCTTAAAACTGCGATATCAGTATAGACATCACTCCCTACCAAAGTTGCCGGCACGCGCGTACCTTCCTCATCATTAAAAACAACTTCAATATGAGACGCCCGATTAATGACATGCTCATTGGTTACAATATAAGTATTCCCATTTCTCAATGCATAAACAATCCCAGAACCGGTCCCTGCCTGTTGGCCACCAAAATTCCCAAGAAATCCACCATAACCATCGATGGTACTTACAACGCCGACAATGGCCCCAGCTACACTGTCAATGGCATCCATTTGTGCCTCTTCTTGGTTAACAACCGAGACAATTTGCGGCTGCTCTTCGGTCAAATCAGCTACCACTGGTACAATTTCTTCATCTATGATGACAATAGGGACTATTTCTAAATCAAATACAACCAATAATGCAAGCAACGTCCCAACAGTGGTTAAGACAGATAAAATAATCGTTCCTAAAGTTTTCATACAACACACTCCTATACCCTATATCATAAATTTAATCTGCCTAAATTATACCAGTTTTATTCACGAAAAGTTACCGAAAATTTGTGGCAGGTTTGTGGCAAGATGGCGATTTTTATTTAAAGTCCTGCTAACACATGCTATAATAGACCTCACTCGTAACGTAACCCTTTCGGTGATCAGTTAAGAATCTCGCTTAATATGATGTATTGTATTGCTTAGTATTTTGCTCTTAATCCTACCGCGGCTTTCGCCTTGCTGAGGCAGTGATTAGAAACTATTTGGAAAAAAAAGACTTCCAAATAGTTTCTAATCACTACCGTAAAGGGTGTTTTACATGGGTTATGTTATGGGTAAAGGCTAATGATTAAAATAACCCCATTGAAGGAGGCTATATGATGCATTCAAAAATCATCTACATTGCAGAGGATGAGAAAAATATCCGAAATTTAATCGCAACATTTTTAGAAAAAGAAGGCTATGATGTATCAGCATTTGAAACAGGCGACGAGCTCTATGATGCTTTTAAGCAACACCCTGCTGACCTCGTCATTCTTGATGTCATGATGCCTGGTTCAAGCGGATTCATTATCTGCACCAAACTCCGCGACATCTCAACCGTCCCGATCATCATGTTAACCGCCCGCGATACAGAAGAAGATTATATTTCAGGCATTTCCTTAGGTAGCGATGCTTATTTCACCAAACCTTTCAGCCCAATCAAACTGGTTATGCAAGTCAAAGCCATGTTGCGACGCATCGATATGGACATGCCTACTACCACTACCCAAACCATCGATCCTGATCAAATTTCTTTTGCAGATGTGACCATTCACCGAGGAAAATTATCAGCCTTTTGCAAAGATGTCGAACTTAAACTAACCCATACAGAATTTTCCCTCCTATCCTACCTATTTGAAAACAAAGAACGCGCCATCCCAAGAGAAGAGCTTCTCACTAAAATATGGGGCTACGACGCTGTCATCGAAACCCGCGCCACTGACGACACTGTCAACAGATTACGCAAAAAAATGACCGATGTTGGCAGTCTAGTTCAAATCGAAACCGTCCGTGGATATGGCTTTAAACTAATGATAAAGGAAGACTAAACTCATGAAAAAAAGCTTTGCTAATCGATTAATTCTGAATTTTACCTGCGTTGTATTCGTAGGCTTTTTAGTGGTCTATTTTTTATTTAATTCACTTTTAGATAACCACATTAGAACCGAAGCTGAGGCAGAATTAAATCGTGAAATCATGGCTTTAAACCAAAACAATATGATTGAAATTCCCATCTTAGAAATAGGCAACAACTACAGCTTCCACATCCGAAGCAACCGTATCCACTCT
>Ga0131853_10001231_pt1 | contig 46264 bp, 23 predicted proteins | sample TergutLab28metaG_FD_92764 | JGI IMG/M metagenome (GOLD analysis project Ga0131853, IMG submission 92764) | Labiotermes labralis P1 segment gut microbial communities from Petit-Saut dam, French Guiana - Lab288 P1 (version 2) (version 2) | ecosystem: Host-associated > Arthropoda: Insects >... | reverse complement strand
GTGTACTGTTCGGTGTGTTGAGTGCGACTGTATGGTGTGTGTACTGTTCGGTGTGTTGAGTGCGACTGTATGGTGTGTGTACTGTTCGCTGTGTTGAGTGCGACTGTATGGTGTGTGTATTGTTCGGTGTGTTGAGTGCGACTGTATGGTGTGTGTACTGTTCGGTGTGTTGAGTGCGACTGTATGGTGTGTGTACTGCTCGGTGTGTTGAGTGCGACTGTATGGTGTGTGCACTGTTCGCTGTATTGAGTGTGACTCGCACTCAACACAGCACACAGTACACACACCACACAGTCGCACTCAACACATCGAACAGTACACACACCATACAGTCGCACTCAACACACCGAACACTACACACACCACACCTATGACACGCTGCCACACCACCGCATAACATATAACGACGTAGTTTTCTTACCGAGTTTTAACCTAAACATAACTTTAGCTAGGCTCTAGTGAAGGCTCCCTGATGATGGTCGTAGACCGAAACATGTAGGAGCAAGTCAAAGTGATTTTAAAGTAAATTTTAAAACTTCGTCAAGTTTAATAAAGTGTGTATTTGTTGGTGTATGAACTTTATTTTGATACATTATTACTGTGTACCCCGATATGATGGGGCAATATAGAACGAGCTGGTACAAGCCACACATAATCAAAAGTTATTTATTTACAATCCACCATCCTTCAGCTCACAGCCCATCATCAGGGATAATACTAATATCATGACAAGATTCACGACACCATCATATAAATAGCCAACAAGAAAACTTTGTGTGCTTACTGTTTTTGTAACGTTATCCCTGGCGATTGCTAGAGCCCTAATATATTGCATTGTGAATGAACAACTTTCGTCTATGTAGAATGTGTACCTGGTTGGTTATGTATTGTCTCACGTAATAATTATTTTTGGGAAAAAAGATACACTCAATAATTAGTAAATTCATGCTGACTGTACCAAACCATCCCAATGTGCGTCACTACGAAGATGCAGTTTTTACGCCTATTTATACGCTCATCGCCCTACGTAAATGACCAACGTACATCAGTTGTTTTCTCATTCTCACTCGCTTGATAACGTTTACAACAAATCGGCCAATCCAAATAAGGAACTTAGATGTACTGTGTCCCTGGATATGGCTAAGGCACTGCGTCACAACCCGGAAGGTCCATGGTTCGATTTCCGATACGGTCATTGAAATTCTGTATTGCCCTAATCCCTCTGGCCGCACTATGGCCCTGGGGTCGACTCAGCCTCTAACATAAATGAGTACTAGGAGTATCTCCTGGGGGTAAAGGCGGCCGGTGCTTAGGGCTGTTAACCTTGCCTCCTTCTTGTGCCGACTGCCAACGTCCTGGAGCCCTCAGGGCCTGTGCAGACATGTAAATAGATATTTTTTACCGTCCCTGGACGCGCTGTACTGACTGTACTGTTTTGATAACTTCACTTGACTTGCCCATTAATGCAATAATAATCGTTCTATGTTTGGGTCCCGGTGCTGAATATCGCAGAGGAAGGCAAGAAAATGCAGAACGCTGCATTCGTTCACACATCCGAGAAGACGACGTTCATCCGAGGCCGGGCAACTTTCAACGAATTTCTGGTAATCAAAGCGTGTCAGTGTTAAAGTGAAACAACGCCGTTCGGTGGCAACCCTAACTTGGACTGTCTGTACATCCAGATATAAACTTGGTTAATGACTTTACTTTGTTAATGGTGAACCAAGACATGAGGTATTGTTACAGTTTCGTCAAACTCTCACTGCGTAACGCAACTAGTAGTAACAAACATTTAATTGTGGTCACCACACACAGAGGGCTTAGATATGAATTTCAATTTTACTTTAAACCAAAACCGTTCTGCAGAAAACGGTACACAAACAAATCCTACACTGCTAGCAAAATCAGATACTTCAACACCGCTGATACTAAAACACTATCCAGAGCCAGAGTAATCCACTTCCTATCTTCATAATACACTTCTTTAAGATTTACCTCAGTTATGTCATTCCATCTCATTCTCTGTTTTAAAATCAGCCATTTCCGACATATTTCCCCTCTGAAATTTCATACGCCCTTCTTGTTTCCCCATCTTTATCATGCGCCAAATCCACCCGAAACTCCTACTTTTCACTTTCATGTCACCACCGCCAAGTGACGTATTAAACACTAACTTTTTTCTTCCTCTTCTTTGTCTCCTATTTAGCGATGTTCACAGCGTCTGGACTTAGGCCTGTATAAGGTCGATGGTAGACAGGTAAATGTGACCCTGTTCCCGCCATGAAGGCACACAGGGGGAGTAAAGGTATAGCTCCACTCATTCTTAACCTAAGCAGTAGATGGATATAAGTGGTCAACATCACGCCAGTCTGCGTCATCACCGGGAAGTAACTCCGGTATGCCCTTTGTTGGCCCCATAGCCATCTTGGACGTTTTAGACGACGGGATTCGAACCGAGGAATGGCAAATACGAAACTATATTCTCGGCATGGATCCCAAATTTCTTCACACAAACACTTTCAAATTTTGCAAATATTTAAACGCCAGACACAAAATCCACTAACATTTCCTTTCAAAGTGATAGTTCTGCCATGACATTTACTACAATAATAATATCGAAAGCAGTGCTTTGGCAATGAAAGTGAATATGCAAGAGACATCTTGGTAAATTCTGCTATAAACAGGAACAGGTAAATGTAGCATTACTTATTCTGCTTAATATTACGAGACCACATGTGCGGACCGAGGACCGCTGACCACTTGCGAACACTACGTACATTACATTAAACGCAAACCTTTCCTTGAACTTGATCTCCCGTGTCGCATGCATTAGTACCCACGAGTTTGTAATTCAAGCAGCCTCTCTTGCTTCTTCTGCATAGCAATGGACCGCACAGCTGTTTGCAAGTTACACGACAGACCAATGAAAATGTCCTTAACGAGCCGCATTCTAAAGAGTCTTACTCATAGTCCTTTCTTCGTTGCAGTATCCTCGGAACTACAGCTCATGTGAATATGAGAACTCAACTGACAAACAGGTCACAGCACTAAATCGACTCATCAGATTTTTCAGTATACAGTGTCGAATGGAATAACAGGGTGAACATATTCGGCTAAATGATAGACTTCATAGGAAGAGACAATGACAAATTTTAAAGAATACAGCACAACTAGCTACCCAGAAACGAAAAGCGGTGCCCGTGCTGTGATATTAACCTTTTGAAGCCTAATGTCAACTATAGTGGTCGTACCGCACCGCTAACCTCTAAAGTTGCATTTTATATATTTATTCAACAAATATGGGTACCGAATATTTTAAACATTGTATATACTCTCCGTTTTTTTTTCTCTCTTCAAAATGCAGTTTGTTTCATAATTGTAACGTATTTGGTTCCTGTATTATTCATATTTTATATACAGAATGTGCTAAAATTAAAAAAAAAATAATTCCGCCGCCATAAGGTTAACAGGATGCATCACAAATACAAATCATTCGCGTTATTACTCACAATGCACAGCATAAACAATGTAAAATTTGCAAATTAGGTTACCACATCTGTCCAGTGAACTATGTCCGTTACTCTTCTTCGTGTCACCGAAAATTTTTAATTTTTCTTACTATTAAAATTTTTCTAAAGGAAGGAAGAACTCTGGATGTAAATATTATTGAAAAGGCAGGAACAAGTCTTCTACTGCTGTTGGCGTCCAAACAAAGAAATGCTTCTACAAGTCATAAGAAATGCGACAAGACATATTGCCTGACACAGTATTTTAAAGGAAATTAGAAGGCGAAAAAGTCGCAGGCACTCTTCACAATGACATTACAAGTCATTGTTCAGTTCTAAGTATTGGTCATTTCAACCCAAAAGTTTCGCAAGTGGGAGCTAGATTCTTCGCTTTCCTGGTATTTTGTTTCCGCATTTCAGATGAACTGTCAACCTTCACCGTTTCCGACGCTTGGCATTATTAATTAGGCCAATTTGGAGAAACAGAACTGAAAGTAAATGTAGCCATCGCCATAAGAAAACAGCGCATGACCAATTTAAAATACTACGCAAATTGCAACTAACTACGCTTCATCATACTTATGTAAGGTTTTGTAAGTTTATGCTAAATTTTGACAAACGCAATGTAGTCGAAGGATTTTTATTAAATTGCATTCACGAAATATTCTTGAAAATGCGTAGTTAAATCCATCTAATAATTTCAATCAAGGCTATTACTTTAATTAAAAGAAGAGGTCTAAATTAAGCTTACGAGAGCGCTCTAAAAACACACATTGCTGGTGCCACGGTAGGTCCTGGATCAGTGTAAAACAGAACTGGGCTGGGTCCATATTACCGTTACTACAAAAGTAATGCCATATATTTTACGTGCCATTTTTCTGACACCAAGCGTAATTTGCACAAAGCACATAAACTGTTCCTTATGAGACGACACGTAATATAATTACTAAACGCTGTGTTATAAGGATCGATTACCGGTGAGAGTGCTATCTCCCTCCGCTCATTAGCCCTGGGGTTCCAGCGTATTTTCCAATCACTACCTGACAATGTCGCTGGTGGTAAAGCGACCGGAAATGCTGTCCTGCTTGACACTGCACCCAAGAAATATGATTACACACAGCACCCGTTTTTTTAAAGTAGTGAACCCTAGTTTCCGAAAGTCTGGTGGCATTTATTTACGTAAGAGTCATCCGGGCGTGCAAGAAAACTCTACAAAATTTCAGAGTGAAAAGCAACATAATTTGTAATCCAGGGCTTTTAAATCACGGAGAGTGAAGTTACGAAGACATGTAGCAGGAATGGAGGACAGACTATAAATGCATAAAAGATTCTAGTTCGAAAAGTGAATGGAAGAGATCACTGGGAAACACGAGGTGTTGATGGGAGAACAATATGAATCAGCTTCTTAAATAAACGGGGCAGGAGGATACGGAGAACATTCGTATGGTAAAGTGGTTCAGCTACAGGACCGGTGTGGCCCAGAGGGTGGGTAAAGGCATAGCTCTACTCTTCCATGACCGCGGCACTAGAAGGGGGTTAGTGGTCAGCAGCACGCCCCGGCCGCACTTTACTCCCGGGAAAGACCCGGTACCCATTTTACAGGAGGTTGGGTGGGCCCCAGAACCGGTCTGGACGGGCGGAAAATCTCGTCACCACCGGGATTCGATCTCGGACCGTCCAGCCCCGTAGCCAGTCGCTGTACCGGCTGAGCTACCCGACCCGAACATTCTTATGACTCAGGATATTTGCATAATGGTGGGATCTTCTGAATATGATAATAAACCTACAAAGTGTCACAAGAGGCCGAGAACTTCTTGGCTAGCTGAGCGACTATTAGATTTGAAAGGAAGAGTGCGTTCCACGAAGTTACTGAAACTATGAGGGATAGGACTATACGTCTACTAAGATCAGATGCTGTACGACAGATTCCGAGACGTAAAGTGGAGTTGGATTACAGACAAAATAACGGAATAAAAGAAACGCAATACGTTATCAATGCAGTCTGTCTGTACTGCGGCTGAAAGTAATACATATAGATGATGCAGCTATATGTGTATGACTTTATATCTGCCTTCATAGGAAGTGAGTCAACACTTTCAACAACACTTTCAACACGGTGTGACGAATCAAAATAAAATTCCAAGTCACACTTGCATGGCCCGAAGTGCCTCCATTCCTTTCCAAGATATTTAATACATAAAATGTACGCCCATGTGAGATAAATGACTCTCTAATCTGTCTTTAAGTATATAAAAATATTAATGAAAACGCTTTAAAAAGAGAAGCAAAACCTCGATACAAAGAACAATGAGCAATAAAGCAGAATGCATAAATGATGTTAGCGTATAGAGGTTGTATTGTTTTAATGTTGTTTCACATTGTTTTTATGCCTGGTCTCTTGTGGACATCATAATTAAGTTGGAGTTCATAGAGAAGCGTTACGCGCTGCATACCTTCAAAGCAGAAATGAGGAAACAACGTCACTCGGCCGCGTGTATCTCTGAAGCTTAATCGCCCGATCTACACCGTTGAGGCAAACGCTTAATTCCCAGCACAGTCCAAACGATCCTTCTGTTGGCTAAAGCCCCAGGGAAACATGATTTCCTCCCTTAAAATTTCATCCGAAAATTGCTCTACTTTCATTCATCTTCACACAAGGAATATTATCGCAAGGACAAGAACCTCTGCAGTCATACAGTAGGCCTCTGTGTACTGTCCTTTCGATACACGCCAGTATCACGCAACGAATCACAGAATGCACATCCGTAGCACGGCACTCTTCGCAACATAACATTACACAACACGGCATGCTGGCACAATATCCAACTGGTACAGCGAAATTAATGTGACTTTTTACAGTGTGACTTTAGCAAGGACGATATGGCTGGCTCCATGATGATGGTCCTAGGACCGAAACATGTCGGAGCATTTTAATGTTTTAATGTGTAAATTTAATAAATTTTATGTATGTGCAGTGGTTGGTATAATAATTGAGTAACACGCTAAGGTGTTACGAGAATTGCACAGTGCAGGCCACAAATTACTAACTGGGGGTGGTAAGGGGAAAATAAAGTCAGGTAGGCGCGAAGAAGGTAGTATTAAAATAGTAAGTCACGGACAGTCAGTCAATCGATGAGTCAGTAAGTTCGCATACAAATGAAGCCATATCTTTTTATTAATGTTGGTTGATCGGGCTACATAAACTCACTTCAGTCTAATGTGGAGGTTAAGAATGACTAGACCTATACCAATACCCCGTTATACGCCTCTATGGCGAGAACAGCGAAAATATCCATACAGGCGCGGTCGCAAAACTGAGAAAAGTATAATTATCTTCGCCATGTCTGTCCGTCCGCATGGACAACTCGATTCACACTAACGGATTTTCATGGCATTTGATATTTGAAGATTTTTAAAAAATCTGTCGACAAAATTCAACTTTCATTAGTATATGACAAGAATAAGGAGTATTTTACATGAACACGTATATAATATTTATGTCTCGCTGAATTGTTCTGAGAATGAGAAATGCGTCAGGCAAAGGTTGTAGAGAAAATCAACACACATTTTATGTTCAATAACATTTTTCCTGAAAATCGAACGGCTTATGACACAATGTGGAAACATATTGTAGGGCCTGAACAGGCGACAGGTAACAACAAAATGTGTGTCAGCTTTGCATGCAGGATGACTAAGACTACAAACACGCACTCAGAATATACAATAATTTCTGCTTTTCCAGGGCAACAATGGTTAAGCGAACCCGCCTCAATGTTACGTTACTTAGAATGCAGGTCTTTTTACATTTACTTTCAGGTCACATGGCCTTGTATAAGATATCATAGCCATGAATGGTGAGTAGGTCTAAGCAGAGATCTGGGAGCGGGAATTTGAAACATGTTTCAAATCATTAAGTCGGTCGAAACTGACAAAATCCAAAAAGAACTCAGTTTACGCGGTAACGCAACCGATATTCGAACCTGGAACCTCCCAATTATAGTAATGCAGAGATACAAATACAGCAGCACTCTCAGTCCTTGTTGTTCATAGACGCTACCACTCGGCCCTTAGAGTGACTGTATCGTGAACATGGCTCCTATTGCGTAAAGTGGCACTCGTCAAATAGATGGATACCTTCAAACATCTCCTAATAAACACAATTTGCGGGTACGCGTTTCGTGATTTCTATTGTAGAGGGCTGACGCAACAGTACCTGCAGTCGCTCCAAACAAGATAAAGCATCTACAAATGTTCACGTTTGTCGGTAAGTTATACTCGATTCTTCATCCCACAGCTACTACCCCCTTTAAAGGAATACACATAGCGGTCTTTAATCTACATATTACAATGTCCGATGACTGTCATATCCGTTCGTGAAATTCCTGGCCGAAGTTCCAGTCACAATAAAATATCTACTTACAGCCATGATGACTGGCCTGTCAATACTATGTACGCTTACCACATAGTATCAAGTTCTGACTACAAGATAAAAGGTACGCAAATGTAAGCACACCACCTGGTCGTACTATCTGACACACAAATGTTGTGTTTACAAATGGAAGAAATACGTATCAAAACAGGATCGTCGGGCTCTTAGATTTGTTATGAAACTGGTGGGAAAAATCTTTAAGCATACATATGGTTCATTTGTTATATTCTGACAGGCGAAACTTTGAAGAGGAAGGCGAAGAGCGAGTAATTTGTACAGCGATAGCCACACATCAGAGGACTGGCGGACGAAATAAAATAAACACCCTCCCCACACTGCGGCACGTTCAAGGCAGACTCATCCGCCAGCTCTACCACGTCCTTCACCGGTCAAAAGCTGAACGGTGACCTATAATAATGCATAACTGGGAGGCTGATTCGTTACAGATTTGTTTCAATTGTGAATTGACAATTTACAAATTACAAAGACGATGATAAACTTCATTTACCAACTGTAGATATGTTTTAGTTTGAGTGGGATATTAAGAATCGCGCAACCTGAAACACTTTTAGCTGCGTTACAAAACCGTTTAATTTACTCAAACTATGGTTTTCCCGGTAATTTACACGGCGCAAACCTACAATTTGATCGGAAGTTTGCGGAGGGGAGTGTTACTTTCATATACAGGGCAGCTGTATCAGGTTCAACTGGACATCGAACAGAATTAAAGTGGCAAAGCGGATGTTTTGCATATCACATAAACCTTCCTACGTAGAATCTTATGTTTATTGGACCGTGCTTCATCTTGATAGTTGAATAAAGAGACACCAACTTCGTGTCACTTGCTTTATTATTTCATTATTTACTGCTCAACATGTTTCGGATGTTAATACATCCCTCCTCAGGAGCTTGCGACTTATTTGTTGAGTTATTTCATGGGTTGTATTGCTCTGGTTCGATGTGTGTTTGTGTTATGTTGTGGTTTGGCACATCGAACCAGAACAATACAACCCATGAAATAACTCATCAAATAAGTCGAAAGCTCCTGAGGATGGATGCATTAACATCCGAAGCATGTTGAACAGTAGATAATGAAATAATAAAGCAAGTGACATCAAGTTGGTCTCTCTTTATTCAACTTTCCTACGTAGCTTTAAGTCTAAGCAGCGATGCTGATTTCATAACAGCACATTCCGTACGTGACTGCACTGCAGGACCACCATGAACGCACTAACCAACAATGACTTCCACAGTCGTAACTTGAAGATTCCCTTATTCCTGGATATGATGCCTCGCAGACTGATGTGTTTCCTCCAACTCAAAGGCAGTCTCAAAAGTAAAAGAAGATTTGACCAACCTGAGGATGTCTGCAGCAAACTCCCATTTCAATCTATTTGGCGTAATATCCCAGCCGCCTGGAATCTTCGCCATGAGAACTTCACATCTCGGAAGGACTAACATTTTAGTGAGTTGTGATATTATACACTTTCGGCTTCTCCTAAAGGCCCTTAAATTCTTGCAAATTTACACCTCATAAATGGCCAGTCCGTGTAGTATGCAGTAAATTGTTATCAAATACACTTCCTTATATGGAAACGAAAAAGCCTGTTGTTAAAGAAAACTTACGAAACGGGTCAAAACTTTGTCTCCAAACTTCTCTCTCGACAACAAACATCTGGGCCTAATGGAGATTGGGCACGCTATACAAAACACAAGAAGGCACACCTACAGTGAAAGATAACCTTCTTAGAAACATCAACGTATTAAGAAGCAGTGAAAAGCTTCAAATCTTAATGCATCTTATCTCGATAATACGAGAACACAGAAGGTACGAAAAACGTAAAACGGAACGACCCCTTCCTTACAAAGACATGTAAGGAGCATGTGAAACTTTAGGCTGTCATGACATGACGGTGAAGATGATGACCGTCTTCTAGTACATCACTCATTTGGAGAAATGCAACGCCTTTGTATTCTACCCTGAAAGTGGAAGTCATACAAACCTTGGAAACGTCAATCAGTTTATATTAAACTACCTGCCGTAACACTCCAATGCTGTAAACTTCGGAAAGAAACATAGCTACGTCTGGTAAACCAGAAATCCAGTATACATTAGGCAAGAACATAGAATGAGTTCCGAAACTGGGGTCGGCGCCCTGACCATGAGGCCAACGTGCTGCATTCATGGTCTTGTAAATGGTTTAATTAGAAATGAAGTTGTATTGTTTTCCTGCTGAGTGGCATGTAGAATTCTCATCATGTGGCCCGAAAGCGTTCCTTTCTTGTTTGCTTAACAAACATCAGTAGGCCTACAGTTCGTCCTTCGCCACATGCTAATTGCGCAAACCTGCAGGAAATTATTGCACTACCAGCAAAATTACGGTATTAGAATACTTCTGTACATTAACTGTCGTTGTGGCTGTAAAATCAGAAAGCGGCTAAGGAAAGTGTATAAACCGGCCTAGATGTAAAAAAGTAACGCTTGCTTGCTTGCTGTTGCAAACCCATTGATAACTAATCTCAAGTAACTCTTTAAGTTTACTTTTTGCACTGTCATCATATACGCTGGCAAGTAAACGGTAAGCATATTAGCAAGCAAAATGAAATAAAGAAACACATAGAATCGCGTACGAAACAGTCAGCTTGTATTCCGATTCACAAGGAAGCTCTCATAATAAGGTCTACAAAGGAATTCGTGGCTTTAACGTTGCAATTTTCTGATCTGATGCCAGTGCAGAAAGAGGACCTTCCATTAAATACACTGCAGGCATGTAAGAAAACACAATGTGCGCTTTCAGTTCTGTACAAGCAAATAACGACAGTGTGTGTTCACGTGCAGGCACGAACCACGACAAAGTCACAGTCCGATAACTGAGTTCCGCAACATTAATTGTATACAGACGGAACCGGCCACCGAAAGACCAGAATTTTTAAAATGTCATTAATAATATGCATGTTGGTACATATTAAAGCATACAACAATTATTCGATGTCACTACCGGAAGTATGAGGGTTGTTTGACCGTGCATCTTCCTCGTGAAATAATGTGAAATGCCAACTTGATGAAACAAGGTAATTTTATTGATATATTCTCAGCTCTACATGTTTCGGGCGCATACGCCCATCATCAGGAGCATTAGATGTTGAGCTGCAACATATGGTTTTCTTCACCGAGTTTGTGGATGGATGGTGGTCTTGGGAGCCGCTGCGTAGGTCGTGTGTATGGTGCGGACGGTGCCGTGCGTCGCACGGCACCGTCCTTTTTTCCAAGCAGCCAAAAGTTAAGTTACGGTTATCTGTGTGATGCACATCACTGGATGGCGCTAATGTATCTAATTAATGATCTTCTTTTGTGAAGTTACAGATAGGCAGGAGGAATCCGGCAGCACGCTAAGAATCAGCAGGCCTACAAAACAGCGCCTGATTTTCGTACAATAATAATCAGAATTATTTTCGAGTGACAGCTACAGGAGAACCTTCACTCGAAGAATTTCGAAACATATGGAAAGCGACAAAACAAGGGACGTGTTCGCAATTACACCCGGCAACAGTAAACAGACTTACCTTCTTACGAAGTGCCTTTAAGTTACACTGAATAGCAGTCTATACCTTCCTGAAAGTGTTTTACGATTCTATGGTTTCTCTTGGTGGGGAAACCGGAGAGAAAGAGACGACTGGGGAGACCTAGGCGTAGATGGGTGGATAATATTAGGATGGATCTCCAGGAGGAAGGATATGAGTACATGGACTGGATTGAGCTGGCCCAGGATAGAGAAGGGTGGCGGACGCTTGTAGTGCGGTAATGAACCTTCGGGCTCCGTGAAATGCGCGGAATTTCTTGACTAGCTGCAAACCAGTTAGCTGCTCAAGAGGGACTCTGCACCATGGAGTAGGTAAGTAAGTAAGTAAGTATGGTTTCCCATAGTGTATCAGGCCCAACGCCATGTTTTACGATTCTATGGTTTCCCCCGGTGCATCAAGCCCAACGCCGTACAACCGTATAAAAGCAGGCCAAGACATCGTCCCTCGAAGTGACAACATATAAAGAACTTCCACGAACTTCCAAAACATTTTACAACGAAACTGTAAAGTTTATCAGTGGAAAATCAAACACGGAACTTCTTCATGCCAGTTCGTAAGAAAGGTAAAAAGACAGCCCATGTACGTATAAACGTAACATTAAGGAGCGTTCGTGCAACCATCGTTCACATGGAAAAGCAATGAGTATTGCGTCTCCTGAGTGTATGTATTTGTAGCCCAAATCATCAAGCACGCAATGTGCTTACGCCATATTGTCATCTGCGGCCTACATCGCTCTACACTACTTTTCCACATCATGCCATAAACGTCACGATTTTGAGAGAAGTTTTTCGATACAAAATGCGTGTTTTGATTTTCTCTACAACGTCTGTGTGAAATATTTCTCATTCTACGAAGAACTGAGCGAGATATGATCAAACCCCTATACTGGCCTTCATGTAAAGTACCCGTTAAACTTGTCAGATTTTTAAAAAATTTGAATACTTTTGACATATTTTCCAAAAATAATCTAATATAAAGTTTCATGAAAATCCGTCCAGTGGGAGCCAAACTGTTCCATACGGACGGACAGACACGACGACGCTAAAAGTTGCTTTTCGCCATATTTTGAGCGCTGCTAAAAACGAACGTCATTCATGTCAAATCCGTGACACACATCAGAAACACTCGACCGACAGTTTGCCTTTTCAGACACCTTCATGGTCTACAAAACTGATAGCTTATATGTCGTTATGGTAACCATTAATATAAAACATTCAAACTTTAAAACCACTTAGTTCACGCATGGGTTGAAACAAAACTGACAAAACAACAACGACACACACCGTTCGTACGTGCACAAAGTCGCCTACGAAACTAATTTCCTGTCAATGCCCGTCTAATAATGATACGAACAGTTCGGTTATTTGTATCTGCAACAGAGTCAAGCGTCTACGTTCGTAATCAACTACAGCAGCCTTCCCGAGGCAATATTTGCGGAAATGTTTCGCAGCTCTGAATATTCTCCTTACAGACATGTAAGCTAACTATATTAGCTTAGTTTAGGTACGTTTTAGCAAGGAAAATTAGTTTTGTTTCCAAAACTTTTTATTTTCTACGAAGAGCTGATCAGATGTAATTAATTTAATGCCAAAATTTGGAGGGGTACCGCACCGTTCACAAATAAAGTGGTACCCAAATACAAATCAGTCACGGCGCTCGGTGACTCACCAAAACTCCTATGGCTACAGAATCACTCATCCTGCATTGCCCTCCTTAGAAACAGGTTTTATTGTTTACCTACTTTCCTTACTTCCATAAATAACCATTTCTCTCATTAACAACAAATTCTCGATCCGCAGTGGTTTCAGAATCACTCTTCGTAATTCGGTTCCCTGAAATCTCTTTTTGTCATTTGTACGGTTCGTGAAATCCAAAGAGTCATAAAGATATGGTGGCACGTTACGTACGTACTCGTACACATGGAGAGATGTAGAGGTGAACAAGATTTATGAGCCCACACATCCTACTTACACTGGTATGGAATCCGTTAAATTGACTAATGAATTCAAATTACACAACTACACGATGACACACCATATTTATAGATCAGAGACTATACGTCCTTAAAGCAGGACATAAATTTAAAACGGACAGCATTCACGGGTTCTAGCAGATTCTGTTGGTATATTACGATCAAATGAAAGTGGTGTCACCAGAACGCCAACTTTGGAAGACGCCGCCTGCCAGAGCAAGTCTGTCCCCTACTACAGAACTCTCGACCATTGCATATTTACGAAGTATCGAGTCAATGCAAGATTCAGTGACTAGAAACGTATGCAGCAAATAAATTGTACAGTCAGTGCAATGTGCTTTTCACGGATGGCAGTGCACGACGCAGGTGCAAGACGGCTCATTATTTACACATGGCGTTGTATGTCCTGCACTGAATAATGTGCAAGAGTCACGATAGAATACAAACTTTTTCAGCAGCTTCTAATACATAATCACGTTCTGTCAGTAACTTACATCTTAGTCAATAACGCAGCGTGAATTCGCCTTCTTATTCGACACGTCAAAAACACATACTTCCTTCCGTCATTCATGGCAGAGCCTATAGTAAATTCAGTAACACCGCCTCTATTGTAAGATGTTTGTGAGTATATAGCAACTAAACGGAACGTTCTTTGCACGTGAGATGTCTGTGTGCGTCAGCATTACTATCAAAATACACTTTAATAATTTATATCGAAGATTAAACCGACTATATACGGAGAACAGTCCCTGAAAAGTTGACAGTCATTGAGCTGGATAAAAATTTCCAACCCTTGATGGTACCCAAAAGATCAATATTGTATTCATAACAAACTTCCAATCGAGGGATTCAGCAGTACATTTTAAAACTACCCACCACAGACAACGTAGCAAAATGTCACCTACACACCTCATATTATCAGGTGAAGAAACAGCAATCACGTATTAACCGAATCGTTGACGAAAAAATACGTCACAAAAAGGTACAGAATTATCCGCATGTACACAATAACAACAGACGTACGACATCACGACAGTAACCGAAAAATAACTGGATGGATGCCTAAAAACAAACGTACCCATTGGGGGTGTTTCAAAATGATGAACAGTTTGTCCTTCACAAATCAGAAACGAAATTTGTCTTACCAGCTTCTCACAGTGACTGAAAAAAGAATTTTAAATTTGTCTGAACTGACGTACTTGGATCAAACTTTCGTCGCCATCTCAAACTCGATTATCTGCCTGTAACATTAACAGGGTAGTCTTTGGAAGTCACAGTGTTTTTCCCGTGATGCACAAACACGGGCGTTCAACGTTACTTGGACAAAAACAAATCATGGCTAAAAAGGGCGGAAAAAGGCCCTAATTCCACTTGTAACGCACAAACATTTCTTAGAATATGACGTTTTGATAACATACATACCAATGCATTCGACTGGAACTTCACATTAAATAAATAACAAACAAACAAGATTGTGTGTTAATGTGTTACTTAGACTTCCAAGTGTAATTGGCCATCACTGCAATTCGCTCGATTATTGCGTAGTGTCTTGCGAGAGGTCCAGAGGTTCTTCCAAAGCGAGTTATCCATATAATGCGAAGTAGTACTTCCTCTTTCAAGTTCCTGTTATCTCAGCTTTCTCTTGAGGTCAACCAATAGCCACTGACACCATCTTCTTCGTCGTCTTTTCGTCGCTTCTATCGTTCCTTTAATAAGTCAGTTCCTGTGCACGATGTGACTGATCCAGTTGGCCTTCCTACGTTTTACTGTACGTAGAGAGTTCCTTTCTTCTTTGACTCTGTGTCACACTTCATTTTTCACCTGATCGGTCCAACTTATCTCCTCCGTCCTTCTCCACCAGCACATTTCACATTTTTCATTGTATTTCTGACGTCTTGTCCGAAGCGTCCAAGCAAGGGTAGGCTGAAAATGTACCACTTCTTTTCTTCCTTCAATGTAAGTCCAGTTAGCTGGTGAAAATTGTTCTTCTTGCTGAAAGCCGCTTTTGCCATGATAATCCTGTATTTAATATCAGATTTACATCTTGCGTGACGTACCTGACAGAAGAGGCAATTCAACTATTCCACATTCACCAGTTGATTTTGATCTATCACAATTTGTGCTAGGGATGACCGTCTTGAAATCCTCATTACCTTAGTTCTTTCCCCACATTCGCTCCCATTCCGTGTGCTGTTCTACCGGTTCTTCTTTAGCCAAAAGCACAAGGTCATCTGCAAATTTTATAGTGCAAATTACTTGTGCTTCCATTCTAAACCCTCAAAACACTTCAACAGCATGCTTGGCAAGGTAATCACTGCATAAGTTGAATAAAATCAGTGACGAACAGCATCCATATCTAACTTCTCTAATTCACACTCATCGTTTCTCTTTGGTCCAGTCGTACTTTTAACACTTTGAACAACGCCGATCAATCCCCTTTCGCGCCAGAATATACCACTGTCCTTTAAGGTCGGCATTCTATTGGCCCACTTTACACGGTCGATTGCCTTTTGCCAGTCTATTTAACAACACATACTTCTTCATCTACGTTCAAACTCACTTTAATTACTTGAAAGGTGCAATGCCATGTCGCTAGTTTCAAATTTGCCCACCCTTCTCATCTAATTTTATTCCTGAGGTGAATAAATCAAGGAAGATTAAACGGGTGGGACAAGCAATACGAAGTGGGGAAATTTAAAATTCATACAATATATGAGTCGCAAATTAAAAAGACGTCGTAGGTGAGGGGATATTATTAAAATGGATCACGGAGAAATGGGCCGTCAGAATGGGAACTAGACTTGCCTAACAGGGGATGACGTGGGTGTGCTTTTATAGGCACGGTTAATAGATCGTCGGGTCCACAGAAAAGACGAATTTCTTAACCATCTCCTTAATAATCAAATCTTCAAGGAAGAACCTCAAGTATAGATATGCCTTTCCCCCATGGCTCGAAAGCACCTAGTGGGCCACGGCCTCCTTACTTTTGAGGTTTCGAGATCACACTCAGACACACCACATTCGGAAGGATTGCTCTAGACGATTGATCAATCCGTGGCATAGACTCTACCTGACAACACACATCACTCGCAAGAGCCAGACATCCACGCCCCCGGCAGGATTCGAACCCGCAGCCCAAGCAAATGAGAGGCCGCAGACCCAGGCCTTAGACCGCGCGGCCACCGGGATCGGCCCACTATAGAATTAGCCTGTTAACGTATGACGCTGATTATGTAGGTTAATTAAATAGTGTTAATTCCTTGCCTAAATGAAGAGACGATTCAAGCAACACTCCTGTAAGAGTATGTAGCTTATCGCTGGAAGCAGCACAAGTATAGTTCACAGCGCAATGCGGCCTCCAGCTGAAGGAAAATTCTCTCTCTCTGCAACGCAGTATACCATTAGCTACCTCTAGCGATTAGATCGCTTTCATCTTCCTTCAACAAGCCTCGAGAGAAGAAATAATTGGTTTTCAGTGTCTTACATATCAACGTCCTATACACCACATACCTGGTTCTTTACCCGTGCGTGCCGATCTGATTGCTTCCGCCGACTGGTCGTCTACGTACGGTTACAATTATAACAATAAATAAAATAAACATGCCAATAAATTCCAAGTCAGCAAGGTTCGAGTTTTATCTTAAATCTCTTCACTTATTCATTTGAACAATAAAAAATGCCGCAAGTCCAAACGCATAAACTAAAACTGAATGCATGAACTGTGAACTATGACATTCATAACTCAACGTTTTTAGGAACCGCAGTAGGAGTACAAATGTTCACTTGCAGGCAGCCATTGTTCGTCGATAAAAAAGTATGCGCAGCGCTCAGTAATACTTGGAAAAATCGGGCCGATCAAATGGGTTAAATCAGACCAAGTGCTAACAGCATGACAAGTACAGGAAGTTTCTACCGATACAGTAAAAAGATTTAATTCGTAGGACAAACACAACGTAGAAATTCTTAGGACTAGTATAACAACACGAAGGCGCGACAGTCGTAAGATAATATGGTTCTTAGAAATTATACAGTAAAGTTATTATGCCACCAAACGAGTAGCGTACGGATATAAAAATGTGCATTAATTCACCGCGCTGTACCAATGTCACATCGAACAACCAAGAAACTTCCGTATAAACAAAAATTGCACAGGGAACATCCGAGTTGGAATTGTACTAAAAGTAAGTGATATTTACCGTTACAAAAATCAAGATTTAAAAAAAAAAACTTCAGATTATTGTATCTGAGTATCACAGCTGCCGATCCCAGTGGTCGCGCGGTCTAAGGAGTACGTCTGCGGCCTCTCGCTTACTGTTAAGTCGGGTTCGAATCCCGCCTGAAGCATGGACGTCTGTCCCTGGTGAGTGTTGAGTGTTGTAAGGTAGAGGCCTCCGCGCCGGGCTGATCACTCATAAAGAGGAGGCCTACAGAGTGCGTGAATCTGAGTGTGATCGTGAAGCCTCGACATTGAGGAGGTCCTGAACCACTAGGAACTGTTGCGCCGTGCAAAAAAAGTTATAACAATTTCTTCTATTTTATTTACTTTTTCATTAGACAGTTTCAAAGAAACTGACGGAAACCTCAGAAGGACAATTTTAACATTGGAAAGGCGCACGTCACGTTATATCACCCCCCCCCCCAAAAAAAAGGGCACTAACAGTACTGTAATTTTAATCCACACTACACCAGTAAGTAGCTTGTAAGGATAATAAAATCACATATACAAGCGATTTTCAATACGTAAGATTACTCAGGTCACAAAATTAAACTAGAACTCAGAACGGCCTACAACGTTAAATGAAGCTAAATTCATTTCACGCAAGTAGCACTGTTTTTCAACATAATCTCCGAGCAAACACTGCATTCGTCGCATCTTGGCTTATTCTAAAATAACCAGGAAATGACAATGACCGTGCGTGAATGATCGCGAATGCAAGAGCCGGATTTCTGCACCAAAGGGTTGCTTAACTCATGCCAAAACGGGAAATATGCACGACTGTGCTAAGGGATTATGACGAATAACAACAGCTGTAATAATAATAATAATACTTCAGCTACGTTTAACACTGTACAAAACTTTTCATTTAGTTTATACGCCACAGGAAACCTTATTGCACACCCTTCCTAACTCATAATTAACTCGCCCTTACGTGTAAACTTCGACGACCCTCCTCAGTCAAAAACATCAGTGGTAACAAAAGTAATACCAACAAGTCCGAGAATAAATTACGTACCACCAGCACGGCTACACACATTTTCACGCAACACAAAATGAAAATCACTCACACAGTAATGCACAAGTAGTGCCCCTATACAACACTGCCATACACAGATGCTGCCTATCCGCAGTTATCACCACCGGCTCGCTGCGACGATAGCCCTACACAACAAATCTTACAATTTCAAGGAGGTGATACAGAAGATTTTCATTTATGTAACGAGATACGGCGACGGAAGTCATTTAAGGACATGTTTTTACAAGTCAGATATGAAATAAATTCTTTGCATGGAAATATGGGTAGTGTAATCTTCATGTTTGTACCGTGCATCAATGACGAATAAAACACTTTATTGTCCAACAGATGCACAAATATATAATTCGTAGATACAATTAGAATTATTATAAAATATTTAAAAATATTTTATAATAATTCTAATTTATCTGCTAATTATATATTTGTGCATCTGTTGGATAATAAAGTGTCTAAATGGGTAGTGTAATAAAACCACGAAAATCGAATATCAAATCTTAAATGCTTTCAGTTCTCCGAATGTATTCTAAAGTCAGGACTGCACACAAGACACAACGTTCCATCTGTACTGGTCGTGCATTTCGATCTCGGTCACCACTGCAATTCCGTGCAAAATGCTAGTTAACAAAGCTGAATCTGCTGGATACCGCTTTCATTAAAGACCTTTTAATAGTACATGCATTTTGATTTAGATGATACATTTCAATGGACACCAGACATTTACATCTGATCTTTCCAACAGTAACGGGGCTTCAAGTTGAAGCGAATAACTATATTGTCTTGGTAACTCACTAGAGTTCCGCATCCGAAACTGTAACATGATTATCAAGGAGCAGAATGGAGTAGCGGCCAAGCTGTACGGTAGACAACAGTTGACCTATGGTCACAGCACGGCCCACCTCAACACAGACTATAGAACAAATATTGAAACATATCTGCCGAGCACACAGGATCAAAGGAAATTTAGTTCAACGTACGATTAAAACAGTGACGAGAAAAATACCAAGCCGTAACTCTACCGTTGATAATTTTTAATCTTTTAACTCATTAAAACCAAGTACACTTACATTCTTCTATTTCCAAATAACACTCACTCTATTTACTTATTTGTTTATTTATTTGAGTCGAGGGGCACCTAACACCAGGTACTTGCAGAACGCGCAAACCTTAAATACATACCTATTTACATCGGCACACTGTCATTTCCTCACCCATACTGCTACATCAGTACTTAAATGGCATACGCGGTTAAACATTTGCAGCTTTACGTCGACAAAGAAGTGTGGCCTCTAGGACTTGCCGAAGCCGGTATATGAATCACTAGTCAAAATTAATGTCCATAACAGGTCTCAACTTACATGCAGAAGGTATATGCATCCAGCCGCAGCGGGTTACTATCATACCTGTGGATCTCTTAATATTTGAGTTGTGCAACAAAACAAACCACTCTGAATCGCCTTTGAGATTTATAATTTACATGCACAATGTTTTCAGTGGTTGGATTCGCATATCTGATTTCAGCGAATGTAAAGAACCCAAATAGCAATGTGACTTTTCCTAGAATGAAATCACGTTTGTTTGGATACACATATTGTTACGTTTTCGCTTTTGAGTTAGTACTACTAATTAATATCTTGTTTTAAAGTATAACTGCGAAATGTTTCAATTTGAATTTCTATACATACTTACGTCCATAAAGGTGCATAAGGCTGACAACCTACCATCATCCTGTGCCGTTGTCACGAAATCTCGGAACCTTAACTTCCCGGAACCCCCTGGGCCTGTCCAGGCCTGTAATTGGACTGCTTTTCCCTTTACTTACGTCCATAAAAAGGAAAGGAATTCATATAGTCGGTTAAACTATCAATCAAATACCCCCAGGAAATACTCCTGGTACTAATTTCTGTTAGTGGTTGAGTCGACCCCAGGGCCATAGTGCGATCGAAGGATTATGTCAATGAAAAATTCCAGTGACACCATCTGGAATCAAACCAGCGACCTTACGATTTGTAGCACAGCACCTTGACCACTGTGCCACCGCGGTCCCCTAATCTAATGTAGCACCACTTAAAATACGTGATAGCGACTGTTTATAGAGAATAGTAGCTTTAAGGGACGCAGTCTGCTTGGATGCATCGATTGATTAAATCTTTTCAATTGCCTGCGATGTTATCCAGCTCATTAGGATGTACACATATCAATGAAATTATTTTCTATCATCGTTAACCTGCTTTTGAATTTCTTTCTTGTTATTTGAGGTGAGCCGAAAAGTTAAGAAATCGTTACGAGAAGTCCTCCTTATTCTGCGCCGCTTCTTACTTCTTATGATTCCAAAATCCGTCCATACCACTCGAGTTCCTGCACTCTCACTTCCACAATGGTTAACATATTCTGTCACTTGCATTCCTGTTGCCTAATGTTAATAAACTACAACCCCACCTCAAGCGTCCTTTCAAGACTCCCTCCCGACGCATATATATATGACATTATATTATATATTATATTATACACGTATTATATGTATAAAGATATACATATAATGTCAAATTAAATGAAATCATTATAGGACGTGGTACTGTTCCACGGTACAATTTTGAAATTCAGCCAGTAATAAAGAGGGATATTGCCTCAGGTGTTCGTTCTGTTTACTACAGAACACACATCACACACAATTAGCAGCGAGGCGCACATTCAATACCGCACTTAAGTGCCAAATCATTCTTGAGAAAAGCTGAGACACAGTGGTCTCAATAAACTAGTCTTTTACTTCAGTCCGTTACATAAAGTTGCCTCTGTACTTAACAAAGCGCATGAGTGAATGGAGTTGATGTTACGGCATTTTAAACATGTACATTAATGAAGGCGACAGGTCAGCTTAGAGGTCGGCCGTTTTATTCCCGCATAAAAACCACGCAGTACCCACACACGGGCCCCATATTTCGTTCAGACACAACGGCGAAAGAAAAAATCGTGTCTCTCTAGGAAGTGTACCCAAGAGGCTAAGGAGAAGCCAGCTACTGTACCGATCGAGCGACGCGGCCTCGTAAACAATGATCATTATTTTGTTACTAATTGATTGCGTGTGTCGTTTATTTATTTAATTATTTAATGTTAACACAAGCAATAACATGACAGAAAAGCCACTAGTCCATCCTCAACCAACAGGCAGTTATTAACCTTGCAAATTAATTTTACATTTTATCTGAATTTCCTCCTACGTACTGGTAAACGTCAAGCTGCCCCAATACACGCCATGACAGCATACAGGGGGAGCGGACGTACAGCATTACTCGTTCTTAACATCGGCACTAGCATACAGGTGAGTGGTCAACACTTCAAATCACGGCCGCTTTACCCCCGAGAAAGAACCCTTGTACCCACTGAATAAGAAGCTGGAAAGGCACCATAGCCTGCCTGGACGTTTTTGAGTAGAAAAACATCATCGTTTGGTACTACGGGGATTCGAAACCCGGAGCGTCCAACCCATATCCCAGTCGCTACACCGACTGCCGGCTCTTCTGCCTCTTGGAATGTATTTAAAAATACTGAAATGTATTCCACTTCACTCTACCAACAAGTTCTGGAAAGATGGTCTCAAATGTTGTATTTCTTATACCAGACTACACATTACACAGCCCTCACTGACACCCAAATCGCTCTTTATCCCAAAAACATACCCGAGGAACTGATCAGAACAAAACATTCCTGCTACTTCAAGTCACAGGGACAGCATGTGGCATTAGCTTCAGCGAAAATCACAAAAATATATACATTTCACACTGATCCAATCAGTGCTCCACCGTCCATCTAATGTATATTGTGAATGTCAGTTTTAGGCTATAAATACTCGACCGTAACATTTCAATGTAAATAACGTAGCCACAGTGGATACACGTTCATATAAGAGGTGACCTCTAAGAGCCCCTCTGTCCCACACGCCAAACAACACAAAAACAAATCACCTACAACTTTTGAAAGTAGAGTGACCGCTTTTTTCTTTACTTCGATAACTGTAAGCACACCTACACTTGCAACATTCAACGCAGTGACTTCAATCATAATAAACATGTGAAGAGATTTTGAATAGAGGTATCTAACCAGGACTTCAATTTTTGACAGTAAAAAAACGGAAATCGCTCCACAGTTCCTCATACTTAGGTAAATCGGTCCCAATACAGGCGCGAGGTGCCCAGAGGGTTCCAGGAAGTTAAGGTTCCCAGATTACGTGATAATGGCCCAGGATGGTGGTAAGGTTTCTGCCTTACGCACCGGCCGCCTTTACCCCCAGGAAATAATCCCGGAACTTATTTCTTTTAGAGGCTGAGTCGACCCCAGGGCCATAGTGCGATCGGAAGGATGTCAATGAAAAATTCCAGTGACACCATCTGGAATCGTTCCTCATACTTAAATGGATCTTAATACACACATTCCTGTTTCCCCAGCCGAAATTTGGGGACAAGGAATAAAAAGGCTGAAATCAACGCCATCACGAGTAGAACCACTGCACCAACCGCGCCGTACACAAGTCCAAGAACACAAACAGCATGATCTTGACCATACAGAAACCTCAGATTTATATAACACTGAGAGGCACGACCGATAAGGCGATCTGAAAATGTTCTCATTGTGTTACAGGATAAGTAGTTGAGCAAGACTGTTCTGTCAAAGGCGCTACAGGTTCCGTACGAGCCGGCAGTAACGGTACAGACCCCACTCTGCCGTCTGGTGCAACTGACATGCAAACATGATACACTGCTTTATTGTTTCACCGGACAGTATTCACTTCTGCCATGACAAGTGCTGCCTTCAATCCGCTCAGTTAATAACACTGGTCAACAACATGTAACTTTTTTGTCCCACGAACTTCAATAGGTGAACTTAGCAATATTTTTTATGCTCAATTCAGTTACGTAAACATAATTTTTCTAACAGGCAGATTTTCAAAAGTACAGAGGAATTTAAATGTGCAAAATAATACTTTACGTGCTCATGAAACAGGCTTATGACTTTCGCCGGTATTTAGCGTCAGGTACATCCCTCTTCACTGTCCAGCAGTAGTCTGCCAACATACTTGAGGTCCACTTGCCTTGGTACCGCTTTTCCATAGCCATAGTGTCTTGGCGAAATCTTTCACCGTGTTCGTCACTGACTTCGCCAAGATTTTATAGGAAAAAGTCCAAGTGTGACTCCAGAAAGTGGATTTTCAGTCTCGTATTGCATCCCATTGCTTTGTACGAAGTCAACAGGTCCTGCACAACATCCTGATATTTCGCTGTTTTGTGATTTCCTAAGAAGTCCTTGAAAATCCTCTTAAATGACAACCATGCATTTCTTTCAGTCTCATTCAGGTCTTCATCGAACTGTTTGTCTTGCTTCAGTTCCCTGATCTGGGGTCCTATAAATATACCCTCCTTGATTTTTAAGTCACTCACGTTTGGGAAATTATTCCTCACATTTTAGAATCCACGGCCGGTTTTATCCATAACTTTCACAAAATTTTTCATGAGGCCCAGCTTTATGTGCCAAGGGGGCAGATAAATTTTCTCCGGAAGACCAAGGAGGATTGACGACATGTTTCTCCCCTGGCTTCAGTGATGTTCGTTTAGGCCACAGTTTATTTACATAGTGATTCTTCTTATCGCGGGTTTCCCACTCGCACAGGAAACAGCAGTATTTTGTGTACCCGAGTTGCATTCCGAGGTACAGTGCCACAACCTCAGATCACTACAAAACTTCCACTTAAATTCGTCATACTTAATCTTTCCCAAAAGTAACTGCATGCTTTCATAACTTTCCTTCGTATTGGCTGCATGAGCCAAAGGAACGGAGGACACTCTACTTCCGTTGTGGAGTAGAACCACCTTCAAGCTCATTTTTGACGAATCAATGAACAAGCGCCACTGATCTGGATTATATTCACGGCCATGAACATCCATAACGGAACACACATCATTGAAAAACATGACACTATCTTCTAGGGAGAATAAATCCTTGAATTCTTCATGAAGCCCACGGTAAAAACACACCTTAGTGTCCCGGCGCAGAAGATTCCAGGCCTTTAACCTGGAACCTAAAAGTTCAGCTTGCTTCTTTGACAGTTTCAAATCGCGGACGATCTCATTCAGGTACCCTTGTTGGAGGCTTTGACACAGGTAACTCCGCACTGTGAGGTTCTAGCCTCATCGCAGATGGTAAATTAGGATATTGAACAGTGTGTCTGGACTTTACTGTTACACCAGTGATACTGGTCAGTCAGAAGGAGCAATCTGAAACATGATCCGTGGGCTCTCTCCAGACCACAGGAATGGCGAAAGGCTACAGCGTGAACCTTTTGCCCATGCCGCGAGAAGCCTAGCACATGTCACACAACAAAAACAGGGAGCCCAACTCTTGTCCTGATCACCCACTTTGCAGCCGAAATAATGCCCATAGCATTTCTTAATCAGAGGTGCGAAAGACCGTCTTCGGGATTTGAATGTCACCTCACCGCAGATGTAGCAAAATGCATCCGATGAATTTACGCACTTTCTTTGCATATTAATGGTGGAACAAACACTATGTACTTCTGAGACGATAAAACACTGAGCTCTGGCCAGCAACCCGAAGAGGACTGTCAGTAACACGTATATGACACGTGGCTGTTTGCTTGTTACAACATGCCCAGACTACCTCCTACAGGCCCCCAGGGACTCACATATGTAGGCTTGTAATTTCACATAGTCTGATGCAACGCGAAAGGTGTAGGTGATAGAGAAATTCTGGAAACATATTTGAATTCAGCGTCCAAAAATACATCAGCAACGACTTTCCTCATGAGACAAAATCTTTGTTGACCAGTGTAATCACCAAACATCATGCCTGCAAACGATCAGTCCCCAGCTCACCGAGAACTGCGAGAAACCGTTTTGCAAGGGAATGAGATGCTCATCAAGAAAAACATTAGCATTTAAGCACGTGCGGGAATGTCTCGTCACGAAGTAATAGGCTACAGGACAACAGTGTGAGGAGATCCACAGGTCACCCAAAGACTGGAGCAGCGTCAGCTCTCGAAACGGCGCATGCAGTACGTAATATACGTTTATCAGACAGTTGACAAAATATCCGACATAATAGCGGAAAGAGTTATAGTGACTCTGTCAAATATTCCTTCCCTTTTCTTTATCAGTGGTAGAAATACGATAGCGCGTCTAATTCCACTCTGCTTATAAATGATAACCGTGCACATCCGACGACTCGTTTGATCGCGCCAATTTGCCTGTCACATGATTGAACCCCTAACACTAAATCGGTACATGATGTACAACTATTGCAGCCCAAAATAAGACAAGTATTTACACGACAACGATTTCGGATCTTCACATTGTGTAGCATTTTCAGATGGCCATACCGTCCTGCCCACTGAGAGGTCACATTTCATGTTATTGTTCACAGATGTAGGTATATTTCATTTGGGATGTGTCTTGTACTATGGTTGTTTTAATGTAATGTTTTGTAATGTGCCGGTGTGGGTATGTGTATGTTTTGTTATGTGTGGGTGTAATGACAATTGTGTGGGTATTTTGGTAAAAATGTGTATTGTATTTAAAATGTGTACTGGGATTTACTGTGTTTTGTATTGTTTGTACTGTGGTTTTGTATTGTTTCGTTTATATGTTTTGTCTGTACTAGCGTAAGGACTACTGCCACCGGGAGAAAACTCAATTGCTTTAAATAATAATAATAATAATAAATCACGGAATGACATTACGGTGGGTATTAATATAGCCTCTACAGTTCACAAGGCCTACTTTGCTACTGCACAGATCTTATCTAGTCTGTCTTGTCTATCTTATCTATTCATCCACCTATCGCCTATATAATCTATGTATGTATGTATATATATATATATATATGCATGACGTAAGTGTACAAGAGACAGTAACCCACAGAACCTTGAAGAAAAACTACTACTGTGAGTCACGGGAGCAGATGGCAGAATAGTATTAAATAGGCCTTAAATAGGGTTGGAAGCTGTGGAATGAACTCACATGGTCCAGGTTAGAGACCAGTTCTGGGCTCTTGTTAGCACAGTAATCAAACTCCAGGTTCAAAAGGCGGTGAAGAAGTTAACTGGCTGAGCGACTATCCGCTTGCCAAGTAGCACTCTGTTCCACAGATTTGGGTATGAAGAAACCCTCCCCTTGTGCAACGAAAGAAAACAAATTTCGAAACTACCGATAAAATAAAAGGGGGCCACAACAAATGAGCCTCAGGCTCACTATCGTGTCTGATTTACCACGCACATATCGCAATACCCGGCAGCTACCAGTACGCAAATTAACTTGACCCAGTAACAAACTTTTTGTTCTTTTGCGGAAAATGATAGCACTCTACTGCGCATGTCCAATTGAGAATCCATTCTATAACGCCTAACGGTCTTGATCATTCTAACAATCAATGTAAACTCTCGCACAACAATACTGTGTCATAATAGTGGACAAATAGTTCAACGTGTATATTGGCAGCCTTCAGGCTTTGGCAAACAAAAACTCCTACACAGCATTTTCACTGCAATCAAAGTTAACATCCAACTGCATTTTATCCTTCGCGCCACTGGACCCGTGACGAATAACCAGTTCCTTTGGTCGGTCAAATCTCAGTTGGTGTTCATTTAATGTCGTCTGTAAGTCACTCAAGACACAAGCCTTATTTCATACATATATATAATATATACAAAAGACTGAAAACTATTTATAATTTTAGCCTTAAAAGGGTCCGTTTATTGACTTATAAACCAATATTAAAACTGGCAATTAATACGATCGTAGATAACACTAAATATGTCGACCATATTGTAATCAAAAGTTATTCAACTTCCTTCAGATCCAAAACAAAGAAAGAAAATCTCGGTACTGCAACTCGATGGCTCAGTGCACGTAACATGAAAGCGCATTATTAGATTAAATCAACATCATCCAAATGCAATCTATACTCTGAGAAACTGATATAAATTCGGCATAAACAATCAACAACAGGATATAAGGCAGTCCAGGTATGTTCCGTCTTCACTAACGCTACTACATCCATCTTTTCCTTGGTCCGCCTATGTTTCTTCTCCTGGCCAGAGTGTATTCATGCCTCAAATGTGGAATACGTCTATCGTTCATGCTTGGTAAGTACTGTGTCAATCGGCATCTACAGTCAATGATAATTCACTTAACTTCTAGTTCTAGTCATCGGGTTGTTCTCTGTTGTATGGTCACATCACGTACAGCCTTAAAACAAACACTTAACAAAATTATTCTAATCTTAAGTCGTAGTTCCCCAGGAGTTTTCCTGCAATGGAAACAGAACCACCTAAACTTTGCCTACAAATCATAACAGAAAACGACCGGGCCAAAAAAAATTGGATTTGTTTCCTTTACCCCGGAAACAACAGTGATACAGGCCTGCTACGCGAAGTACAGCGGCATTAAACAGGCTATACATAACACAGTATGGCGCAGTACAGACCTACTATACGTACTTTGATAGAAATCATTGGTCAGGCCTTCCGGGCCTGGTTGTGTACGGACAAAATGACATAACGAGATTAACAGACGGTTTTCACATTCTTCAAAACGGCCATTAAAAGGCTTTATGATCTATGAAAATCAAACAAGCAAATCCAGCTTCAAAATGATTGGTATCTACGACATCCATATATCCTACTGGTTACTGACATGTCTGTCCCTCCTACACAGTTACGTTAACAGTCATTTTGGGATATAATGCATGTGGCGAGTACGAGCAATTTCAAACGGAACTTAAATTACGGTACTCCAGTTACGACATTGCAATCCCAGTAATTCCGGCGGCCGCTGTTTTCGCTTTTCAACAAGTCGAACAAAGGAGTTAAGGTCACTGTCTAAGGCAAACCAAACACACGTATCGTGCAGCCTCCACAGAAGCTTACCTCGGTTGGTTTTAGTAGTGCATAGGAAAAATCAACTGCATGTCACAACTTGCTGCCATTAAAACCACAATTATATACCTTCAACGTGCACATCTGCACGAAGTCCATGGCCAGGTGTATGAGACGGTATTTTTGTACATGAGACTGGAGGTTCCCACATCGGATTCCTCAATGGGGAGTTCCTTCTACACAACGTCCGCAGTCCCCAAACCCTGCGAATACAGAAAGGCAAGCTACTTCTTTCGTTATCCTTCCTAGAATTTCTATACTGAAGATGGAAGTAGTATGTTCCTCCGGCAAGCTGAATATTTTCAACCAAAGTACGCGAAGTCACATTCGCTAAGACAGCATTTTCAGATCATAATTTCCTGTCTCATGTATAATGCCGCAGACCTAACAGGTTAACTACCAACGATACGAAACATCAGATGCAGGCATACTGAAATGTTAAGTTGTGCAGCAGAATTAACATATCCCGACGTTTCGAAAAAGTATCGGGATCTATTAGCATCCCAGACGACCAGAACGCCCAACCTAAACGATGTAGAAACCCCGTAACTGGAACGTATACCGTACTCACATACCTACGTACGTACATACATAGACAGACATACACACAGACACACACACGAACGTATATTACAATCGCACGTGAACAACCAGAGGAGTGCTTGTACTCACAAGCCTGATTCCAGACTGGCCATACCAGCCCCAGTCCATTAGAGTGCAATCTTCTCTGTTCGGATGTACACCAAAAAACCCCTCATAAATATAGTCGATAAAGCATTCGACCCACAGCGTCAATGAATCAAAGTACATGTAGTGCTTCTTCCATTTAAGTACCCAGATTCGAGTTCGATAGAATAATTTCTGGTCACAAAGAAATATAAGAAAAAATATCTCATTAGTGCTCTTGCACTTAAGATGTTAGAACACTGAAGAGAAGACAAATAAGACCAGTATTTCTTCTCTCGTTATTCCAAGTACACACTACCATGACGAATCGCTTGCACTCAGCCGGAGCCTGGCTGGCACCAGCACATGATATCCGAGACGTACAGTAGATTGTCACACAAACAGGGTGCACAAAATTATTCTGCACCGCACTGACACAATGGGGCAACGCTCTGCCCGTCCTTAACAAATCCGCAAGTCATGAAGATGTATGCAGGAGTCGCGGTATAGTGCCACGCACTCTTTAACTACAGCACTGGACAAAGGTGAGAGATCAACATTCCGATATGACTTTCAGAAGGCGGAACCTGACAGCGTCAAATGTGGGACGTCTACACCTGCCTACTCTATAAATATCAGTATAGCTGAAAACATTCCTTTACATGCTTTAATTAAATTTTCCCTCATTCCCCCACCACCCCACCTCCTATTTTCAGGTCCCTAACTTCTTTTCAGCACAACCAGCTTGGCACAAAAACTAGTCTTCATATTGCAGACTTGACCTCGCCTTTTAAGAAACGGTCACAAACAAACACAAGGTGAGACATGACAAGACAGCCTAACACTTCATTCGTTAACGCACATACTTCATAAACTAAAAGTAACAAATGCAATTTGACTTGTAGGTGGTCTAACAATTTATGTTACAGTAGTTCCATATTATACTTACTTACTTACTTACTTACTCCATGGTGCAGAGTCCTTCTTGAGCAGCTAACTGGTTTGCAGCTAGTCAAGAAATTCCCCGCATTTCACAGTTCCATATTATAACTAAATGTAAAACATCAATGACTGTAGTATGAAACTTCGCAATATTCAAACAGTAGACTGATGCTACACCACACACTATACAAGGACTATCTTTAAAGACGAGAAGGAAATACAAATTCGCCAACATAGGCAATTACCTAAGTTTATGGCGTGCCAGTTACAGTAAAATTCATAAGGACCTAAGAGTATTTTATAGGGTCGTACAGGTATTAAACACAAACAAATTTCTATAACTAACAAGCTATGAAATGTACTTGCAACGTAATTTAGAGGCGCGTTCGGAACTTCGCATCTTGTGCCCTTCTCAGATGGTCACGTTATTTAATCCGCTGCAGTCACAGTATTTGTTATTGTCCACAGAGCACATACAGGGTGTTACAGAATATTATTACTGTTATTAGCGCCTGTTATTAAATTTTTGAGCTGGATTTATTACTTAAATGTCTATGTCGACTGTATCTTATATTTATGGTTCATATATAACCTCAAAGTCTAACTCCGTCGAAATATTTTTATTTTCGCTGAGAAACGTTATTTCGTACGCAATTTGTAGGTATAATCAAGAACTACGTACCAAATTCCACATTCCTAGACATAATAGTTAGATGTTACGATTTAACGTGTATTATTTGCCTAAAATATGACACATGGACATCACATTAAGGAAGAACTGATGACCACACACAAATGTCACGCAACAACAACAACAACAACAACAACAACACTGCGTCAATGGACTATCACGCCTCTCCATATCATATTTCCATGTATATTACGCCTGTGGTCTCTATTTCTCAGTCGTACGTTTTGTAAGTATGTCATAAATGGCACGATTTTCCATTAAAAATATTTTTTATTTATTTATTTTACTAATGGCAGGTACATTGACTGTTTATCATTCACCTATGCGACCAATAAAAGTAAAACCTAAAAAAAAAAATTAAACTTAAAAAAAAAACAGAAAAAAGTAGATCCACCTCCTAGTGGTGCACCCTGAGCAACGTTCTATACGGCTAAGTGATCTACAACTCTGGCATAGCGACCATTAAAAATATATTACATGCGAAACCTGTACCTTGATTATCTCTATAATTTTCACGTGAAAATTTTCTAAACACAACAAGAATTCAGCGACATATCATTACATATTTACGTACTTTTTCATGTAAAGCGCCTGTTACTTTTATCCAGTTTTAACTAGCATTGAATATCGCCCAACAGATTTTTTCAAGAAACCTCCTGCATAAAATCTCATGAAAATCCGTCCAGGGGGAGCCACGCTGTTCCGGATAAACAGACGCATGATATAGCTACAAGTAACAGTCGCCTTGTTGAACTCTGCAAACGCGTCTAAAACCGATACGTATTTCAGTGGAACTCAACAAAAGTCAAAGAATTCTGAAGGAATATGTGACTAACAAGTTTTTCAGAGATAAAATAACCTGAACTTCCTGACCCCTGCTCGCCTGCCAACAATTCAGTTGGAATATTAGAACCAACAGAGCAGCACTGCGTTCAGAAATTTCCAATAGCTTACTCGTACATCAGGGGCAGGTGATTGGGAATATATAAGGGTGAGTCTGCAACGGTTCCTTCCGACGTCAAGCACAGACCTTCGTTGCAGAAGGGCAGAACCTTACCTTCAAACCATCAACACGAAAGCCAGAGGTTTCTTGTCACTATTACCGCCCAACATGGTCACTAACCAAACAGACTTCCAAATATATGACAAGTCTTTATCGCCATCACATGCATGGCAACGCCTCCGGGATATCTTCGGAGAGCGTAAGAAGTACTGATCTTCAAAATCAGAGGTTCGCGTAACAACAAACTGTAATTCCTGCACGGTAAAGCTAATCAACTGACATCGAGATGTCCCACAATACATTGGTCCTCTTATCCAGGTTAATGAAAACTGGTTTCAGGGTTCAGCATTAATTAGGGAAGACACAAACTGTCATACTGAGCTCCAGAACCTACACAACCAGACAAAAAAAAATTATGGCTATAAAACTTGTTGGAGTAGAATTAAGGAGGTGTTAACACGTGAATATAATTTCTTTATTCGTAAGGAGACATGGTGTCGGCGTCATACTAATTAAATAAGTGTCAGCATTTGGAAAACTTAAACAGTACGGCGAGTCAACTTAGCTGCGGGTCAGACGGTTATCCTCAAGAGATTAAAATTCTGTTTAAAACCATGTCATGATTTGAATTCAGAGGATACATAAAATGATTAACAGCGTACACTGGACGTGACACGGCTGACCTCAGCGCACAGAAGAGCCAAACCTCAGCGTTCCTCTTTAATCTACGCCAGAGTCAATATCGATCCTGCTGAAACACTCTGTTTCCGTATACTTAAACAAAAGAGATATATCTGACAAAAGAGGTACGAAGAAATTAATTACAGGCCAAATAAAAAATTTCTGAAGCTTTATTTGCAATTTTCTTTTATACCGTTTCATGAAATAAATGGCAAAATCCATAAAACAATAGAGTCCTACTAACGGGACCGGATGGTGGTCTCATGGTGGAACCAATCTCTAGGAAGACCATTCCAGTTTTGTGGCGTCCCTCTCTCTTTCTCTCTCCTACGTGAGACGAGGATAGAGGACAGATATAATGCAGGAAAGCGCCAGACATCGTCGCTATTGTACCCCTGTGTGAAAACTTTTTATTAAAACGTACTTACATGTAGCTGAAAGCCGAAATTCTAGCAGTCCTTCTCTCTACAGGATGTCTGCAAAAGGTCTCCTTATATTTGCTTCTCACGAACAAGAAGAAAAGCGAAATTCTTTAATTAAAGCTAAGCTTTTTTATTACAACGCGGTGGCGCAGCTGTTTGAGGTACTGCGCTACAAGCCGAGGGGTCGCGGGTTCGGTTACCGATGGGACCATTGGATTTTTTTTATTGACTTAATCCTGCCGGCCGCAATATGGCACTGGGGGGCTCGACTCAGCCTCTAACAGAAATGAGCATATCTTTTTGGGGGTAAAAAAAAGGCCGGTCCACAGGACAGACAACCTTGCCACCTGCATGTGCCGGGTGTCTCCAAATCCTGGGCGCTTCAACCGCCTGCGGCCCTAAGGCCCTGTCCAGGTCTCAATAGGCGCTTTACCTTTGTTTTACTTTTATTATACAGGGAGAGTCTCTCGCTAGAAACCCCAAACTATTGGCTATAAAAATTATGTTATTGAGATAATGACTTGAAAATTTACATACACATACCGAGAACGACGCAAAACACGACTTGCTCATAATCGAGGCTGAAATTGGTCTCCTTTCACATCCAAGCACACTGGAATGCGTTTCTCCAAATTCTGGAATACTTTTCCCAAAGTGTCAACGTTGACGGCTATAATCTCTTGGCGTATGGCGTCTTTGAGTTGTTCGATTGTGCGGGGTGTATTTTGTACACTTTGCCCTTCAATAGGCCCCAAAGAAAGAAGCCGGCAGGCGTTAGATCGGCTTTCCCTTGTCTCTAACTTTTTTAACAAATTTCTGGATTTAACACTTCGACTGTGCACGTCTTTCACCTAATTCCGTTCGAAATGCCGTCTGGCATGCTTTAAATGAACATGCTTGCCAGTATTTACGAACGAGAAACCCGCGCTGTTCCGACTGTATACGTAGACAATAATTTGGGGCCTCTAGCGAGAGACTCACTCTGTATAACCGAACCCAATTTCATTAAATTAAGAAAACTCGGTTACAAAGCTGACGTGCTACATACTGCACACATTTTAGTAAGCTTAATGGTACTTTTTCCACATATTTCCTCACTTGTACCCTCGCTACGAATATCTCAAAATACGTTTCCAAGTTAATAAACAATCCCTTATTATCAGCTATTTACTTTCCTGTTGCCAAGCCGACAAACAATCCAAAAACAGTTTAGACATACCACATCCAGAAGCCCTCAATGAAGTACGTTTCTTGCAAAAAACCGTCAACAAAACATCATTTCGGCGGTCAGCTCACCATTTCTGTTCTGAATAACACAACATGACCTGTGCGACATGACAAATCATTCTCCTACCAACTGGACAGATTTTATTGAGAACTCCTAGAAGTACTAATACGACAGTTTCACATATCATGTGCATACTTCCGGTAGTTTTGGTGACATGCGGCATGTGCGGTTCTGGATATCCTAGGACTTCAATAACTGACAGTCTTACTTGGTACATTAATAAATGCCTGACTCCATTGTCACAACATAATTTTGCTGTCATCATATAATCGGAAAAAATGGCAGTCGTAAACTTTGCTGCACTGTCTCACGTAGTTCAGTACAAATACGAAAAAAATGCGGTGGATTTTCAAATGACCTGTAGGTCTTGGAGTCAAAACGACTACCAGCAGGCCTTAAGCGTTCCTACGAGCAATTAGACCGGACAGCAAAAGAATTTTATGTAGTAACTACTTAGGAATATCACACTAAATAACTATTCTTTACTGTTCCTTGTAGGAATACTTTAGTTCTCAGATATTATGACTTCCCCCCGGTCGGACCTGCAATGAAGAAGTACGAACAGGCGTACTGCAAATGTTGTTAAACGTGGGGGGGGGCTACAGTTTCAAGTACAGAGATGTACCATAAAACATTAACGTCAGCTCACAAGGATGGATTAAATTTGACACTCTTTCGACCCCTTTTAAGGACAACTATTCACAGAGCGCTGCTGTAGCCTTGCGTCGTTCATTCTTACATAATTAAAATAAAGGACCCGCTCCTTTTAAAGCAAATCCTCTTCAACACGCGAGTTCTCATGTTCTAGCAGCGGTGCATCTGAAACTCCGATCGTCTGGCATGTGACGCTACGTCACACGACAGCAAAAGGGGATCTTCACACTCTTCATTATGTTTAGGTAACAACGTTGACATCTGATTTCTAACTCAAATCCTTTCACATTCGATATAGAATTGGGTGATAAAGCGGTAATGCTTTCCACTTTATCCAGAATGTATGTCTGGATGATCAGCAACAAGCTTCGGCCAGTCTATCCGTGAGAAAAACCCGGTACCCATTTCGCATATTTATTTCAAAGAACTAACTCCGTGCAACAGAGCACACCCTAATTCTTGAGGAACTGCTAGTGTCTCAGCCTGTCCAGAAAGTGCCCGCGTCTACTTAACTCTTGAGGCCATTAATGAGTTCCCAAACCTCCCACTATTCTCCTTTATGAGACAGCTGAATTCATCAAAATCCACTTTATTATTATTATTATCCTACCATCTACAGCTATGTCTCGAAACTGAGTACCTTCACACAACAGTCCTCAGAACAAAATTCTGTACATATTCTTCGTATCCCAAAACCGCGCGTGAAATAAACAGAAGTGCATTTTCGTTTTCTAGATTAGTTTCTCGGGCGACATTCAACGAACGGGTACCTCGCCTATAAAAGAATTAGTACAAGTTTCAAAGAAAGTTTCTGTTCGTGTTACGCATTACAGCCTTATCGCGCCTGCAGGATATGCATTACTTGTCCTCTCCTATTGTAGTGTTCTTCCTCCGGCTGCGGGCTGAGCAGTGCAGTACAGTGAGGAGTGAAGACTATTTTACAAACGTCAACTACTTTGACCCGGCTGGGTGTCGAGTTCAGATTCGTGACAAGTCTACGGACTCGCCAATTTGTCCTTAGCAAGACTTTGCGGCTACTCTTTCCCAGCCCACATTTAATATGCAGCTTCCACACGATGAAGCCGGTAGCCTTAGCGGTAGTGTCAGCACTTCCTTGCTTGGTGTTCTCCACCCTTCTCATGCAGCCATGCCAATCGTGACCTGCCTTCCTCACATTTCAATAGTTTTAACTAAAAAAAAAATAATTTTATGGTACATTAAGAAAGTCGTTAACATAGGAAAGCAAAAACATTCGTCAAGTCTTTGCAGCCAGGCCGTTCATTTCATGGGCTTAGCTTGTCCATTACTAATGAAAAATTCATTGCACAATGAAAAGAGTACCAGTAACTTACACAGTTCGAAACGTTGCCAAATCAAACAACACGTTCCTGCAGTTTAATCTGTATTGTATGTAGTCAACTATTATTTTCGGTCTAGTTCAAAGTTAAAACATCCCTGTGGCAACAGCTCCGATACACTCCACACTCCAGCATCACGTCTCAGTACATTCAACTCCAAGATCAATTTCAGGTCAATTTCAAGTCAGTTCGAATCAATCCTTTGAGACCATCACGAAGAGCGAAGACCTAAATTACAAGTTATTCCTTTCAATTTTACATGACTGTTGATATAATGCCTCATGACAAAGCATTTTCAACACTAATTCGACAGTAAGAAACGATTCTTTGTTTCAGTGTATCTATCTTTCACACGAATATACATGAAGCTGTATTAATATTTGTATACCAGAGTATGTGTGAAGGACGGAATGGGCAAAACAAAGAATTCGAACTTGCTAGAATTTATCGATACATCAAAAATAGTAACGAAATAAATTAAAAATCGGATTCCGGCTATTAGTCTGTAGCAGTGCTGAACAAACCTGGGGACGCCAAAACATTGCGTAAATTTCGAAATATTATAAACATCTTCATTGTGTATTCTGGAGGACGCTGAAATTTAAAAAGAGGCGTGAAATTATCTAGATGTGTTCGTAGTTGAAGTCACAATCTAGAAATTCTTTAAACTAAAGCCGATTAAAAGGAAAGCGAAAATAAAAATCAGTAAAACATATTTGGTACATATTAGAAAAGGTGTTAAAAAGTAAGGTCGCAAGTGTAAAAGAGTCCCGCACCGCCAGTCTATTGTCGTGACCTGTAATACGCCAGATGTTAAAGCACAAATGCCGAGGTTAAGGCTAAGTAGAGCTATACAAGCACTCTTCCAAGCTCCCTCGCGATGCGAAGATTACTTCAACAGTTTGTACTAAGCTCCATGTACTGTAGTACAACTGTTCACGATCTAACAGAAAACAAGCTAGGAGATGAACGCATTACGTAAAAATTCTGGAGCGTTTACTCTCTTTTGTTCGTCGCAAGGCAGTATAAAATCTAATGAATCAGCGGCTGTTACAGCACGTTCAGCATATTAAAGCACACAGTCAAACGCCGGTATAGCGCCACCCTCACCCAGCGTCCACGGAACTCTGTGAGCAGGAATTCTCTACTATACAGTATTTCGATATACTGCCATTCTCCATGTAGCGCCGCAAATTGCGGTGAACAAATAGAGACGCTATATTGGGGTTTGAACCCTAAACATATCACATATAGATTCAAGTAGGAAAAGGCTTCGTCTGATTATTATCAATAATCAGAGACCCCAAAAATCTTCGCTAATGTTCGGGACACCAGGGCTTATTGCTGAACAAGTTCAGATTTGTACGTACAAGTGCACATAGCGTCATTTGTGTACCACTCGGAAAAATTGTACTGGACACAACACCTGTTTATTCTGTACAAATTCTGTTCGCTCGGATAAATATTTAGGAACTTACGTATGAAATGCACGAAAATGCGCATTTAGGTCTTAGTATAAAATGGTAGTTACAAATGCCTGACTTAAACGATAATTTTATCAAACGAATTTCTCAAAAACGACATGTTTAGGCTTCCGAAACTAGACATTGATATGAATACGGAAAAGCAGCAGGTCCATACACATAAAAATAATAATTCAAAACACTGCAACCATTTCGCTTTAATTCTTGGCACCACCCCTTATGTCAGCAATAACGTAAAGGAGTTATCCATACTGAAATACATTCATATTTTCAAGGCAACTTCAATTTTAGTTGACATAAATATACGATATTTCAAAATATCTAGACAGGAAAATATTTCTGACAATAATTAAACCTTCAGCTTACAGACCCACACGCTACATGGTGCAATGATTCAACATATCAATTCTGATAACCACACCTGGAATAAATGAGCACAGCCTAACATTACTCGGTGCCAGGTTTGGCGGTGCTCAGCATTGAAAAACTGAGACTTAATGAGTGATATGCCTACGAGATGCAGAGTAGCAACAAATGACAAACTGATTATCGGCTAATAAGCGGTGTCAAGAAACGAGGACACGAACTGTTGAAAAGATTGAGCACACGCCGTACGCTGGATTGAATAGGGACAAAACAGAAACAGGCCTGCACTTTTTGACAATACGCCCGAACTAACACTTGGCCACAAAAAAGCCTCAAATGGAGCCAGCAGGAGCCTGAATCTGCTTCGTGGGAGGCATGTTCAACAGTCACAAAACTGAAAGCGCCACCGCTGAGGAAAAATTATTGGCAACAGGAGGGGGTTCACGGACGCTCAGTTTAGAAGAATTCATATTCTGTATGCGATGGCGAAATCGATAGAATCAGAGAAGCTCCATTTACTGCAAACTCGAAGTCAACCATAAAGTAAACCACCGATGACATTAATAACACTGACCAACACAAAGTAACAGTATATCTTATGACAATCATTCACTGGGCTAATCAACTTACAAAACACCTAAAACAAATCTACAAATACTATATGACAGAGTAAAAGGAAAACACACACAGAAAAACATAATCTAGAACAAGTAAATGAGATGCGATGATGCAATGCTTGGTTCATTTGAGGGAAATATGCGCGGTATATATATGTCGTCACGTTAAGGTCTCAAGTCTTCTCGAAAGTGACGACGTGCCGAGTGCTAATATTCATCGACTTTTAGAGTAGCGCGGAGCCCCTTTCTACAGCACCAGGCACTCTAACACTGAAGACTGAGGCATTACATTCCTCCGAAACGTCGCCAAACATTTACCATTCGATAAGAAGAAGAATCACAGAATACTGGAATCTTCAACAATATCGCGTACAGCTGACAAACCTTACCACTTTCAAGTGCCGACTGTCTTGAAATCAGGAAGCCCCAACTTCCTGGAACCCTCTGGACCTGTCCAGGGATTGAGGGATTGCTTTAACTTTTACGAGTAGATGAAAAACGTTGTTTTGATGAGAATAAATAAATAAATAAATATAAGAAGTCGGACGGCACAAGAGGTTACACAAAACTCCACCAAATGAGTTCACAAACTGTAGGCTGCTCTTCGCCAAACATGATCTAGACAACAAGGAGAAAGAGCTGTGACATACATAGCATGCATGGCAGAGACGAGCAATGCAAAATGTTCCTTTCAACTTCCCTAAAAATACAAAAGGTCGCAGATCCCTAGACTGCCTCTGTTTCCATCTTCGTGTACTCGCATTTCAGCTTGTGAATCAGTTGATCGTTTTTCATTAAACTTGAAGCGAACATTACGTAACTGAAGCAGACCCAAACGCCAGACACCTTAATCTTCTGTAATCAATAATGGTCACACGGTGGACAAGTGGACTGGTATGGCTGAAGTTACACTAGCGGAACTTGGTTTCGTGTGTTTGAAAGACGCCGAGACAGGTTAAAAAAAAAAGTAACTTCTGCTCAGGTAAATTGTTCGTAAAGCGTAAAATAAAAAGATGGCGGGAGTTCGAAGATCTTATTTCCTTTCAGTTCCCCGGCCGTGCCTTCGAGTAATAACCTACCGGATCTACGTAAGTGAAGTTGGTACAAAGGCAGAACCAACATACCGGCACATTGCACGTACAAAGTGACAAACATGACAATACGTAACTGCAAGTTATCTCACAAACTGAACATTAAAAAAATCTGTATTTATCAGTAAGTTCACAAAATAACTACTACTACTACAACAACAATAATTACTACTACTACTACTACTACTACTACTAATAATAATAATAATAATAATAATAATAACAGGCACGTGGGGCTGCTCGAAGAAACCAATAGTCTACACAAGTAAACGTTAAGAATTCTGCCAGGGACACGTTGGTATTACTGAACACAGACATATAAGTAAGTATACGGGCAGAAAAGCGTTGCACGCACACGCACACACATATTTGCGTACAGAGATGCGTAATACCACACACATACGACGCTAATGCGTGTTAGGTATCAACTGAGTTTCGTAATCTCCATTTTTGTGTGTTCTTTAACACTTATCCTGCTAACGTGGAGAACAGGGTGAGCTGCTAATAATGCCAGCAAATGGCGGATGGGATGTAACACGGTGTTTAAAGGGTTAATTCGCAATCAGGAATTCCAAAAAATGGAACATCATGTAACAATCTGTGGGGTATATCCAGTAATTAGGTAGAACTTTGGCACGTTCTGTTGTAAATTTAAACACAGCTGCTACTAAATTTAAAAAATCAGAAGTCTTCATTATAGAATTCGTCTCGCAAGCGGCTGGATCTACAACGATTAACACGCTGGTCAGAACGAGGGGAGAATTATATGACCTTTCATTAGGAAGCTAACAATTAGCTTGTGATAATCGTCGAACGTGCACGGTGAGAAAGAGGTCGTCTACGGCAAATACAATCACGCCGCAAAAGAAAAGGGTACTTGGTGGCTGGCGGAAGTGTGACCTTAGCGGAAAGTAACGCGCAGAGTACAAATCTGCGGTCGAGAGCACTGTTTGATGCACCCCGCGACAGATTCTGCGGTTTGATAATAAATGATCACATCATGCTTTGTGGTCTGCGGCAAGGTCAACCGATCATCTGACAGATAACACACATCTACTTAACTATGCCGTGCATCTGTATACTCTACTGCACAGAATTTTAACATGGCATGTTGGTTTATAAGAGCACAGTTCGAAATGCGTGAATTCAGACGTATAATTTTCTTCAAAACGAAACTAACTTCAGCAACCACAGAAATTTTCTAAGCAAATAACAGTATCTAATACCACAGATCATGACGAGGAACGATCCCTATTCAGTGCTGTCCAATGCCCAAACTCAGAACATATCAACCAACATTTCGTACACAGGTATTCAAGTTGCATCGTATTTGAGGTCTTCCATGTGGGCAAAAGGAGTCCAACCTACAACTGCGAGGGCAGTTCAGGTGGTACAGAGACTACACCATGGGCTGTACAACTCAGGAACCGTGATCCAGTTCCCGGCAAGGTAGAGAGGGTTTTTTGCTCTCTGAGAATTTCGACGTAAATTTAACTCTACACCTTCACTTTGGGGTCGATGTGACGCCAACACGCCACTACGCTTAGCCCTCAGGAACGCAAAGCATTAAAACATGCATTCGTGGCTAAATTTGTTTAAAATCAAAATTATAAGGACGACGTGTGTGTCTGGAAGATATGAGATGCAGCTGAATGAAGATATCTGGCTAATCAAGAGTTCTATGTTGAACGTAATGAGTCAACCACTGTCTCAAACTTTTAAGAAACAAGTGAGGCATAAACGTTCGGAGGCTGCACAGAGACCAAGTCCTAGGACATTCAGGAGGTTCTGATGGGCCACATATGCAGCACGTACAGAAAAACAATTCAATCAAAACTTAATGTAAATTCTCCTGGAGTAGAAGACATGGGATGAAATGTTCAGTTATGGTGATAACATTAATATGGATAATCAGAAAATGGCAGCGACGACGTAACTAGACGGGACTTTCAGGTCACGGTCCAATGGGCTGTCGCTTTTAAAACAGAAACCCCGAAATTAAAGAATAACAAACCCAACTGCAAAGTGAGGTTGTCCCATTGAAGAAGAGGAAAATGCGAAAATTAAGGGTGTCTGATTAGTGAAAATATAATGACTACACACAGTCACAAAAAAAAAGGCTTCAATCCGTTAACAACATTGGGAATTTGAATCATCGTGCGCAGAAGTATTTTGTTTGCAAGGTCAGCGCCCCATAATCAAATAATTGCATTAATAATTCATCAGGTAACACAAACACATGTATTTGTTTTGAAACCACACAGCACATGTAACATTGCCTTACGATGGGTTTTACTGAAATAAAATTCACTTTTTCAATTATCTGATATTAACTTGACCAGTAAGTATTCCTTCTTCATCAAAACCTTGTAAATTTACCCCTGAAATAATCCCTACGTCAGATTATTCTTTCCTCCATAATCCAGATCATAATACACGGAGCATCACAGGAGATCTCTGTTTACAGTGCGGCATGGTAAGAGGCCGGAATTTCCCAAACTTGTTGACTGATGTGAAGAAACTATTCTTTACGTAATCTGCAAGAGAGTCAACGGCCTCCTGCACAGACGGCTGTCCCTGGCCAGGGTCGTCATTCTGTCCTTCCGTCTGTCGACTGATAATATTGTGAAGTATAGGTGTGTTAAGACAGAACCCACCAGAAATTGTTATTTCTGATGTTCAAGCTTGCAGATCCTTAAAATACTACAGTGCATTTTATGCATTACCGACCAGGTGCTACGAATTGGTTACACATTTTGACCAGAAGTTGATGTTCCTTCAAGCAGAGTTCCTCAAAGTAATGGTCAGCGCTAACACAAGGAATGAATTCCTAACGGTTTGTATCACGCAATTTAACACATAAACTATAATTTCTTATTACGTTTGAATTCCATAACAAGAAAACAAACAGAACGCTTTCTAGAAATGAAGTAACTGTATTAAAATCCTCCGTCACGCCTCACTGCACTACATCTGAATATTTCAACTATCATTAATCTCCAATGACACGCTCTCAACTTCACGAAAGTTATATTATCTGGTGGGTGGATGCCAACAGTATCCACACATTCACTGTGGATTCTGCGATCCTTGCCCACAATGGGCCACATCGGTTACATATGTACTGGAATCGAAATCTCAGCCAAGGTGAGAATAGCCTGTAAAGACCGTTTTCCAAACTTAGCATTGCTGCTAAGTTCGCTCTGAACTCACTAAAAAATCACCCTATTTAATTAATGAAAAACAGTGTTGCAGATACGTGGTAACTTATATTAGCCTCCACCGCTTCTTCGCCACTGCTCAAAGAGCGGAAATAAGAGCTGATCAAGCAAACTCCTATTTACTTCAGTGTTGAAATATATCACACGATGGCGCTAGAATAGAACCGAAATACACACAAAAAATAATACTGCTGAATTGAAGCATTGGCAAATGAAAACGAGCCTCTCCCCTTAAAATTCAGTTATCACTAAACAAAACCAAGAGTTCGGAATAAATTGCAGCGGTACTGAAAATGGAGATGGCATATGAATCCGCAGAAGATCGGGTCACCATTAGGCACGTCTATTGCACATCTGCACGACACACCAGCAAAACGGCGCCACGGCAAACATTCTGCGCAACATGTAACTGAAATTCCTGTGATACATACAACTATCCGAGCCAGCCATGAGTAAGTTGCATTACCCAGTCGCGAGTTACGGAAATCTTTGACTGTAGAATACAAACTCCGATTTAACGAACTGTATCGCTCATCAACACACCTTCAAATGCACATTACTTACCTCACTCAGCAGTGATCAAAATTATTATTATTATTGTGCACCAAAGAAATAAGTCTGGTTGTAACACAGACGCTACAACCAATTAAATTAATAATGAAATAAAATAAATTTTTACAAGCCTAATCATTATAATTAAAAACAAACGTACACATAAGAAATGGAGTCCCCAGTATAAAATTTACTTATGCGTAATTCTCCCCGTGGTTACACACCCCGCAAAGACTCTGTGTAGGCTAGAGACACCTGTTGCTGTATTGTCTCTTTGGAATCATCACCTGTGCAAGGTTGGCACCAAACATTTTATCCTTAAAAGACATCCATAAAGGAAGAGGAAGAAGTCACTCCGTTTTAAATCTGGTGACGATGTTAAAAAAACAAAGAATTAGCCTCGATGTTGATCATATTCAGCACTGTAGTACTTAACCTCTAACAGACAGGTTTAAAATGCCAAGTGTGCCTTCTGATGGCCTGAGTTTCTCTGCCTTAGCATGGCCGTTTAAATTGGTACCAGGCAAACACACAGAGACAATTCGCCTGTACATTTTAGAGACCAGTACATGGTCTATTAGGCCGATTGAGTTTAAACAGCATACTCGAGGAGACGGGGAAAACTTGGAACATTATGTCAAACGATTAACAAGGATTCCTATTTTTCGGAGAGTTATTCGACGTTTAATTATTCGTGACAGTGTATCCGAAGCTTACTGACACATAGATTCACACACACACACACACAATTAGGCATGGAGGCCTACTTAACAACCGAAAAATAAATTCTGCGACATAATATTTGTTAAACAAAGCCTTACTGAAATGATAAAGCCACTTACAACCTGAACACGAAGTCATCAGATTCCTCCGATACGCTGATAACCACCTACCAAATTACACGATGTCATAAGCTAGAATTCGAACATCCAAGTTCTCATAACTCCGAAAATTTTAATTCTCATGTATTGAAATAATAAAACAACTTCTTAATTACGACAATATTATGCATATAATACCGATGGCATAGAGAGATAAAGATGAAGAGGAGGAGGAAAGGAAGATGGGCACCAAAAGTGTGAACCGGATTGCAATAACTAATTCATAATGGCAGGGTCACGAAAACCGGTACAGCCTACATCCCACTGCTGTATTATTTACAGTTGAGGCAGTGAATGCTTACGTCATGTCTTAACAGTCCTCAAATGACGAAACAGTGGCGTATTTATTTATGTATGACTCACTTTAGAACGCTATAAATATCACAGACTACATAATGTTGAGTGATGGGACAAGGAGTAAATGGTGAATTAGACAGGATTTGGAAGGAAACGACTGTGACACAACCGAAGTATTATTTTGGCACGTAGGCCTACTTGTCGTAATCGAGATAAAACAAAAAAACTGCCAGCCAGGACAAGACAGCAGGTGACAAGGCGGAGAATCGAACTGGGTATCCTCCCAATATAAATACGAAGACTAATCGCAGTAGCTAACTTGCTGGATGAGATAAGGTTACAAAACCCAGTTACAATCACCTTTCAAACAGGTGGAAGACGGTTGTATATACAGTACCATACTTGTATATACAACCATCTTTCTGAAGATGAACCCTAGGGTTCGAAACATGTAGAAGAAATCATAAATTAAAATATTAATTCAGAAAAGGCGCATTTGTTGGTTTATAACGTATACGTATATTACAATGCACGATGCAAAAACATGAAATTTTAAACCATATTACCTTAACAAAACACATTACGTAGAGCATAATGACAGGGTCTGACGTTAGTCAACAAGCACAGCTTTCGACCATACAATGAGACATATAGCTTCAACGAACTCATTTCTTAGTAAAGTGCGAAATACTGGCATCAGAACGTATTCAAATACTACGGTCATGCCTAATGTCGTGAGCTCTATGCGTCATGGAGGTAGAGATGGTGACCGTTACGTACATTTCACACAGCTTTATGAACCCTCGTAATCCTGTAACGTCAGTGGAACTAGGTCCCATTACAAAAGAATGAGATAAGGAATTTCACAAGCTCACAATGCGACATTATACTGAAGGCTTAGACCAACCGTTATGATGACAGGAGGCATGTAAAGACCACACAATAATAACTTTTACCAGTCCCTTCCAACCCCTCCAAGAAAACACACAACTCTAGGAACACATCGTTTGGTTGATGATATTCACGTAATTAAGTAATTATTCGCCATCTGTTCTGACAATCAAATGTAAGCACTAAATACACTCTGTGGCCGCAGTACCGAATTATGTGACGTTAATGGAAAGGTACCTAGATACTATGTTTTGCGAAGGATTAATACAATAAATTAGTACTGGAACAAACTTAAAAGACAGTCAGGCTGGGATAAGCTTATGAAGGTACCACATGCTAAATTCCTTTGACATATATAATAATAATAATAATATTTATTTAACTGCAATTGGGTTTTCACCCGGTGGCAGTCGTTTTTAACACATATACAAGAACTTGAAGCTGTACTACTAAATTTACATCGGGAGGGATACAT
>Ga0131853_10001230_pt1 | contig 46308 bp, 44 predicted proteins | sample TergutLab28metaG_FD_92764 | JGI IMG/M metagenome (GOLD analysis project Ga0131853, IMG submission 92764) | Labiotermes labralis P1 segment gut microbial communities from Petit-Saut dam, French Guiana - Lab288 P1 (version 2) (version 2) | ecosystem: Host-associated > Arthropoda: Insects >... | reverse complement strand
GACGCAGATGAAGCGCGAGGGGCAATCCTTCGGCGACGCGTTGAAAAGCGCCCAGGAGCTGGGGTACGCGGAAACAGACCCATCGGCGGACGTGCAGGGCTTCGACGCCTGCCGCAAGCTCGCTATTCTGGTGTCCGTTGCCTTCGGAAGTTATGTCAGCTACGAAGATATTGCCACGGAAGGCATCACAGAGGTGACGAGCTCCGACATTACCCTTGCTGAGCGGCTGGGCTATTCGATAAAACTTATCGCTATGGGCAGGCTTGCGCAGAGTGGGCGGATTTACGCGCGTGTTTCGCCGCTCCTGATTCCTCACGAAAACATGCTGTCGATGGTAGAGGGGGTATTTAACGCGGTTAACCTTTCGACCGATACCGCCGGAGATTTGCTTTTTTACGGGCGCGGCGCAGGGGCCGAGCCTACGGCAAGCGCCGTCGTCGGAGACGTAATAGACATAGCTGCCGGCGGGCGCTACAACGATTCCGTATGGCGGAAGGGGAATGGTTCCCTGCTTCCCGTTGAGGAAAATATCTGCTCCCTATTTGTGCGGGCAGAGCTGTCTGAGCGTGAAAAATTGGGCAAAGCTTTTTCGGGCGGGGTTTTGGCGGAGGTGGGCGGAGAACTCGGCTTCATCACGCCGGATGGCATAGAGAGCGAAATACGCGAAAAAATACGCGCTTCCCAAATTAAAGCCCGTTCAATATGGCGCGTTAAGGAGTAGGGCGGCATGAAGGTAGCAAAATTTGGCGGGTCTTCGCTTGCCGACGCGAAGCAGATTAAAAAAGTCTGCGACATAATACTTTCCGACGCGGAACGCAGAATTATTGTTGTGTCCGCGCCGGGCAAGGGAGAGAACGACTCCTGCAAAGTCACAGACATGCTTATCGACACGGCTGTGGCAGCGCTGGATTCTGGCACAGAGGAAGCTCGTGTACATATGGACAAAATAGCTGCGCGGTTTTCTTCAATCGCCAATGACCTTGGTGTGCCGGGTGTCGGCGAGCGTATCAAGGGCGATTTATATGCTCTTCTGAGGTGCGACATGGCAGACAAGGGGCGCTTTACCGACATGATGAAGGCCGCCGGAGAGGACAACTGCGCCAAGCTTGTGGCCGCTTACCTTACCTCGCTGGGCTGTAATGCCGTGTACGTAAACCCCTGCGAGTGCGGGATGCTTTTGTCCGATGAATTCGGTAATGCGGAAGTGCTCGAAAGATCATATGATCTATTGAGGGAGAATTTGGCAAAAATAACAGACGGCGGAGGCGTGGTTGTATTTCCGGGATTTTTCGGCTGCACAGAGGCAGGGGAGATTGCGACTTTTCCGCGCGGGGGCAGCGACATTACCGGCGCGATACTTGCCGCCGCTGTTGGTGCAAACGTATATGAAAACTTCACCGACGTCGACTATGTGTACTCGGCAAACCCGAATGTAGTGAAAAACCCGCGTCCGGTTAAAACATTAACTTACCGCGAGATGCGCGAGCTGAGTTATTGCGGCTTTAACGTGTATCAGGACGAAGCGCTCCTCCCGGTCTACAGAGCTGGGATACCGGTCAACATACGTTCCGTGAACAACCCATCGTGTCCAGGTACGCGCATTGTCTCTCAGCGCGAAGGCGAAAGCGGCTGTTCCGATGTGCGCGTTGTCGGCATAGCGTCTGACAGCGGCTTTGCAAGTATATATGTAACCAAATACATGGTGAACCGCGAAATAGGTTTCGGCAGGCGATTGCTCTCGATTATTGAAGACGAGGGAATTTCATACGAACACACACCCACTGGCATTGACGACTTGAACGTCATTCTGCGCGAAGCACTGCTTACAAACGGCAAACTCGAAAGAATCATAGAACGGATAAAAATCGAACTCCGGCCAGACGTTATTGACGTAGTCCGTGATTTGAGCCTTATCGTTGTTGTGGGCGAAGGCATGAAACACGGCATTGGAGTGGCGGCAACGGCTACATCTGCGTTGTCGGAAGCGGGGGCGAACATCTCGATGATAAGCCAGGGGTCATCCGAGGTCAGTATGATTTTTGCGGTCGAGAGCCAAAATGCTGGCGATGGTGTAAGGGCATTGTACAATGTATTTTTCGAAGGGGAAGTGCTTAATGGGGCTTAGAGTAGGGGTTTTAGGCGTAGGTCCGGTTGGAGAGCGGATTGTTAGCGCATTGTGTGAAAGAAAATTTCCGCTTGACGGGGAGGTAACCGTCATGGCGACAAGCGCAAGAACTGAAATAATTGATGGTAAAACAATCAGTGTTCAACAGGTCGGTGAGGATATTTTCAAGCAACTCGACCTGGTGTTCTTCGCTGGTAGAGAAGGCGCGAAGGGCGCAAGCTTGGAGTGGGGAGAAATCGCGGTAAAAAGCGGCTGCGTGGTAATCGACAACGGGGGAGACCTGCGCATGTACCCGAACATACCCCTCGTTGTGCCGGAAATAAACATGGACGCCGTTACGAAAGACACCCGACTGATATGCAACCCGAACTGCACGACGGTGCAGATGGCCGTTGCCCTGTATCCGTTGCACAAGGTCGCCCGGCTGCGGCGAGTTGTCGTGTCAACTTATCAATCGGTCAGCGGACACAGCGGGGCCGCTATAGATCAGTTAAAATCTGAATTTAAGCAAATTGCTTCAAATGAGCCTATCTTGACAGATCCGTCCATTTTCCCCTGTGCTATTGCCTCCAACTGCATTCCCCACATAGACCGTTTTGAGAAGAACGGCTACACGCGGGAAGAAATGAAAATGGTAAACGAGACGCGCAAAATTTTCGGCGAGCCGAACCTGTTAATCAGCGCTACAGCCGTTCGAGTGCCTGTTATGATCGGCCACTCCGAATCGATCAATGCGGAATTTATGGAACCCATGAACTCCCAAAAAGCGATTGAAATCTTTTCGTCCTCAAAACTCTCGCCCGGCGTGGTATGCTTCGACGCGGGACACGATTCATCGGAGTGGCATTACCCTGTTCCGTCCGACCTTGAAAAAGACGAATGGAGGGACGCGGTTTTAGTTGGGAGGATACGCGATGATTCAACTGCGCCAAACGCTATCAATTTTTGGTGCGTTTCTGACAATTTGCGGAAAGGCGCGGCCATAAACGCGGTACAAATCGCCGAGGGCATGTTGGAAAGAGGATTAATTTAATTCTGGAGGTCAATACATACGATGTTGAAATTTGAACACGAAGGTAAGTTTTGCGAGTTTCAGGCGGATTCAGTGAAAGTATCGGACGTGCTGGCCGAACTTGGAATTCTAAAGAAAGCTATTGCCGCCAAACTGAACGGAGAGCTGCTCGACCTGAACAGTGAAGTAAAGCATGGCGGGAAACTTGAGCCAATTATGCCCGCTTCCGAAGATGGATTGGAAATGCTGCGCCACTCCTGCGCTCATCTAATGGCTCACGCGGTTGAAAGGTTATTCCCAGGGGTGAAATTCGGCATAGGGCCGTCCATTAAAGACGGGTTTTATTACGACATCGATATTTCGCAGGCGCAGGAGAAAGTCGGCGCTCTAACGGAAGAGCACTTCCAGGCCATCGAAGAAGAAATGCGCAGGCTGGCGGGGGCGTCGCTGAAAATCGAAAGAGAAGATATGGGCAAAAACGAGGCGCTCGAGTTCTTCAAAAAACGCGGAGATAATTACAAGGTCGAAATGATATCGGAGCTGGACGTTCCTTCTGTTTCCATTTATAAGCAGGGGGATTCGGCCAGCGGCGTTTATGTAGACCTCTGCCGTGGCCCTCACGTGCCTGATACGTCCAGGCTTCGCAACTTCAAGCTACTTTCCGTGGCGGGGGCCTACTGGCGCGGGGACGAAAAGAACATCATGCTGACCCGCATATACGGAACGGCATTCGCCACGCCGGACGAGCTGAAAGAACACCTTCGCCGCCTTGAAGAGGCAAAACTGCGCGACCATCGCAAGCTTGGCAAGGAGCTTGATCTTTTCAGCATGCACGACGAAGGGCAGGGCTTCCCGTTCTTCCATCCCAAAGGCATGGCCATAATCAACCGGCTGCTTGATTTCTGGCGCAAGGAGCACGCTAGACGCGGCTACGACGAAATTCGCACTCCGCTGATTCTTGACCGATCGCTGTGGCTCCAATCCGGCCATTGGGATCATTATAAAGAAAACATGTACTTCACGGAAATTGACGAAAAGCCGTTCGCTGTGAAACCTATGAACTGCCCCGGCGGGATACTGGTGTATAAATCGCAGCTTCACAGCTATCGCGATTTGCCCCTCCGCATGGCCGAACTGGGGATAGTCCACCGCCACGAGCGCAGCGGCGTCCTGCACGGCCTGATGCGCGTGCGCTGCTTCACCCAGGATGACGCCCACCTGTACTGCACGCCGGAGCAGATTAAAAAAGAGGTCATTGGCATCATGGATTTGTGCAATTACATTTACAAGGAAGTGTTCGGCTTCAGTTATCGCGTTGAGCTTTCCACGAGGCCGGAAAATTCAATGGGAGACCCTGAACGCTGGGATGCGGCTGAAGCGGCTTTGAAGGAGGCGCTTGAGTCCACCGGAACTCCATATCGTGTCAATGAAGGCGACGGCGCGTTTTATGGCCCCAAAATCGACTTTCATCTTGAAGACTGCATCGGCAGGACGTGGCAGTGCGGCACAATTCAGCTCGATTTCCAGATGCCGGAGCGTTTTGACATGGCCTACATTGGCCCGGACGGCAAGGAGCACCGCCCAGTCATGCTGCACAGGACAATCCTCGGCAGTATCGAGCGTTTTTTTGGTATTTTAATCGAACATTATGCCGGAGCGTTCCCGTTCTGGATAGCGCCCGTGCAGGTTAAGCTCATCCCGATAGCCAAAGCGCATGAAGAGTACGCGCGTGAGCTCGTCTCCGAGTTCAAAAACTGGGGGCTCAGAGTGGAGATGGACAGCAGGGATGAGAAACTTGGCAAACGCATAAGGGATGCGCAGCTTCAAAAAGCGCCGTACATGATCGTCATTGGCGACAAAGAAATGGAATCTCGTTCAGTGTCGCTCCGTTCGCGCGTTAAAGGCGACCTCGGAAGCATGTCCATAGAAGAATTTAAGATCCTCTGCAGCTCCGAATTTGATCCGGTGCGGGGGTAGCGCAGCGTAAAAACAGTGGCGGTAAAATGCCGCCACTGCGTTAAAAAACGTCCTCCGAGAAAGAGTACAACGGCAGTCTGAACAACGGCGTGAAGCCCTGTGAGGCGTAGAAAGGAACTCCCTCAGGAGTTGCCTGCAATGTCATGAGGGTACAGCGGCGTTCGAAGGCAAGGCGCGACGCTTCGTGTAATATCGCTTTCCCTACGCCTGTTCGCCGCTCTTCAGGCATGGTGGCGAAGTAATATATCCCGGCGCTGTCGGAGTTTACGGCGAGCATTGCGGTTCCGACAGAGACTTCGCCCTTCCGGGCAAGAAGCAGGACAATATCATCGCGCACACAAAGCCCACGTGCCAGTTTCACGAAAGAGTCAGGCGCGCCCAGCGGAGAGTTGAATGCTACCCACGCGGCTTCAGCCCAAGCGTCTGCCATTTCGTTTTCTTTGTCGCTCTCGTTAGTTTCGAAAGTCAGGTTTCTGGCGGAAGCAGGGGAAATATTCACGTAGCCGGTGCGGGCCATAGCAAGCAATTCTCCGCGAACCAGCATGCCTGCGCTTTCCAAAATTTCCCCATACGCCGCGTCAGGGAAAAGAGGCCATATAAAAGGCAGTTCTAAGTCTCTGAAAAAAGCGCATACCCGTTTTGCGTCGGCGAGTGAAGCTCCGTCGGGGAAAAACGCCCAGTTTTCGGACGCTGAACCCGTGCCGGTTGCCAGAGCTAAACCACTTCCATCGAAGGAAATGGAGCGGCTTGTCGTCAATTCCGCCATTGCTCCGAGGGTGAAGCTCATGTTTTTAATTGCTTTAACTGTCTTGCCTGCTTCCTGGCTCATATTTTATGGAGCCGCACCACGTACCTGTGCATGAGCGTATGTTTGGCCAGGCTGCTTTTGTATTCTCTCAGCCCATCGTTGCCCAGGTCGTCTGAGTAGTTCATGTATTTGTATTTTGCGTCAAACAGGCTTTCCATCATCACCGAGGAGAGGTACGAGTCAAGGCCCCTCGTCCGCCGGCGAAGTTTTTTCGATATGCAAAACGCAGTGTCCTTCTGAAAACAGACGATCCCGAAGGCCAGCGCTTCCCCTTCCGACTCGACCACGACGCCTTTCATGTTAAGCTCGTTCCAGTTTTCCATAATCCGCGAAACTACTTCCAGTTCACATCCGCAAAAACAGCTGGGGCAGTTCCTCTCCGGGCAGAAAAAATTTTGCGTTATGGAGCGCACTACGTCTTTGTCGGACGACGTCATTTCGTGCGAGGATGGGTTGAATTTGCGTATGAAATCGCGCTTCCCCCACCTGAACTTTCCCTGTTGAATTCCCTCAGCGTAGTCATCTCTGGTGTAGACGTACTCGCTCCAATTTCTGTCGTGGCTGACCTCTGATCTGTACCCTTGGATAGCGGAAAAATGAGGCAGCATAAAGCCTGGAACTTCGTGAAACGCGCAGGGCAGCCCTTCGCGCTCAAATTCACCCATCATCGCCAGCACCGCCGAAGCGAAGGATTTCCCGCCGAGTTCACCCAAGGGGGGATACGCGAAAGTTTCCTTCACCGTGGTGTCGTTTACCACAATACACATGTGATCGCCGAAAATTTTATACCTGTTAATGGAAACGAAATTCCAGGCGTATAGGCTCTGAAAGTAAATAGGAGATGTAACGGCTTCATGAATAAAGCCGACATAATGATCATAAAGGGCTTTTGTTTCCAGAGTCAGCGGCTCAAAATTCTCGAAACCGCTTGCCTGAGGTTCAAATTCCGGTTTATAAAAAGTAAATTTTGAGGTCTCCTGTATTTCTTCTGAAACGCTTTCGCACATGCTCACATTCACCTGCAAATGACCTGTTTTAGTTTGTAGAACAACTCCATTATACGCCATTTGAGGTGCCAGGCGTTATGTTTTTTTGTTGTGCATGAGTTTTACCTCGAAATTCGAGAAGGTGGGTACATCAACACCTATGATATAATTGACTTACTTGCTACTATTCTGGCATTTATACATTTATAGCCGTTGGCTATAAACTTCTTGCCGATGATTACTGGTGTTTCACCTTGATTCAGACTAAACGTTTGTGCAAATTGTTATAAGTATCAGAGCAGCGCCTGAAATTACAAAGTTTGTTTCATGCGTATCAAAAAATCAAAACGTGTCAAAAAGGCTGACTGGCCTTGCGAAATCAATAGAATATTTATAAACTGTATATTTGGGAGGCTGTGTTCAGTGCATCTGAAAGAAAAAATGCTATCCGGTCAAAAGGTCTATGGAACAATGATCCGTATGTCTCGCAATTCTGGCATTGTCTATCTCGCGAAAAACGCAGGTCTGGATTTTATCATGTACGATTGCGAGCACAGTTGCTACGATTTTGAAACCCTTCAAGATCTCTTTGTAACCGGAAACGCGCTGGATTTTCCCAGCTTGGTGCGCGTACCTGAGCTGACGAAGGGCTATATATCTCGATTCTTGGATTTCGGTGCCACTGGCGTCATGCTGCCTATGACCAACACAGTTGAAGAGGCCAGAGATTTGGTCAAGTGGTCCAAATACCAGCCTATTGGCGACAGAGGTTATTCCACTGGATGCGCCCATCTAAATTTTAAAGGAGCCGCAAAGCATACCGAGGTCATGGAGGGAATGAACAGCCGCGTTATAACCATAGCGCAGATTGAAACTAAACTGGCGGTTGACAACGCGGATGCAATAGCAGCCATTTCGGGAGTCGATGCGCTGCTTGTAGGCCCTAACGATTTGTCTTTGTCTTTGGGCATTCCGGGAGACCTGATGAACCCGATTGAATTGGATGCCATTGGCCACGTGGCTGCGGCCTGCAAAAAGCATAGAAAAGCTTTCGGGATACACGGAGGGGTCAACATGCTGCAAAAATTCGCGGGCGATTTGACCATCGTGATGTCCGATACCGATACCGGTATTATTGAAAAAGGGCTTAATGGCGTAAAAGAGGCCATGACCGCTATATAAGAGGGAAACATGCTCGTAAATTGGCAGAAATACAGAGAACTCACAGCCGGAGTTGTTTTTCTTGTGTTCAGTGTTGCGTATTATCATAATGCCACAACTATCCGTGTGCTGTCCAGGCATGTTTTTAACGCGCAGTTTTTGCCCAGGTTTTTAGGCGTTGCGATGATTATTTTAAGCGTCGCCCAGATTATCTATGGAATAAAAATGCTGAATAAGATTCAGCCGCTATCAGCTGAATCTGTAGGTGAGGCCGCTGCTAAATCTGGCCAGGCCGGAAACATTCGAATTCTGGCTACCATCGTTATCCTGGCGATATATATCGCGCTGCTCAGGCAGGTTGGATTTCTTATTATGACGATGGCGTACGTGTTTTTACAGACGCTGGTGCTTACGCCAAGAGAAAAGCGCAACATATTGTTTATCACGGGTCTCTCTGTCGTGTTTTCCATTTCGGTTTATTTAATGTTTGTGCGGGGGTTCCAGCTTATGCTTCCGCGCGGGATGATTTTTTAGTGCGGGCATAAACAGGGCAGGAGGCGTTTTAACTTATGCTGATGGAAGGTTTTCAACTAATTATCAACACCCCTATGTCCATTACATGGGTGGCCATTGGGGTTGCTATAGGTATCGTTTTCGGCGTGGTTCCTGGGCTAACGGCAACAATGGCCATCGCTATATTTCTGCCGATTACTTTCAGACTAAGCCAGGTTGAGGCTATATCGACAATGGTAGCGCTTTATATAGGGGGAATGGCCGGAGGGCTTGTTCCCTCTATTCTTTTGAACATGCCAGGCACGCCCGCTTCGATAGCCACTTGTTTCGACGGATACCCAATGGCCCTTAAAGGACAGGCCGATAAAGCTTTGGGTGCGGGAATATTGTTTTCTTTCCTGGGAACGCTGTTCAGCATCGCGGCGCTTGTTTCCGTGGCTCCTGTGCTTGCGGGTATTGCCATACGATTTGGCCCTCACGAATATTTTGCAATTACGTTTTTTTCCATGTCGCTGATCATTACTCTTTCTTCGTCATCACTGCGCAAAGGGCTTATGACCGGAATGGCTGGCATTATGCTGTCCATGGTTGGGTTGGATCCCATTGAAGCCAGCCCTCGGTTCGTTTTTGGTATTCCGGCTCTTCGCGGAGGTTTCAATGTGCTTACTGTATTGGTCGGGCTTTACGCCATTGTAGAGGTGTTCAATGTCTGCAAAAACGCTGACGATACGGCGTCTGCACAGATTCAAGATGTTTCGATGAAAGGTTTTGGAATCAATTTTCAGGAATTTAAGGGCCAGCTCGGAAACTTTTTTCGTTCCGCGCTCATCGGCGTTGGAATAGGAATATTACCCGCTATTGGAGGTGGTACATCGAATCTTGTGTCTTACACCATGGCCAAAGACCAGTCCAAAGATCCTGATTCCTTTGGCAAGGGCAATCTTGCCGGAGTTGTAGCGCCTGAGACGACCAACAGCGCCAATATTGGCGGATCCATGGTTCCGCTTTTAAGCTTGGGTATTCCAGGAGACACTGCCACCGCCATGATGCTGGGCGGGCTGATGATTCATGGAATAACGCCTGGCCCGCTAATCTACAGAAATCATGGAGACCTGCTGTACGCGATTTTTATCCTGATGGTACTGGCCAGTTTTATGATGCTGATAATGATGGTCGTTGGCCTGAAGGGATTTATCAAGATGCTCAAAATCCCCAAGTATTACCTGATGCCAGCGATTATCATAATGTGCGCCGTTGGGGCCTTCGGCCTGAATAACCGCATCTTTGACATTGGAGGGATGCTGTTTTTCGGCATTGTAGGCTTGCTCATCACCAAGCTGGGTTTTCCGCTGCCGCCGATGGTGCTGGGGTTCATTCTTGGGCCAATTCTTGAGAATAACCTCCGCCGCGGCCTTACTTCTTCGCAGGGAAATTTCCTGGAATTCATGACACGGCCGATCTCAGGTACGATAATTGCCTTTACCCTGCTTTTCGTGGCCTATTCGATTGTAAAAATATACCGAAAGCAAGAAATGACCGCATAGCTGATTTAGCGTGTGAAGGACGCCTGCATCCGCTTCCTAAAACAGGCGCTGAGCGTATAAATGGATCAAAATTAAAATATTTTGGAGGAGGAATTGCACTATGAAACGCACACAACTGTTCAGCCTGGTTACTATCGCGGCCTTGGTGGTTGGCCTGCTCATCAGCGGAGCGAGCGTTGCGGAGGAAATTAATTGGCCCACAAGGCCCGTTGAGATCATCGTGAGCATGTCAGCCGGCGGAGACACCGATTTTAACGCGCGTGCACTGGCGAGATACCTCACCGAAGAACTGGGGCAGCCCTTTGTCGTAACGAATATCACAGGCGGCGGCGGTTCCATAGGCACTTCAGAGCTTATCCACTCCCCGGCGGACGGCTACAGAATGATGGTTGCCCATGCGCCGCTGCATACCGCACAGGCGTTCGGTATCACTGATTATGGCTGGGATGACATGGCAGTTATATCCATTTTCGGCCAGGGCACAGGCGAATTTCTGGCGGTAAACGCCGACTTCCCGGCTGATACGCTGGAAGAGCTAATCGCACACACCAGCCAAAATCCAGGGAGATATCGTTTCGGCTACAATCCTGGCGCGACCAGCCATTATATCGGCGTTAAGATGCAATTAATGGGCGCTGAGATGAACATGGTAGTCGCGGGAAGCGCTGCTGACAGGGTTGTTGGGCTTTTGGGCGGGCACCTGGATATTATCTTGGCCGCGATGCCCAATTTGGCCGACTACGTTGAGCTTGGACAATTCAAAATCATAGCCAACGGCGCGTCTGAGCGTCATCTGAATTTCCCGGATATTCCAACTTTAATGGAGCAGGGGCTTGGCGGTGCTTTTGACCCATTTTACACTTTATATACAGTTAAGGGAGTCGACCCAAGGATTATCGCTAAAGTGAATCAGGCGATTTACAGTATTGTAATGCACAACGCGGCTTATCAGGAAGAAATAAGCGTTGCGTTTACCCAGGTGCCTTTCTTTCAGAGCACTGAACAGGCAGTGGAAACTCTGGCGCGGCAGCAGCAAATGTACATGTCCATAACGGACGAGCTGCGGGCAGCCTTCTAAAAATAACGAAAAAGGAAGGTGTTGCACCATGAAGGTATTGATTCCTCAGGATATTAACCATGCTGGTAAGAACTATCTGAAGGATCGCGGCTACGAGGTTATCGTTGGGAGCGCTCACGATGCGGAGACGATTAAAAGAGAAATAGCAGATTGTGATGCTCTTTTGGCGCGTACCGCGCCTTATCCGGCCGATGTGATCGCGGCCGGTAAAAAACTTAAGATCATAGCTCGCTTTGGCGTAGGCACCGATAATATTGATGTAAAATTTGCCGAAAAGCAGGGAATATGGGTTACCATAGCCAAGGGCGAAAACTCGCATTCAGTGGCGGAGCACACCGTAACCATGATGCTGGCCTGTGCCAAAAACCTGGTCTATATTGATCAACAGACCAAAACAGGCGGCTGGGAAGTCCGCAATAAATTCCCCATAACGGAACTCAAAGGGAAAACCGTTGGTATAATAGGCTTGGGAGACATTGGCCGGAGAGTCGCCGCAATGGTGCATAACGGGCTGCAAATGAACGTCATCGGTTTTGACGTGCTTAAGCTTGACAATTTGCCTGAATACATCAAGGTGGTTTCCTCGCTCGACGAAATATTCACGAACTCCGACGTGGTCACCCTTCATGTTCCAGGCACTCCAGAAACCATGAACATGGTTAATCAAAAAACGCTGTCCATGATGAAGCCTGCCGCATACCTTATCAACTGCGCCAGAGGCGGTATTGTTAACGAAAGCGACCTGTGCGAGGCTCTGCAAAATCGCAAAATAGCCTGCGCGGCTATGGATGTGTTTCTTAAAGAACCACCGGAGCTCGACAATAAGCTTTTTAAACTCGATAACTTTATCGCGTCGCCGCACAATGCAGCGTTGACGAACGAGGCAAGTACGGGTATGGCGCTTTCCTGCGCTAAAGCAATTGACGACGTACTCAGCGGAAGGATGCCGCAATATCCTATCAACAACCCTCGCAAATCATAGAGGAGATGACTGTATGCCCGTCTTAACAAAAACTCAACTGGAAGAATTGTGCCAATTTGATGGCCCTACTATTTGCAATGCGCTGGAAAGATTTGACATACGCCCCCGCACCGTTGGCTTTGCGTTGCCCGGAATGCAGCGGCGCACCGCTGGCGATAAGCCAATGATTGGTTACGCGGCTACCGTAAAGGTAAGCGCTATGCACCCTAAGGCCGGTGCAGCCGAAAAACTGCTCGCCTACTATGAAACCGTTAGAGAAATGCATGACCCTACCGTTATAGCTGTGCAGGATATTGATCCGTCGCCCATCGGGTCTTTTTGGGGCGAGGTGCAGGCTACCGTTCACAAATCGCTGGGCGCGGTGGGAACCATCACTGGCGGAGGAGTTCGCGATATCAAAGAAGTTACGGAACTTGGCTTCCAGTTCTTTTCCACTCATTTGCTGATCTCTCATGGGTACATTCACGTAGAGGACTTCAATTGCACGGTTGACGTGTGCGGCCTGACTGTAAACCCTGGAGATTTGCTGTTTGCCGATCATCACGGTGTGGTGCAGATACCTCATAGTGTAGCCTCGCAGCTTGCGGATGCCTGCCGAAAAGCGGCCGCTGCCGAACTGCCCATGCTGGAACCTTGCCGCAAAGCAATAAAAGAAGGCAGAAAACCCACTATCGCCGAATTGACGGAATGGCGGAAAGCCATGGAACAAAAGCGGCAGGAAAAATAACAGTGCAACAGCAACACATAATATATAGAAAGAAGGCGAACGCAGTGAACACAGATTTTATTAAAGGAATTATCCCGCCGATTATAACACCCATCGATAAGAACGAACTTATCGATGAGGCGAGGCTGCGCAAGCAGATTGATTTTATTATTAAGGGCGGCGTTCACGGTATCCTGCTGTTTGGAAGCAACGGCGAATTTTACATGGTGGACGAGGACGATATGAAACGCGGGCTTGCAATCGCTGTAGACCATACAAAAAAGCGCGTGCCGCTTTATTTTGGGATAGGCGCTATAAAAACCCGTAAATGCATTCAGCTTGCCCAGATGGCCAAAGCCGGAGGCGCGGACGCAATATCTGTTTTGCAGCCAATGTTCCTCAAGCCTAACGCTGACGAACTTTATCAACACTTTAAGGCAATCGCTGAGTCGGTTCCCGGTATGCCGATGCTGCTATATAACAACCCAGGCAGAGTCGGGTATTCCATGACCGGTGACCTTGTGGCGAAGCTTGCCAATGATGTAGAAAACATAGTCGGTATCAAGGATTCCAGCGGAGATATGACCTTAACGAGCGAGTTGATAATGCTTACCGCCCATAAAAATTTCCGCGTGCTGGGAGGAAAGGATACTCTTATCTACGGAACCCTGGCCCACGGCGGCGGCGGCGCGGTTGCCACCATGGCGAACGCGTTCCCAGAACTGACCTGCTCAATTTATGAGAAATACGTCGCGGGGGACATTGCCGGTTCCCTTCAGGCGCAGTATAAATTAAATCCGCTGAGGTTTACTTTGGACAAGGCCAGTTTCCCGGTAGGCACAAAAGATTATGCCAAGCTTGTGGGGCTGGATGTTGGAGAACCGTACCTGCCCAGCCTCAGCTCCAAAACTCCTGTTTTGGATGCGATGAAGGAAAAAATAAAGCAGGCAAACCTTCCGTAATTAAAAAATTAAGAATGCGGGGCGCCGTTCTTGGCGTCCTGCTTTGTTTTAACGAACAGAGCCTGCTCGCCACGTTTTTATGGTAGAATTTTTCGCAAAATAGGTGCGTGTTTAGCGCATATTCAGGATACATTTCAGCGTTGAATTTATTACACTGAGAGGAGATACATAAATGAAGATCGGATTTATAGGTTTAGGCATCATGGGAAAGCCGATGGTGAAGAATCTTTTAAAAGCTGGGAAATCTTTGATCGTCTGCGATGTGACTGTTGCGCCTGTGGAGGAGCTTGTCGCTGCCGGAGCGGAGAAGGCGGCGTCTCCCGCTGAAGTTACGACTGCGGCGGACATCGTCATTACCATGCTGCCGAACTCTCCCCACGTTCGTGAAGTCGTGTCCGGGAAAAATGGAATACTGGAAGCCGCCCGTAAGGGGCAGATCGTGGTTGATATGAGCTCTATCGCGCCGCTGGTCAGCCGCGAGTTGTGCGTCCTTCTGGAGGCCAAAGGAGCCGAAATGCTGGACGCGCCGGTAAGCGGCGGGCAGGAAAAGGCGGAGAAAGGAACCCTCGCTATAATGGTGGGCGGCAAGGAAGACGTTTACAACAAGGTGAAGGACATTCTGGATATCATGGGCAAGAGCAACTACGTCGCTGGCATTGGTGCGGGGCAGACCGCGAAGCTTGTAAACCAGACCATCGTGGGGATTAACATTGCCGCGGTGGCCGAGGGCATGAGCCTTGCTAAAAAAGCCGGTGTTGACCCCGAAAAAGTATTCAACGCTATCCGGGGCGGACTAGCGGGCAGTCAGTGCCTGGAAGACAAAGCCCCAAGAATGTTTGAGGGCCGTTACAACCCTGGCTTCCGTATCAACCTTCACATTAAAGACCTTGGCAACGTGCAAGAAACCAGCCGCGCCATGCATTTGTCCATGCCGCTGGTCGCGCAGGTCATGGAAATGATGCAAAACCTCGCCGCTGACGGGCACGAAGCACTTGACCACGGCTCCCTCGGGCTCTTTTACGAGAAGCTCAACGGTCTCTCTCTCAAGAAATAAAAAATTAAGGAGGACGCATCATGCTGTTTGGAATCTGCACCACGATAAACCACTACGAAACCGTACGTAAGGCTGGCTACAGCGCAATTGGCCTCGCTGGCAAAGACGTTGCCGCAATGTCTGAAAGCGAATTTGCTCAGGCGCGCGAAATTGTGGCCTCTGGCAGCCTGCAACTAAGCCATTTTTATGCTTTTTGCACGCCGCCCGTCATTCTCGCAGGGGCCGGGCGCGACCTCCAAGTTCTGCGCCAGTACACGGAAAAACTTTTCGCAAGAGCCAAAGAGCTTGGCGTGCGTTATGCCGGTATTGGCTCCCCGCTTTCACGCGTTCAGCCGGAAGGTGTTTCCACGGAGCAGATGGACGCGCAGATGTCCGATACCCTGAAACTCCTCTGCGAAATTGGGGATAAGTACGGAGTTGGAATCCTTTTGGAAGCAGTATGCGCTCAGGGGGGCAGCAAATACATGACCCGCACTGACGATGCGCTGAAAATGGTCTCCAAGCTGAATCTGCCCAACCTGAATATGGTTTACGATATTTACCATGCGTTTATGATGAAAGAAGACGCCGCACCGGTTCTGGGTTTGGGCTCTCGTGTCAAAATAGCGCATTTGTCAGGAAATGTCGGCGAAACCAGAGGTTATCTTACGCAGCAAAATGTGCAGGATTATCAGATATACGTTGACGCGCTGAAAAAAATAGGCTACGCGGGAGAACTGCACGTCGAGCCTAATAGCGGAGACATCACGCAGGAAGCCGCGCCTTCGCTTAATGTCCTGCGCGCGCTTTACAGCAATAAATAAGTAAACCCAAGTATCGGCGAAAGAGGTGCATGTCTTTGTCTCATCAGGCCGGAAAAATTGCTCCGCATGAAATGTTGATAAATACTCCGAGGCTCGTCGCCGAATACTACACCAATAAGCCCGATTTCGGCGAACCCTCGCATTGGGTGGCTTTTGGCACATCGGGGCATAGGGGTTCGTCCTCTAGAAACAGCTTTAATGAAACGCACATAATTGCCATAACTCAGGCTGTCGTTGAACACAGAAAAAGCGCTGGTGTGAACGGGCCGCTTTTTATAGGCATGGACACGCACGCGTTGTCCGAACCCGCGCTTCGCACTTGCGTGGAAGTTTTGGCGGCGCATGGTGTTGAAACTATCGTTCAGGCCGACCTTGGCTACACCCCGACGCCGGTTGTGTCTCGGGCGATCGTTGTGTGGAACCGCGAAAGAGAGTCCACGGCAGATGGAATTGTGATAACCCCATCGCACAACCCTCCGGGAGACGGAGGGATAAAATACAATCCTCCCACTGGCGGCCCGGCTTCTCCCGATATAACATCGCTGATAGAAAAACGCGCCAATGAGCTGATAGCGTTGGGCACGAACGGCGTAAGGCGTTTGCCGTTTGAAAAAGCTCTGGTCGCCCCAACCACGAAATTCTACGACTACGTGCTGCCATACGTGAACGACTTGTGTAATATCGTGGATCTTGACGTGGTGCGCGACTCCGGAGTGCGCATAGGAGCCGATCCGATGGGAGGCTCAGGAGTTGCCTATTGGGCACCGATCGCTGGCATTTACGGACTCAAAAACCTCGAAGTAGTAAACAAGCGAGTGGATTTCACGTTCGGTTTCATGCCTCTTGACCACGACGGTAAAATACGTATGGATTGTTCATCTCCATGGGCTATGGCCGGTTTGCTGGATATGAAAGACAAATTTGACATAGCCTTCGGCAACGACACTGATTTTGACCGCCACGGGATTATCACTCCTGACGGGCTGATGAACCCCAATGCGTATCTGGCCACAGCGGTATCGTATCTCTTCAAGACGCGCCAGGGTTGGAAAAAAGACGCTGCGGTGGGAAAAACACTGGTGTCGAGTTCCATCATAGACAGGGTGGTTCATGGAATGGGCGGTAAGCTGTGCGAAACTCCGGTCGGGTTCAAATGGTTCGTGGACGGCCTGCTTGACGGCTCGCTGGGTTTCGGCGGCGAAGAAAGCGCCGGCGCGTCTTTTTTGCGGAAAGACGGAACCACGTGGACAACGGACAAGGATGGGATAATCATGAACCTCCTTGCGGCGGAGATTACGGCAGCGACGGAAAAAAATCCCGCGGAGCATTACGCGGCCCTCACGGCTCAGTATGGGGAGCCTGTATATGCACGCATTGATGCTCCAGCCACACCAGCGCAAAAGGCGGCGTTGGGAAAACTTTCGTCGGACGCGGTCAAAGCAGACTCTCTGGCAGGGGAAAAAATTATTGCGAAGTTGACCAGCGCTCCGGGCAACGGCGCCCCCATAGGCGGGCTGAAAGTCGTCACGGAAAACGGCTGGTTTGCGGCGCGCCCCTCTGGCACGGAGGATCTTTACAAAATTTACGCCGAGAGCTTTAAGGATAGGGAGCATTTGGGGAAACTTCAGGACGAGGCTCGCCAAATCGTGGCGGATGCCGTTTCCTCTCTGTGAGTGAATTATGCATAACATTTATTTTTACCTGATCATCATTTTTTACGTTTCGAGCTTCGCCTGGGATCAAGTACTAGCGCACCTGAACCGAACTCGCATGAATCCTCTAATGCCGCATGAGCTTGAGGGAATATACAACCCCTCAGACTACGCAAGGCAGCAGGAGTACCAGAGGGAGAACGACCGCTTCGGAACGGTCACCGCCGGATTTTTATTCGCGATCACCCTTGCGGTTTTGCTGTATGGAGGACTGGGCTGGTTTGACTCGCTTCTCCGTGAATATGTAAGCCAGCCGTTATTGTTGACTCTGGCGTTTTTTGCGGCGCTGTCCGCTCTGTTGTGGCTTGTAAACATCCCATTCGATGTGTACGACACTTTTGTCATAGAAGAAAAATTTGGCTTCAACCGAACAACTCCCCGTACATTTGCGGCAGATCAGATAAAATCGTTCGCGCTTATGATGGTTTTGCAGAGCGTGCTGCTGACGATTCTCTTCGCCGCTTACAAATACTTCGGCGCTTGGTTCTGGCTTCCGGCATGGGCGCTGATCTCCGCATTTTCGCTCCTTCTGGTGTTTTTTTACTCCGAATGGATTGTTCCTCTGTTCAACAAGCAAACGCCGCTTGAAGAGGGAGAACTCCGCTCGGCCATTGAGAGTTTTGCTGAAAAAGTATCCTTTCCGATTCATAATATTTACGTAATGGACGGCTCGAAGCGTACCACGAAATCCAACGCCTATTTCACTGGTTTTGGTAAGAAAAAACGCATCGTGTTGTACGACAACCTGATTAAAGAGCTGGACACGGAGGAAATTGTCGCTGTCCTGGCGCACGAAATAGGCCATTACAAGAAGAAGCATATCGCCTATTCCATAACCATATCGCTGCTGAGCACGGGTTTTATGCTTTGGCTGCTGTCGATATTTCTGGAAAATCCGGCGATTGCCCACGCGCTGGGGGGAGCGATTCCGTCGCTTCACTTGGGTCTGGCGGGCTTCTCTCTGTTGTATACGCCGATATCCGAGGTGATCAGCCTGGCTTCAAGCTGTGTATCCCGCAGGAACGAGTACGAGGCCGACAACTTCACCGCCGCGCATCAATTAGGCGGCCCCCTTATCTCGGCGCTCAAAAAAATTTCATCGAAGGCGCTTTCTAACCTGACGCCGCATCCGTTGGTCGTTTTTTGGGAATACTCTCACCCGACGCTGCTCCAAAGGATGCACAATATGGAAAAAATGCAAAAGCAAGCAGGCACATGACGCGCGACGATATCTTGTACGGCAGGCTGAAACTGTGGCAGCCCGACGAAGGGCCGAGAGTGAACATGGACACCGTCCTTTTGGCTGCGTATGTCCGACTGAAATCGCGCGGGGAGTCGTATTTTGTCGAGCTAGGCGCGGCGACGGGGGCGATTTCCCTTATGCTTGCCCTGCGGTTTACGAAAAATTTCCGCGTTCTGGGGCTGGAAATACAGCCGGAGCTGGAAGAGCTGGCGCAGCGCAATCGCCTTGAAAGCGGGCTTGACGATCGCGTTTCTTTCCGTCGGATGGATATCAGGGAATATCGCGCTCTGCCAGCCGGATCATTTGACGGGCTTGTGGTAAATCCGCCATACGAAGAAGAGGGGAGGGGCCGCAAAAGCCCTTCCGAGACAGTCTCTATAGCACGCCAGAGTGTCTGCTGCACATTGCGAGACGTGGTCGAAGCCGCGTCGTGGTTTTTGAAAAATAAGGGGAGATTTTTCGCGGTTTGCCGCGTCGACAGAATGGCGGAATTCTTGGCGCTGATGGTCGGCAAAAAGCTCGAACCCAAGCGTATCAGGTTAGTGCATCCCAAAGCCGGAGACAGGGCTAATCTTTTTCTGGTTGAGGCGCTGAAGGGCGGAGGCGCTGGTCTTACAGTGGAGCCGCCGCTTTTCGTCCACAACGGCTCCGGCGAATACACGCGAGAGTTGTTGCAGGCTTATGAATTGGAGGGGTTGAGGTGAGCCGAGGCGGGTTAATTTATTGCTGTGCTCTTTCAATTTCTCCGATGGCTTGCTGTGCGCCAGCGTGTCCTTGTTAAGCCGCTTTGCGGCGCGAGTATAAATAAACGGCTGTGAACCCATACTGAAACTTTTTCACCTCAATAACGATAATCTGGTCATATTGCGCCATTTTTTCTACGCCCGAAACTGCCCAGTTTGTGGGGTTCAGGGCAAATTGACTTATTTGTAGCAAAATTGCTATATTCCTGCGTTGTTTTCTTAAATAATCAACGCGCTTAATTCATAGTACCTATTTCTTCCAGCTTAATACTCGAGAGAATGTTAGGTGCACCATTAAAAGCGTTGTCGTATTTATATTGTTTATCGTACTCACATCTGCCAATTAGCTTCTTTAACTCTGAAAATGAATTTACGCCGAATAACGGAAATAATTTTTCGCAATGCTTTTTTGATTTTAGCCTCGTCCATATTGTTGAGCGGTATGGGGAAGAACAATAGATATAAAGTATTGGAAACCATTTATACGGCTGAGATTCAAGCGCACAGGACATTTGATATAGAATTAAATCAGCATTTGCAATAGATTCCTGTTTAATGATTGGTTTTTTCTCTCGCTTAGTTGCAATATCACCTGCTAATGTAAGTAGTTTTGGATTTCCACAATTTGGCTTGCACCTATTTTCAATAAGCTCGAAATGACGTCTAAAAGCAGTGAAACTATTTGCAACCTCGCTGTTTGTTTTTTCTTTTAAAAAATATGTTCGTACCAGCATTTTATTTATCTCTTCATATTTTTCATAATGCAAAAATAAAGCGACCGTACAAACAAATGATTCCCATATAAAATGATGATAAATTTCCAAGTTGTTAGGGTAACATTGTGTCAAATCAATAGAATCTATTATATTGTTATGAAGCCTCTCGAAATGCTCTGACGCAATGTCACCAACTAGCATATCTTTATTAATCAACGCTTCTATATAGTCAAGAAAATAATCGCGTAGCGGTTTGGTTGCGTCTATTTGTTTCAACACAAAATCCCCACTAACCGTTTCATTTAGTGGGAGTCCAAACAATTTCAAAGCAAGCGAAAATTCTTCACTGGCTCTGCGTATTAAGGAATTTGTTTTCGATGAATTACTGCCATTGTGTCCCTTTACTTGCTTAATTAAATCACGAATCGCTGATAAACTTACATCTTCTTCGTTCAACCATTCTGGAGGCGCGCTTAATTTCGGCTTTCTGTGTTCTGGTTTGCCATGTAGATTACGGAGCAGTTTTTCATATTGGCTTTCGTAATTTTCTTCGTTCGATAAATCAATGTACATTGTCGATTTGATATAAGCTGGCACAAAAGGTTTACCGTCTTCATCAGTTTCAAATACTATAGGGATAAATTTTTCTTGTTTGACTTTCCCATAAACCTCTGGCGAAATAATAATTGTTTTATCGCCAACTCCGCCTGTGCGACTATTAGCTTTTTGGGCATAAGTCTTATCGCAGATAATAAGAACACGGGTGATTTCAGGATTATTTACAGTCTGCTCCATGAAAGCGTACTTATCATTCCCCTCTACCAAGTCCCATTTATCCAAAACAACATCCACGCCGCCTGGATTTACAAGCCGCTCTGCAAGCTCATACACTTTATCAGCAACGGCCCATGAATATGATATGAAAACTTTTGGAGTAGTCAAAGCCATAAATATCCATCCCTTTCTAACCTCAATAACGGTAGTCTGGCTATATCATGCCATTCTTTCTACGCCCTAAACACCCTTATCAAAACGGCCCCGTTCTCGTTTGTGGATTTCAGGGTAAGCTCTGCCTGCGATTCCAGCAGCAGGAAATCTCCCTGCATAAGAGTGTGTTGCAGAGATTCGCCGCATCCTTTTACGCTTACTTCCACGTGGTCGGCCAGCGCATAAACTCCTATGAAGCCGGAGTCGTTGCTGTAGGTTCCGTAGTTGATGGCTTCCAGCTTGCCCTGCCACCCATCGGCCAGCATGATTCCCAAATCGGTGCAAAACCCATGGGAGGTGGTGCGCCACTCCCCCTCGAATTCTGTGGATTCAAGCCGGTTTATCAGGATCTCACCGCGATCATGATAAACCAGCTTCAAAGGCGCGTTCAGTGGCATAAGAATCCTGTGATATCCGGGCAAGTTAGTAAAGGTCGAAATTTCCTCCTCCACTGTGGCGGAGGAAATCCGTATTTCAAAATTCCGGCTTGCGTAGCTGGCGTCAGGGGGATAAATAAACAGCTGCGCGGTGGTGCCTCCACTCCAAACGCTGGTGTCCACGTCTTTTTTGCGCGTAACGGTGCATTTCATGTGATATTCTCCCGCGTATTTACCATAGGAAGCCCGGCAGTAAAAACACGCAGCGGAAGCTCCTGCTTAAAGCCTTACAAAATCCGCCGCGCCGTGTTTGCATAACGGGCAGATAAAGTCGCCAGGCAGAGGTTCTCCTTCGTATATATAACCGCAGATTTTGCACACAAAGCCAACCTTATCTTTTGTCGCGAGCTGGGGCTTGGGTTTGATATTTGTAAAATAATAATCATAGTTGCAGCTTGGCTCGTTGTTTAGATTCTGCGCCTGTGTGACTTCTGCTATAAAAATTGTATGCGTTTTACAGTCAACCGAGGAAATCACCCTGGCGCTCATTATTGCGTTTGTATGCTCTGTTAACCCGTATAAACCATTCTCTAGACGTACAAGTGTCCTGCCCCAGGAGCGATTGATTGAATTAAATTTATCTTTGTCTTTTCCAGAGGTAAGGCCGAAATGCTCAAATATGGTAAATGGCGCGGATTTTGTCAATACCGAAACCGTCAGTTCGCCGGTTCTCAATATCATGTCGTGCGTCATATTGTCTTTGTTAATATAAACAGTTATCTGCAATGGCGTTACAGTTACCTGCGAAATCGTATTTACTATGCAGCCATTGTCTTTTCCTTTGTCACGTGCGGTGACAAGGAACAGCCCGTAAGGAATCTTCCACATGGCATTTGTGTCAATATGAGCAGGTGATTGTGCAGGCGCGGCCGGCTTTTCAGTGATAAAAGTATCCGCAATAGCCGCGGCAAGCGCGTTTATCTCTGTAAGTTTTTCAGATTTGACTGAGGATTTAAGGCTTACTTCGCCAATAAATCGCATGTTTTTGCATTGCGCCAACTTGTCTCGCATAAGCTTGCCGCTGGTTGCCGCCCAGGAGCCGTTCTCTATCAGGGCCACAGTACGATTTTGAATGTTATGGGCTACTAAATCGTATATCAAAGCCTCCATTGTTACAAAAATTCCCGCGTTATACGTTGTGGATGCAAATACCAGATGACTCCACTTGAAGGCCGCCGCTATAATATCGGAAGCGGGCGTGACAGAAACGTCAAACATAACCGTTTTTATACCGGCATCCCTCAGACGGGATGCTAAAATCTCGGCTGCGTTTTCCGTGTTGCCATATACAGAGGCATAGGCAATCATAACGCCCTGTTCTTCGGGTTCATAACTGCTCCACAGAGTATACGGCGTTATTATGTCCTGTAAGTTCTTCCTCCACACAAAACCATGCAGAGGGCATATCATGTCGATAGCGAGACCGGAGGCTTTTTTCAACAGCGTTTTCACCTGCGGCCCGTATTTCCCCACAATGTTTGTGTAATATCGCCTGGCCTCATCAAAGTAATCCCTGCCAAAATTAACTTCATCCGCAAATATCGCGCCGTTCAGCGCGCCAAAACTTCCGAATGCGTCTGCGGAAAATAACGTGCGCGTTTTTTCATCGTATGTCACCATAACCTCAGGCCAATGCACCATGGGAGCCATTATGAAATGCAGATTGTGACTGCCGGTGCGAAGCGTGTCGCCTTCTTCAACAATCATGATTTTTACCGCGCTGTTCAGGTTGAAAAATTGTGATACAAAGCCTGCAGATTTTTTATTCAGAACCAGCGTTACATTGGGGTGCCGGTTGACGACTGCCTCAATGGCGGCGCTGTGGTCAGGCTCTATGTGCTGCAGAACAAGATAGTCCAGCGGGCGGCCGCTAAGCCCTTCCGCCAAGTTTTCCAAAAACCTGTGCTGAACGGCCTTGTCCACCGTGTCAAACAATACGGTCTTTTCATCTAACAGCAGGTAGGCGTTGTACGCTACACCGTCTGGCACAGAATAAACGCCCTCAAACATGGCGAGGCGTCTGTCGTTTGCGCCAACCCACAACAAGTTTTCCATAATATGTTTTATACAATGCATTATGATATCCTCCAGCATAAATATTAACGAACGAACGCAGGCTCTATGTCACAGGCTCCTTCAAAGGTTTCGCTGAGGTACACATCAGTGTTTTTATTTTGCCTGTTTTCAAGCCGCCACTTCCATGCTGCTACTGCAGTACGCGCTTATGGCGCGAGCTTGCCAACCCAGGCAGCAAACGCATCGGCGAATTTCTTTAGAAACTCCTGTGCTTTTTTATCGGACACTCCGTTTAAATCCACTAAATTTGCGACGCCGCCGATATACGCTTCAGGGCTTGGCATAATGCTGATATTCAGGCAGGCCGCCGATTGGCGCAAGTGCTGATTTGCCCCAAATCCGCCTACCGCCCCCGGCGAAATACTGACAATGGCGCCAGGTTTGCCATTCCAGCTGCTTGCAGCCATGGGGCGCGAAGCGATATCGAGGGCATTTTTTAAAGCGGGCGGCATTGATCGGTTGTATTCAGGCGTGACAAACAACACAGCGTCCACGGCTTTCACTTCCTGGCGGAAGCTTCGCCATTCCTGCGGAGCGTCGGACTCATTGTCTAGATCTTGGTTATACATGGCAAGGGAAGCGATGTTAAAAAACTTGATTTCAAACTGCTTTTCCAGCAATCCAGACAGGTATATCGCAACTTTTTTGCTGAAAGAATCGCGGCGCAAGCTGCCCACCATAATGCCGATGATTTTCTTGTCCATGAAACTCCCCCCAGTCAAATATCGATCTTGTCAAATATCAGCCTTGCTTTGCCGACTTTTATATTCTATTTGAAAACCTGTCATTTTCAAAGCGATTGTGATGTCTCGGCGTTTTTTTATCCTCCCAGGTAGGCTTTTTTCACGTCATTGTTGTTCAGCAGCTCTTTTGCGTTTGATGAAAGCACGATTTTTCCGGTTTCCAGCACATAACCGCGATGGGCTATCGAAAGCGCCATCAGGGCATTCTGCTCGACCAGCAGAATGGTTACCCCCGCCCTGTTGAGTTCCTGAATTATGTCAAATATCTGTTGCACCAGCACGGGCGCAAGCCCCATAGAAGGCTCATCCATCATGACGAGCTTCGGATGCGACATCAGGGAACGCCCTATCGCAAGCATCTGCTGTTCTCCACCTGACAGTGTGCCAGCAATCTGCCGCTTTCTTTCACGGATGCGCGGAAATTTCTTGTAAACATCCTCCATTGTTTCCGTGTTTTCTTCTTTGCTACGCATGTAACCGCCCATTTCCAGGTTTTCTTCGACGGTGAGCTGCTGAAAAATGCGCCTGCCCTCCGGCACGTGAGAAAGGCCCAGATGAGTGAGCGTATGCGCCTCAATTGAGGTGATATCTTTGTCCATGAAGCTGATTTTGCCGCTTTTGGAGCGCAGAAGCGCCGATATCGTTTTGAGGATTGTGCTTTTGCCAGCACCGTTCGCTCCAATGAGGGTCACGATCTCGCCCTGGTCCACCTCGAAAGAAACGTTTTTTACGGCGTGAATTGAACCGTAGTAAACGTCGATGTTTTCTATTTTCAACATGCTCTTGGTTGACGTATTTTCAGGCTTTAGCATGATTATCCCTCCTCTGATGGCCAAGGTACGCCTCAATGACCAGTGGGTTGCTCCTGATCTCTCCTGGCGTGCCCTGTGCGATGATAAGGCCGTAATTAAGCACGATAATTCTCTCGCATATTCCCATGACGAGGCTCATGTCATGCTCTATCAGAATGATCGCCACTCCGAACTTATCGCGCACGTCGTGGATGGTTCGCATCAGGTCGGCTGTCTCTGACGGGTTCATGCCAGCGGCGGGTTCGTCCAGCAACAGTACTTTTGGATTAGTCGCCAGCGCCCGCGCGATTTCGAGGCGGCGCTGCGCCCCATATGGTAGGTTTCCCGCCTGCGCTTCCGCCATATTTTCCATGCCAAATACGGACAGAAGTTCCAGGCTGTGTTCGGTCGCGGCGACCTCCTGTTTGCGGTAAGATGGCAGGCGCAGACAGGCGGTCAGCACGGAATATGTCATGCTGTTGTGCAGAGCTATTTTTACGTTGTCAATTACGGACAGGGATTTGAAGAGCCGGATGTTCTGGAATGTCCGCGCCATTCCGTGCTTTGTTACCTCGTGTGTGGTCTCCCCCCGCGTGCTTTGCCCCATCAGCTTTATGCCGCCTCTGGAGGGTTGATAAACGTTGGTAAGCAGGTTGAATACTGTGGTTTTACCAGCGCCGTTCGGGCCGATCAGCCCCACGATTTCACGCGGCTCGACTTGAATGTTGAAATCGTCAAGCGCCTGAAGGCCGCCAAAATTTATTCCAAGGTGCGAAACGTCAAGAATGGGCGTCATCTGCTCTGCCCTCCCAGTTTGCGGCGGAACCATGTCGCCAGATTATCCAGCTCTCCGCCAAGTGAAAAATTGTAACGGCCGCACAGACCGGATGGTTTGAAGATCATGACCAGCACCAGCAGAAGCGAATACACGATCATGCGGTATTCATCGAAGCCTCTCAGCAGTTCTGGCAGAATTGTCAGCACTGTTGCCGACAGCACTGAGCCGAATACAGACCCCAGCCCGCCCAGAACAACGATGACGAGAATTTCCACAGACCTCATAAACCCTAGTGCAGTGGGGTCAAGGATTCCGAGCCAATGAGCGTAAAGCCCTCCGGCAACTCCGGCGAGTCCCGCAGAGACGGAAAAGGCCAGCACTTTGTAATAGGTGGTTGAGATTCCCGACGCCTCGGCCGCGATTTCGTCCTCTCGTATGGAGAGGATGGCGCGTCCGTGGCGGGAATTTATGAGGGTGTTGATTATAACCAGCGTGGCCACAACGGAAATATACGTAATAGTGACGCCGGTAAGCCTGCCTTGGCCTCTAAGCCCGAAAGCGCCGCCCGTGAAGCCGACGTTCAGGATGATGATTCGTATTATCTCGCCAAAGCCCAGCGTGATGATAGCCAGGTAGTCACCTTTGAGCCTCAGCGCGGGTAAGCCGATAAGCACGCCGAATAGCGAAGCCATGACACCACCTACGACAAGTCCCAAAGGAAGCCTCACATTGAGAGGAAGGTGGCTGAACTGAATAGTGAAGAGTGCGGCGGAGTAAGCGCCAACAGCCATGAAACCAGCGTGGCCAAGCGGAAGCTGCCCCAAAAAACCGGCCGTCAGGTTAAGGCTTACCGCTAGAATGATGGTGAAACCTATAGGTATGAGCATTTGCGCCTGAAAGCGGTTTATGATTCTGTACTCTATAAGCGCCATTATAAGCAGGTACGCTCCAATGGCCACGGCGGCGTTAAGCAGGTATTTGCGCGAGGGTTTTTTGAAAAATCCGGCCGCTTTGCTGTTTAGCATGTTTTTGCCTGTCATTTCTGTACCTGTAATTTCTTTATATGCCATTTCGCGCCTACACTTTCTCGCTGTGGGGGCGGCCGAATATACCGGATGGCTTTACTAGCAGGACGGCTATCAGGATGCCGAATACTATCGCGTCAGTCATTCTTGAACTGACATAGCCTCGCGTGAGGCTTTCCGCGATTCCTATAAAGAGGCCGCCAAACATCGCGCCAGGCATGGAACCGATTCCTCCAAGCACGGCGGCCACAAAAGCCTTCAGGCCAAGCAGCACTCCCATTGTAGGCTGCATCTGCGAATAAGAGCTGGCGAACAGCACCGCAGCAATGGCGGCAAGGCCGGAGCCGAGGGCAAAGGTGAAAGATATCGTTGTGTTGACGTTGATGCCCATTAATTGCGCGGCTTCTCTGTCCTCCGAGACGGCTCTCATGGCTTTGCCTATTTTGGTTTTTTTAACCAGCAGGTGAAGCCCCGCCATGAGAGTGAAAGAAACCACGATGGTCACCAGCATTGCGTTCGAAAATTGCCGTTCTCCGATGGTAATCGTTCCGGCGAAAAGATTTGTGAACATTCTTGGATTAGCTGTAAAAATCAACTGTACTGCATTTTGCAAAAACAGGCTGACTCCTATGGCGGTAACCAGAAGCGACAGCCTGCCTGCGTTACGCAGAGGTTTATAGGCAATTTTTTCGATCAGTACGCCGAGCAAGGCACAGAAGAGTACGGCGGCTGGAACAGCCAGCCACGCGGAAAAGCCGAGGCGTGACATGAGAAACCAGGTACAGTAGGCCCCCACCATAATTATTTCGCCGTGCGCGAAATTCACAAGCTTTACGATCCCGTAAACCATGCTGTATCCAAGAGCCACAAGCGCGTAGATACTGCCCAGCTGAAGGCCGCTTATCAATAGGTGTACGAGGGTCTGCGGGTCATTTATTATTTGGTGTATGAAAGTCATCTGCAACAATCCCTTTTAAATTTTTAAAGTCGGCTTCGCCGCAGACAGGCGATGAAGCCGACTTTTCGTATTAATATCTCAATGTTGTTTCAAAAATGTAGGCGCCGTCCTGGATTTTTATAATGGTCAATTCTTTGACGGCGTTGTTGTCCTCGTCGAATGTAATGCGTCCGGTTACGCCCTGAATGTCCGTGGCGGCCATTTTATCAATGATTGCCTGATGAATCGCCGGCGTAGACTCAATATGTTCGCCTGTCGCTGCGACTCTCGTTATCGCGTCAAAGAGTATCTTGGCAGCGTCAAAGCCCAGCGCCGCGAACGAGTTCGGCATATGGTCGAAAGCGGCCTCGTAGTTTGAGATGAATTCTCGGATGGTTGGCGAGGTATCTCCAACGTAGAAATGTGTTGCGAAGAACATACCATCAAACACTGAGGCGTCGATACCTTCAATGTCCAGAACTCCGTCAGTCCCATCTGCGCCGAGGAACGTCGCGGTAATTCCGGCGTTTCTGGCCTGCGAAGCTACAAGGAACACCGTATTATAGTAATCAGGCAGGAAAAGAACGTCTGGCGCTAGATTGGCGATAGTGGTGAGCTGTGCGCTGAAGTCTACGTCTCCGGCGGCGTAGCTCTCATCCGCGACGATTGTAAGGCCGATTTCGGCGGCTGTGGTAACAAATGCGTTGCGTAAACCAGTGGAGTATGCCCCCGCGGAATCGAACAGTACTGCGGCTGTTTCGGCGCCCAGATATTCAATGGCAAAACGGGCCATGGAATAGCCCTGAAACGGGTCAAGGAAGCAGGCCCGGAAGTAGTTATTTCCGTGTATGGTTACATCGGGGTGGGTGGCGGTTGCCGTGATACCCGGAATGTTGTCCTCGGCGGAGGCCTCTGCGACGCCAAAGGTAGCCCCGCTGGTCACTGGGCCGATGAAGGCAACAACCTCGTCAAGGTTGACAAGCCTGTTGTAGGCGTTCAGCGCCTCCGTTGGTAGTCCTCTGTCGTCATAGATAATAAGCTCTATCATTCTGCCGTCGACACCACCGGCTTCGTTAAACATATTTGCGTAAAGTTCAACGCCGTTTCTGACAGCGATTCCGAAGATAGCCACAGGGCCGGTAAGAGGGGCGATAACGCCGATTCTGATCGGTTCGCCGGCAGCCCCCATGGTCGCGGAACCCGCGCAGAACGCAAGAATTAAAGCCAGCGTCAAAATTTTTCTCATTTTCTTCATAACAATCCAATCCTCCTCAAAATTTTAATAACTTATCCGCCAAACTCCTGCCGTGACCGCCTCTACCCATCAAACAGTAATTAAAACCCCCCTCTCTTACGTGTACAAAAAAGGGGCGGATCTTTTTGTAAGATCCGCCCCTCTGCGTTTTCAGCTAATAGATTCTCAGCTTATCGTCGGAGGAACAGACCACAAGGTAACGAGACCGAGAATAATAACAACGACCGCAGAAGCGGTATTACATTTCACGGCAGAATTACGCATGGAGTCTTCCCCCTTTCAATAATTTACAACGCTAAGAAATTGCAGGCATGATATCAGCGAAATTAAGTTCTGTCAAATACTCGCGCTGTGTACAATTATCGTAATTAACTGCTGTATCAACGACAATTGAACATAATTTATGGGCCTAGAATTTTGTGGGATAGCCGCCGGCCGCCAGCGCGTCCAGAATAGTTGTGTCGTCCTCAGGCGCGTCTGCCAGACTTCGCATCAGCTCTTCGTAGTCCGAAGTCCCGCCGAGCGCGGCCAATATTTCTTCCATGTCCCCGCTTTCCTCGCCGAAGCGCCCGCTCAGCAAGCCAAAAAGAATGACTGCTTTCGAGAACCAGTTCAACATTTCGCGCGAGGATGACCATACGTTTTCAAACAGCAGGCCAAAGTGAAAATCATCTTCTTCAAGCTCCGATTCGTCAACCGGATCTGGGATATAACCCAGCATGTAAAAAGGCACATTTGGAGCCATTTTGACTGTGTTCCACAGCATTTTATTCAGCTTTTCTAGGTTTGCGCCGCTTTTTTCGCCTTTTTTCTCGCTCTTTCCATTTTTTTCATTGATTTCGGAAAGCATAAACGAAGCGATCATTTCGGTGTATGCCCAACCCAGGCCGCGCGCGGTTTCTTCCGCAGTTTCTTCAAGTGCTCGCTCCCATTCTTCCTGTTCCAGCAAAATGCGGTAGTAGAGGGTCTTTGCCATCGCCCGATCCTCGTGATCGTAGTGGAGAATTTCTTCCACCAGTTCCAGAGAGCGGTCATCGCGTTCGAGCGCGAAAAAAGTAAATGCCGCGCGCTGCAATAATCCGAGGTATGCAAGCCCCACTGTATCTTCGAGGATGCCATCGCCTGATAGCCCCTCTTCCTCAAGATATCGCCTGGCCTCTTTTATGGCCTGTTCAAGGATGGGGAGTCTTTCTTCATCGTCTTCAATGAGGTCTGATTTCAGGAGCAAAGCCTCAGGGTTATCGGGAGAAATTTCAAGTATCTGCTCAATGAGTTCCGTTACTTCATCAAGGTCGTCCGACTCATAAGCTCTGTCCAGAAGCTCATAAGTGTAATCATCGTTCATTTGCCTCACCCTCCTCAGCAGTATTGATACGCGCGAAAAATATCTCTACTTCTGAGATTATACCTCTTATGCCGCGATATTAAAATGCAGGAAAGGTGTATAGTACCGAATTGAAGAGATTTGGCTCACGAACAAAAATATTCGGATTGCCTCCTCATGCTTTTACGATAAATTGATGAGGGGTAAATCCATTTAGCGTCTAAAACTGTGAACAGCAAACTTCTGCAAGTCTTGAAAAATGAGTCTCAAAGAGATAAACTCAAAGAAAAAACTAGGAGTGATCCCTATGAAAAAAAAGCAAGCCCAAAGAGTATGGGTATATACACCCCAAGCACCAAAATTTAAAGCAGACGAAAAAGTAAAACTACTCGCGATGATAAAAGAAACAATCGAAAAACTGCCCAAGTTGTCACAAAAAATATCAAGGCTTGACATGCGTGCAAACAGGGTATATTTATATGCACTGGTGGAACAATTCAAGCCTGATGGTGTATTATTTGTAGAACCGTTAATCGACGATAAATATTTGGAATTTCCATACGCGCGTATAACTCTGCTTGATACCTTGGGGAATAACTGTGCGGTCGACTGGCAAAGGCATAATAATCAATGGATGACCCTCTATACTGGAACAATAATGGAATGTATAAATAGCATAGAACACGACAACGGCTGGTTTAGCAAATAATTGCGGTGAAGCTTGACATCTAAGCGGCTGCTATAAAAGTATTCTTCATAATTTATGTGATGCGCTATTGCCACTCAAATGTCAATCAAGCGACTGATTTTTTCAGGGCAAACGCGTCAAAAGTAATAAACCATTACAATTACTAAATTGGCTATTTTGCGCGTGAAGTTCATCAATTAAGTCATAGCAATGCTTTACTAAATTTAATGCGTTTGCCTTGCTAATTTTTTAGCGTTGCCTACCCAAGCATCATAACTATGCCCGAAACGGCCATGAAGGCGTAAACGACTCGGCGCAACGCTTTTTCGCTCATAAGCCGGAAAAAGTGGCCGCCGAGCCAGATTCCCAGTATAAGAGGAACGATTGCCAGCACGGATACATGTATGAGCTGTGGCGTGATGATGCCGCTTACCAGGCGCACAATCGTAGCGATGATACTGTTGCAGAGGAACTGGAAGGCAATGGTCGAGCGGTATTCTTCCTTGTTGTCTAGCGCGGCCAGAAGGAAAATTACAACGGGCGGGCCTCCGATGCCGAAGAGACCGGCCCCGCTCCCGGCTATTGCGCCAAAGATAAGAGCGCTTGTTATTGTCGGCCTGACGCGAATTTTATCGCTGAAGAAGAAAAAATAGATGCTCAAAAGAATGAGCAGTGCGCCCAATGCACGTGTGAGCACTGCGTCCGACTGGCCAAACGAAAAAATAACTGAGACCGTCACAACTATGCAGCTGATCAGCGTGCAGGGCCACAGTACATCGAGCCGAAGCTTATCTCGGTTATTGATGACCATAATGGCCGATAATACGCCGGAGCTCATCATCGACAGAGCGAGGGCCTCCTGATAGGGCAGTATGAAAGGCAGCACCGCGACGGTGAGAATTCCGTAACCAAACCCGCAACTACTTTGTATCAGACTGCCGATGAACGCGATCAGCAGTATAACGACAATCAGCGATGAATCCATTTTTCCTCCGTAAAAACATTTTATTTTTTCTTCAGCATCTCCCTAGTATATTATATCTCCCTGTTGCGCTGGTTTACGAGCGGCATGCTCTTGCGCGTGCTGTGTTATGATAGCCGTGTTTTTAGATCGCCGCGAGGCTTGCGGAGGAGAAAGTTTGTTGATTGAGCGAGAACAAATTCCGGTAGTGGCTATTATAGGGCCCACCGCCGTGGGTAAGACGGCTTTGAGTTTGGAATTGGCCGAGCGCCTGAACGCCGAGGTGGTGTCGGTTGATTCGCGCCAGGTCTATCGCTATATGGACGTTGGAACGGACAAAATATCCCTGTCCGAGCGGCGCTCCGTGCTGCACCATTTGATCGACGTGGCTGACCCTGACGAGATTTTCAGCGTGGCGTTGTTCGTCAGGCTGGCCCAGGAAGCGGTGGCGCGTATACGAGCCAGAGGGCGAATTCCTCTTTTTGTGGGTGGAACGCCGTTTTATTACAACGCTCTTTTTAACGCCTCAATGACAGCCGGTTTGCCGGAGGACAGAGAAACACGCGCTCGTTTTGAAAAACTGGCGGAAACCGAAGGCGCTGAGGCGCTGCACAAAATGCTGAAGGAAACTGATCCCGAAACCGCCGATAAGCTGCACCCCAACGACGTCAGGCGAGTATCCCGCGCCCTGGAGCTTAATGCGCTTACAGGCATGCCGCCGTCTCAGCTTTATTCGTTCAGAGAAAAAACGCGCTCCAACATGGATGTGCTTTACATTGGACTCAACCGTCCGCGAGCGGAGCTTTACGAGAACATTGACTCGCGCGTGCGCAGGCAGTTTTCGTCAGGTTATCCGGAGGAGGTCGAGAGGCTTTTAAAAAACGGTTTCGACGAGCGATTTCCGTCAATGCAGGGCTTCGGATACAAAGAACTAGCCGCCTGGCGCAGAGGGACGATGGGCCTGGACGAAGCGCTCGAAGGAGATATTCGCAGAACTAAGGCGTTTTGCCGCAGGCAAATGACGTGGTTCAACAAATTTTCACCTGCTTTATGGTACGACGTATCGGAATTAAGCACTTCGGAGCTTTTGGCCGCAGTCGTTGAACCGGCGAAAGCGCATTTGAAGTGCTAGATGCAATAATTTATAGCAATTTGCACAAACGTTTAGTCTGAATCAAGGTGAAACACCAGTAGTCATCGGCAAGAAGTTTATACATAAAATAGCCAACGGCTATAAATCCAAAAATCGGCGGTATAAAAAAATGAAAAGAAGCACACAGGGCGCTCTTGCGATGTTATTTGTTTATATACTTTGGGGAATTCTGCCATTTTACTGGAGAGCCTTGGAGTCTGTAAATGCGGTGGAGATATTGGCTCACAGAGTGGTTTGGTCATGCCTGCTGACATTTTTACTGATAACGGCGGGGGGCAGGACTCAGAGCGTTATTGAGCCATTCCGATCGAACCGGCGCGTGCTTGGAATGATTGCGCTGTCAAGCGTAGCCATTACAGCCAACTGGGGCATTTTTATCTGGGCCGTCAATAACGGCAGAATATTGGAAACCAGCCTCGGCTATTTTATGATCCCCCTGATCAGCATGCTGTTTGGCGCGGTTGTATTAAAAGAAAACCTTACTAAAATCCAGCGGCTGGCAATAGCGATCGCGGCTGCTGGACTATTTTTAGAGGTATTTACGCTTGGAGAGTTGCCTTTTGTGTCTATCAGCCTCGCTTTTTCGTTTGGCTCTTACAGCCTTTTAAAAAAACTCACTGCAATTGAATCCCTTGTCGGCTTTACGATTGAAACATTGTTCTTAACGCCATTTGCGCTGTTATGGCTCATTTGGCTCCAATATTCGAGCGTAGCGCATTTCCCGTACGGGGTTTGGACAACGTCTCTGTTGATTGGAACGGGAGTGGTCACGTCCGTGCCTCTCGTGGTGTTTGCGTGGGGGGTACAGAGAAGCGCTATGACTACCGTTGGGCTTATACAGTACACCGCTCCTTTTTTATCGTTTCTGATAGGCGTGTTTGTGTATCACGAACCCATGCCGGCCACGCGTATTATATCTTTCGCGCTGACGTGGGCAAGCATAATCATTTTTACGACGGAGTCGTTTTGGCGCGCTAAACATAGCAATGTTTAAACCAATAGGCGCGGCGTTTTTTTAATAAAAATCCGGTGTTTGAAACCATTGGGATTTAGGTTAAAATAAGCGGATGAAAGCTTAAAGTGAAGGAGGGTCATAGAGTGGCGAAAAAATTTAATGTCAGCATCAATACGGGGTGGTGCAAGGGATGTTACCTGTGTATGGGAGTTTGCCCCAAGTCCGTGCTGAAGATGAGCGACCGCATAAAATCTACGGTTGACAAAGAAGACGACTGCATCGGATGCAGGCTGTGCGAGAATATTTGTCCAGATCTCGCTATAACTATTACAGAGCGAGTTTAAAGGAGGTAAAAAATAATGGCTAGCGAGAAGAATACCGCTTTTTGGCAGGGAAACACAGCTCTGGCGCACGGTGCGTTGGCGGCGGGCTGTGATTTTTACGGCGGATATCCTATAACTCCGTCTACTGAAGTAGCGGAGACTATGGCGGAAGAACTGCCCAAAGTGGGCGGAAAGTTCATCCAGATGGAGGATGAAATAGCGGGGATGGCCTGTATCATCGGAGCTTCGGTAGCTGGAGCGAAAGTTCTCACCGCGACTTCGGGGCCGGGATTCTCCCTTAAGCAGGAAAATCTTGGATATGCTTATTTAGCGGAAATTCCAGTGGTGCTGGTCGATGTCATGCGCGGCGGCCCTTCCACGGGACTTCCCACAAAAGCGGCGCAGCAGGACATAATGCAGGCCCGCTGGGGGATACACGGCGATTGCTACCCAATTTGCTACGCCCCTTCCTCCGTGCAGGAGTGCTACGACATCGCCATCAAAGCTTTCGATGTGTCCGAGCGCTTCCGTCACCCTGTGCTGATCATGAGCGACCAGATTGTCGGGCACATGAGCGAAAAAATTACGAAAACAGACCCCAGCAAACTGAAACTAGTCAACCGCGTGCGCCCAACCTGCGCCCCTGACAAATTCACCCCCTACGAACCCGATCCTGTGACCGAAGTTCCGGCGATGGCCGCATTTGGAGACGGCTATAGATGGCACGTCACGGGTCTCATGACCAACGACTGGGGCTTCCCAACCGGCAATCCGGCGGAAGTTAAAAAGAAAATGCTGCGCGTCATAAACAAAGTCAAAAAAGCCAGAAACGACATAGTTGAGTACGAGTCGGAGTACATGGACGGCGCGAACGTGGTTGTCGTAAGCTACGGCAGCGTGGCTCGCTCGGCTCTGCGGGCGGTGCGGGACGCGCGTAAAAAAGGAATACCTGTAGGGTATTTCCGCCCCATAACTGTCTGGCCGTTCCCGGACGAAGAGCTTGTGAAAATGTCTTTGGGCGCGAAAACAATACTTGAGCCGGAGCTGAACTGTGGTCAGATCGTACACGAAGTGGAACGCGCCATGCACGGAAAGAGCGATGTTCGCGGGCTGAGCTTGGTGAACGGAGAGCTTTTCAAACCCTCAGAGATTCTGAAACTTATCGAGGAGGTAGCCTAAATGCCAAGCAAAGAGGTAATGAGCTGGTTGAGAGCGAGGTTTATGCCGCATATCTGGTGTCCGGGATGCGGGCACGGAATAGCGATGCACGCTCTTTTACGCGCACTGGTAGGGTTGAAGAAAGACCAGACCCAGACGGTACTGGCATCCGGGATAGGCTGTTCCAGCCGCCTGGTTGGATATGTGGACGCCTGCACTCTGCACACCACTCACGGTCGCTCTCTGGCTTTCGCCACCGGCGTGAAGCTGCATAAGCCAGAGCTTACGGTGATCGGTGTAATGGGAGACGGCGACTGCTCCGCCATCGGAGGAAACCACTTTATCCACGCCTGCCGCCGCAACATCGACATAACGACGATTGTCATGAACAACAATATCTACGGAATGACCGGAGGACAGGCCAGCCCGACAACGCCAGTCGGAAAGTATGCCTCCACAACGCCGTATGGAGCCATTGACCCAGCATTCGACCTCTGCAAACTGGCGGAGGGGGCGGGCGCGTCGTATGTAGCACGTACCACTATCGCAAACCCCAAGCAGATCGAGACCTTCATAATGAATGGTATTAACAATAAGGGCTTTTCGGTCATTGAAGTTCTGACTCACTGCCACATGCAGTACGGGCGCAAAAACAACCTGCGTTCGCCCATGGACAACTACAACTACTTCAAGAACGAGTCTGTGGCGCTGGCCAAGGCGCAGACAATGTCTCCGGCGGAGCTTGAAGACAAGCTGGTATGCGGCGAATTCGTTAAAAAAGAAGTGCCGGAGTACACTGAGCAGTACAATAAAGTAATCGAAAACGCTCGAAAGGGGTAAAAATCATGGCTAACGAGAGATTTGAAATTCGTATTGCCGGCTCTGGCGGCCAGGGAGTAATCCTCGCAACAGAGCTGATAGGTAACGCAATTGCCCTTTACGAGGAAGGATTGTACGTTGTCCAGTCCATGGCGATAGGGCCGGAAGCCAGGGGAGGCAAGTCCAACGCGGAAGTCGTCATTTCGCGCGCTCCCATTGATTACCCGAAGGTGGTCGCTCCCAATCTGCAGGTGATACTTACGCAGGCCGCCGCGGATGAATTCGTCCGCGACACCACGCCTGGCGGCAGAATAGTCTATGACGACCTTTTCGTAACCGACCTTCCGGGGCTGGATATATGTTCAAGCGGGCTGGAGTCTCAGGGGCGTATAGACGCCCGCATTTACGCGCTTCCTATAGTGCGTACTGCCAGAGAGAAGCTTGGCAAGGAAATTGTCACGAACATGATCGCTCTGGGATGCGTTGGGCGTGTGCTTGACCTTGAGAAAATCGCGTCGGGTGACTCTCTCCGCAAGGCAATTGCCGACAATTTCGCTGATAACGCGAAAATAGCGGAGCTGAACGTCGCTGCCTTTGATGCTGGCTACGAACTCCTGAAGCAGAGCTGATATTTATTTATGAGTGGAGCAGAACGCCAGCTTTCCAGCCGCAGGATATACGACGGGCGCATTTTAAATCTGCGCGTTGACGAGATAGAAACTGCGTCTGGCAAAAAAACAGTCCGCGAGGTGGTCGAGCACCATACAGCGGTTGGCGTTCTTGCTCTTACTGAAAACAACAATGTGCTTCTGGTTCGTCAATTCCGGTACGCGGTGGGCGAAGAAACGCTGGAAATATGCGCTGGCCTGACCGAAGAAGGAGAGAACCTGAAGGAAGCTGCCGCGCGCGAGATGCAGGAGGAACTTGGTTTGTTCCCCTGCGATCTGCGCGAAATCGGCCGCTTTTATGCGTCTCCGGGTTTTTGTACGGAACTACTGGTGCTTTTTCTGGCCGAGAATTTGCGCGAATCCAGATTACCCCAGGACGATGACGAATACGTAAGCACTGTCGAAATTCCATGCACGGAAATCCCTGCGCTTCTGGCAGGCGGGGCCGTGCGCGACTCTAAAACATTTGCCGCCCTGTCGTGGCTGATGGCCTGGAAGGGTCTTAAACCAGTAATTCAAGAATCGTAACTCTTCAACCCAATTCAGCCCTGTAACCCCTTAACAAAGCTCTCTCGAATGCCGACAATAAAATAAGCGTTCTATTTTTATCATGAGCGCGATTTTTGTAGATTTTTCTGGAGGGTGACTTCGCATGACAAAAATGTCAAAAATGCTAAAAATAAAGTGCGCCATGTGCGTTGTGCTGTCGCTCCTGTTTATGGGAATCGCTGTTGACGTGCACCCTGCCTCGGCCCAGCGCCGTCTGTCCGTAGTGATCTTTCCGACAGAAAACTACACGGACATACAGGTGTGGGAGAGCAGGTTTTTCCCGTTCAGCGTGCTTGAACAGAGAATGACGGAATACTTGGCCTCGCTTTTCAACAGATCGCCGATGGTGGACGTGACCATCCTTGATGAAAACGGCATGAACCGATGGCTGGATCAGGCCCACCGCATGGAGGACATGGCGGTGCAGATGGAGCTTCACGGAGCCGTATTAAGAGAACGCGATGTGCTGGGCAGGCTTGAAACAGGCAACGTGCAGCTGCGCGTGAGAATTTTCGATGCATCGGATTTTGAGCCGTTTGCCACGCGCATTGCGTCCGGCAGAGACAGGCGCTATACGTTTAACCCCGGAGACGACAGGCTGTTCTGGTTTAACGCGACTGTAACGTCGCTTCCGATTCCGTTCAGAGGCGGGCTGGATTTGCTGGGCCTGACCAGATCGCCGGACAGAGGGCAGCGGATGAGCCGTCCCACGTGGCAGCAGTTCTCCGGCACATCGCACTGGCAAGCCATCAGAAACGCCGTGAGGAACGCATATGACGAAGCGATGGCCCATTCCTCCGTAGCCATAAGGCGGAACGAGCCTGATACGTTTGATGCGTTCAACCCTTTCGCCGCCAGCGTTGGGCGTATAATTTCCCCCACCGCCGACTCCACTCGCAGAAGGAGACGTTACATTATCTCCATTGGGCAGGAGAACGCGATACGGGTAGGGGACGTGCTGGACGTCATGCGCAGCGACACCTATGTAACCGTTGATCCTGAAAACCCAATTGCCGTTATCCCTCAGAGAGTCGGCAGGGTCAGGGTGCTGTCCGTTCAGCCCAACACCTCTATAGTGCAGGTAATTCAGGACAACAGAAGAGCGCCGATACAACTCATGGACTTGGTAAAAAAACTTCACTAGGCCGGAGGTGAACCATGAAAGCAATGGGAGCAACGAAAGTAATAAACAAAATGAAAAGCGATTGCACCGTGAATAGCCTGCAGTTACGTGCCAGCCGTAAAATTATGTTCGCTGTCACGTTTGCGCTCTTTTTTTGCGCCATTTTTGTTTTTGCGGCGGAGGTGAGCGCTAACGGCGACCCGTACGCTGACTGGCCTCCTCAAATAGAACAAAGGCCGGCGCGCAGAGCGCCGATCAGGCGCCCTGCCCAGCAAAGAGCGCCAGCGCCCCCCCAGGAAACGCAGGTGGTTGTTGAACCGCCGCCGCCTCCTCAGCCGTCTGCGCTTGAGATAGGGATAAGAATGATGGAGCAAATGCGCTACAACCAAGCCCGCACCTGGCTGCAAAGGGCCGTGCAGGAAGAGCGCGACAATCCATACGCGTGGTATTGGTTCGGAAAGGCACACAACAGAGCTGGCAATTTCCAGCAGGCGCAGATTTTTTTCAGACGCGCCCTTGAACTTGACCCTGGGTTTGCCCCGTTTGCGCGTGTCGTCACTTACCCCGACCACGGGGGGCGCATACCGCTGTGGGATCCGCTGCGTCCGGCGAGAGTCTTCCCGGTTGAACTCAGCAACCGCGGCATAACGATAGTGCCGCCTGACGCGCCGGAGGCTGGCCGCCGCCCGACTGCCCCGCCTGTAAATCTTAATTTTCCGAGAGTTCCGGTGTATATCCCGCCGTCGCCTCATGACATGCCCGTTCAGGCGTCGGACGCTCCGCTTCATTTTCAATGGCTGTTGCCGCCGGAGCCGGTATACATTCCGCCGCCCCCGCCCGTTGATGATGCTGTGAGTGATATTCCATGACAGAGGTGCGTAAATGAAAAAATTTTATCCGTTCTTTTCGTTACTTTTTGCGCTTTTTGTGTTTTGCGTTCTGGCTTTGAGCGCGTCAAACACGCCGGTCGAGGCTCTGGGCAGGCTGTTTATAGCGGAGCCAGCGCTCATCCAGCAGCCGTCATACGCTGGCATGAGGTTCTACGTGTACAGGCCGCACAACCTACCGCCGGGCTGGTATGCCACGTTTGACGGATACCCTGTGTTCAGAAACAGGGATGGCGTTTGGGTATACGGCACGTTTGCCGGGCCAAATTTGATACCGACACATTTTGTGGTGGGTTCTATCGTCCCTTCGATGGCGGGTTTGATACCCTACGCGCAGCCGCTGCAAATTTCCTCGTTTACAACTTTGCCGCGCGTGCCGCAAATGGTGACTCAGCCGTGGCCGATAATTGTAGGCGACCCGCCCACGCACTCCACCTATAAACCAGACTGGCTTTTCAACGGTCGCTTTATGGCGTTGGGCAGCTGGCGGGAGACCGTTGATCGCATAGGGATTCTACACAGGGTAAACACCCCCGTAGCGTGGCGCGGAGATTTTCCCAGGGTGATCTACGCATGGAACGGGAGCGCCTGGTTTCAGATGATGGCGCGTGAAGGCGATCGGCCGATAGACGTGCTGAGAGACAACATGCACACGCTCACCAGGCAGGTGAGACAGAATAATTTTACATGGTTTCAGGTAGACATGCCCATTCTGGCGCAGCAGGCTGGCCAGTGGGGGTTTTATTGGATGGGGGAAATTATGGCGCGGTAGAAGGGTTTTAGTGCGTAAAATATTGCGTTTTTTCGACAAGTTTAATGTAGAGGCAGAGGATCACATTATCACCGGTACAGCAGACGTGCCATAATTATAGTGGTAAGAAGGGTAGTATCTTTACTACTTGATTATAAAGCCATGCAATGCCTAGTTGTTTTGCTATAGCACCAGCTATATTAGCTGCTCTTAGACAAGCTTTCTTTAATGATTTAAATAGACCATTGGAAGTTGGTAAATTTTTTATTTTTTTATTATACGCACGCTCCACTTTTCCTACTACGAATTCATTTAAATAATCTTCCCCTGCATTATTATGATCATGACCACAGTACACATACGCATACTCATGGTCGTACGGGTCTTTTTTTAAAATTAAAATAGGTTTATCGCCAGAATTGTCATAGACAGCGGCATAATGAGATATATGCATTACATCAAACATTTGGCACATACTTTCTTCATATAGATGCGACGAAACTTTCTGCAGATTAATTCCAGTCGCGTTGGAAATACGTTGGCGATAGGTGTTGTAATCTGACGTAACAAATGTTACGTTTACACAGTATCCTATAGCTTTGGCATGATAGATAAACATTAATTCCTCGTCTGTAGAAAGAACTGTCTGCAAAACAAAAGATTCACGCAGATTAATGTCATGTTGAAGGCGTTTTATCTCGTCACTATAATCACCTTGGAGATTTCCGTTAGGCTCAATTTGGCTTATGGTTCTAAATTTTAGCGGCAACAAACCATCATTTCTTAGTTTATTTATAAGGTGTGACTTTCCAGACTCATCAGGTCCAGCGAAAACAAACAGGTTTTGCTCATTCATTTTCATCCATGTCACCTTTGATTAAAGCTAGCATGGCTTCTGGAGCTTGTGGTAGAGAGGGAGTCACTCTTGCGAAGTCGTTATATATCTTGCCTATCTTTTGGAGTTTTTTAGTGCCGTTGCGTAATTTGGCCACTTTTTTGTTCAGTTCAGAGTTTTCATCGGTAAGCTCATCGCAAAACTCTTTAATTTGAGAGACTAATCCTTTCTTTATTAGCGTTTCATCAAATTTCGATTTCTGTGGGGTACTATCAATTACTTGCTGCATATTCTCAATAGCCGTAGCAATCGTTTCTACATAATCCGCGTCATCAATAAAATTCTTGGCGCGCAAATCCACGGCAAGGCCGTTTAGCTCACCTTGTAAATTTACCACGCGATCGCGGAGGTCTGTGTTATAAGTTACTCGTATTGAATGGTTATTGTTTTGTATCAAAACTGGCGCGAAGAAAAAATTTACTATTGCATATTCACGCCCCGTTTTGTTCAGTGAAATGTCTATTTCATTTTCTGGGTCAAAAAATGAACGACCTGCCCGTAAATATCCGCTTATCACTCTTTCAGGTAACATTATAGGTGTTTTATTTTCAAGTGGATTAAGCAATTTGATTTCTTCATACTCTTCTGGCATCAGTACCTCGTACAGCAAATTTGGCTTAATTGTTTTATAACTTTCAAAAATGTTTTTAAGCGTTTCGCGCAGAGTCGCTAAATACGCTGTTTTGTCTGTACCTTTAATGCGCACGGAAATATTTCGCTCAGTCTCAACAATAAGTGCAGTGGCATCGCCTTTGCGGTATTTTAAGACTGCACCTTTGCGCCATAATAATTTTTCATCGAAGATTTCATTAAATTCGTTGCGTTGCACAATAATACGTGCCGCTATATTCGGCGGTAAGTTTTTTTCAACTGCAAAAACCATAGTCAAGCGGTCATTAGCGTTATTGAAGGTAGGCAAATCGTTAGGCTGGTCTAACGGCAAAATACCGGGTATAAACACATTTTCATCATCTTTGAAAAAAGCTAATTCGTACAACCTCATTAACCTGAATAAATACTCCACTTTATCATTGGGGTATTCATATCGCTCATCGTTTTGCAGCATCTTAGCGCCATCTATCACGGAGAGTTTATGTCTACGCTCACTGAAGCCTCTATTGATTAGTCGGTAAATACCGTTGGTAATCCAATTGGGGTTGAGTACTAGTGTACGATATTCCGCCATTTCTGGCTTGTCATACCACAGGCAAATTCCCAGAGTGTGTAAATCCGCTAAAATATCGTTTAAATGCTCTTTTGATACGCCGTTTTTCAGCGCTATTGCGTCAAATTCTTCTCGGCTAATATGTGGGGATTTCTCTTTATCAAAACGCTCGCGTAACGTGTTTTTGATCTTATAAGCTTCCGCCGAAACCACTTGGCTGTTCCATGCGGGGTTATCCCGCACCATTTTCATAACGATTTGGCGAAACTCCTCCAGTTTCGTTTTATTCTCGTTACATATATCCACGCGATAATAACCGGCAATAGAGGGGTAATCAATTTTAAGCGTTTTTTCGGCAATATCCGCGCGGTGGGCGTCTTTTTCGTTGACCAAAAACAGCACAGGAGAATCGCCGCCGTGTATGCGTATTTGTTCCAGCCAATAGCTAGGGTCGTTATCCCGTCCTATGCGTCCGTTGTAAACGTAGATGTAGAGGCAGCGAGCGGACATAAAACAGCGATGCGCAGAATGGGTTATGGAATGCCCAGCGAAATCCCAAATATGCGCATTTACAATTTTGTTGTCGTCTTTATCTGGAAAGCTCCAAACATTGGTTATAACACCCTCGGTGCTTTCGTCTTCTCTGGGCAAGTCTGCGTCAATATCAATTAGTTTTCGCGCAATACTTGTCTTGCCAGCGCCTTTTTCGCCCAAGATAATTATGCGCGCTTCGTTAAGTGCTTCTGTATCATGCCCCAGGCGTTCTATATACTGGCCGACCGCGGCCGCGCCGCGCTCTTTGATTTCGTCTGGTACGTTCAATCGGCGTTCAAGCTCTTTTTTATCTATGACAAATCCGCTTTTGAACAGGTTTTCGTACAATTGTGCCCAATAAGCGCAACCAATGATGTTTAAGTCTTCAAGAAAGTGAGGCCATATTTCTCCATATATACTCGTGTCATTATCAAGAGCAGTGAGGTTGTTATTTTTTATTGCTCTGATGTCATCATATAAGGTTTTTTCAAGGGCTTTATCGGTGTCTACGGCGTAGGCTGCTGCTGCTGCTGCGTAGGAGGTGGTGTTGACTGCGGCTCCGAAGGTGTAGTCGTCAGCGAGGACTTTGAAGTCATCGTATGTTGCGGCACTGGCGGCTGCGGCTATGGCTCTGAAGGCATCGTCGGTTGCATCGTATGCTGCGGAGATGGCTCTGAAGGCTGAGTCGGCTGAGTCGGCTGCGGCTGCGGCTCTGATAACGGCGTCAGTGGTGATTTTGGCTGCAGCTACAGCTACAGCTCTGTCAGTGGCTCTGTCTATGTAGTCGTTGTTTTGGGGTATTTTTAAGCTTCTGCCTGCACTAACGTCAAGAGCGTAAAAAATACTGCATAGATGCTTCAGTCTATCATTTTCCTGCCAATAGAAAAAAGCTCTACCTGTACTCAAAAATGGCAAAGCCCGCACTGCGCACAACCAAGCGAAGTGGCAAATTTGTTCTCTGTTTAAGGGGCGTAGCTGTTCTTTTATTTGTTCTCTAAAATTTGTTTGAGGCATACGACTACCTCCAAAATAGTAGGGTTGTTTGAAGAATACAATATCAAAAAGATTGCCATTGTCAATTATGCATCGCCCGCGTGCCAAGCTCTTTCGTCAAATTTTTCCCCTTATCTACAAAATAAACCCGTTCCGCTATATTTGTGCAGTGGTCGCCGACGCGTTCAAGGTCGCGGGCGACCATCATCTGCGCGAACACGAGGCGCATCGTGCTGGACTGTTTTGTTTTCTGAGAGGCGGCAAGGTCTATAAATTTTGAGGTCAGGCTATCGTACATGGCATCGAGTTGATCGTCCCTGCGGCAAATTTCTTCGGAGGCGTTGCCGTCCAAAGTTTTTAGCGCGGAAAGCGCATCCCGGAGCATAGCCGCCGCGATGTCGAGCATGTCGGTCAATGTCGAGTCAATCTCCGTGTTGGAGCGTTTCCCCAAACGCGCAGCCTGACGGACAATGTTGACTGCGTGGTCTCCTATTCGTTCAAGGTCGGTTGTGGTTTTGAGCATGGCAAAGATGAAGCGCAGTTCCTCTCTAACGGGCTGGCGCATGGCGATAGACCTGAGACATTCTAGGTCTATTTCCTCGTCCATGGAATTTATCTCGCGGTCGCCCTCTATTACTTTATTCACCAGCGCTTCGTCGCAGTTGATGAACGCTTCCATGGAATCTTTCAGCGCCGAAAGGACTTTCTGCCCCATCTCCGTCAGGCGCTCAATGACGCGCTCTTTGTCAGATGTGAAAAGGTACGACTCAACGGTTTTATTCCTGTCCAACGGACTCTCTCCTTATAGCGAACTCCCTCCGGCGCTTCGCGCCACCTCCCTCTAAGATGGAGGCAAGTCTCCCGCCTTGAGGGGGATGTCCCGCAGGGACAGGGGGAGTTTTCTTACGGACAAGTATACGATAGGAGAATCTATTTTCTCTACTCCTCGCCCAGGTAGGCTTTTCTGACGAAGGGCGTTTCGATAAGCTCTGCGCTGGGGGCGCTTTTGACGATGCTGCCGGCCTGGAGGACGTAACCTCTGTCGCTGATTTCAAGGGCCTGAAGGGCGTTTTGCTCCACCAGAAGAACGGTAACCCCCTCGTCGCGTATCTGCATGATGGTGTCGAAAAGAGCTTCCGTGATCATCGGGGCCAGGCCAAGCGACGGCTCGTCGAGAAGCAGCACGGACGGGCGGCTCATAAGTGCGCGAGAAATCGCCAGCATCTGCTGCTCGCCGCCCGAAAGAGTGCCTGAACGCTGAGATAAACGCTCTTTTAGCACGGGATAGAGTTGAAAACATCTTTCCATGTCCGACGCGATACCGTCTTTATCGCTGCGCAGTATGGAACCCATGATGAGGTTTTCCTTCACGGTCAGGGCCGTAAAAAGCCGCCTGCGCTCAGGAACCAGCGAAATGCCCAACTTGACTATATCGTGAGGGCGGGTTGGCAAAGGGTTGCCGTTCAGTAAAATCGACCCCTCGGAAATAGGCAGCACGCCGGTGATGCTCCACATCAGGGTTGACTTGCCTGCGCCGTTTACGCCGACAACGCTTACAATTTCTCCCTTGTCCACGGTCAAATCCAAGCCATGCAAGGCGCGGATGTTGCCGTAGCACGCCTGCAGGGCGCGTACTTCAAGACATGTGCTCATGCTCGTTTTTTCCTTTCGTGCCGCGACCCCTCGTGCGCGGGCGGCCAAGGTAGGCTGTTATTACCCGTTCGTCATTTCTGACGTCCTGCGGCGTGCCTTCGGCCAGAAGGGTGCCCCTGTCCATCACCACTATATGGTTGCAGACGTCCATAACCAGGCTTATATGGTGTTCTATCAGGAGCATTGTCACGTCGAATTCCTTTCGAACCTTGAGTATAGTGTCCCGCAGTTCGTTGGTTTCTGCCTCGTTCATTCCGGCGGCGGGCTCGTCGAGGAGTAATAGGCGTGAATGTGACGAAGAACGTGCGTCAATTGTTTCCATTTGCGGCATGCAGGCCAGGGCGCGCGCTATTTCCAGCTTTCGCTGCAGCCCGTAGGGCAGGGTGGAGGCCGTGCGGTCAGCTGCTTCGGCAAGCCCCATCTCGCCAAGGATTGTCATGGCCATTTTGCGGGCCCGCGCCTCCTCTTCGCGCACGAATTTTGTGCGGAAAAGCGCCGACAGAGGCCGGGAAGTTCCTCTGACAAGCAATGGGGTCATTACATTTTCGATGCACG
>Ga0131853_10001229_pt1 | contig 46313 bp, 33 predicted proteins | sample TergutLab28metaG_FD_92764 | JGI IMG/M metagenome (GOLD analysis project Ga0131853, IMG submission 92764) | Labiotermes labralis P1 segment gut microbial communities from Petit-Saut dam, French Guiana - Lab288 P1 (version 2) (version 2) | ecosystem: Host-associated > Arthropoda: Insects >... | reverse complement strand
TGTTAACATCAAATTCCTCACAAAACTTGGAAAATCTGCCACAGAAACTTACAATTTGTTGACAGAAGTGTATGGTGATCAGTGTCTATCTCGCACGCAAGTTTTCGAGTGGTTTAAGAAGTTGAAGGAAGGTAGGGAATACGTCGGTGACGATCCAAAATCGGGCCGTCCTTCCACTGCGAAAACTCAAGAGAATGTGGAGAAGGTCGCTAGAATTTTCGAGGAGACCGCCGACTGTGCATTCGAGCAATTTCTGAACTTACCAACGTCAATAAGGAAAGTGTTTTTTTCTCTTCCCGAAAATCAAGTCGGCGCTCAAAGGAACCAGGTTCGAGCTCGTGGATACTGTGAAAGCAAAAGCGACGCAACTCTTGAACAGCTTAACACAAGATGACTTGCAGCACTGCTTCCAACAGTGGAAAATTCCCATGGAGCGGTGTAGTGATCGGAGAGGAGACTACATTGAAGGGGATAACAATTCGATTGTGTGATTTTTTTCAATAAAGGTTTACAGCATGAATCTGGTTTGTTTATTGCCACAACCTCGTATACGTATAAACATATATATACATACTTATTCATACCTACACAAATACATACACACTTATTCATACATACACACATAAAAATATACATACATACTAATACGCATATATACAAAGATACGTACGTATATATACTTTCGTAAATACATAATTACATAAGTACATAATACCTTCCTATTCATACATACACACAAGTAGTAATAGGCCGGCCCTGGTCCATCCCCCTAATGTATAAAATAAGGTGACCGGAGGTTGGTGCAAGAGTGATCTAAGTGCGAATATATATAAGAGTGTTATAAGTGTGAGTGACACGTGCGGTCTGATAGAGGGCCCTCCGTTGCCACCCCTACGCCTGAAGTATCCTCCCGACCCCAGTGCAAGAAGATAATAAGTGCTCCTCTGGCTCTACACTTTAGCATATTATTAAAAAGTATGGGGTCACAAATTTTAAACGGGTACGGCAGGCAGGCGCCGTCCAGCTTGGTCCCCCCAGTGCAAGATCCTAAGTACAGTCCAGGCACTCTTCGTTCTTGAACATATTATTAAAAATGATCGTTTTTTGTAACCAAGGTATTTCATCAGGTTTGTAGCCGCCGTCCAGCCTTGTATCGCGGTCCCTCATTTGACCTCCCTACGCCCCTGCCCATCCAGGGTCCGTGGAAGGAGGTCCTAAGTACTGTCCTAACACTACTCTTTCTTGAGCAAAATATTAAAAAGTATCGAGTGCCCCCGTGCAGCCTTTTATTTTGGTTCCTCCGTAGCAATTTGCGTCCAAACCAGGGCGCCGTGCAAGAATGGCGTAATGTGTATACCAGCACTACTCTTTCTTGATCATAATAATAATAATAAAAATAATCGGAGTTTGACTTCTTGGGACCCGCCAGTCAGTTTGGTCTCCCCCGGGGCGTGGTGCATGAACGGTTTAAATGTTGCCCCGGCAATACTCTTTGTGAGCATAAAAATATTAGAAAGTAAGGAGTTCGACATTTTTTGGCAGCCGCCGTCCAGTTTGGTCTCCCCAGTGATACGTGCAGGAAAGCCCCAGGTACGGGCCAGGCAATACTCTTTCTTGAGCATAATATTCAATGGATCGGCGTTTTTAACCAAGGTGATTAACAGGTTGGCAGCCTCCGTCTAGCTTGGTCCCCTCAGGGTCAGGTGCAGGAAGGTCCAAAGTGCGGTCTTGGCACTACTCCTTCGTGAGAATAAAAATATTACAAATTTCGGCATACGACTTTTGTATAAGGGTGGCAGGCGCCCTGGTCCAGCTCGGTCCCCTGCCATGGCTCTGAGTCTAGTGCTGGGAGATCTTAAGTACGGTCCAGGCACTAAATTTTCTTGATCTTCGGAGCCCCTACGCCCAAGCCGGCCCAGCGCAGCCGGAAAGATTGGTAGCACGGAACCTGCCCACACCGGACAAATGTCGTTATAAGGGGAGGGGCGGGCGGACGCGAAAATTTGGAATTAAAAATGTACAATATGGCGGGCGTGCCGTGGTGACCATGACGAATTTGTTACACAGATGCAGGGAAGTTGTAACTGTGAAGCAGTTTAGGAAAAGGGAAACAATTTGCGAGGAAAACAGGCGTAAGTGCAACGTATTATATTACTATTATTATAATTAGCGAGTCCAGAAGAAAAAATACAAATCAATTGTCCTTTGGTGTACCAATTCGTACATACAGTTGAATAAATAGTGTATTGCAGACGCCGGAGGAGGAGGAGGAGTGACAACGGTAGGATGCAGTGTATTCATATCAGCTCCCTGTCTGGGAGGACGAGGCCTGCAAACACTCGGAATCGTACTTCATATGCCAGTATTTCAGAAGATCCACTACTTTAAGTACAGCTAGTAGCGGGTGGGACATCCCCAATAAGTTAACTTTAACTAATTGGTTACACAGTGTAATATAGCGCTGTCTGGTCGTTTCCAAATGCGACCTAGGGATGTCCACATTCGCTGCCAGCAAGATTTGCCGTAGGTAATTCAGGATATTTCCTTTTGGTTGGCACATTGCCAGCATTTTGTGCGCAGACTTAAATCGTTCATGGCCGCTTACAATTGACGCAACCACGTCGAATAGCTGACCAGTGGACCTCACCGCATAAAAAACCGTATGATTTGTTTCCACGACTTATGCATGTTCTCCTCCTCTTCCGTCTCCCACATTGCCTGTCTGCGGTACGTGACGAGTTCGCCGCCAAACAGCGTCTAAAACAAAGAATATGACGTCAGCATTCGCTGCCACATAAAATAGGAGTTCGCTTGTACGTGACACCAACAGTAGGTCGTGGAACCGAAAGTAATACTCTGACTACTGAAGAAATAGGACGTGACAGTAGGGCCTCGTGAACTCTAAGTATTAATCTGACCAAAAATGAAGTTTTTGGGGGGTTTGTGAGGATCCTAAATATGTGTTTATCCTTTGTTGAGAGAAATCATGACTCGGAGATTGGAGATACAGGACGGAAATACGAGACAGTACAGGCGGTACAATGCTTAGGAAGGGAGCTTATTGTGTTTTTAATAACCCCTTCGGATAATACGAATCCCGTAGAATATTTCCTAGCCAGTGTAAACGATCACATTGAGCACGCGTAACGCGATGTAGACAATAGCGATATGGTGAGTTTGACTATTCAAAATCAGGTGAACTAAATGACAAGGCGATTAGTATGAGTTTCAAACGGAAAGATCAGTTATTCGCAGACGTGATATGGAGCTACTTTGTAAAAGTCCCCAAGTCGAATTCTAGATTCAATGACTTAGACACGTTACTTTTAACCGTGCATTCGGTCAAGATGCCCGTAGGGTTCCGTAGATGTGCCCTGAAGGGCAAGTGCAGACCGCTCTCCATAATGGCGCACCCCAAGCAATGTATCGTTGAGGTGAAGGCGAAGGATAACTGCCTGGCACATGGTCTTATTAAAGCGATTTCGAGATTACAGATAGATCCGAATAATAATTCCTATTAAGGAGGTCGTACGATACGTCGTGTGGTTCAAAAGTTACTAGAGAAGACCGGTATCGATCTGTTTGCAGGTGGAGGGATTCCCAAATTAGTCAGTTTCTAGGAACACTTTGGGGTGTAAAAGATAAATGTCTACTACGGTCTGAGTTGTGAAGATATAATTTTCGAAGGGTAGGTTTACTCGTTCAAACGAATTAATTTCCTCTATGACGATGTCAGAAGAGATTATCACATGATTACAAATCTTACTGCTGCCATGGCTAGAAAGTACGTGTGTAAAGGGTGCAACAAGGCATGTAAAAGTGACGTCTTGCCTGCCTGCGACCAGACGTGTAGCGACTGTGTGATGAGCCCTCCATGCGCGTTCTCACATGTTCGAATTCCCTGTGCGGAGTGCAGTAGACATTTTCGAAGCCACACGTGTTTCGCCAATCACAAGCAGAGCACCGAAAAGAAAAAATCATTATTTCAAATTAAGCGGTGTTGTGCGACGTGCGGGTGGGTCGTGACGCACGAAAAGCACGAATGTACTAAACAATTCTGCTTTAACTGTAAGGAGAATAAAGAAATAGGTCACTTGTGGTATATGACACCACTGAAGAACGCATTACCTCCCGCAAGCGATAAGGTAGTATACGTATTCTATGATTTCGAATCTACCCAAAATACCGAGTACACGGCCGAGGCTCAATTACACGTACCTAACCTAGTCTGCGTGCTGCAGTTCTGTTCGCGATGCTAGGTAGTGGAAGACGGAGACAGCGTGCGATGCAGTAAGAGGAAACATTCGTTCTGGGAAGATCCTGTCGGGGACATGGCTTCATAATTAACCGAACCACTCCCCTGGGCCAAATAGAAATTCGCTATGGCACATAACGCCAAGGTGTTCGACTAACATTTCATTCTGAATAGGGCGATCCCACTAAAATGGAAACCCGAAATTATACGGGCTTGAAATAATGTGTATTAATTTGGAGTATTTGGTGTTTCTGGATAGACTGTCGTTCCTCCCGTGCTCTCTGCGTAAGCTTCCCGAATCCTACGGTCTGTCGCCCTAAAAAATCGTGGTACCCCGACTATTTCAATACAGAAGAAAACCTCAATTACTTAGGCCCTATCCCTAACGGCTCGTATTACGTCGTGAATGAGATGGGCGAGGAGGAGATGAGCGAGTTTCACGCGTGGTACAAGAGCCAAAATCAGAAGTTTTGGAAAACAGGTGCGAGTTGGAAAAAACTGCCAAGAAGACGTCACGGTCCTAAGACAGGCGTGCCGAGTGTTCAGACGCGAATTCATGCAGATAGGAAATATAGAATTATTTCTCGAGTCGATAACGATAGCGTCGGCATGCAATACGTTTCTGCGTAAATATTTCCCATAGCCCGACACTATTGGACACATACCGACCATGGCGTTCACGTGCTATAACAACTATAGCAACTAGGCATTGATATGGCTGCTGCATATGGAAGAGACGGACGGTGTGAAGATAATGCACTGACGCAACGGTCGCGAGTACAGATTTCCCGAAATGCCAGGCTTCAGTGTAGATGAGTATTACCCCGAGACACGCACAGTCTACGAATTCTTTGGTTGCTATTACCACGGACATACGTGCCAGCCGTTCCGTGACGTCACCAACCCGAGAGGCGATACCCTAGCGGAACGCTATGAGCGAACCATGTGTGTTTGACAAAGCAGAGAGTACCGAACCGCGGGCTCATCCCATAGTGCAACAGAGTCCAAATTGTACGCGTGATGCCCTGCAAGGGTGTAAAACCGAGGTTATGCGTCTCCACTATAAGGCACGGGAGAATGAGACCATTCAATATCTCGACGTCATGAACTTCTACCCGTACATATGCAAGTATTTCAAGTTCTCCGTGGGTCATCCGATCATTCACTTAGACGATCCGTGTAAAGATGAAGAAGCGTGCCTGCGTATGTATAGGCTGATCAAATGTTCGATCGTTCCACCAGAGAGATTGTATGACCCCCTACCTCCCTTTCATACGTAAAAATAAACTCATGTTTTGCCTGTGTGGAAGGTGCGTCATCACCTCCTCAAGTGAGGAATGTGTGCAAACCCGGGATGAGGATCGTGTCATCACCGGTACGTGGGTATGGAGGAGGTGAGGCAGGCAGTTGAAAAGTGGTACCGGATACTCGAGATATATGAGGTGTTCGAGTATCAGGTCACGCAATACATCCCGAAACAGGCGAAAGCGAACGTTTCGTCGACTATATAAACACGTTCTTCAAACTGAAAGCCGAATGTGGCAGTTATACCCGTAGAGTCCACAGTCTCGAGGACGACGACCGATACTACTGGCTTGTATGACGCCTAACTCTATGCGACACAACGACCCCACTGTTACCTCAACTTAGATCTGACACAAGAGAGGAATGACGGTTGCGTTTTCGAACCAGCATATTCACGGAAATATATCCTCTAGAGGTCTACACCGATATAGGCGATGAAGCGTGACAGATGGAATCACCACTTCCTTCACGTGCTCAAGACGGCCGAACCGAGATTACGTAAAGCCCTAATAACCAACTGTGAGAGAGAACTCGTGAATTCTATGACCGAGTGTGTGTTGAACGTCCTGAACTGTAATAAAAATTTAGTGGTCTGTAACAAGCGCAAGCTGCAAAACACAACTCCGCGGCTCGCAAGGTTGCAGATAGGCATGTGTCACTATCAGGAAAGAAGCGACTCATGGTTCAGCGCGGGGGAATTCTGCTGCCGCTACTTGGCGAAATTCTGCCAAAGATCGCAAGCTCAATCCTTAAGCCCAGATAAAAATGTTGAGCAAGATGTAACTAGTCTCGGCCGATCATTAATATAAGGGGGACAAACGACGCCGCCCCTCGCCTCGCGAGCGGAAAAATCATAGTAGACTCATACAAAATCAACAGCCGTATGAACAGTGGTTTAGGATGTGTCATAAGACTCGCGAGTCTGATATCAGACGGAAGACGCAGACAACGATTAGCGCTGATTTCTTAGACGAATATTACCCGACACGGCAAACAGTGTGCTGCATTTCTCAGAATCAGATCTAAGCAAAAAATAGTTCATTGTACTTAAATTCGAGGCGAAAACGCCGGAACGCGATCCTCTCTGATCGATTCCATCGACATCGAAAGACATATTATATGATACCACTAAAAGAAATTTATTCCCGATTACGATGACGTTAGGGAGGAGAAAGAGTAAGAAGAAAATTTCGGAATCGTAGTTTGTCCCAGCAGCAGCAGACATTTTCTCGATAAACAATACGGTATCCTTAAGGTTGGCAAGCAATTAATGATTGTGATACCCCGGTTTTTATAGATCCCGACGATAGTATCGCAATTTAGGAGACCGCGTTCAGAGGGACGGGTGTGCTGTGGGAACTACCGACGCGTAAGAACGGGAATACGCAACTTATCGGCAAGGAGGACTTAAAGACATAAAAAATATGGATATTGTCTAACGCTCATTTAAATATCGGCCTAGCGATAACATTAATATTACGCGAGGAAGGAAATTTAGCGAACTAATTGCGCCCCCCTTCGCGAAACCGATGGGACGGGGTGTCGAATCCGCGTTACGGCAAAGGCGGCAAAACTATTAATGACAACTACTGCTATTAACAATTTATATTATGAGCCCGTCAGACAGTCGGCCTTCTCGTCTCTGCAGAAGATTCGGTCGGCCATGGCGGCGGCGTAGAACACGACGAAAATATCTGAAGACTACATCAGAGCATGGTTAGAAAGACAGGTTGCATATACGCTTCATAGACCTGTGAGAAAGCGTTTCGCACCTAATCCCTATACAATGGCGAACGTGTTGGACGTGTGGGAATGACATCTGTTGGATGTAAAGGCCTACGCAAAATACAACTATAATTATAGATACATTCTTTCGGTTAAAAATATATTCTCTAAATATCTAAATATGATACCCATAAAGACAAAGAGCGGGCCTTCAGTCACCTCGGCGTTTCGGTCCATATTCGATGAACCGAAAAGCCGGCGCCGCGTAATAATGTTACACACAGATAAGGGCAAGGGATTTCTAAATAAACTTTTCCATCACATATTACAGGGCGTAGGAATTCAGTTTCAGGTGTCTAGAATCCACGACTTGGGAAGTGCGGTCGTGGGACGCGTGCATCGCAAGATTCGCGATACACTCTATAAATATTTTACGTACAAAAATACGTAAAGATATATCGATGTCCAGCTTAAATTTTTCAAGTGTTCACTCGATGACAGTCATGGCGCCTTCGCGATTCACAGATTCAGACGTGCTAGAGATATGGAAGAGAATGGAGTAGGTCCGGAGAGGGCTTGTTCACGTCGCGAAGAAGTGATGTTTCAGGTAGTCAGCACGTGCTCTTCAGTAAGGAGAAGATTCGGTTCGCCAAGGCTGCCGAACAGAATTTCAGCACCGAGATATTCAGGGTCGCGAAAGTAATCGATAGCCGACCGCGAGTCGTCTACGAACACGAAAATTTAAACGGCACGCCTATAGAGGGCCAGTTGTATCTTGAAGAATAGACCCGCGTACGAATAACTGACCGGAACGCCTGTAAAATTGATAACATACTAGACAATAGCGTCAGACGAAGCATTGGCGAATATCTGTTCTGCCGGCGAGGTTACAGTCAGGACTTCGAACTTGGGTGCCTTCAGGTAGCGTGAAGAATATCTGAGAAAGTATGGGGACGCAGAGCCACTTCCACCTCACTCGGTTCAGCAACAACTGGCGAGACATAGACGAACAGAACACACACGCCAATTTCACGGTGAAACTGGATCAGAACGTCGACCTGAGTTAGACCTGCAATTGGGAGATATTACTTTGTGAAATTTCGTGTTCTTCCTCGCCGCCCAGAGACGATGGCCCCTCCGTAATATACTGTCGTCTGATATCACCGCAATTTGTGTGAGACAGCACCGTCCGCAACATGCGGACATTCGTCTTCCGATCATAATCGACGTGTCAGCACGAGTTTCGAAACGAGTATTATGTGCTGGGCGAGCAGCGGAGATTTCAGGACTTTCGGATCGAATTCCTGACGACCGACGGGTTGCACATCCCTTTCGAGGACAGCACGACGCCCACAAAATTTGTTCTTCATTTTCGAAAAATTTACAAGTGGTGAAAATTTTATAAAAAAAACGCGGCTTCGTCACCTTGAATAGGACATTTACAGCGATGCATCAATTAAAAGTGTACCACTTAAATCAGGCAAGTCGCGGCTCAATTACAACGGTGATCGGGCCCGCCTACTCCGCCCCGCTCTACCTTCAACAAGGACACGGATCGGCTATATTTTCGGCAGTCTCTTCCACTGGTCCGCCCACTCCTGTGGAGCGAGGCCAAAGAAGTGGGCCGCGAGACCTTGCGTACCGGTGGCACGATCCTTAAGGATATCACTAACCGCAGCCCTGCCGGCACGACGACCCCCGGGGATATAGTGTCTAAACACGTGACTGAATTCGCCCAAAATTTGATTAGCAATTTCAAAGGTTGTGGCAGCAAACGCGCGAGGGAGGCGGCGCGTTGTAGAAGAATAAGGGTCCCAAGCCTAAAAAAATCAAGCGTGTCCAGAGAAAAATAATATAAAGGGACATTTTCCCCTAGTTTTGCTTCAGTAACTTTTCAGTAGCCGACATCAGCATGTCTGACGGGTAGATAGCTTCCGTTTATAGCGAGTTTGACAAATTTGGGCACAGACCTATACAGACGTCTTTACACGGGACAATAGAGGCAGCGCACAAACCCATCGTCCCGTCTTCAAAATGATATGGAATTTTTATACCTGCCGATAACGATACGTACATCGATCTAGATATCGAACTCCATGACCGAGGTAAATAATTTTCGACATCGGGAAGGATGTCGAATTTATGGACCTCACGGGCGTGATAAAAAAATTCCTCCACTTCCTATTCAGTCAAAGTAACTTCATTCTCAATGGAGTCACCATCACGTAGGCGAGTGAGCACTATCATTATTGCACCTATCTCGAGACACTGATGACCTATGGCAAAGACGCGGCAGCCACGCACCTATCAAACGCGTACTGGTATCTAGATATGGGCGACATGCAACCTAGCGACCCTTCGGCAGAGTCTCCAACCGCCTCGACTAGGCGGGAATTCATCACTTGTTGGAACAGACTCAGCACTAGTAGGGAAGTCCTGCTCATTGGACGATTACATAGCGACATATGTAACGTGCCTCTATACTTGCTGCCCGGTGTCAGGTTGCAGATCAGGTTGAAGAAAACGCGGCCGAACTTCTATCTGATGAGTAGGAGTGTCGAATGGGAAACCATTTTCAAATTTTTGTATTGCCAATTACTAGTCAGATGCATCAGGCCAAACCGCGCCATGTTGCTGGCTCACAAATCGACACTGAGCAAGGTGAGCCTCGCGCGCTAGAACAGGCGAAAATCGAACTCAATACGTTCACATTCTCGGAGGGATCAAAATCCTTGTCTATAGACAACGCTGTCCTGGGTCCCATCACGAAAAGTCTCTTGTTCACCATAGCTATGAAGACAGATTTTGTAGGTTCGTTGTACAGAAATCCGTAGAAATTTCAGCATTACGATATCAGTGATTTTTCGTTGTTTGTGAACGGTAAACAGTTCCCTAACGAGGGCCTATCCCTAGGCATTTATTACGAAATGACATCCGTAATTGGCAACAGGAAGTTTTTCGAGGCGTCCGACATACATTACTCGAACTCCAGACTGCAGACAACACACGATGTGTATATAAAGGGCTATTTCAGGTTGCTCTTTGACCTCAATTCAGATAGGGGCACGTCGGAGGGTCGTACGCCCCAACACGAGAACGACAGTATCAGGAACGAATTGAAATTTAATGAAGTGGTGCCCGAGGCGATTACGTGCCTGCTGTATCCAGAATTCGACAATTCAGTCCCCAAAGATTTAGCGCGTACCGTCACGACAGACTTCTAAGCACTGTGTACACTACATAACGTAAACTCATTCCTCGACGATTTCCCCTCCGTACAACTACCACAATCGATGGCCCAAATCTCCACCGTCATCATCAATTCTGATCCCCACACAGAGAGAGGTTCACAATGGCTAGCGGTGCACTTCCGACCCAAATCTTAAAGTGCCTAATACTTTGGTTCATTCGGCATTCTGCCGCTCGTACCCAGCATCAAGGCGTTCATTAAACGCAACTGCACGACCTGGAACTATAACAGGCGACAGTTGCAAGGTCTGACGACCGACGTCTGCGGCCAGTACTGCTGTCTATTTTCCCTCCACATGGATCGGGGATACACGCCGAAACAAATCATCTCGCTATTAGATGCATGCAGCGGAGCAGCAGACCGGCAGGTGGAGCGGCTCTTCACTACCGTACTCTGGGCACAGATGTCACGTGGCGGCTGGGGTTAATGCTGCCGCAGCTGCCTATAAAAAGGTAGGTACTTTGTCGATTCTAATTATTCCTAATCTAAAGTGGCTGGAGGCAGGGTGGTCTTGATAGATTTCGTGTTCTTGCGGGGGCGGAAGTGTGCGTCGTTGGCGCTACGGTGTCCGAGATGTTCCGTTTCAAGAACCCCTACAAGATGGCAGATCATGGCTCGTCACACAATGGCCTAAATTCGGCCGACGGACTTATCGATTATAAAGTACTGCGCACGTTTATTGCAGAGGCCGTGGTCAGTTTCGCGAACCCCTACGCCTTTGGCGTCTCTAAATTTACATTCCATGCCGGACTGACGGCACGGCCAATCCGTAACCTAAAGGATCTCGAGTGCCCCCCACACATCTCTTTCAATCACAAACGCTGCAGTACATTGCCATGGCACAAATTTCCCACATTTGTTTGCGCAACCAAAACGGCGCATTCCCTCTACGATTGGTTAATGTACTGTCTGCAGAAGAAAAATTATGTCCTATATAGATTTGATATTACAAGTCGTACTAACGAATATGTTGCAGCTCTACAAAAACCCGGTCGAGCATGTCCCACATCATTCTGCTCCCTGCCGCTGCGATCTCTACTAGTCGACAAGAACTACAACCTTCCACATAAGAGGAAGCGCGCCCTGGAACAACTGCTGCCCGTCGCCTCGTCCGACATCTGTCCCTACTGGCCTGCCAGACCACCATTCGGACCCTAGAAAGCCCTGCTGAGGCGTCTAATTTTCATCAACTCGGACAGGACCATGTACATGTCCGTCGGTGTCTACCACGCACGCGAATACCAGCCACAAGGTGATTTGCGCACCACACGGAAGGGCGGTTCGAAATCCATCATTTTCAAAGATGAGCATATCGACACGCTGGCGGACTGTCTACCCAAGTTGTTCGTTTCAATCTGCAATACAGGGACCGGGGCAGGGTGCGTGATCGGTGCCTTCCGCCTATCACCGCTGAAATCCTCGGGTCGACAAGACTGTATTTCGGCACGCAATAAATTAGCCTATCGATACTATACTAACAATATTTTGCCCGAATATTTCACATAGTGCAACAACAATTGAGAAATTACACACTCACTTTGCCGGACATACTGTCTTACTTGGAATCGTCCGTATTTTCAGTGACGTATGTCGAACCTGTCCCTAACGCAAGTGACCCTATAGACTATTGTCGTCCGTTCGAGGAACTCGTGACAGTTGTATAAATGTGTACCACTACTGCTTATTTGAATAAACGCCTAATTTAATTAAATTGTGTGTTTTCTTGGGATAACAATAAAAATATTCACTGCACCTACCTTTGTGTTTCTGCTCGACACACCTGCGGAACTCCTTCTTCAAGTAGGAGCAGCAATAGCAGCAACCACCGACACGTTTACAGCAGCAACGACGAAGACCACAACCTCCGTGCCATCTTACATTAACTCTCTCGGCTGCCACCGGCACGGATGTATCAACAAGCACCTAGGTGTATTCTGCCATCAAATCTCTCTCAATGGGGTTACGCAGATGTTCCAAGATAATGATCTCATGAATGCAGATGCGTAACATTGCTTACAATCACAAAAAACCTGTGTATGATTTGCTCTGCTTGTGGTTACAGGGGAAGAGGAATATTGGAAACCCGAACGTATTATAAACGACCTTAAGATAATGTGCATGAGGATGGAGCATTTGGTCTTTCCTGGAGTTTCCTTCCTCCCATGCACTCACTGTATCTAATACGAAAACGGCCTTAATAATTTTTGCATGAAGATGGAGCGTTTGATCTTCCTGGACAGCGTGTCCTGTCCTCACACATATCTTTCACACCGTAATACGAGACGTCGTGGGTGGAACCCAAATAGTACTGAGGGAAACCTAGATTACTTGCGTCACATTTCTGAAGTCTCGTATTACATATAGTTAGGGCACGGGAGGAAAGAACCACTGTCGAGGAAGATTAAGTGATCCATCTTCATGCACATTAACTTAAGGCCGTTCATTATCCGTTCAGGTTTCCAATATTTACTGTCGCGGTCACTTTAATTTACACGTAAGGCGAAACGAATTTTTCTCTACCGCTGGCAGCCTTAAGCTGAAGCACTTCAAACACATCAGCAGTTAATGTGAACGGAAGCAATGTTGCACAAGCACATTCGTGATGTTCATGCTGCAACATGTGCTCTGGCCTTTAAATTCAACTCACTGCACTGAGGTATCATGTGCAAACTTCAAATACCTGCAACACGCTTCGTCTTCACAGCTTCTAAAACACACATACACACACACACACACACACACACACACACACACACACACACACTAGCAGCTTCTTTCACGATGCACACACAAGGGTCCACCAAAATAATGCTATGAAGGGGTGTCATTGCAATTTTTAACACAGACTAGCAGCTTCCTTCAAGATGCACACACTCAAGCGCCCACCACAACAATGCTATTATAGGGTGGGGTTCCTCTATTGTTATATTTAGACAGACCCCTAGGCCTCTATTCCACTTCCCTCATTCGATATATCACAAGACCATGATTGGGTTTATGTTACGTAAGTGGCTTGAATCAAAGATGACTGCGTCATTTGGTGACATAACCTTCGTACCTCTAGCTCAACCTGGCGTACGTGACTTACTGCTATAGGAGAAAAAGGCACACTCATGCACGTGTTTATTTGCCCTTAAATAAGTGCAGCAACTGTTAAGGTGAAAGTGCTTAATTACTCTTCTAAATTTGACGGGGAGACTGCGCGTAACTTATTGCACTAGCAACTGTTTTTCCCCGACCATCGATGCATTCCATTGCTCAAGGACTGCCACAGCGGTGACCAAACTCTTGCCTTCCGGCTCTTGACATACTTATAACTAACTTTTCTCCTAGGCGTGTGCGAAATTTTAACATGCCACTTTTTGGGAAATATATAAATTTGTATTTTAATTCGGTCTATCACGTCAACTTTCGAACTTATCGTGCATTCAAATTTTATTTCATACTATTTTATTACCAAAACTGCCGTTGTCAAATTAACATTCGCTTCATTCAAGCTTTAGAAGCACGCGGGTGCCTTCTCTCTTCTTCTCAACACACGTTGCGGTAAGACACGACCCTCTAACCATTCACTCGGCGTACGCCCACAATATTGTACATTTTCATATTCAAATGTAGCGCGCTCCCGCCTCACCCTCATCACGACATCTCTTCCGTGGTTACAGGTTCCGTGCTACCAATCTGACCGGCGGAGCTGGGCGGGGTGGTCGTAGTGGGTTCGAAGCTCAAGAACATTTAGTGCCTGGACCGTACTTAGGAACTTCCTGCACTACAATCAGTGCAATGGCAGAGGGCACCAAACTTAACGACTGCGGCTGCCTCCCTTTTAAAAAAAGTCGAAAGCCGATCCTTTTTATATTATTATCCTCAAGAAAGAGTAGTGCCTTGGGACTTTCCTACACCGGGCCTTGGGTGCGACAAAGCTAGACGGCGGCTGCCAACATGTTAATCAGCTTGGTTAAAAACGCCGATCCTTTTTAATATTATGCTCAAGACCGAACTTGGTCCCTTCCTGCACTGACCACTGGGTAGACCAATCTGGACGGCGGCTGCCAAAAATTCGAACACCTATTTTAACATTATTGTGTTCAAGAAAGAGTAGTGGCAATGCCACACATACGACCTTCTGGCATCAGCCCCCCGTGCAGACCAAATTGACCGGCGGCTGCCAAGAAGTTGAACTCCGATTCTTTTTAATATTATTGTTATACTCAAGTAAGATTAGTGCTGGGACCAAACTTGTGCCATTCTTGCACTGCGCCGTGCGCTCGACGGAGGGTGGCTACGAAGGAACCACTGATCGGGCTGCACGGGGGCACTCTATTCTTTTTATCAATGTGCTCAATAAAAAATAGTGCCAGGACTGTACTTAGGAAATTCTTGCAAGGGCCCTGGGCGGCAGGGACGTAGGGAGGACAACGGAGGGACTGCAATACCAGACTGGACGGCGGCTACCACCCTCATGAAGGAACTCGGTTAAAAAAGCGATTATTTTTAATAATATGCTTAAGAAATAGTTCCTGTACTGTACTTAGGACCCTCTTGCACTGAGGGGACCAAGCTGTCCGGCGCCTGCCTGATTATCCGCCGATTAAAAATGGCGGCATCTCGTCCTTTCTAATATTATGGCTAAGAAATTGTAGTGCCAGAAGGGCACTTAGGATCTTCTTGGACTATGCCCAGAGATAGGTTTGGTGTAAGGTGGCAACGGAGAGACCCACTACCAGACTGCACGAAGGCACTTACACTTACACCACTTTAACAATCATTGACACTTAAACCACTCTTGCGCCAACATCCGGTCACCTTATTTTTACACATTAGGGGGATGGTCCAGGGCTGACCTATTACTACTCAATATAGAAAAGTACGCACACTCATACACACACCTACGTACGTACTATATACATACATGCATACGTACATAATTACGCACTTACATACATATATACACACACACTAACGTATAAACACACATGCATAAATACATACACACACATACATACACATAATACATAATAAATGCTTACATAAACATATATATGAGGTAAATTCCATCGATCCAGGTTTAAGCAAAATGAAAATGTGATGTGGAATTAAAAATTTTAAATGAAGAGAAATATTACGATAAAAATATTCCAATTCACACAGTGCATTCAAATGTTATTTCAGTCCAATAAACTTAAGCGAGTGTAAGAAATATAATTTCACTAACAGAATAAGGGCGTGTGTATTTACTAATGTGACTATATGACTATGCGTCTACATAATTATGTGAATATGCGAAAACGAGACTGCGAATATATACATGGATATACGTTCATCCTGTCTGTCTTCATGTTAAATAAAGTTACAAAATCAGGGGTTCTATAGCCTTTGCAAGATATAATATGGGACTCCTTACGATTTTTGCAACAGAACGCGTAACGACATTACCCGCGAAAACACGAATTAAGGAATAATTCACACTGCAATTTATGAACATTCAAGGAGTTTTTTTTATACAATTAACTTGGTTATATTTATTTTCGTATTTACGGAACCGCATGCTGCCAACAAAAAAATTTACATAATTTATAGGCATATATATATATTTATTTACACAATGTGTAACTCTCGCTATGTATACAGTCGAACAGCGCGAGTTTCTCGTTCGTAAATACTGGCAGACAGGTTCATTTAAAGCATGCCAGACGGGATTTCGACGGAATTTGGTGAAAGACGTGAATCATCGAAGTGTTCCATCCAGAAATTGGTTAAAAAGTTAGAGACAAGGGGAAACCCAGCTAATGCCTGCCGACTTCTTTCTTTCGGGCATGTTAAAGGGCAAAGTTTACAAAAATACACCCCACACAATCGAACAACGTAAAGAAGCTATATGCCGTGATTCAAGCCGTCAACATCGGCACATTGAGAAAAATATTCCAGAATTTGGAGAAACGCATTCAAGTGTGCTTGGATGTGAAAGGAGACCAGTTTCAGCATCGATAATGAGCAGGTACTGTTTCGTATCGTTTCCAGTATGTGTATATAAATTTTCAAGTCATTATCTCATTTAAAAGTTTTTTTATAGACAATAGTTTGGGGCTTCTAGCGACAGACACTCCCTGTGTTATAGACCGTCAGTAAACAACAACATATATATTGTGCTATAAGGTGTCAGTCGGCTTCGCGCCGCCCTGTATAATCGTGACGATGTGCAAAGAAATAAATTTATAATCAAATTAGACCCAGTTATTTACTGCAGTTGTGAACACCCTGTTTCACATGGACGATACAATATTTTCGCACTTCGCTACTTTCTAATTATTCCAGAACCAAATAAGCTTTGCATCAGGCCATTTAATGAATTTCGTATTGTGCTATACAGCCGACTACGTACCAATTGATTCTGATAAGCCGTTACTGCTGTAAAGACAGACTCTGGGAAAACATATGTGCGATAATCTTCAGCCTCAATTTCTGTGATAGAGCCGCCATGTTCCCTCCACTTGATGATGTGTATCCGTGGTTGGTACCGGTGCATGGAGTTCAGCACGATCTGAAACCAGTGAAGAAAGAAGATAGAAACTGTACTTAAAAAAATAAATTTCAGGTACTCTGAGGTTCTGGCATCTTGGTCTCTACTCAGATAATCGCATCTTTAAATACGCAGGCTGCTATATCATACAATTTACATATGTTCACAAAGTTACTGCTATTAATATGGTGTATTCTATTACATAAGTTTGAAGAACATTCATCTGTACACAAAAGGAAAAGCAAACCCTGTACAGGCCTGTACAGATTGTTTGGTTACCAAGAGGTACAGATTCGCATAATTTCTAGAGAATAGGCATACATGGTTTAGAAGGTTGTCAGCCCTTCGCACCGGCTGCCTTTAACTCCAGCATATATTAGTGGTACTCTTTTATATCATAGGCTGGAACGACACCGGGAATATAGTGCGGTCGGAAGGATTACATCCGTGACATTTATAGCTATTTTAAGTCGATTCCAGTGGCTTTGGCAATCTGAGGTGTGACTCTTAGGCCGCTCGGTTACTAGGACTCTGGGATCGAATTCAACCTGGTGCACGGAAGTAGAAAGTCAGCGGATATGGGATGCGCCGCCCACATTTTTGCGCCACCAATCACAGCAAAGCACCGCCCACCATTGAACCCTCCCCCTTTTTTGGGCAACCAATCACATCAAAGCAAAACCATAAAGCGATCAGAGTAAAGAACACATTACCACGCGACCAATCACAATACAGCTAACTACCCAATGCGACCAATCACGTCATAGCGCCCTCACAAAGAGACCAATCATATCAAAGCAACCACTCAAAGCCACCAATCACATTAAACCATCCCGCCACTGAAATTACGGCTTCACGGAGAGGGTCCGCCAATTTTTTACTATGATAATGAAAGGAGGTCGTCGTAATTAACATGCAAAAACGTAATTGATATGCAAACTATGTAATTGATATTCATGCGTTCTATTTTGATATGAAAATAATGTAATTAATATTCATACTCTCATTATTCTATTGCAGTTGTGCATATTATTTTAGTCTCTGTAGCAATAGATTTAGATCGATAGACTTAAGTTTATTAGGATGGGCGCTATCTTACAATAAGGAGGACGCGTGTAATTATAAATTGACAACCAGAGCAGTGTTTAGAATACGGTAGTTATTTTTAATTTATAACATAAAATTTTAAAATATGGTAGTTATAGCGCGCTACTCATAAAATATAACTGAAACGCGGGAGCGGACAAGGCTACCGAAACGGAGGTCAGGTATTTGCCTCGAGTGTAACCAGGTTTGAAAATGCAGCAGAGCTAAATTAGGAGAACGGAGTGCTGCGCCCCGGGATAAACGCATTAATATTACTTTAGGCAGATAACATCAAAAATCCACTTAGAATATTGTACATGCATCAGGCCGTATCCATTAGTGCTAGAAACCCACTTAGCTGACATGACATAGTACGTAAACAACTTGGTGGATGGAGAGAGTACGGCGCTGGCTATTATTTTGAATGAGCGCTAATTCAAATTTCTGGTTCGCCATTTTAAAGAGCGTCATTTTTTAATATGTTCTAACCTTACTTTAAGTCTGAATTGTCGCTTTCGACCCTTTTCCAATACGGCCACCTGCGCGGTACCTTTAAATTTTACAATATGGCGATCAGCGCGCTAGTTTTAAATTAAAATTTATATGAATTTGTGTTTCTAACAAGAGTTTGCTGAAGCTGAAAGATTCCGGACTCATAGTTGAACTATTCTAGGTTCGAATCCTGCGTCGTTAACCAATTCTTTAAAGGATCCTATCCCAGGTATAAGGAAAATAAATAAAGACACACGATTTATATTTTTACAAACACTTACAATGTAGGATTTTATTATTGGTTGTACACTTACATTAATTAATTGGCTGCCTGCGGTTCGGTAACCGACAAAAGTTTCCTAACCGTGTGATTAAAAACGCGTAAATTTCTAAATGCGCAATTTGGTTTTAAACATATTGTTTGATTAGATGGTGAGTATATTCCTAACTTATTAACACATAGTGATTCTAAATTTGCTGGTCCGTCTTTCACACATATTTTACAATGGCACTGAGATTCTCGGAACAAATTATGAGATTTCTTTTTACAGTGTAATAAGTAAAAGGGACAGGTTCTTTTTACAATACATTGAACAGTACCGCGTGTAAAGTTTGCAGCTAGCCAGGTTTTAAGATAGTAACAATTTAATATTTTAACGTTCAAACACACAGTCATGTTAGACCTAAGTACTTCATTAGTGATATAGGTCACACGCTTGTTGATGCATACAATACCGAAAGCTAGCGACGATAAGAATATTTTCTTCAATATACTTAGCGCTAATATTAATTCAGATAACACTTCGGGAAAATGTCTTGCTTCAAACGATAATGCAATTGACTCACTGTGCTCTTTACCGGCTATAAATTTTTCAATATAATCCACGTAATTTAACTTTTCACTACACAACACGTAGATATGAACTCCCTTCACAGAATTTAGGACACCTGCCACATAACTCGGGTACAGACAAAAAACCACAAAAAATTTAATTACACTTCATGGTCGTTAAAGTATCATTCACAGGCCAAACACACGTTATGTTCTCAACTTTAAATGTATCGTGCCATACACCCTGTCCTACATTATTATTCAAGCATTAATATAAGCGGCCGATGCTAGAGTTTGGAAGGAAAGATAAGTCGCGAAAATTCAGAAATTCTATTGTGTGTAAATTTTACGATTAACGACAACGTGACCTGCTGGTGAACTGAGAAAGCGAGCTTCACTTCCAATATCGAAATTGGGTGTTGGTGCTCCCTGAAGGTAAACAGGATACAATATGCAGATTGAAACAATTACCTGGTATAAATGTCTACGAAATAACGTCGGCTTTATCAAACCACACATGCTGTAAATTATTCTGTCCGAGGAGCACATTATAACGCGAATACAGGACCTTTTATATGTGGTACGTAAACACATTTCGTACTACATCTTGCATGATCACGCCTAACTGAATCAGAAATTATCCATTTTTAGAGCAATACCGCAATGGAAAGAGACGGTGTAGTCTTTTAGTCCTGTAAACAAAGGAGTTTTTATATTAGCAGGCTTTTCGAGAAAATATTTGCTCCTCTAATGAACAGGTTTTTGTTTATAAAATACGTTATCTGTAACAAAGAAAACATCTTCACTTAGATCGTCAGCGTTTTGAATGGACGAAGCAGGCTAGGTGGAAGAAGACTGCATTCGTGCGGTGAGTCTTCCGAATTGAAGGTAGAGGAGATCGTCCAATTGACTACAATTGTTCTATCTTACGGCAGGTATAAAATTTGACGGATTTGTAGCTGTAAATGAACATTGAATATTAGGGCAGAGTCTTAAGACACAAACATATCAAAGCAAGAAATAAAATTAACAGTAATTACTGCGGTCTGGCAGCCAATGTGGTCTTAACTCGAAATGAGACTCAGACACGTCGTGGCTTCGTGTAGCTTTTTGAGATGATTTCTCAGGCTGACCGTTAGAAAGAATAGAAATGTTACCAACGCAAAACCCTATCGAACACACAAGATGAACTCCAGCGCTGAAGTACATTCAAGTCATCAACTTTTTCCCTCCAAAAAACTATTTCCACTCCACACAAAACACAACGAACAATATCAATCTGGTGTGTGAAGTAGAATCTTGCGGCTGCCAGTTGATTTTCATCCACGAAGGTTACACGCTAGGTTTCATATGCTTTTCCGACGATCAGCATCACTTTTCAAGTTTAAATGTTTCAGTTTTTACTAGGCGATAGCAGGATATAAACAAAAAGTCATCACTCGAGTTAAACTCCACGCAAATGTTTCGACAGCTAGTTACCAACTGATGCGTTCATGGTCTTCATTTAAGTAGTCGTGTAAATTACTCTCTATATACGATCACGCCCCAGGCTTAAAACATTAACTTTGTTAAACACCGATAAAATCACAAAACAACTCAGAAACCTCTACATGCTTCAGGCCAAGTCCATTAGCGTTAATGGCCCACTTACTCGACTTGTTCCCTTCAAAACTCAGGCCAAATGATTTAACCCGAAAATATCGCAAACATACTGAATGGCGGTAGGGTTGCTATCCCAGCGAAGAGTTCGTCTTTACCTCTTAGGAAATATTTCTGGTACTTATTTCTGACCGAAACTAGAGGCCATAATCAGATCAGAATTATTTCATATAAATGAAAAATTGTAATTACACATCGGGAATTGAAATCCAACCCACTAGTAGTAACTAATAACGCTACCAAATTTTCTTTTCAAGGTGTTCCGACACTGTAGGTGTTAGGGTGGTCGTGTAGCACGGAGCTAATTTGGATGGAAAATGTAACGAGGGCAGTCCGTTCAGTTAGGCCGTAATATAAAGGGTAATAAAGTATGGATTATACATGTAGAATAGAGATTATGTGTAAAGTAGGGTGTATATGGTAATTAACTGACTCAACGCGATCATGCATGTAGAACGAAGAGTAGGCTAACAATGTGGTGTGGTGTTAAGACGTATGTAAATAGACAGTCAGTTCAGTAAGGTTACATTCGAAAGTGCAATGAATATGAGTTGCATGTAGAATAGAGATTACGTGGAAAGTAGGTCACTCATGCTGAACGAAGTGTAGGTTAACAATGTAAAATTGTGTTAAGGCGGAGGTAAATGTAATTAGACAGTCAGTTCAGTAAGGTCGTAATGCAATGTGCAATGAAGTATGGGTTATGCGTGTAGAATAGAGATTTTGTTGAAAGAATGCTGTGTATGGTAATTAACTGACTCAAAGCTGTAGTACATGCAGTACGAAGAGTAGGCTAACAGAGTAGAATGGTGTTAAGACACAGGTAAATATCGTGTATACAGTCCGTACAGTCAGGTTGTAATGCAAAGGGCAATGAAATATGGGTTATGCGTGTAGAATAGGGATTTTGCTGAAAATAGGATATCCATGCCGAACGAAGAATAGGCTAACAGTGTAGAATGGTGTTAAGGCGGAGATGAATGAAATTATACAGTCGGTTCAGTAAGGCTGTAATGGAAATTCAATGAAGTTTGTGTGAAAAATGTAAAATAAAAATTATGCTGAAAATAGGCTATCCGTGATGAAGGAAGAGTAGGCTAACAATGTAGAATGCTTTTAAGGCGGAGGTAATTGTAATTAGACAGTCAGTTCAGGTAGGTTGTAATGCAGAGAGTAATGAAGAATGGGTTATGCATGTAGAATAGATTTTATGTGGAAAGTTGGCTGCGTATGGTAATTACCTTCCTCAAAAAGGTAGTGCATGCAGAACGAAGAGTAGGCTAAGAGTTTAGAAGTGTTAAGACGGGAGTAGATATAATGTAGACTATTCAATCAGTAAGGTTGTAATGCAACGAGTAATGATGGTGAATGGGCTATGCATGCAGAATCTAGATTATGATGAAAATAGGTTATGCATAAAGAAAAAAGGTAATGTTGAGGGTAAATATAACGTAGGGTGTCACCTAAGAAGGTTGTAAGGAAACGTGTGTAGCGAGTTGTCTAATCATATACCCTGAGGTTAATTATGTTAGCTACGTTAGGTTAGTGGAGACGCGTCTTCACTACCCTAACGTAGCTAACCTAATTTTTCTCAATAACCTAACCTAACCTAACCTAAACTAACCTACCCTCTTCTAACACAAACTCTTGACATTTCCGCTCATAATCAAGCGTAACCTAAGCTAACCTAACCTAGTCTATGCCTATATCCGTAACCTAAATTAATCTAAACTAAGTCACCTAAAATATCGTTTATTACCTAACCTAATATCCATAATCTAACGTAGCGCTTTAACCTCATATTCATGAATATATGTTCATAACCTAGCCTGATGTTCGTATCCTAACAGCGATAACCTAAGCTAACTCGGTACCTTATCGTAGTGGTTAAAATTCGAGACTAAAATCTTTCCAATATAAAGTATCAAACTATCGCACCAGATGTTTAAGTTGTGTTTGAAACAATATAAAAATTAACCCTATTCGGTATACTGTGAATGTACATGTATTGAAAATTGAAAAAGCCTTGGAATACAGTAGAAATATAGATATATTTTTTTTATCACTGAATTAGAAGAATGGTGGTCTAAAACATTTCGACAGCTCTTTTCTTTACCTATTTTATAGGTGTTGTGAGTCCTAGGATCTGTCTAGATACGTACAAATATTCGACCCCTAAACCGTCGGGCCTATAGTAGGTTGATATCACTGCCCGCTTTCTTATTCTACTCCATGGGAACAGTTAAAAATCTTCGTGTACGATAGCTTCTTTCAAAACCCGAAAATTGTTACGAAGCCTCCGCTAAAAATGATCATACTACGTCGCTGGATACCTCGTCAAATATTATAGGGCTCTTTGACTTACACCTCGAAGTTAATAAATATGTTTCTGCTGCAATAATCACGAATTCTTCTACTTATTTTGATACAAAATATCTCGTCTTGTTTTCCTGTGTAGTCTATTAGATTAACCTCATGGTATATAACTAGACAAGTAGCTCCCACGTTTTTTTACAACCATCTTAGATGACACCCTACGTTATATTTATCACTAACATTACCTTCGTTCTGATGGATAGCTTATTTTCTGCATAATCTCTACTCTACATGCCTAGCCCATACTCCATCATTAATTTCTACATTACAAACTTACTAAACGAATGGTCTACATTACATCTACCTCCGTCTTAACACCGTTCTACACTTTTTACCTACTCTTCGTTCTGCATGCAATACCGCTTTGAATCAGTTAATTACCACACGCGGCATACTTTCCGCATAATCTCTATTCTACATGCCTTACCCATACTTAATTGCCCTTTGCATTACAGCCTTAATAAACTGACTCTCTAATTACATTTACCTCCATCCTTAGCACCATTCTACACTGTTAGCCTACACACGTTCTGCATGCACGACCGTTTTGAGACAGTTAATTACCATACACAGCCCACTTTTCACAAAATCTCTGTTCTACATACATAATGCATGCTCCATTGATTTTGCATTACAGGCTTATTGAACGGACGGTCTAATTTTATTTACCTCCGCCTTAACACCATTCTACTCTGTTAGCCTACACTTCGACACGGATGGATAGCCTATTTTCAGCATTGCCTCTATTCTAAATGCATATCCCTTACTTCATTGCCTTTGCATTACAACCGGAATCAATGGAATGAGTACACGATATTTACCTGCGTCCCAACACCATTCTACAATCTTAGCCTACACTTCATTCTGCATGCTCTACCGCTTTGAGACAATTAATTACAATAAACAGACTGCGTTCGACATAATCACTTTTCTACATGCATAACCCATACCTCATTGCCCTTTGCATTACAACCTAAATCAACTGACTGTGTAATTACGCCGTAACATCATTTCGCATTGTTAGCCTAAACTTCGTTCTACATGGATAGCCTACTTTCCACATAATCTCTATTCTACATATATAACCCATACTTCATTGCCCTTTGCATTGGAAACTTACTTAACAAACTGTCTATTTACATTTACCTACGTCTTAACACCACACCACACTGTTACCCTAATCTTCGTTCTGCATTCATGACCGCGTTGAATTAGTTAATTACCACATACACTCTACTTTCCACATAATCACTATTCTACATATGTAACCCATACTTCATTACCTTTTGCATTACAGCCTTAATGAACGGACTGCCATCGTTACATTTTCCATCCGCCTCAGCTCCGTGGTACATGACCACCCTAATACCCACTGTATGGGAACGCCTTTAAATGAAATTGTGGTAGCGCTATTACTTAATATTAGTAGGTTAGAACTGAATTCGCGATGTGTAATTAGAATATTTCAATTATATGAAATATTTCTGATCACATTATGGCCTCTATTTTCGGTCAGAAGTAAGTACCAGAAATATTTCCTAGGAGCTAAAGGCGACCTCTGCGTTGAGTTAACGACGTTACCGCCATCGAGGGTGTTTGAGATATTTTCGGGTTCATTGATTTGACCTGATATTTGAAGGAAAAAATTCGAGTAAGTGGACCATTAACGCTAATGGACTTGGCCTGAAGTATGTAGAGGATTCTAAGTTGTTTTATGATTAATCGGCGTAAAGGAACGTTAATCGATTTAGCCCGGGGCTTCAACAGATATAGTCAATAAACTACTCGACTACTGAAATGAATACAATGAACGCATCAGTTAGAAACTAGCCGCCGAACCGTGTGCGTGGAGTGTAACTGCAGTGATGACTTTGTATATGTACCGCTACCGCCTGGTATAAACTTAAAAGATTTAAATTTGGAAAGTTTGGCTGATCGCCGAAAAGCATATGAAACCTGACGTGTACCCTTCATGGATGCAAATCAACCTGCAGCGGCAGGATTTTAATTCACAACCCAAGTGACATTTTTCGTTGCGTTTTGTGTGGAGTGGAAATAATTTGTTGGAGGGTAAAACGATGACTTGAAGGTACTTCAGCACTGGAGTTCATCTTGTGTGTTCGATAGGGTTTTGCGTTGGAAATATTTCTATTCTTTCTAACGGTCAGCCTGAGAAATCATCTCAAAAAGCTACACGAAGCCAGGACGTGTGTGGGTCTCATTTCGAGTTAAGAACTCATTGGCTGCCAGACCGCAATAATTACTGTTAATTTTATTTCTTGCTTTGATATGTGTGTGTCTCATTACTCCGCTCTAATTTTCAATGATTTTTAGAGCTAAAAACCCCGAAACGTTTATACATGCCGTAAAACAGAACAGTTGTAGTCAATTGGACGGTCTTCTCTACCCTCAATTCGGAAGACTCACCGCCCGAATGCAATCTTTTTCCACCTGGCCTGCTTCGTATAATCAAAACGCTGACGATCTAAGTAAAGGGGTTTTTTTTGTTACAGATAACGTATTTTATATACAAAAACCTTCTCACTAGAGAAACAAATATTTTCTCTAAAAGCCTGCTAATATAAAACTTTTTTCGGTTACAGGACTAAAAGACTACACCGTCTGTTTCCATTGCGGTGTTGCTCTAAAAATTCGAAAATTTCTGATTCGATTTCGCGGGAGCATGCAATATGGAGTCCAAAATGGGTTTACATAATAAAATAAAATTTTCTCTATTCGTAATATTCGGTGCTTCTCGGACAGAGTAATGTACAGCTAGTGTGGATTAGTGCAGCCGTTCTTATTTCGCATATAATTATACTAGGTAAATGTTTCAATGTGCATGTTCTAACATTTTACACTGAGGCAAACCAAACATCCTATTTCGGTAGCGGTAGTCTTCCTCGCTTTCACAGTTCACGAGCAGGCCTCGTTGAGTTTAGTTACACAGAATTCTAAACAACTTAGTTTAAGCACATGATGTTAATTATTACGTTAAAAAAATGTGAGGGGTCTCCCTCTCTTCTCGTGTGTCAAATACATTTTGCTAAGCAACCGCACTCATAATTTCAACCTACGATGATTAGGAGCTAAAGGCGGCAATGGCCGAGATTGCATGCGACACGCTCTCGCACGGAAACCATACCGATCGCTACTTCGTTACGCCATCCAATTCATCATCGCTACAACATCGCGACGGCCACCCGTAGAAATCACATTGCAACAGTTGATACAAGGAGGTTAGCGGCTGAGGGGTTGGTAACTTGTCCTAGTTCACGTCATGGGCATATACTAGGACTCCGCGTGTCAGGTTGCTGGTAATCGGGATCGACAATTTATGGATCGGTTTTGCTGTTTCGGGTAAATTTGTCGAACATTCTACAATACTAACTTGCCTTTTAATTTCCGGTTATCGGATCAAGTACAGTACAGTGTTATGACGTCTAGAACTTCAGACGCAGGTACATACTGTAAACAGTAAAAGCCGGAACTTAAAATGCCAATGTATCCTATTTTCAAACAAAAATTTAATTATAAGTTTTTTTTGCATATCCGGAAGGCACGCCGTCTCAATAGGGCTATGTGGCGTTCTACTGTACATGGAGGTGAGGTTCCACCCATTCTTCCCAGCACTAGATGTAGGCGGATCGTCAGATTGATATCCTAGCCCATTTACCAGGGGAACATGAGCTCCCGATTGACTTGGGGGAGGGAGACCAGAGCAATTCTGAACCATTTAAGGAAAGAAACATATTTCTTCCCTTCCTGAATTCAAGCCAAGATCCCATTGCTCTCCAGCCTGTAACCTGGCCACTATATCGAACTGTTTAATTACAATAAACCGACTGCATTCAGTGAGAGAGAATTACAGGGTAAAGGCGCCTAATATGGAGCAGTGTTTGTTTTATGGTCGAATCGGCAAAACTAAACTTATCAATCAAATTTTAATGGATTTTGAAGCTCTACAATCCTCCATCTAGCGCAACTGTTATTAGCTGAAAAATAAATCATTATTCAGCCATCCAAATTTTACGAAAAAAACTTAATTCAACACGTACTTTACGAATTATTTGTTATTTCATGGGTTGTATTGCTCTGGTTCGATGTGTGTTATTACCGTGTGATTCGGCTGGGGTGGTGCGATATCTTTATGCACGCTGAAGCACCACCCCAGTCGAACCACACCGTAACACCAACACACATTCGAATCAGAGCAGTACAACTCACCAAGTAACAAATAAGTCGTAAGCTCCTGAGGATGGATGTATTAACATCCGAAACATGTTGAGCATGAAATAATGAAATGAAAAAGGAAGTGACTTCACGTTGATCCTTCTTTATTCAACTATGAAGACGACGCAGGTCCAATAAACATAAGGCTCTTATATGTGTTACCTCAGAGAATGATCACTTGACGGTTCAAATATATATGTCATCGAAGCGGTAAAGCTTTAATGACGCTGGGGTTTAATTTCTATGTATTGCCAAGGAGGAGAGGTTTTTTATGTGCCATACTTTTAACTGTATTCACGGTTTTAAAACGCATTGAGTTGGACTGTGTGTGAAGGAATAGGGATCCGAAAGGTGCACCGATTGTACATTGCATTGGGATATACCAACACCCACCACCAAACCTAACGGCCACGCTCCGCACTTTTTCTGTGCGACTAATAACAGCAAACCACCTCCACCACCGACCTATGAAGTCACGGCCAGGCCCCGCGCCTCTTCTGCGCGACCAACAAGAGCAAAGTACCTCCCACTAAGCAACCAAACGTAATAAAGCACCTCCCAACGTGCGACCTATCTCAGTAAAGAGCTGTTCCCTCAAACGACCAATCACAGTAAACAGCTGTACCCCAAAAGGACCAATCACAATAAAGCACGCCACCACCAAACCTATGTGCTGACGGACAGGTTCCGCCAAATTTTTACGCGACTAACCCTATGAAATACGAAAGGAGGCTTCCTGAATTAATGCGCAAGAAGCCTAATAGATAGGCAAATTATTTAGTTCATATTCGTGGGTTTTAATATGGTATACAAATGATGTAATTATTATTCATACGGACCTTATATGTATGCAATTAATCTATTACGTAAATTATTTTACTTCCATTCGCAAGAGTTTTAGATCGGTAAAATGATGTTTTTTGGGATGGGCGCTATCTCTCAATAAGACGGACGCGTGCATTATTTAATATGACAGCCAGAGCGGTGTTTATTAGTTTGTACAATACGGTGGGTATCTACAATTTACAATCTAACATCTTACAATATGGTTGCTCTATTAAGCTACTATTAAAATGTAACATTATGCGAGAGCTGACACATTATCGAAACGGAGGGTTGGTATTTGCCTCGGGTTTAAGCAGCTTTTCACATGCACACAAGGATGTCAGCACAGTTAATTTCCAAGCAAAGGGTGCTACGCCCCGGACTATATATATTAAAATTCCTTTAGACAGATAACTACACAAACCAATAGAAAAACCTCTCATATATAAACAAATGAAGTAGTATGTAAAGAAATATGGTGGAAAGATCTAATTATACCAAACAGAATGACGCGGGCTATTAATTTGATTGTTTGAAAGAGCGCAATTTTTAAATTTGTTTCAACCGAACTTTGAAGTCCGCCATTTTCCGATATGGCTACGAGCGCGGTACTCCTTAAAAATTGTTTAACCTAATTTGAGTTTGAATTGGCGATTCCCAGTATAGCTACTAGCCCGGAAATTTTAAATTGATCATCACTTAAAATTTGATATGGCGCTTCCCAATACGGCCACCAGCTCGATAGTTTTAAATGAAACCTAAAATTAAAGTCCATCATTTTGCAACATGGCAACCGGGGCGCTAAATTTAAATTAATCTTAATGTGAATTTGTTTTTCCAAAAAATGTTTGGCCGAAGAAGTAAGATTCGGGACACATATTTGAACTATTCTAGGTTTGAATCCTGCGGCTTTAACCATCTATTTTTAAATGATCCTATCCTAGATATAAGGAAAATAAATACACAGAAACTATACATTTAAAATATAGAAAATATACGATTTTTTATTGTTTGTACACTTATTTTAATTAATCAGCTGAGTGTGGTTTGTTTACCGAAAAACGTTTGCTTGCGGTGTGATTAAAAAACATCAAATTTTTTAAAAAAATCTGTTTACACACATACAATGACCTCTTTTTCTTAGAGGGATCGGGTAGAATGTAAATTCACTACTTTTAATAACACATAGTGATTTTGAACATGCAGGTCTATCTTTCACACATAATTTACAAGCGCACTGAGGCTCTTTAAGCACACGATGAGTTTGTTTAGTACGTTAGACGGTGGAACCAGATTAATAGTCGCATAAAGGATGTTCTGAGCAATATTGTGAAACAAGTTACACTCTGCTAGTCGCTTAAGCAGTTGTAAATCAATATCAAACAACTCAAACACATAATCATGCCTTGACATTGGTACTTCGTTAGTGATATATGTCACACTCTTGTTGATGCAAACAATACCGAATGCAAGCGACGATAAAAGCATTGTCTTTAGCACACTTTGGCAAATAGTAGTTCGATTGGTAGTTTAGGAAACTGTCTTGCTTCAAATTAAAATGCAATTGTCTCATTAATCGATGATAACTTGAAATAAATCCCTGTATGCCATTTATAAGTAATAACGTACACTTTACTGGCAATAAATTTTTCAACATAATCTGCGTTATTTAACTTTTCTCAGGACAACGCTTAGAAAAGAATTTTTTTCACAGAGTTTACGATGCCAGTCGCATAATTCGGGTACAGACCAAATGAATCACACAACACTTTATCATTGTTCATGGTCGTAACAATATCATTCACGAGCCATAACCACTTAGTGTTCATATCTTGAAACGTATCGTACCAACACCTGGACCTACAATATTATTCATGTCTTCAAATAATCGTCAGATGCTACAGATTGGAAGGAACCAAACGTTGTCAAAATTTTGGAAATCCAATGTGTGTAACGTTTATGACTGACCACAGCGTGGCTTACTGGTGAAATGTGAAAGAGGACTAGACAGCCAGTGCCGAAACTGGGGAGTCGATGTTTACCTTAGGGTAAACAGGTTAAACCATGCACACTGGAAACCCTTACGTGGTAGAACTCTATACGAAATAGGAAAGACTGTACCAAACCACACTCGCTGTACATTATTATGTCGGAGGAGCAAATTATATTGCAATCGCATGGTCTTTAATATATAGTATGTAAACACATTTCGGACTCCAAATTGCATGACCGCGCCAAAATGAATCAGTAATTTTCCAATTTTTTTAGAGTGAACCGCAACGGAAATAGATGGTGTGAACTCTTATTCCTGTAACACAAACAATATTATATTAACAGGCTCTTCGTGAAAATATTTGTTTCTCTAATAAACAGGTTTTTGTTTATAAATTGCGTTACCTCTATAAAAGAAACCACCGTCACTTAGAACGTTAGCGTTACGATTGGACAAAGCAGACCAGGTGGAAAAAGACTTCATTCGGGTGTTCAATCTTTCGAATTTAGGGTGGAGAGGGCCGTCCCATTGGCTATAATTGTTTTGTCTTATCACGTATTTAAAAGTTCTCGGATTTGTAGCTGTAAAATAACATTGAAAATTACTGCGGAGTAACAAAAGGCACAATCATAACAAAACAAGCAATACAAATAATATTACATTCTGCTTTCTGGCAGAGAATAGGGACTTAAATAGGAAAGAGGACCGAACATTTCGCGGCTTCGGGTAGGCTGTTGAGATGATTTCTCTGGCCGGTTATTAGAAATAATAGGAAAGTTTCCAAACCACAACGCCTTAATGAACCCGCAAGATTGGCTCCAGCGCTGATGATCCTTCTAGGCATCACCTCCATCCGTCCTATAGCATATTTCCACTCCATAAAAACGCAACGAAGGACATCACTAAAGTTTGTGAAGTAAAATCCTGCGCCTGCCATAAAGGGTAAACACCATGTTTCATATGTTATTTGACGATCAATGTCACTTTACAAGTTTAACATTTTAGGTATATAATAGGTGGTAGCGATACTTAAACGAAGCTGCCAACCGGGTTACACTCCACGCACTTGGTTCGACGGCTAGTTACCAACTGATGTGGTGGTGATCTCCATTTCCGTTGTCGAGTAGCTTAATCAGCATATCTGTTCACGCCTCCAGAAAAAAATCCATTTACATTTCTTTAAAACGATTAAATCGCAAAATCACCTAGAAACCTGTACATGCCTCAGGCCAAGTTCATTACCGTTAATTCGAATTGTTCCTTTCACCCCTCAGGCCAAATCAATTGCGAACAAAAATATCGAAAACACACCAAATACAAGGGCTCTTAGATTTAAACACATTAGCACAGGATGGCGGTAAGGTTGTTAAACCTTCACACCGGTCGTCTTTACTTCCTAGGAAATATTTCTGGTACTTATTTCTGACCGAAATTAAGTTCCACATCTTGATGAGCTGGATTTTATATAAATGAAATATTCTAATTGCACCTCGGGAATTGAATTCTGTCCTATTAGTATTAACTAATAACGCTAGCACAATCTATTTAAATGGCATTCCGATACTGTAGCAATTTCGGTTGTCATGTAACACGCAGCTTAGGCGATGGTAAGTGTAATGAGGGCAGTCCATTCCATAAGGTTGGAATGCAAAAAGTAATAGAAGTTATGTGGAAAGTATGCTCTGTATGTTAATTAAATAACTCAAAGCGGTAGTGCATACAGAACGAAGAGAATTCTAACAGTGTAGAATAGCGTTGATGTGGAGTTAAATATAATTAGACAGTCAGTTAAGTAAGACTCTAATGAAGTGTGGTTTATGCATGTAGAATAGATATTATGTGGAAAGTAGGCTGTGTATGTTAATTACCTGACTCAACGCGGTGGTGCATGCAAAACAAAGAGTAGGCTAACAGTGTCGAACGGTGTAAAGTCGTAGGTAAATATAGTGTAGACAGTCCATTAAGTAAGCTTGTAATGCAGAGAGTAATAATGGAGCATGTTCTGTGCATGTAGAATAGCGATTATTTGGCAAGTAGACCGTGTATGGTAATTAACGGACACAACGCAGTCATGCATGCAGAACAAAGAGTAGGTCAACAGTGTAGAATTGTGTTGATGCAGAGTTAAATATAATGTAGACCATCCGTTCAGAAATGTTGTAATGCAAAGAATAATGTTAGAGTACGGGCTGTGCATGTAGAATAGAAATTTTGCGGAAATTAGGCTGCATATGCAGAGCGAATTTAATGTTGAGGGTAACTGTAACACAGGGTGTCAACTACAAGTTTTTAAGAAAACGTATGATGCGAGATGTCTAGTTATTTACCCTGAGGTTAATCTGACAGACTACAAACGAGAACTAGACGAGATATTTTGTATCTAAATAGGTAGAATAGTTCCTGATTACCGCAGCAGAAACACACTTATGAAGTTATTAGTTTAAGTGAAACAGCCCTACATTATTGATGAGTTATTAATACATGCCATCTGACAAATAACCAGCGACACACTGGCTCTTTAACAGACACTTCACAATGATTCTTGAGTTTTAAAAGAAGCTAACGAAATGAAGTCTTTAAAACATTTCTCATTGAGCGTAAAAATAAATTGAGCAAGAGTGATATCAACGTACTATGAGTTCGACGGTTCAAGGATCGAATTTTGTACATATCTAGACAGATCTTACGACTCACATAACACCTATACCATAGGTAAAGTTAAAGAGCGTTCGAAACATTGTAGACCACTACTTTTCTAAATCATTAGTCAAGAAATCTATAGCCGTATTTCTACTACTATCTAAGCCATCAAATACTGTACAGAAATTCAGTACACGTAAATCATAGTATAACAAATACCGTTAATTTTAAATTGGTTGAAACTCAACTTAAATTTACTCTAGCGATAGTTAGAAACTCCATATTAGAAAGATTTTTAGTTCGAATTTTAGCCGCCATGATAAAGCACCGAGTTACCTTTCGTTATGGCCATTAGGTTACGGACATTCGTCTAGGTTATGAACATTAAGTTATAGAGATTAGGTTACATTAAGGTACTACGTTAGGTTATGAATATTAGGTTAGGTCATGAGCGGAAGTTTCGGGTGACTTACTTTAGGGTAGGTAATGTTACGGAGATAATTTAGGCTAGGTTATGGATATAAGGTTAACATAGGATAGGATTGGTTAGGTTGTAGACATTAGTTTATGTTAGGTTATAGACATAATTTTAGGGTAGGTTAGGTTATAAACGGAAGTAACAAGGGCCTAGTTTCGGACATAAGTTTAGCTTAGTTTAGACTGTGAACGATAGTCCAAGACATATGTTAGGGTAGGTTATGGACGTAAGAATAGGTTGTGTTAGAGACATAGGATTAGTTTATTTTATTTACATAAGTTTAGGTAAATTTATGTTAGGATGGGTTAGGTTATAGATATAAGATTAGGTTAGGTTAGGTTAGAATAGGTTAGGTTAGATTATTGGTACAAAGTTAGATAAACTTTCGTTACGTTAGTGGAGACGCGTCTTATCTCCGTAACCTAATTTAACCTAATTCCCCTCAATCTTCCATTCATGGATGAAAATAATATTCATAACCTAACGTAATGCCTTAAGCTAACCTAATCTCCATAACCTAATGATCATAACCTAGCCTAATGAAAGAAACCTAATGTCCATAAACTAAAGTAACTCAGTGCCTGATTTTATTGCATAAAAAAATTCATACCTAAAATCTTTCTAATAAGCAGTCTCTTAATATCGCAACACAAATTTAACCTTTTGACGTCTAATGTCAACTATAGTGGCCGTACCGCAGCGCTAACCTATAAAGTTGCATTTTATGTATTTATTCAACAAATATAGGTACCGAATATTTTAAACATCATATCTACTCTCTGTTTTTTCTCTTCCAAGTACAGTTTGTTTCATAATTCTGACGTATTTGGTTTACGTATTATCCACATTTTATACACAGAGTGTGCTAAAATGAAAGAAATACATCCGGCGCCAAAAGTTTAAGTTAAGTTTCAATCAATTTAAAATTAACGATACTTGTTATAATATCAATTAAATATACTGAACTCTGTAAAGTTTGTGAAGCCTGATAAGATAGTAGAAGTATAGCTATATCTTAATTTACCAATGAATTAGAAGTGTAGCTGTCTACAATGTTTCGACCACTCTTTAACTTTGCGTATTGTATAGGTGTTAGGTGAGTCCTAGGATCTGTCTAGATACGTACAAAGATTAGATCCTTCAACCGTCGAACTTGTAGTACGTTGCGATCACTGCTCACTTCATTATTCCGCTCAATGAGAAATATTACAAAGCCTTTGTGTACGATAGATTTTATTAAACCTCAAGAACCGTTGCGAAGTCTCCGCTAAACTGAACCAGTACATCGCTGGTTATTTGTGAGGTATTGATACATCGTCAATAATATAGGGCTGTTTCACTTATACTATGAAGTTATTAAATATGTTTCGGTTACGATAACCACGAATTCTCCTACCTATTAAATACCAATATTTAGTCTTGTTCTCGTGTGTAGTCTGTCTGATTAACCTCTGGGTATATGACTAACCATCTCGCTACATACGTTTACTTACAACTTTGTTGGATGACATCCTATGTTACATTCACCCTTAACATTACCTTCATTCTGCATGGATAGCATAATTTCCGCATAATCTTTCTTCTACATGCAGTGCCCATACTCCATCATTAATCTTTGCATTACAACTTTACTGAATGGGCGGTCTATGCTACATTTACCCGCAATATTACCTTCGCTCTGCATTGATTAGCTATTTTCAGCATAATCTCTACCTACATTAATCTTTGCACTACAACCTTACTGAATGGACAGTCTAAGTTACATTTTCCATCATCATTAACTTCGTTCTACATGGATGGCCTATTTTCCGCATAATCTCTATTCTACATGCACAGCCCCTATTCCATCTTTGCATTACAACCCTACTTAATGGAAGGTCTATGTTACATTTTAACTCAACATTACCTTCGTTCTTGATGGAAGGCCTATTTTCCGCACAATATCTATTCTACATGCACAACCCATAATACATCATTACTCTTTGCATTACAACCTTACTGAATGGACGGTCTACGTTACATTTACCATCAAAATTACCTTCCTTCTATATGGATGCCTATTTTAAGCATAATGTCTATTCAACATGCACAGGCCATACTCCATCATTACTCTTTGCACTTCAACCTTACTGAACGGAAGGTCTACATTACATGTACATCCGCCTTAACACCCTTCTACACTGTTGGTCTACTTTTCGTTCAGCATGCACAAACGCTTTTAGTTAGTTGAGAAATGGGTGATAGTTTCTTTTGAGCCTCGAGAATCTTTGTGAAGCCTCTGTTAAACGAGCCAGTACGTAGATGGTAATTTGTGAGATAGTATGTATTGATAAATCATCAAAATTTTAGGGCTGTTTCACTTAAACTATGAAGTTCTTAAATAGGCATGCACAGGATTCTAAGTGGGTTTGCGATTTTATCGGTGTAAAGAAATGTTAATAAGTTTAGCCTGGTGTGTGAACAGACGTAATCAGTAAGCTACTCGACTGCGGAAATGAAGATCACGACCGCATCCGTAGGAACTAGCTATCGAAACACATGCGTGGAGTGTAACTTGGGTGGCAAATTTGTGTATGTACCGCTCCAACCTCGCATAAATCTAAAACATTTAAAATTGTATAGTGAAGTTGATCGTCGAAAAATCATATGAATCATGTCGCGTACTCTTCATGGACGCAACTCAACTGGCAGCTGCAGGATTTTACTTCCGAACCTGAGTTGCGTTATTTGAGCTGTGGTAATATGCTACTGGACGGATGCAGATGATACCTTGAAAGTACATCAGCGCTGGAGCCCAACTTGCCAGTTCATGAAGTGGTTGTGGGTTGGAAATATTTCTATTCTTACGAACACCCGGACAAAAAATCATCTCAACAGCCTACACGAAGCCGCGAAGTGTGCGGGTCTCATAACTAGTTAAGACCCAACTCCCCACCGGAACGCATTAAGTACTATTATTAACATTTCTAGTTTTTTAAGTTTGTGTCTTTTGTTACACCCCACTATTATTCAAAGTTCTTTTATATTTACAATTCCCAGAACTTTTAAACACGTGATAATACAAAAAAAATTGTAGCCTTTGGGACGGCCCTCTCTATCCTGGATTCGGAAGACTCAACAACCGAATGAAGTGTTTTTCCATCTAGCCTCATTGTCATAAAAAACGGCTGAAGATCTTAGTGAAGGTGGATTCTATCATTCAGGTAACGTATTTTATAAAAGAGCATTTTATTACACAAAAAAACTTTTTCTCGAAAAGCCTGCTAATATAAAATTCATGATTTTACAGGAATAAAAGTTCACACCATCTGTTTCCATTGCGGTTTGCTCTAATGAATTGCAAAAATATTGATTCATTTTGGCGGGAGCATGGAAAATTGAGTCCAAAATGTGTTTACATACTACATATAAAAGGCCCTGCATTCGCATTATAATGTGCTCCTCGGATAGAGTAATGTACACTGAGTGTGGATTGGTAGAGTCATTCCTATTTCGTATAGAATTAAGACATGGATGATTTTCAGCGTAAATGTTCTAAACCGTTTACCCTAAGGCAAACACCAACCCCTTATTTTCGGTAGTGGTGGTCTAGTCCGCTTTTACATGTTCACCAACAAGCCTCGCTGTGGTCAGTTGTAAAAGTTACACACAATGGAATTTCTAAGTTCCGCGACGTTTCTTTCCTTCTATGTTGAAGCATCGGACGCTTATGTGAAGACTTAAATAATATTGTACGACAGTGTGTTTGGTAGGATACAATTCAAGTTAAGAACACAAAGTGGTTATGGCTCGTGAATGATATTGTTACAACCATGAAAAGTGATAAAGAGTTGTGTGACTCATTTGGTCTGTACCCAAGATATGCGGCCGGTATCCCAAAACTATATCAAGGATTTCTACGTGTTGTGCTGTGAAAAGTTAAATCGCGCAGATTATGTTGAAAAATGTATTGCCAGTTAAGAATACAGTGTTATTTATAAAACGCATACAGGAATTTATTTCAAGTTATCATTCAGTAATGAGACAACTGAATTATCATTTGAAGCAAGACGGTTTCCAAAACTGCCATCCGAACTACTATTTGCCAAAGTGTGCTAAATATAATGCGTTTATCGTCGCTTGCTACCGTTTTGTTTGCATGAACAAGGGTGTGACCTATATCACTAATGAAGTATCAACGTCAAGGCATAACTGTGTGTTTGATTTGTTTGATATTGATTTACAACTGCCTAAGCGACTAGCAAAGTGTAAGTTGTTTCACAATATTGCTCAGAGCACCCTTTATGCGACTATTAATCTGGTTCCACCGTCTAACGTACTAAACAAACTCATCGTGTGCTTAAATTGCCTCATTGCCCTTGCAAATTATGTGGGAAAGACGGACCTGCATGTTCACAATTACTATGTGTTATAGAAAGTAGTGCAATTACTTTCTGCCTGATCCCTCTAAGAAAAAGAAGTCATTGTGTGTGTGTAAACAAATTATTTTAAAAATTTGATGGTTTTTAATCACGCCGTAAGCAAAATTCTTTCGGTTACAAAACCACACTCTTGTTATTAATTAACATTTTATCGCCGGGATTCAAATCCTCCCTCGCAATCCAACCGTTCCGAAGTTTTTAGATCGGGGTTTTTGTTAGCAACGCTTACTTCTAAAAAAAATCATATCTTAGAGAAATTTCCTCCAAATTTTAGGAAATATGTGTTTATGAAATGATCAATTTGGCATAAAATATACACCTTCTTTGTAATAAATTTAGGCCTCTGTACTGCGTGCAGTATAGAAAACGGGGATTAAATATTTTATTTCTCATATAATTCTGGCTGCTGCATAGATTCCCTGGCACCTTGAGACGTTCTTCATTCACCACACAACGCACGCACACACACACACACACGCCCTAGTTTAAAGTGCTTTTCAAATTTCTTTCGTGTCGTATTCGGCGAAACATGGCACCACGCACAGACCCATATCACAACTGGCACTTTTGTAAATGGTGGTCTTTCTCTGGCTTGCTCATCCAGCTTTATTTTCTTCGCCACCATCGCATAATGTACTGCACACTTAGTTTATTAAGACTGTTCTGTACAACTGCTAGCATTGATGGAGGAACGCGATGCCTTTTAGATGAAGGAAGCTTATAGGGTGAGAGCAAATTAGATCTAAAGCTGCGATTTGAATGTTGGGTAAAATTCCACTTTTAAAGGATTTCCACGTCATTTTCACTAAATTTTACGACTGTGTATTACATATTAGGGCGTCGCGGTCCCTGCAGAATATCCCAGAACTACAACAGGTAGGCCTGTGAGCCCTTCTGTAGCTATAAACTTCCATTTTCGTGGATATCTCCTCTTTTTGTGCGTACGCCACTGAAATCCTTTCAGTCATTCTTATTTCACTGTTGGAAAAACAGACCTACATTCTTCTACAGACAGAGAAGGGAACTGTGGTCTAAAATTAGAACTGTTGATGAAGACATATAGTTTACTGCAGAGACGAGAAGAAAATATTGTTATTCAGTTCATGTCACATATGGCTCCGAGGTGGAGAAATCTCACACAAAATGCAGCATTGACAATCCTAGGCAAACTACGACTTGAAAAAATGTAGCTCTGTAATATGCAGGGGTGAAAAATTCCTTCCAAATTCGTCACATTCTCGCGTCAAATTAAGTCGACATTCGCTTGTGAGCCTGATTAAAATACTCTCAATGCGCTTCGACTTAAGTCGACGTTCGGCGCTTAAAGTTTAAGGTAAGTGTACAAATAAAAATAAAATCATACATTGTACATGTTTGTAAAATGTAAATTATGTGTATTTATTTTCTTTATACCTGGGATAGGATTCTTTAAAAAAGGACGGCTAAAGCCGCAGGATTCGAACCTAGAATAGTTCAATTATGAATCCGGAATCTTACCGCTACAGCCAACTCTTTTCGAGAAAAACAGTCATATAAAATTTAATTTAAAGTTAGTGCGCTTGTCGCCGTATTGCAAAATAGTGGATCTTAATGTTAGGTTTAATTTAAAACTAGCGCGCTGGTAGCCATATTGGGAAGCGCCAATTCAGACTTATATTTACGTTTAATTGAAAATTACCGTGCCGGTAGCCGTATTGGGAAGCGCAAATTTTAACTTAATGTTATGTTAAACAATTTTTAAAATTACCGCGCTTGTAGCGATATTGGAAAACGTCAATTCTAATTGAAAGTTAGGTTAAATAATTTTTAAAAATACTGCGCCGGTAGCCATGTTGGAAAATGACGGACTTAGGTTAGAAGAAATTAAAAAATGGCCCTTTTCCAAATGGCGAGCTTCGTTTAGCGCTCATTCGAAATAATTGCCGGCGCCAAAGCGTCAGGCATAATTAGATCGTCCGCTATGTTTTTTTCCATGCTACGTCATTTGTTTGCATCATGTGACCTTCGCCATATTTGTTTACATACTACGTCATTTGTTTACATATCGGAGGGTAAAGTTAGGTTAGAGGCCATACAATATGTTGAAACTAGGTCTTCTGCTAGATTTGTTTACATACTACGTCATTTGTTTATATCATGTGATAATCGCCATATTTGTTTACATATTTCAATCTATAGTTAGGTTAGGAGCCATACGGTCTGCCGAAATTAGGTCGTCCGCCATATTTGTTTACATACTACATCATTTCTTTACATCCCAGAGGCCAAAGTTAGTTTAGGCGCCATACAGTCTGCCGAAATCAGGTAATCCGCCATATTTGTTTACATATTAAGTCATTTGTTTACTAATCAGGAGTTTAAATTCGGTTGGTCGCCATAATGTCTGTCGAAATTAGGTCATCCCACCGTATTTGTTTACATACTACGACATTTGTTTACATATCAGACATAAAGTTTGGTTAAGCGCCACACTGTCTGCCGAAATTAGGTCAGGCACCATGTTTTGTTAAATCACGTGACCGCCTGGGGCAAGGTAGTCCGCCCTATTTATACGCATACTACGTCATTTGTGTACATATCAGAGGTTAAAGATATGTTAGGCGCCATAACGTCTGCCGAAATCGGGTCATCCGCCATGTTCGTTTACATAACGTGACCGCCGGAGGCCAGGTGTCCCACCATCTTTGTTTACTTATAACGTAACATCCGGTCCAGATATTATTCACCCCGCAACCATATTTGTTTATACCAGGTGACTCTGACGTAACTTGCGGCGGTAATTCCCTATGCTCTCTACTACCGATGCCACTAAAAGAAAGTTAGTGGTTTTATTCAATTGAAGTATAGGATTACAGTTATTTATATAACTTTACTTTACTAAAAACTAATCAAGACATATATTAACTTTCCTCCATTTGTCCTGATGACTGAATCATATGTGTTTAAGGACGCTGTATCAGATTCAGTAACTACTCTTTTTCGAAGAAGTTTGTGCAGAGGAAACGACTAAAAAGGTGCATTGTGTTTAACTTTCAGTTACTGGCACAACTAGTCTTGATAGACCGATGTGAGTCCTTACTGACAGAGCACCGCGTGTCCTCAGGCTATGGACAGAGGTCAGTGCCCTAAGATAGACCTCTGCAAGGCGAATATACCTTATTAAGCAACCAAAAATTACATAATGCAGAAAAAATGGAACTGCAAATTGGGATTCAATTTATGACCCAAGCCCCTTTAACGTATAAATGTTCTAAGTTGCCAGACTTTTACAGAACACGTTGTGTCGAACACGACGTGTAAGTTTACGAACACAGTGTTAGTAAATTTCGGTCCATCCAGGGACGCATTTACCGTGTAAATGACGAAGCTTAGGCTTCAGGGCCACTATCTTGTACGTGTCCCTTCCAAGGCCCTGGGAGGGGCACTAAAAATGCCCTGATATTTTACAGGTCACTTATGAAAATAAATTGATAGAGGGTTCCCCAGATTTGAGAACAATCCAAAAAATATATATGACGTTACTAATAACGAGTTGTAGAGCTGAAATAATGGACAGAACAAGTCCAAGATAGCATTAAATTGAAGGATATTGTTGAGAAAACCAAGACTCTACCGGAGTTGTAGTGAAGAAGAAGAAGAAGAAGAATATGGAGAAGAAGAAGAAGTGGAAGGAGGATGAGGAGGATAAGGAGGAAGAGGAGTAGGAGAAGGAGGATAAGAAGGAAGAGGAGGATGAGAAGAATAAGAAGGAGAAGAAAAGGAGAAAGAGAAGACGAAGAAAAAGAAGTAGGAGGAGGAGAAGAAGAAGAAGAAGAAGAAGAAGAAGAAGAAAAGGAAGAAGAAGATGAAGAACGAGAAACAGGAAGGGGAGAAGGAGGAAGAGGAGGGGAGGAGGAGGAGGAGGAGGAGGAGAAGGAGAAGACGAAGAAGAAGGAGAAGGACAAGAAGAAGGAGGAGGGAAGAAAAAGGAGACGAAGAAGAAGAATTAAAAAAAGACAAATGAGGAAGCGGAGAAGAAGCTGAAGAAGAAGGAGTAGAGGATGATGAAGAAGAAGAAGAACAAAAAGGAGAAGAAGAAAATTAAAGAAAATTCTCTAAGCCGGCTCCAAATGTTCTAGCCATCCGCATATTTGGGACTAATATTTTACACCAACACCTAGTGTATCCTCGCACTTTTCGATTGTCCCTACACCTACGTCCTAAGTCCGCAAGTTGCAGTTTATCAGAACTTCACTGCACACTGCGGCTTGACATGGAGACTGATATTTCGTTTATGCCATATGCATTACCGATAGGATAAAGACGAATAATTTATTAAACTGGATCGTGACAGGGACGGCTTTTAATCAGAAATAAGTAGGTCGAAAACCTTGGCTGGAATTCTGCTCCAGACGTTAAAATATTCTTCAGACAGCTTAAAAATAAAGTCTACGCGTGACGTAATTGAAGCCTATGTCCTTTTTACAGGGTGGCTTAGATCTGTTATTTAAGTTTGGCCTTCTAGGCTAGAGTTTCGAGCGCCTTCCGGTATTCGTATATTGGTGAGAAAATCCGATGTACAGAGTTGCAACACCCCTAGTTTGCTCACCAGAAGGCACAGACTGAAGACCTGTGAAAGAATGCAGGAAGCGTCAAGAGATGTGGGCACTCTAAATCCAGCACAGGCCCACTAAGGCTCTTGTAACTTAACCCTTCAGCGAGGAGTGGCGAGCACTGCTCGTCATGGCGAAAACATCACCTGTCGTGAAGTGACGAGCACTGTTCGTCATGGTGCACGCTCTCACTCATTCGTCTATATCTCGACAACATAGGTAGCAAATGCAATCGGGCTGCTTCGTGCTTGTTCGTGACGGAGCTGGCTCTCTTATGGTGTGGGATACAGTTACTAGAAAGTATTCCTTAATTTTTTTCTCCTCTCTCGAATTCCGAGTTTTCTTTTTGCAGTCCCTAATTTCACAGACACTGAAATGAAACAGGAAACTAATGTTATTGCAATCGTCAAGTACGTGAACTATGTAGCTTCGAAATGGTGTATGACATCACCCTCATATATCATTAGACTGTTTGTTCCATCAACGCTGTTGTCGGGTCTGGATTTCGATTGAAGCTGCAGTCTGTTGCGATGATGACGTCAAGTAGGAATTGTTTGTTGGAGGACGAGATTGAACAACGTTTGCTAGGGGGACTTAAAGATTCTGATCAGAGTAGTTGTAGTGACGATGATGACTCAAGTGGGACCGATGATTTGACTGAAGTTGAGGTAACTGATTCGGAAAGTACTGATAGTGAAAGTGACGATGTGCAATGTGCTACTGCATCCAGTGCGCCTACTGCTTCGAGTGCTACATTTACGTGGGAGGACATGACGAAATATGTAGGGCAAAGGAAACAGTTTGTTGATAACTCTGGGTCTCAAAATGAAGCCCGAAATTGAACTCATTGTGCTTAAGTGTTCGAAATGTTTTTGATGACCACCTGGTGGAACTAATAGTGCGCGAAACAAACACTTATGCAGCACAAAAAATACAAGCCAGAAGTTTCATTCCATTGGGTTCCAGAATGCGGGACTGGAAACCTGTCACTAAAGACGAATTGTTTGTTATGTTTGCACTTTTCATGCTGATGGGAATAATACAGAAGCCCACACTAAGTACATATTTTTAAAAAAATTTATTTTGGCGACTCCAATTTTTGGTTCTATTACTTCTATGGATCCGTTTGAATCAATCTGCAATTTTATGCATTTCTACAACAATGACCAAGTAGGAACATACGAGGGACCATCCAAACTTTTCAAAATCTATCCAGTCCTGTCCATCTGAACACAAGGTTTCATAGTTTGTACCTACCTCGACAGAACATTGCAATAGATGAGTCACTAACGTTATCGAGAGGAAGACTTTCTTTCAGACAGTATATTCCCCTAAAGTCTTCCAAATTTGGAATCAAGTCAAAAGAACTATGTGAGTCCAGGTCGGGGTACTTGTGGTCTTTTATGATTTATACTCGCAAAGACACTGTGTCCCAGACAGCATTCATTTAAGGCGACACAACAAAACAGCAGCAATTGTGTTGTCACTTGTGGAGCCGTTGCTTGAAAAGGGCCGCACGTTTTGGATGGACAATTTTTATATCTCGCCAGCTCTGGCTAAACGGCTAAAGACCTTGCAAACTGACTGTGTTGGAACCTTGCGTCTTAGTAGGAAAGATTTTCCACAAAGAGTGAAAGAGAAGAAGCTAAAGAAAGGAGAATTGGTAACTCAACATTCAGGACCGGTGTCCGTTCTGAAGTGGAAAGACAAAAAAGATGTGACAATGATTTCAACTTATCATGGAGAGGAAGCAAGAATGAAGCTAACGAAATGTAGACAGGAAAAGCAAAAGCCTGTATCAGTTATAGATTACAGCGAAAACATGGGTGGAGTTGATCTAAAAGACCAACTTTTCAACCCTGTCTTTTTTAAAGAAAGAAAATGAGTAAAAGGTAAATAAAATTGTTTAGGAGATTACTAAATATTACAGTCCAAAACTGTATGGTATTATGCCGCGCAAATTCAGGACAGACCAAAATAGACAATTTTAAATTCAGAGTAGAACTGGTACAGGCACTACTCACTTCACATGGAACTGGAAGTGTCAGGAAATTTCAAGGCCATCATTCCACAGACAAAAATGTACCGCGACTTCTTGAAAGACATTTTCCAGAAAGAATACCACCGACAGAAAAAAAGGCCAGGCCAACAAAGAGGTGTATAGTGTGTTACAAAAACAATAGAAGGAAGAAGGCAGTGTTTTGGTGCCCCGAATGTGAAGCAGCCCTGTGTGTTGACGAATTTTTCAAGGCATTTCACACCAAGTTACATTTTTAAGGTAATATTTGATTGGATATTCGAAAAGCTTAGACGTTCCTAAATATTTTGTTCCAAGTTTCATCGAAATCCAACCACTTTGAACAAGACTACATTATTTTGAATAGACTACTGCACAATTTAGATCAAAATTTAAATGCCCCATAGGAAAAACTTCCCACATCACAATATGAACTGGGGTTTAAATGCCCCCAATCTGAAGGGTTAAAAAGAGTGAAAGTGTTCGTACTGTTTTATCCACTGCTCCCCGTTGGACTTCCACACTGTCGAGAACTAGCCAACATCAAGAGCGTGCCAGGATATCAAAAGAGGATCAACATTAAATGTACCCCTATTTCCTGCGTGTAGTAAGAATATTTGTCTAGAAATAAATATGGGAAAATTAGTTATAAAAGAGAAAAGAATGCATGAAAAAAAACACAAGATAAAAGATAAGAATAGAATCTTTTAAGAGGGTTATACAGATCAACTATTTGGGCAAAACCGTAACAAGTGCAAATTACATTTCACAAGTATGAAGTAAGAACAAATTGAAGTCAGGGAATGCTTGCTATCATTCGGTCTTCCAGTTTTCTATACAAAGATATGAAGATTAAGATACACAGAATTACAATTTTGCCTGTTGTGTCGTATGGGTGTGAAACTTGGTGTCTCATATTGATGGAGAAACGAGGGTTGAGAGTTTTTGAGAATAGGGTGCTGAGGAGAATATTTCGACCTAACAGGGACGAGGTAACAGTGGAGTGGAGAAGACTACATAACGAGGAGCTTCATGATCTGAACTCCCCACCAAATGTCATTCGGATGATGAAATCAAGAACAATAAAATGGGCGGTGACTGTAACACAGAGACAGGAAATATGCATACAGGATTTTGGTGGTGAGACCTGAGGAAAAGACACCACTTGGAAGACCTAGGCGTGGATGGGGGAATAATATTAAGATGGGATTTCAAGAAGTGGAATGGGGAGTCATGAACTGGATTTATCTGACAAAGGACAGGGAGAGTGGCGGGCTGTTGTGAATGAGGTATCGAACATTCTTGTTCCATAAAGTGCAGAGAATTTCTTGACTAGGCGAAAATTTGTTAGCTTCTCAGAAAGGACTGTGCTGTATACAGTAAGTAAGTGAGTAGGTAATTAAGTGAGTAAGTAAATAAGTGAGTATGTAATTAACTAAATAAGTGAGTAAGTAAGTAAGTTGGTTAGTTATTTATTTAGTTGGTTAGTTAGCGTCTTTACTCCAAAAATACTGCTTGTGTGTGTGAAAGTCAAGTAGCCAGATGATGAGGCTTGCGTGTTAACTTTCAAATTTTCAATCCTTCCTTCTGCCATCTGCAGGGCTGCGTTATGTG
>Ga0131853_10001227_pt1 | contig 46362 bp, 42 predicted proteins | sample TergutLab28metaG_FD_92764 | JGI IMG/M metagenome (GOLD analysis project Ga0131853, IMG submission 92764) | Labiotermes labralis P1 segment gut microbial communities from Petit-Saut dam, French Guiana - Lab288 P1 (version 2) (version 2) | ecosystem: Host-associated > Arthropoda: Insects >... | reverse complement strand
CGAGTAATAGTTTATTCCGCCAAATAAATCAGGTCTGTGCCGAGAACTATGGATATAATCATATGTTTTCGGCTCGGACTTGTGAATAGAGCGGAATAAACAAAACGGCGGAATAAATTGGTTGGAATAGATGTTCCTGTGCGCTGTGCATATTCAGTTTGCCTACTCATTGGGCCGGAATACAAGAATTATTCCCCGACGCATATAATCAGTTTTGCATGGACGAGGTGGAATTGGGTTTTACCCTTGATAATAAAAAATCTTTACCTGAGTATGTTGGAACAGCGAAAAGCTGTGTCTCACATACAGACAAAACAGCTCTTCACAGATTAATTTCCGGCGAATATTGGCCGGATTTTATTTATTGCAAGGAAAACGAATGGACGCTTCCAATAGGAGCATTCAAAGGTGCCGTGGGCGGTCCATGCTAAAAAAATAAATTTATGGAGGATAATTAGGATGAACGAAAAATTGGAGGAGTTAAACAAAAGGGAGAATGCATTGTATGCGTATTGGAGCGGTCAAATCCCTGAAGCTAACAATGAATTAAATAATTTACAGCGAGAAAAAATTAATGTCGTTTATTCAGAACACAACTTGGCGTACATTGGGAAAATTAATTTTCACGGTAATGAACGGGAAAGCCTACTGCTTGAAAATGTGTTTAAAACATATACCGGGGAAAAAGTATATAACTTTGAAGCGGATTACGTTATCCCCATCAATGACCCTGCAATTGCGAAAATGATTGTTGAATGGAATAGCAGTCCTCCCACTTCTACTAATCTCATCGAGCAAATAACAAACCGAATAGAAGAACTGGGCGGTGCGAATCTAACTTGGAGTTAGTAAATTGCATTAGTAAAATATAAAAAGCGTAACTTTTTCTTCGTAGGAAAATAGTTGCGCTTTTTTCGTAAATTTTTACTGCGCACAAATATATATGGCTATGTAGTCAAAAAATCTACAATTAAGAAAGAGGAATCACTGTGGCGAAAATTGATAAATTGTATGCTGAGTATTTGTTTTTTGCTCAAAATGAAGATGCCAAGCGTGTTTTGCTATCAACGGTTGAAATTTGTGACAAAAAACTATTCTACAAACTTCAAGCAAAGATTTTTGTAGAAATACAAGAACCCCTGTACAAACACATTGCACAGGAACTTGTTAATGACTGCATGAAGTATACCGGCAGATTCAGAATACGAACAGCTCAAGCGCAATTTAACGAAAAGATAATGTTTATGGACTCTGTTCCTGATGATGTTAAGACAGCGAATACAAACAGGCTGAAAATCCTTAATTTCCATTTTTGATGACACAATTTTTTAGCATAACAAGAACACAAAAATTAAACAAAGGAGTTAAATTTATGATTGAAGTAAAAGTAAAAAACGGCATTATTAAACCCGGTGATTCGGTTCTCGCAATGCCGGGCAGTGTGTATAGCGGTCTTATCGGCACGGTAACAGATATAAAATTGCTTGGCTCAAATGACAGAGAAACGGACAATGAAACTGATGATATTTATATTGATTTCAGCGGTTTAGATTATTCCAAAAAACAGCAAATGGAAATTGAAAAAGCATTTTCCAAAATGTACGGTGAGACCAAGCCCTTTGACGAACTTTCGCTGGATATGGTGATTATGCCGCCGGATGCACTTATAAAAATAGAAGATGATAAATTATATAGGTTTATCCGCGTTCGCTTTCATCACGAGGACAGCGGACATTGCACCACGACCTTCCAAACCGTCGGTAAAGAGAAACGCCGGTATTTTAACCGTTCAGACTGCGGTGGTTGGTATACGGTTAATCCGTCCGGTGGATATTGGGAAAACGATTCAATGGTTAAAAAAGAAATCGTTTTCCAGATAGTGAGCAAAAAAGGCAAGGTATTGTTTACAGAAAGCAACGGCTTTTTTGAACAACCTTTCTCCCCACGCAACTTTTTCTTAAAAGACACTGCTAAAGCTTTCGCAAAGGAACACGGACTCGTCGGACATGAGCAATGGAAGTCTTTCATTACAAACAGCCCCGGGTATGAAGAATTTATAAAAAATAATTACAGGGATAACTGGCTGTATAGCGAGGTTGAAACGATTCAAGAGCAAACGATTACTCAATTTGACTACCTTGATTTCAAGTATAAAATCATTGAAACAGTAGAAAAACACATAAAATCCGGGCTTGTATACCGCGCATATAAAATCATATCGCAAGATAATGACTGTGCCGGTTATATCTGCGGATATAGATTTCTGAATGGAAATTAAGGAGTTGTCTTAATGCATTAATTTAGTTGGAGGGATTCATTTTTGAAAAAAAAGAAACTTATGCTCATCGAAATTGAAAAAATCCCCGAGGAAATTGATACATTGCAGTCAAAAGAGGTAAATAGTTTAGAGTACGTATATTTATCTAAACTGTATAACGAGGGGAATGAGCAAATTCTGATTGTGACGTTCTATTCACTAGAAGAAAAGAACGCAGTATTTCGAGTATTCTTTAATCACAAAACATTTATTACAGAATTCTTGCTCCCGGAACATCGCTGGTCAGAGAGTACATTGAACACGTTGATTGACTGCTGGCACGGTTCAGATGTTGCAATTCCCACTAATCAGCACACGGAAAAGCAAATACGCAAGTTTTTTTCATCCACAGATAATTCTTATGAAGCAATGCAGAAATTTCAAAGAGATTTGCGTAAGGCGCAGATGGATAGACGACATAAACGTGAAACTGATGTAATTGATGAAAAGATGAAACCGGTAGGGTCATTGCCGAAAAACTTTGAAACGTGGCTTAACGAAGTTGCATTAAATTTTAGCCGTTACATTTATTATAAGCGCAAAACTAACCGGATTATAAAGGGATACTGCACTTCATGTTCCGGTCAAGTCGAGTTTATAATCACCAAAGAAACGCCGCAACTTAATGTACGGCATAACCAGCCAGGAAAATGCCCTACTTGCAATAAAAAGGTGACATTTAAGGCGGTTGGACGCACCACCCGCCAATATGATACCGCAACGGCAGCATACATGCAAAAGACCGACACAGGATTTTTAATTCGGTATTTTAGCGTCCAAAAAAAATACCACGAGCACTATTGGAAACCGGAGTTTTCTTTTAGTGAACTGGTTCGCGCTTTTTATGATAACAATAGTGTAGTCCGTTATGAATACACTTATTTTAGAAACACGCATAAAATCCGTTGGTGCTATGCCAACAACATCTATAATTTAGATGTAGCATGTCTATATACCCGTAATATACAGCAGGTTTTAGCCGACACCGATTTGAAATATAGCTGTATATATGAATTGGCAAAAAATACGGATAAATTCAATATTAACAGATATATTTACGCTTACAGGTACTATCCGGCGTATGAATATTTGGTAAAATTGCGATTATACCGCCTTGTTGCGGGAAACACATCATACAGTTCAAATTCTAATGGATATAGTCTTAATGGCAACGGCATTCAACAAGTTCTCGGAATCAACCGGCTACAACTTAAACAAATGCAGCGTCTTAATGGCTCTGGTAATCATCTTTCTCTGATAAAAAATGCCGGGGATGTTGGTGTTTCTCTAAAAGATGCTCACTTAGAGCTTTTTATGAAATGGAGGATAAATCATTACAGGCTAGCAAGTGTTTTAAGGTATGTTACGCCGAAAAAGATTATTAAATATATAAATCAGAATATGGCGTACTGGGAGAAGAATAAAGATAAATATTCTTTTCAAAGCCCGGCTTCTGATTTTGTTGACCATTGGGACGACTACCTGCAAAATTGCGTACTGCTTGGCTACGACATGAAATCAAGTTTTATTTTATTTCCGCGTGATTTAAAATTACGTCATGACGAGGTAATGAACCTTGTAAAAGCGGAGAAAAAGGAATTACTTGATAATGCTATCAGCTCATTATTTGAGCCGCTATACACTCATTTTTACTTTGCGTGGAGAGGGATGCTTATACGCCCGCCGACATCAGCCGACGAGATAATAACTGAAGGACATAAACTTCATCATTGCGTAGGAACCGGCAGTTATATCGAAAACATGGCAAAAGATAGATGTTATATTTTTTTCATCAGAAACGCAAAACATCCTGACAAACCGTTTTTTACCGTAGCATTTCAAAATGGTAGAGTGCTTCAATGTCGGGGAAAACTCAACTGCGCAATGACAAATGAAGTAAAAAGCTTTATCAAAAAATGGCAGAAAAAAATAGGTGGAACAGCTCACGAAAAACAAGAGCTGTTTTTTTAATGGATTTTTCGCCTGAAGAGTTTTAACAAAACAATCAGAGATAGGAGGACAACCATATGATGGAACTAGGGAATCTCGCCCTTTTGTGCGCTAAAAGAAACGACGTATCGTTTCAGATTTATCAAGGCAATGTCACCGTCCATGTAGGACAAGGTGCGGAAAGAAGGTCTTTATCATCGAAATGGAATGATAATGTAAATATTATGATTATCATTCATGAGTTAAACTTCGGCAAATTCAAGCAAAGTTAATTTTTGATAAAAACGAAAAAGGAGGTACTTATGGAAACAAATGATAATGAGAATACTACAGTTCTCGAAAAAGTTGCTGATACGTCTTCAAGAATCACAGTTGAAGCAAACCCCGAATTTATCGCCTTAGCTGTGGAAAAGCTGGATGCTGAAATAAAATCATTTAAGGGCGGTGATAAAGAAAAAACCGTTTCGTCTTTCGTAGCTCTAACGTTAACCAAATTTTGCAATGACAACGCCAGATTTGCGGAGGTGGTTTATAAAACCACCAGGACGTTGTCAGATATATGCAGAGAAATCTTGGACGGAACCGGCATACATGTATCGGACTTTGAGGTTTACCGCAGTGCTGTGCAATCATATTTTCCGAATGCGGAAATTCATTGTTATATGACAATCAATATAACCGGTGCTCCACCGGATGAAGGTGAACTCAGACGTGCTCCTAAGACACAAGCTCCGGTTAAGCCAACCTACACTCCAAGAAATCCATCAGCCGTCACAACATCTGTGCCGGTAAACGAGCCGGAATATTTTGAAACAATCCAGCTGGAATTATAATTGACTGGAGTTAAAAAGCTTGGCAGGGGACATACTAAATGTGCATATTCCCTGCCTTGTTTTTTAATCGGATATATTAAATTAAATTTGTAATGTAATGGAGTGAAAAATTAGATATGAAAATAATAGCAATTGATGATAGCGAAACAGCATTAAAGCTGTTAATTAACTCGATTGCAGAAGCGAAACCATTGGCGGAAATATATCCATTTAGTAAACCATCGGAGCTTCTTATATTTGCAAAGGAAAATCCCTGCGATATCGCATTTTTAGATATTCAATTGTGGAGTATGACCGGTCTTGAAGTTGCAAAAGAATTGAAAGAATATAACCCAAAGATAAATATTATTTTTGTAACAGCGTATTCCGAGTACGCAAGTCAGGCATTTGAACATTACCCAAGCGGATATGTTTTAAAGCCGGTTACAAAGGAAACTGTTGAGCGCGAAATAAAAAACCTACGGTATCCTGTTGATTTGAAAAGTGACGCGCGATTATATGCTCAAACATTTGGAAATTTTGAAGTTTTTTCACATGGCACGCCTTTAAAATTTGAGCGCAGTAAGACAAAGGAATTACTCGCGTACTTAATTGACCGTAACGGCGCGGCAGCAACCACGAATGAGTTATGTGCAGTGTTGTGGGAGGAAAAACCAGACACTAAAAATTTACAATCGTATTTTCGAAAATTAGTGTGCGACTTACACAAATCACTGAGAAATGTAAATGCGGACGATATTCTCATAAAAAAGCACAACAACGTTGCTGTTATTCCTGAAAAAATCGTTTGCGACAGTTACGGTTTTATGAGAGGCGATACACGGTTCGTAAATGCTTATAAAGGGCAGTATATGGCTCAATACACATGGGCTGAATTTTCATCACCAAAATTTGGAGAAGCTTAATATGTACCCACCGGATTATATTAAAATAACAATAAATACTTTAGGTGCAACCATTTGTCTAATTATCCTGTTTTTTGTGGCTACAAGCAAATACGGGAAAGAAAAACGAAGTAAAATATTTGCTCGTTTTATTTTTGTATATTTTGTGGTATTGATTTCAAGCGCTGCGGAAAATTTAATGGACATCAGCGTAAACTTATTAAATCCTTTTTTGACAACGGCAATAATGTTTATAATTCCAGTGTGTGGACCTATTTTGTTGCTATTTTTTACTGCATTATTTTTAGCCACAATTGAAGAAAAAACAGTGATTTCAAAATCCTCAAATTACGCGGTGTATACAGTTTTCGCTTTATGCGCTGTTGACATCATAAGCGCTGTCGTTTTACGGTGCGTTACTATGTTTCGTTTTGCATATCCAATGTACTATTTTATGCGTAACGACTGGCTTTTTCTGAACCACATTCTTTCGCTCATGTGTATGTGCATTCTTACGATACTGATTATCGCTTATAAAAAATTTATAAGCATAAGAGAGCTGCTAACCCTGTTGTCCTATTTGATATTGCCGACGGTTGCAGTGGTGGTTGATATATTTTTTGGAAGATTTGCAACGGTTAATTTATCATTAATTCTTGTAATTGTAATCTACTACGCAAGCATTCAAGTTGAGTTGGCGCAAGCAATCAAACAAAAAGAAATAGAGTTGATAGAAAACAAGGTTTATATCATGCTTTCACAAATAAAACCCCATTTTTTATACAATGCACTCTCCGCAATTGCTCAGCTTTGCGACGATGACCCTATTAAAGCAAAAAAAGCTACGGTGGATTTTTCGACTTATTTGCGGTGCAATATGGAGTCGCTGGATAATAAAGGTTTAATACGTGTTGAAAAAGAAATTGACCATGTAAAAGGTTATCTTGCTTTAGAAAAAGCGATATATGGTAAAGCGCTGAATGTAGTTTATAAAATAGAAGCCGGTGGATTTTTGCTGCCGTCACTGACAATACAACCCATTACTGAAAACGCCGTTAAGCATGGAATAGGCAAAAAGGAGGGCGGTGGGACAATAACGGTTAAAGTCTGTGAGTCCGGAAATGAATTTCATGTCATTATATCGGACAATGGAAGAGGGTACGACACCGGCAGTATGTACAAAGACGATAGAAGTCACATCGGAATTGAAAATGTAAAGCAAAGGTTAAAGGAACAATGCCGAGGTACGCTTGAAATTTCAAGCGAAATAGGGAAAGGAACAACCGCTGTAATAAAAATACCTAAGCAATGAGAAAACTTTGGATTTTTCTTTTTATCTTTTTGGTACACTTTTGGTGCAGCGTGTTAAATATAATACATTTGGATAAAAAATTTGAAGAAAACAACTCCGCAGAGTTGTACATATTGGATTTATTTCTGAAAATTACAATTTTCGTTATGGGTTTGCGCTAGCCCTCAGCGAATTTTTTTTTTACATAAAAATCTTAACTAATTCGCCAATGTTTTAATGCAATCCGAATCCGTTTGATTGCCGCGAAAAATCTGGCTATATTCGCCTGTTTAATCTCTCCATTAAGAGTTTTGCTCGAAAGACGGGATATTATTGCAGAAAATTCTGGCTGTTAGCGGCAATGTGGAATTTTATCTAAAATTTATACCTGTGTTTACCGGCAGTGATATTTCATTAAGAATGGTCATGTCGGTCAATGATGCGCTGGACATGCTCGCCCAGAAAGATGAGTTTTCCGTTATTTTAATTGACATATCAGATTCAACATGCATAGAGCAAATAAAAGAAATCCGCTTGAAATACACAATTCCTCTTATTGCTTACGCCTCAGCATCTAAACCGGAATACATTACAGATGCCATGCAAAACGGAGCGGATGAATATTTCGACAGCGATGAAAGTGGCGAAAGCTTTTTTTCAAGTGTACAAGCTCTTTGTCGAAGATATAGTAATTACGGCAATAAAAAAAAGAAATCACATTCTATCAAAACACTTGGTAACATGATTGTATGTCTAAATACACGCCGGGTTTTAATAAGTGGCAAGAACTTAAATTTAACAACAAAAGAGTTTGATATGTTAGCACTACTCATCAGAAATGAAAACCGTCATTTTACTTATGAAGCTATATATAATGATGTTTGGGATGGGGGTTACCGGGATAGTTTGAAAAATACCATATGGAGTTCAATGAATCGGCTAAATATGAAAATCAAGGATATAACATCTGTTAAATATATTATTAACGACCACGAATCAGGGTATAAAATAAATCCTGAAATTTTAGTTAAGAAAAATAGTAAACCAATATCTGACATACAGAATGCCGAGGCAATATTGGCAATTGGTTACGCTGATGATGAATTTAAAACACTTGAACAGGTGCTGTCAGTGTGTGATATTGTTTGCCATCGTGCAGAATCATTATCAGATGCCTTGACCATGCTACGAGATGGTAGATATTCCTTAATAGCGATAAAAGGTGACGTCAGCGAAGGTCTGATTCCAGTAATGTATGTTCGTGAAATGACACTGGCACCGGTTTTAGTTACATCTAATTATGATGATATGAAAATTAAGTCCGAAGCTATTGAAAAAGGTGCGGATGGATATTTGCATATAAATGGAGCTTTCGAGTTCCTATGTGAAACCGTAAGTGCCATGATTAGAAGATATAATGAATACAGCAATTGCGAAAAAGAAGAATTATCGGTTATTTCATTTGGCGAGCTGACGATAAACAAAAACAGTCGCCGGGTTTTTATTGGCGACCATGAGATAGATTTAACACTGAAAGAATTTGATATATTAAGTCTCATCACGGATTACAAAGGCGAAGTAATCACTTATGAACAATTAACCGAGCTTGTTTGGAAAGGAAATTATAATTCCGATTCTTACAAACCTCTGATGGTTCTGGTAGGTAAGTTGAAGGATAAATTAAAAATTAATGAAAATTCACCGGAATACATAGTAAATATTCGCGGGATGGGATACCGCCTTGCTTCATAACTGGAAATCCGTATACATATGTCCTTTTTTACTCCATTGAGTTGGAAAAATATTGTATTTATTCCATATTTTTAGTTAGATTTGTGAGTTTTACGTTACCAAAACGTTACCGTCCTGAAAGTTTCGTTTGATAACATTCTGAACAAGGTCCTTGACTTGAGTTTTTGTATCAAACAGCAGCCTTGATGTAAAAAATGGTAGCCAAAAAACCGAAAAAATACAATGTTTTTGTGGAGGGTGAGTATATGACCAGTGAACAAATGGACTGCGTCGAAAAAATGTTAACACGCTTTATCGTCAAATCTGTTCAAGGTGCAAAAAAAGATTATTTCAGAAAAATGTGGAAAATATACTCTTCGGAAACATTCGTAGCATCTGTTTCCATGGCGGATGAGTTTCGTATATCACAGAGCAGAACCGATTGCGTCGGCTTATGCGCTAAATGCATGACGGCGAGAATATGCACAGCTATGGACGAATTAACGGAACGTCAGGAATTTATTATTAGAAAACTCGTCGTTGAAAAGTATACGGAAGGTGAACTATCCAAACAACTCGGAATCACGCAACAGGCTATAAGTTATCATAAAACCGAGGGGTTAAAAAAGTTACGTAAAATTGCCTCAAATAAACATCAAGTGGGGCATCCGTAATCGTCATACTCCAAACATCTGTCGAAGGGGGGTAATTAAAATGCACAATGTTCAGTGTTCATCTGTTGATGATTTGAGACTGTTCGATTTAATAACGCGTTTTAAACAAGGCGACGAGGAAAGTTTTTCTTATATAATCAAGCGTTTCAAGCCGTTGATTGAAAAAGAAAGCTATAACATCTACTTGGGTGTAACCGACGAAGACCTGCGAGCGCAGATTTATCTATCGCTGCTTATTAGGCTTAGGCAATATAAAATTCCTGACATTGCTACACTCAAAACTGAAAATAAGCCTGAAAACCAATAAAAAAACAGGAGGCACTAATGAATATCAACCTCAGAACATATGAAACCTTTAACGTAAGATTAAAACGGCTGATAAAAGAATCTGGCACAACCGATTCGGATTTTGCTGTAAAAATTAATAAAAGCCCTTCAACATTAAGTAAATATATATCCGGGGATTTATCACCCAATCCCGCCACACTGATTAAAATGGCCGATTGCCTGAATGTAACCATTGATTATTTACTATGCAGAAAATCAACTGTTCTAAGTATGCAGTCACACAAGGATAATCCCTATATATTTGACAAAACGGAATTTGGCTTCGGTCAGTTAACTAAAGAGTACGATAATTATTTGACTTCGATTCTTGGTAACCACGCTTTGGTTAAATCATCAAGCGACACGATTTCTTTGATGTCTTTGCTGGTTACAATCTTCCTTCGTGATACTGTTTCAGTCTACAAAAAAAGAGACGGTTTATCTGTTGAGAATTGCCGTGCTTATTTATACCGAAGCGATGAAATGAATAAAATCGTCAGCTATTTAAAGTACCGATTAGCCCATAGTGTCATATCCGATTTTCAGCCGGAAGCGCAAACATCTGTTATTAAGTTGGATGTCAAAGAGACTGTAAATAATCTTATCAACATGTTCGTAAAGCGTGAAGATGGCATTCACGATATTTTCATCGAGAACATGCTGTTGACCTTGGATAATACGATTAGGACATAATTCTGATATTTTCAATAATGGAAATAAAAACGAGTTAAAACGATGAATTTTACATTATAGAAAAAATTTATTAAGTCAATGCTTGCAGAAATTGAAAGCAAACCATAATTCAAACATTTTCGATAATGGAAATAAAATTGCGTTATTGCGATGAAAATTCCATAACGGAAAAATTTTTTTATGCAAATGCTCATAAAAAACAAAAAAAGAATTTTAGTATGTGAAATTTAACCACGTACAAATTCGCAAAAACAAAAGAAAAATACGTATTTCCAGCACATATATTATTAGGCATACGATTAAACATAGCCTTTAAATGGAAACGGGTTACAGTAAATTCCATTGTGTAAATTGGTCGAATATGGAATCTAACAAGATTACGCGTATGCAAAATATAAAACGCGCAATAAAAATTTCAAGGAGGTTAAAATGGAAAGTAAGAAAGTAGTAGGAATCATCAGGGATGAAAACGGAAGCCCTGAAGACCTATTTCAACAAAGCCCTTCAGACTTTACGTATAAGACTGAACTGGGCGAAAATGTGGTCTTTTCCTTCAATCAGGATTTTGAAACGGTTCCATCCAGTAGTGACCTTTTCAGTCCTATGTTGAACACATTGACCGAAAAACTGCTTGTCATTGGGATACCGGTAAAGGGCTTTATTTTTACCAAAAGCGGAGTAGTTGTTATAACCGAAGTGGAAAGCACTGCTTATATTATGGGTTGGCCGGAGCCTTCCATTGAAACCGCTGAAAAAATTATCTTTACGACAGCGGCACATGACGACGACGAGGATGTAGATGAGTACGATGACGAAGAGAATACAGATGAAGATGAAAACAAAGGCGATTTTGTTAAAGACGATTCAGGCAGCAACAATGAATAAATAGGGTAGCAAAGAATCCGCGCATTTAAAATGTGTGGGGTCAGAAGCGGTCTTTGCCGACTTCAAATCAGGCAAGCCGCTTCTGATTATAACTAATACGTCGAACGGAAGGAGTTGAAAACGTGTTTATCCAAGAAGGCGAAAAAATTATTATGAGAAAGAAATATATTAGAAACGACAAATGCGATTTATTGGGCGGTATAAGAAAATCATATGATGAATACTTATTCGGCTCAGATTCCGGTATAAGAAGTGATATTGAATTTTTTGTTGAGTTGCTGAACCAATTCATCAGCACATCATCTGATTCGGACTTAATTTCACTTCATTCGTTTGAAGTCGGAGAAAACGTCGGAGACCAGTCAATTAATGAAACCCGCCGTATTAGTAATAAGTATTATCCCGTAAGATTTTCACTTGCTATCGGTGACGCGGTAACGCAGACAGTGGAATTTAAAGTGCCTTATATGGACAATCGCGGCATTTTTAACGTGCAAGGCAAAGAACGCGTTTTATTTAATGAAATGGTTAAAGCGGAAGATATTTCGGCAGGGAACGGTACAACCCAACTAAAAACCAAAAACTCATCGCTCAACTTTAAGCGGTTTGAGCGTGAAACATGTTTCATCAGCCCGGCAGGCGTGAAAGTTAACCTTGCCCATTTTGCTATATATATGGCTTGCAAAGCCGGAATAATCAGCGAAAACGATGATGGAAGTCAAGGATACAAATTTGTAAAAGGACACTATTTCAATAAAACCATGCGCCTTATGGCAAGTAAAATAGAGCATACCTACACATCGGTTATATATTCCGATGTTGACAAGGCGCTGTCATATGTTGATTTTTCTAAACACAAATTAGGAAAAGCAAGGGACGCATTAGACGAATGCTTCTCGCTTTATCGCTGCATTGGTAAGGAATTAGCTCTGCCGGCAGGCGGATTTAAGGCAGGTATGGTTATAACGGAAGATATCGTTGAAATACTGTACCAAAAACGTATAAAAGCGTTATTGCTCCGATACAATCCGAACCTAATAGATAAACTGCTTAAAGAAACAATACATGTAAAGAAAATACCTAAGGGAACGCATATATCCCCTTTTCTTTTAAATAAAGTGCCGGAACTGTCCGGTCAGCGGTATTGCGGTGAGGATACCGTTGCTGATTTCGTTATTCCTACAAATACGGTAATAAACGAGGAAATTTCAAACTTCTTATTTGACTTGAATCTAAGCAAGATAAACATTGGTACGTCGAAAGACGGCGAAGCAATACAAATTCCTTATGCACATGAATTTATGACAAACGGTAAAATTCCTGCGTGCATTTATTACAGCGGAAATATTCCCGGTCATTTGGCGGCCCATGACTGGGTAGATTCATCAACCGGTGAAAAAAGTGAACAATTATCAAGCACAGATATTTTTGCATTGGTTTCCTTTGTCTGCGGTTCAGAGCTTATGTCCGACGTATTCTATACTTATAAGCGCGATACTGATTTCTTAAAGTCAGTTAATACCGTATACGAGTGCTTTTCTTCCGTTCTGCGTGATGTCATGAGAAGGTTTGTAAGAAAAAGGCTGTCGGTATTCAAGTCGGTTTTATTGGGCGAGCGCGTTTCAAGCAGTTCAAGGCTTCAATCTGAAATGGATTATATATATTACAGGTTTTTATCAGCCATGCGGGAACGGAAACTGCTGAGAACAGCAGAATTCCTGAATCCGGCTTCTATTGTCACGCAGGTAAGACGCGTGGCTACAATGCTTGAATCATCCCATGCCGCCAATCCGGAAATGATTGCTATTTTAATGGCCCATTACGGCAGAATATGCCCTTTTGACACACCATCGGGAACTAATATCGGTTTATTAAATTCGTTGGCGTGTAGAGCGGTCGTTGATGACCGGACAATAAGAACGCCGTATCACAGGATTATAAAGATGGGCGGCAAACTTTGGGTTGACAGGGAAATCGTTTATTTATCGCCCAAAGAGGATTATAAATATTGTATCGGCGATATTCTGATGCTTGAAAACGAAGATGAAAGCAAGGATGTGTACTCGTCTCCCATTAAAGAAAAAATCCTTGTAGCCAGAGTTCCGGCTGTGGATGAAGGCGAAAGCGAATCTATGGTTTTTGAATCAATTTCAACGTCGGAGCTTCATTTTGTAAATGTTTACGCCGACCAGATTCTTTCAGTGACCAGCGCGCTAATACCGTTTATCGGTGCAGACGAGGGCGCGAGGATTTTATACGCCACATCCATGATACGGCAGGCGTTGCCGATTTTACATTCGGAACCACCGTTTGTGTATACATCAATGAATAACTGGATTATTGAGGACAGCGATTTTGTGGTAAGGGCCTCCAAAGCCGGAACAGTTTTGGATTTTAATATGAAAAGTATCCGTGTCATGTATGACGGTGATACAGTCGCAAAAACCATCCCTGTTAATACAACACGTATACGTAACGACAGCATAACTATTTTTGATGTAAAAGTCAGCGTTAACGAGCATTTTGAAAAAGACCAAATACTTGCGGACACAATGGTATCGCGGGAAGGCTTTTTCAGCCCGGGTGCTAATATGCTTGTGGCTTATCTGGTTTATTACGGATATAACCACGAGGACGGACTTGTAATATCTTCAAAGGCTTCCGAAAAATTTACGTCCATGTCGGTAAACACCATTAAAAAGACGTTTAACAATAACACGCAATACAGTTATAGATTTAAGCCTTCGCAGGAAATTGGCACTTATATAAACGAATCGTCATCTATCTGTGTTGTTACTTCAAATGACAGGATGAGAAAGCCGCCCGAAACTATTTACAGCAAGCACGGGAAAACGGGCATTCTTTACAATATTGAGAAAATTATTAACGAAAATGACGGAAGTGCGGAAATAGTGTGTACGCTTATAAATTTTGACGAGTTACAGCGCGGCGATAAAATGACAGGTTTCCACGGGAACAAGGGTACAGTTTCAATTATCGTTGATAATTCAAAAATGCCCGCGTTCCTTAACGGAGTGCCTGTTGACATAATTCAAAACCCCTGCGGGCTTGGCTCCAGAATGAACTTAGGACAACAATTCGAGGCCCATCTTGGTTTCTGTGCTTATTTACTTGGCGTGCGTATCCAATCTGATTCATTTAACGGTGCTGATTTGGTTGAAATAACAAGGATGCTTAAATTTTGTTATGACCTTTCCAACGGTCCCGATGCCGAATCGGTAATAAAAAATCATCCGGGGTTTGTGCCGATTATTTATCAACGCGCTCGGGAACGTTTTTTTGAAATTAAGAAATGGCAAGGATGCTTCAACGAAGATGGTACAGCCACAATTATAAATCATAAGACCGGAAAACCCTTCGACGAGCCTGTGGTCGTCGGATGCCCTTATTACATTAAATTATCCCATGAAGTTGAACATAAAAGGCATGAGCGCGCCGGAATGACAGTCGATACCGAATATAAACGCATAAATAAGCAACCGCCAAAAGGTTCCTCACAAGGCGGCGGACAAGCTGTTGGCGAAATGGAAATGTGGGCGTTAATGGCACATGGCGCTTCCGCAGTCCAGACGGAAGTGCTTAACGAACGCTCCGACAACGAAGCGGCAAGAGCGCATATGCAAGAGGAATACGCAATTGGTGAGCCGCTTCATCCGTTCGATTACGCGCTAAGTTCAAACCGGGGCAATGAAATATTCAGGATGTATTCAAAAGCTCTCGGGGTGAATATACAGCAGGAATGGTTCGGCAGTTCCCTTGATAGTGACGATATTTTAATGCAGGTCAACTATTTGGAAAACAAGGTTTATCAAAAACGAGCCAAAAAAGAAAATGTTGACGATATGGTTGATTTTCTCGGAAACCTTTAAGGGGGCTAAGTTATGTGTATAGAGCAGTTAGCAAAAAAAATGGGGATTTCCGACGACGCGCTACGTGAAATAATTCAAAACAGCGAGTATACACCTGATGGCTGGATGCTGAAAACGAATATCCAGAGCTTTCAACTTGTTACTTTATACAATTTTTATCGCGAAATAATTCTTGACGGCAAAATACCGTTTTCTTGTATATCGGGCGTTAAAAACATAAATGGATTTGAGATTTCTCATATACGCGGCGTTAGGGAATCGCTGATTGATATTATTAAGAACTTACAACTGGCGGTTTTCCCGGCAGGTAAAGGCATTGAGTACGGTTCCACGAATTATATAAAAGGCCGGGTTAATTTGAATGATTTAATCGTTAACATTAACAATTCAAAACGAAAGAGTTTTATCAAAACTTACGCTTTTACTTGTACCGAAAACATTTCCCTTGAAGTCCGGATGAGCACAGATACAGGCAAAACCCGCATGAATGCCAATGCCAAACTTTGTGCTGCGGACACGTATTTACCACTTTCAACAAATCATGGTGTAGGAAATTACATTAATATCCACGCCCTGAACGGTAACGTCATCCGGCATACCGTTGACCATAATAAATTGGATTTCGAAGCCTTCAGCAAATATTTTATCAATTACTTGCTGTCAGGTTCGGAAAGCTATACGGAAACGCAGATACCGGTGAAAGACATATTTGACGCAATGTTTAATTTGGTTGACCCACGGTACAAAAAATCATGGCAATTCTTTGTAGACAATTTTTATATGTCGAACGAAGCACACCAATATACCCTTGAGCATTTGAAGCATATTTACGCCGGGGTATCGAGAACTGATTCGATTTATCGCTTAGCCGGTGTTAAAGGGGTAAGCGATAAATCGGCGGAATATTTCTTGCAATTATATCTTGAACAATACTTCCGAAGTTCATGGACAATGTAATTACGGAATGGAGATGAGGCGGGTTATGAAAAAAGATGATAAACAGGTTCGGATATGCGCCATGCGAAGTTACGATTATACAGACCAAGCTATTCACCCTGTTACGGATTACAGAATCTTAAACGACAACAAAGAACGTTCGCCGTTCGGATTACTTGGTCGTAAAGCGTTCGGCAGCAGCCGGAACGATGAAGCCAATGCGTACCTTGAAGATAATATGAGCAGTTATATTGAATTGTGTATGCCGGTCATTAATCCAATAATCGCCGGTCTTTCTCCATCTCTTATCGCGCAGATATTAGGGTTTGCACAACAGCAGTTCAAAGAAATAATGAATTGCCGTTTGATTTATGATATTGAAAACGATGTTTTGGTTGACAGCAAAACAGCTAACTTGTCCGGCAATTATATGTACGGCGGGGAATATGTACAACATCTCATTAACAGTTTTGACAAAGAAGCCGCGATTATCGAGAAGCTGGGCTTTATATTGGCTTCGTTAAATACTAAGGTAAAAGCGGCAGGACCGGAGCAGTTTTATGTATATCCGGACAACCCCGGCAATTTAATTCAAGGATACAGCGTTTATTGCGATATCCCCGGCATGATGCCCGATGAATTGTCCGATTTGCTTAAATACAATCATATCACGGTCTATCAGGAAAGCGCGCTGTTGGCGTTGTTGAACTTTAACAATGAGACCTTTGCCGGCGCGGTAATGCATTATGTGACGGTTGTACCAATCGGCCTCCGCCCCACTCTTGGACGCAGACATTCACCCCTAACATCTTTGTATTCGGCAGTGTTGGTAAATAATAACCTGCTACGAGAATCACGTAAAACGGGTAGCCCGCAGGAGATAGCACGGAAATACACCGCATTGCAAAAGTCTGTCAGGCAGCTTTTATATGAAATTGAAGATGCAGATAAAAAGAAAAATTATAAGCCGGTAAAAGATTTACTAAGCACAAAAACAGGGCATATTCGTTCGTCAATGCTCGCGAAAAGAGTGGATTTTTCAGGTCGTTCGGTTATTATTGCCGACCCGGATATTTCTGTTGATGAATGCTCCGTACCCAAAGCAATGCTTGACGTTATTATGAAATATCATACGGAATATAAGCCGGGTGCTTACTCGTCATTAAGCGAAGCTTGCAAATATGTTCCGGTCAAATTAAACCGCGCGCCTACACTGCACCGCTTAGGATTCTTGGGATATAAAGCCGTACCTTCCGAATCAAATGCTATCGGGCTACACCCTTTGGCATGTACCGGATACAACGCCGACTTCGACGGTGACCAAATGGGTATCCATGTACCATTATCAGAAGAAGCTATTAATGAGGTATGGAAGCTTATGCTGTCAACTTCAAATATGTACACGCCAAGCTCCGGCGAAGTTACGTTAATGCCCCGGCAAGAACTGATTTACGGGCTGCATATTTTATCAACGTCATACCGGACACCCGGAAAAAGAGTTGAATCTGTTGAGACGATAGAGGAGGCAATGAATCTTTTTGAACGTCATGACCTGCGTGTGACCGACTGTGTAACCGTTTATGGTGAAACTGTGACGTTGGGTGAACGCGTTATTAAACAGTGTTTTCCCGTTTCGCTCCATCATCTGGCGAAAGATATAGATAAATCAAATATAAAAGAAATAATGAAGCAGTTAACCGCGCTTCCTGTCGAGCATTTTAAAATGTTTGTAGACAGAATGGTTAAATACGCTTTTATTGCGGCAACGCTATACTCGCCGTCTATTACGATAATCATAAGCAACCGTGAGAATAAAACGATTTCTGAACCATTCAAAAACTTTGAAAGCATAATGTCAATGCACAGGGAATCGTATCTCAACGGCTATGATAATAAAGAAAAATACAACAGCACATATACAGAGGAATATAACAAGATTGCGGAAAATGTAAAAAGGCATCTTGTGTCTGATATCGGTGAAAATAACGGCTATGTACGATTGGTGCAATGCGGCGCAAGAGGCGATATGTCTTCTTTGCAGCAGATGTTTTCATATAAGGGGCGAATATCAAAATCTGCTGTTGAGTCTTTTAATACCGTTATCTCGTCGTCTTACGTTACGCAATTAAGCCCGTTGCAAACATTTATTTCAGCTTACGGAACGCGCAAAACCTTGATGGATAAATCCAAAAAACCTTCGGACACGGGCGACGCGATGAGACGTATGATGCATACCGCGGCGGACTCCGTGATTGTGTCGGAAGACTGCGGAACAAAAGACGGAATTAATATAAACAGAGGAACGCTGCGACGATTTACAGAGACACGGGGTTTATCCGAATCAGAGGTTCAAAGCATGGTTGAGCATATCCTTGTGGGACGGTATATTGCAGGTTCCGGTGAATTTATCACAAGAGAAAGAGCTTCGTTATTATCACAAGACCACGCCATTAATGTAACGATACGTTCACCGCTTACATGCCAAGACCCTTATTGCTCAAAATGCTACGGTGTTGATTTGACTTATAACAGAAAAGCAGTCTGCGGACTTCCAGTCGGAATTATCGCCGCTCAATCCATAGGCGAGCCGGGAACACAGCTTACCATGAGAACATTCCACGCGGGCGGCGTAAGCAGCCAAGTGGATATTACTTCTGATTTTGACAAGATAAAAGCCATTATTGACAAAAATATTATCCATCCGAGTAACGGTAAGTACGACCCAGTCGCGTGGGAAAACGGCGAAATAAAAACTGTGCTGCGCGGTAAAGACATGGTTGTAAGCATAGGCAATTCTTCAAAGACTGTAAATGTAAACTCCAAGGCTAAGTTAAAAAAAGTAGCTGTAAAGGGCGAAGGGATTTGCGTGTTACAGGGAAGCCTTAATATTAATGATATTTTACAGTACAAAGGCGTAATAGCCGCTCAGGAATATATGGTGTATTCGATATATACCACTTATTTCACACAGCAGGCGGTTAACTTGAAGCATATGGAAATTCTTGTCGCTGAAATGACTAAATATATTGTTGTTAATAAATCTTCTCCGGAAACATGGCCTTATATCGGTGCTGTTTTGAGTAAAAGAGAAGCGTTAGCTCTTACTGACGGCATGTATGAACTAACGCCAAAGATATTCGGTTCGGTTACAGCACCCAGATATAAACAGGGGTTTTTATCAAGTCTTGCATACCGCGATACATCACAAGGTTTTTCCCATGCATTGATTTTTGGTAAGGTTGATGACTTGACTTCGACTTTTTCAAATTTAATGGTAGGACAACCACCATGCTCGGGAACAAGATTTCCATATTACTTATCAGACCGTTTGGCGGAAGAAAAAGGGCCGACTCTTATATAACGGACTCAATATAAACTTCAGAAAAATAAATTAATAATTGGGGGAATTCAGATGCCGTTACCGGCAGCAATAGGAGCGGTTGTCGTAAAAGGCGGTAAAATAATTGTTAGTGCGGCAACGGTGTTTACGGCAGTTTACCTTGCAAAAAAGGAAATAGACGAAATAATTCAAGACGCAACTCAGATGATGTGCGAAATAGAGGATTTACCATCAAAGTGTGAAAGAGATATAAGCGCAGTATACCCGGAAACAAAGGCTTTGTTTAACATGGCTAAAGATATTTTTAAAGGCGAATACAAGCCGGAAGACCCCTTCGCTATTTTAATGGCGGTTTTGTCAATCGCGTATTTGCTATCGCCATGCGAAAATCCGGAAAGCATGCAGGTCGATGATATAAAAACGCTGTCATTTGCCGCCGGGGTTTGCGCAAAGGAATTAAAGCGTTACATGGAAATGAAGGGCATTGAATCACAGGGTTATGCAGAAAAAGTCATTAGCACAGACCCTTATACGTCTCCGAAATAATGGAACAGTTATTTATTAGATTTTTAAATGTTTCATTGGTTTTACTTATCTTCGCGTTAACAAACGTGCAGATGGTAGTCCACGCTGACAATATTACAAGCGTACTGCGAAAATATAATGTCGGCATAGAACAAGTTAATACGGAAGCATTAGAGCAAGAACTTATAAGAGCCATCTCCGAGTTTACAAGGGTTGAGAGCGAATACAGGGAAAGACAATCTTTAATCCACACCGTGGAGTTAACCACGCGGATTATGCAGAGCAATATGCAATTCAATGATATAAACACAGCTTCACTCAATATGCAGCGTAGGGAAGATTATTTAATTGCGCTTGTCAATGTGGATGCCGACTTAGAAAAAATATTCGAGGCGGAGAAGCTATACCGTGAAGCCCAAAGCCATCTTGGTATGGTGCTGGATATGAGTGGCATTATGGCAAAACGTATTGAATCACTGGGTATTTACAACGAATTCTTACCCGATACAAACCTTCACGATGTTGAGCAGGCTGCCAATGATTTAAGAAGCGCAAGGAACAGGCTGACCGGAGCAAGAAATTTAGCTGACATAGGTGTTACAGAAAACCTGCAATTTCCTATAAATTATCCAACAAGAGTTTCGTCACCCTTTGGTCTTAGAAGAAATCCTTTCGGCGGTTCCGGCACGGAATTTCATTACGGTCTTGATTTAAGCGCGCCCGCAGGTTCGGAAGTTACAAGCCTTTTCAACGGCGTTGTTGCCAGAGCCGGATATAACGACGGATTCGGCAATTATGTAATCATTACTCATGGTAAGGAATTGCAGACGTTATATGCCCACCTAAGCGTAATTAAAATAAATACAGGAGATAGAGTAAATCAATTTGACGTAATCGGTCTTGTCGGTTCTACCGGACGCTCTACCGGTCCGCACCTACATTTAGGGGTATATATAAATGGTCAAACCGTTGACCCGATGAGGTTGTTTACAAAGAGCTGAAGGGTTGAAATAAAACGAACAGGGGGTTTTTTATGGTCACTATTAATCTTAATTTAGATATTCCGCCGCATACGGGAATTCAAGCAAATTTCATTTATGAGCTTCCCAATGAAATTGGAGTTCGTCAACATCCGGAAGGTAATGTAGAGTTATGCCCGATTAGCGGGATTACACTCCCGTATTTTTTGCTTGACTATTACTATGTTAACGACATTGTGATTCCTCGGGCATATATCGAAGCATTGGACGAATTTCAATGTATAAGCAATAAACTATCGAACTTTTTTACAACCATAGGAAATGAAAGTTTTGAAATTATCGCTTCTTCTGCCGCGCTTCCCGGTATGTCGCTCATAGAAAATAAAGGCGTTTATGCAAATCCTAATAATATTTACAGAGCGTTCCTTGAAAATGGCAATTGCATTGCGTTATTAAAAAGAAACTTTCTATCAAACGGCTTCCGATTCAAAGCTCTGGGAAATTGGTACAAGATAGTAAACGATGTTACGGTCATCGAAAACACACAACCGGAGCAATTATATAAGACAGACGTGGCTTACGGCTTTGTGATTGACAGTCAAAACAACGTTTATCCGATTAACGAAGCCGGTACGAAATATTAACAGTCAGCAGTATTAAGGAGAATCAAAAATGTTTGACACCAAAATTAATCCGATAAATTTTTCATACAAAGGCGCATCGTACATTAAAGATGAAAAAGGTTTTGTCAGATTTACCGGGCACGGTGCTAATGAAGTGGAATTTAATCAAGTTTCGTTGACAAATGCTATTATTGACAATGAGAGTGTGAAGGGTACACCGCTTTGGGATTTAATTTTTAATCCTGATTACGATATTATCACGATTCGCGTAAATGGTAGCATAGTAAAAATCAAAAATTATTTCCTCCGAGAAAACGACCACAGCACAGTCTTGTTATTCAGAAATAAAGCACTGATAAAAATTGTAATCACAAACGGAGATATAACCGAATATGAAAGCCTTCCGTCAAGAAGTATCGAAAAGGAAGAAACCAACGTAATTGCTTGGTTAAGTTCAAACAATCAAAATTTCAAACTGCACCATAAACAGATTCAGGAGGACTTATGCTAGCAATCGGTATTTCAGGAAAGAGGAATCAAGGTAAATCCGCCGTTGCGCTTGCGCTGGCATCGCGAATTCAGCGTTGCACAATCATTTCTGTTTATGACATAGTAACTTTTTTCAATAATTCAAAAGACTATGAAGAAAGAGACGCTATAACGGAGCATATACGGCAGACGCGCGAAAATTTCATTGTAGACTCGTTAAAAATTAAAATGTCGTTAGAATCAAGTAAATACAATGTTTTCATTATAGACGACATATTCGATTCAATCTTAATGAACCAAATAAAAAGGGCGTTAAACGCGCAGATAATCGGTGTTGAGAAACCGGAACTGTCTAATCTTCCCTTAAAAATACGCGACAATGTTGAATACGGCATACTTGGCGAACCGGACTACATAGTGCGCTTTTCATCTAACTACAATGAATTGTTGAAAGAAATTAATACACTCATGGATTCGCTTAAGGAAAAAGGGATTTTCGCAGGTTGAACATAAAAAAGCTATAACCCACATGAAAGGAGTTGACACAATGCTTTTAGGGATAGATTTAGGAACTACAAATTCGCTTGTATCTATTTACGACCCTGCAAAACAGGAATCTATCTTGTTATGCGAGTTGGTTCCTTCCGTCGTTAATTTCGAGACGAAAACTGCCGGCAAAGCAGAAAAAGAACAGCTTCTTTCAAATAATAACGCTCCTATACTTGCGTCGTTTAAGGTGAATATGTCCCTTGATGTATCAGGAAAGATATCAAGAGAAGCTTCGGCATTAGTATTGAAGGAACTTTCAAAATATACACAGAACAAACCCTGTGTCATTTCCGTTCCGGCTTATTTTACAGACAGCCAAAGGAAAGCAACACTGGAATCCGCCGGTGAAGCCGGTCTTAACGTTCCTTGCTTGATAAACGAGCCAACAGCCGCTGCGCTATATTACAACCGGGACAAAAAAGCCGTAACCGCTATATATGACTTGGGCGGCGGCACATTTGACATTTCTATCGTTGACAGTAGACACGGAATATACGATGTCCTTGCCACCGACGGTATGATGCTTGGCGGAGATAATTTGAACATGGCGATTCGCGACAGAATATTTTCTGAGTGCCGTGTAAAAAGACATAAACTGAACGATTCAATTGAACGTCAGTTTCTTGAAATCGCGGAAAAATTGAAATTAACAGTTCAGAGGGAAAACTACGCAAAGCTTGATTTTCCTGAATACAAAGAAGTTTTCCAAAAAACAACCTTCATTTTAAATGAAGAAACTTATATGAGCTTGGTTGATGCCGTTTTCAAGATAACGATAGTTCTAACCCATGCGGCAATAAACAAAGCCGGTTATAAAAAGGAAGAAATAAAACTTATTCTTGTCGGCGGCTCTACAAGAGACCCATACTTAGTAAAATTAATCTCACAGACAATGAAGCCCGAGCCGCTGACATATGACCCCGACAGAATTGTGGCGCAAGGTGCCGCATACTACGCCTACCTTGTACATCAAGGTCAAAGCAAATCAAGCGTATCTGACGTAACAAAGGCAATCGGTATCGAGCTTGAAGATGATGAGATGGAGTTTATTATCAGCCCAAATTCAAAACTTCCGATAACTGAATCGTGCATTGTTCGTAATGCAGAAGATACCGAGATTTTAAAGATAAATGTCAGACAGGGAAATTCGGTTGTAGCAAGCCGGAACGACTTAATCGGAACTATGAATTACAGGTACTCAGAAAAAAAGAAAAAGGGAGACGGATTAGTTACAGTTAAGATTGCCGTCGGGGTTGACGGCACAATAGAAGTTAAGGTAAAGGAGCCGATGAAGAAAGAGGAGTGCATCGCGTTATGCCAAAATTAAAAGAGTTCTTCGGCGACATAAGGGCTTTCAATAAAAAATATAAATGCGCTTCGTTGATTATATTTGCAATACTCTATGTCGCTTCGCCGATTGACTTACTGCCGGAATTATTTGGTAATTCATGGCTTTTTTATTTAGACGATATGGCGGTTTTAATTTTCGCATTCGTAATAACATATTTGGAGGTTTTTTATAATGAAAGAAATTATAGTAATAATGAAAATGTCGAAGGCGTATATTCCGCTGTCCGCAGGAGTGATAGCGGCTTGGCTGTTCGGAGGAACATGGGCGATGATAACAGTGCTGACAGCGATGCTGTTCTTAACGCACTTGCTAATCAGATACCTCCTGCAGAACTACCCACAGCCATCATCAGCGATGAACCAATTAATATCACAGACGAACTGGAGTCAATCGTCGGACCAACTTCAGAACAACCAACAACCAGTGATAAAGATACCAGCTACTACGAGCAACACTTCATCAACAGTGCCTCAAAATCAGACGATTGTGCTCAACAATTCAGCGAACTCTCCCGCCCAGACGTATTTGTCACCGGAGAAGGAAATACCATTATCTGGTAATAGTGGATGGATTATAAATCCCGGGGCGTTAGAAGGACCAAACAAGAAAGAAAGTTAATAAAAATAACCGTCTGTGTTGTGATGTAATGAACATAGGCGGTTTTTTTGTTTGTTGTTTTTGCCGAGCCATTTTATCTCGGCAAAAACATCATATGTTAACGCCGAGTTTGTACGGTTTTAGAACCGTATACTCCCTCGTTAAGCCTACCGGAAAACAAATAATAATGAAAAAGCCACATCAAAGTGACATGGCTTTTTTTCATATCCGATTAATTTCCAAACATAATCATGGAATAACCATTTCCGTGAGAGAGACATTGGAAAGTTTCGGATGATTTTCTGTCTGAACCCCATTGAATTGCAAAACGATACTTGTGTTAACCGGAATAGGGATATTTCCGTTAAATGTGCCGGTAATCTTGTAGCTATTGCCTGAACTTGCGAGTATCACAAAATTTCCCGGATCTGTGATGGTAAAGTTTGTGTCAAAACTAAGCTCCCACGCCATAATTGGTGTGTCGGCTGTATTTGTTATAGTTATCGTGCCTGTGAAACCCGAACCCCAATCGTGGAGTACATTTAAGTCAACAGCATAACCATTTTCACGTGCTACGCGGAAGGAAGTCAATATAAAATTATCGGGGACTTCTCCGGTTGCATTGGTAAGTGTGTAACCGAAAGTCACTGAAGCTCCGGGGGCGATGTCAGAGTTATACATCTCGCTTCTGACAATGTTTTCGCTATGCAATCTGCCATTCCATATATTTGTGATTGTGCCATTGAAATCATACTGTAATGCCCAATTACGGATAAGCTCATTACTGGTATTCGTAATGGTAATTTCCACAGTTTGATTATTGCCCCAAGAATTAGTAACGACGTAATTAACCGTATGGTTAATTATTGTTCCACAATTGCAATCATCGCAACCGCAAATCTCGCAACAATCTATACAGATTTCAGAAATGATTATTCCTGTATAAACTATGTCGTAAGAGCCGCCGGTATTTCCGATGCTGATGGACGAATTACGCAATGCCCATACTTCTTCTTGTGTTAACGTATGCGTTAAACTAAACGAACCGTCAGCACGTAACTGGGCAAGAACTAATACCGGTTCAACGCCGGACGGTGGGGATTCTATGCGGAATCTTGCCATTGAAGTCCCGGCGGGGTTGATAAGTCTGCCAGTTGCTTCAAGCCTGTACTCGTGACCCGGCTTGGCTACGGCGTTTACATCGCTCAAATTAAATCGTATGCCTTGCGATGTTCCGGTTCTTGCATTTACCGTAACCGTCCTTGGGTCTGATTCCATGTTTACCGTAAACGTAGTACCGCTGCCATGTATTCTGTTCAGGAAGGGGATGCTTCTTGTCGCAATTTCATGCAAGCGGGTATCTGCTTGCATATTATAGATAACGTTCCCGGCAGGGAGGATGACATCTTCGCAAGTGCAATCGCAGTCCAAGCATTTTCCGCAATCTAAACAAAGAACTGTACACTTGCAACATTCACAATCACCGCGGCCGCAAATTTCGCAACAGTCTATACAGATTTCGATAATGAGTATCCCTGTATAAACGATGTTGTAGGAACCGCCTGTATTTCCAATACTGATTGCAGAGTTTCGCAGTACCCAAATTTCTTCTTGTGTTAATGTGTGAGACAGTTTAAACGAACCGTCCGGGCTCAAAGCCGCAAGTGCTAATACCGGGTCAATGCCGGACGGCGGGGATTCTATGCGGAACCGTGCCATAGAAGTTTCGGCGGGGTTGATAAGTCTTCCGGTTGCCTCAAGCCTGTACTCGTGGTTTTGTTTTACGATGTCGTTTACATCACGCATATTAAATCGTATGCCTTGCGATGTGCCTGTCCTTGCGTTTACCGTGACCGTTCTCGGGTCAGAATTCATATTTACCGAAAATGTTGTGGCTGTGCCGTGGACTCTGTTTAGAAACGGTATACTTGTTGTTGCTATTTCCGGCAAGCGGGTATCTGCTTGCATATCGTAAATAGTTTGACCTATCGGGGCTGGTGTTGGGGTCGGTGTTGGTGTTGGCGTTACGGGGCTTTCATCAATGATGATAATCTGTCTCGAAACTTGGTCAAAATTACCCCATTTGTTTTCAGCAGTAATCCTGATAGACCTTGAACCATTATCGTATTGTGACGGATCTATGGTAAATTCAAATAACCCATTACCAAATGACGTAACATTTACAGGTACACTGTTGTTGGCAACAGATAATGCTACATCGTTGGGGTTAGAATCATCCACCATTACAGTTACCGTTGTAAACTCGCCAATCTCCGTGCTTTGTTCAATGGAGATTTCGCTAATTACAGGCGCTGTTCTAAATTCATCAGGGGTTAATTGGTCAGATGTTATAAATATTGTCTTTTCAGAAGTTATTCCTGAAGTGCTTACAGCCGTAATAATTACTTCATTTATACCTTCTTCAAGATTCAAATCGGCAAAGAGCGCGACAGATAACGATTCACCTTGACTGCCGGGAAGGACTTGTGATTCGACCATTTCTCCATTTAAACTAATCCATGCGACTGCGGTATTTGATGCAGCCGTAATAAATGAAACGTTATCCCCAAATATGAATGTCTCATACCTTTCATCAACAGTAATTTCAGGAATCGCATCGCATACTATTATTCTGACAGAGGTTGTTCTGCTTTCAAAGCCGTTTTCGTCAACTGCCCAAAGGTACATAGTATAATAACCGTTTAGCATATTTGGTAAATTGATAATGAAATCATTACCGGCTCCTGTTACGACGCTACCTTCAGTCAATTTTTGAGTAGAGTCCGATAACGTCCATTGAATATACCCATTTACAGAGGCAATACCACGCAATGAAGCTCCGTCACCGGTCTGCAATGAGGAAACCTCATACTCATTAGTTATTAGCGGAGCTTGCGGTTTTTCAACAATACCAACAGCGACAGTGACATTATCTACAGAATTGTTGGAAGTTATGGCAAATTGCCATTCGCCTGGCATTGGGTCAGTAACGATAAGCCCTTGATGACCCAAGCTAACAACTCTCGTGTCTAGTCCATAAAAACCGTCAAACTGATTAACATTAAAGGTGTTAAATGCAACCGCAGGAGCTAATGCAGTAAATTCATTTAATTCAAATTCTATTTCATCCAGCTGTATATCATGGTTACATTGCCCATGATTGCAATTTTCAGTATCGGAATCCAAAAGCATTGGCATGTCATTTTGAGTTTGAACAAATGGGTCAAAAGCGGTAGTTTGCAGTGAAAAAGCACCAAAAGAAGGTTCTGTGTGCGTTAATATTCCATACTTTCCACCGAAATATATTCTGCCCATTGGGTCTTTTAGTTTTATAGTAAAGTTGCCCATTGATGAATCAAGCATAAGTTTAAAATCTTGTCCCGGATTTGGGGTAAACGAATAAAACTCAGATGTTTCACCGGACTTTAGTTTTGCAAATACAGCACCCAAGAAGTCATATCCATTGGTTTCAGCCATTTTTATCAAGTTGTCCTCATTCTGGCTATACTCAATATTAAATATCAAATATTCCAAGAAGCGTATCATATCGTTAGTGGCTTGAGCGTTGTTGTGGAAAGAAGTGTAAAACACTCGTCCGTCGCCATATCTGAATGAGTAGGATAAGGGAAATATGAAATGGGGCTGGAAAAAGCCGTTGTGGAACAGCCCATTACTTTGAACATATACCGTGGCATCCTGCGGTAACTGTGTCGTCACTATCCAATTATTAAGATTAAACGTAACTTGCAAACTGTTGCTGCCTAAATCGGTAGCAAGTCCTGTATCTACAACATTGGTATTAATTCTTTGCGCGTTACTTATCACTCCAAAATCTAAAAGACCGGGAAATGATTGCATAAGTCCGACACCTGACCAGTCGGATGCATAAAGCAATCCTCCGCCTTGTACGTACTGCCTAATAGCCTCTGATGAAGTAGATGTTTCACAATTCACAAAAACCGCATCATATTGCTTTAATATATCGTGGTTTGATAAATCAGCGGCGGTAAGGGTATCAAAGGAAATTCCCATGCTTGATAATACAGCACCAACATCATCATACCATCCAGGGATCACCGCAATTCTTTGAGTATTTACAGGAACATCATGATAATAAAAACCTACATCCCTTCCATATGCAGGTCTGCGGATAGTTTCCATTTCTACTTGCAAAGAATTGTGTTGATTTGAAGCGGGTGAAAAAGTATTCGCATAATTATTAACTTGAGTGGACATCTGCATAAAAGGAAGCCATGGCATTGGACTAGTAGCCCCACGAACGATAGCAACTTCCCCCGCGTAATCATATGCTCTTACTGTAAAAATGTTGATTCTGGGATTTAGCAAGCTAACATCAACATCAAAGGAAAAATTATTTCCCATTCGGTTGGGTATTAGTGAAAGGTCATTACCATTTAGGAATAATTCAATGCGCTCTATCCAAATATTATCTGTGGCAGTTCCTCTAACATTTATACTGGTACCGGAACTATTCAAAACAATTGGATTTAATGTAACTGTTGGCGGCGTAGAATCAAATTGCATTCCATTGTGATTGAATACCCGCCAAAAATCACGAGCAGATAATGAATTGGGGGGAATATGTCCCAAGTCAAAGTAGTTGTTATAGAAATGGGATATGTCAGCATCGGAAACAGTTGTGTTTCCTAAAAAAGGTAATGCGGGAGGGTTGAATTTGCTCGAACCGGAATTATTCATTGTGTGCGCCATTACTCTAAACAGTTCAGGGAATGATCTATCAACACGGTCTTCCCATATCGTACTTGTATCCCAAGGGTCAATTTTTGCCAAATTTATTCCATCTGTAATAGACCACATTGCAGCAGCATTAAAGATTGCATTTTTAATACTGTATTCAGCAGAGCTTGCGTTCATCGCATTTGTAAAATTGGAACCACTTAAGTGAGGTGATTCTAAGTTGCGTATACTATGCGTACCACCCCCCGGAATATATTGTGTATCTATAGGGGTTCCCATCACAAATTGAGTAAAATAAGTCGCCCATCCGTCGTTGAATGCATGTCTCGTATCTAAATTAAAATCATTTACTGACCATTTATTCCAAACTATTCCGTCGTTATTTGAGATTGCATTTACCATAACTGCATGACCATATTCGTGAAGATGTAAGGCTCTATCATAGTGATTCATATTCCCATCATTATCGGGTAAAAATATAAATCCCTCATAAAAATTATACATTGCACCGACTCCGAGAACAGCTGGACCCCATACAATAGGAATGCGTCTAGGGGGAGTTATTCCTTCAGCAACTAAAAAATCATAACCTTCGCGTATATTTTTAACAATATTAAACGCACCTGCGGGTTCCGCAATAATTTCACCAAAGTTTATATTTCCGTTATTGTCTGTACGTTGAAATCTTGTAGCATGAAAAGCTCTAAATCGATTATCAAAACCATCAACATATGCGCCTAAAATACCTTTGTCAACCACATAGCAAGAAAGCCCATCATCAGCGTGAATAATTATCCTTACTTGATAATTAGGCGGCGTACTACTATTTGAAGGTAAAGTAATGGTTTCATTAAATGAGCCATCAGATAGTGTTTCTGCGCTAAAATTAACGTGATCATCAAAACCCCATCTGGTAAGATAATTGAGTTGAATTGTAATAGGAAAATCGCCCAGCGGTTCTCTAGTATCAGTTGTGACTCCTACATTTTCGCGGTAATTAAACACCGCTGTTCCTGATACTGTAATTGTTATAGGGCTCGCTAGCACAATGTTAACCGGAACAAGTGAAGCTGGCAGTGCTATTGTTAAGAAAAGGCATAAAATCTTATTTAAAATTTTTGTCATTTAAAAGTCCTCCTTTTTTCGTCAGAAAATAACGTGTTTCAATTAGTTTCATGTAATTATGGTTATATTCCATATTTCAAAAGCTCTTACTTTTACGATGTTATCCGAATTAGCTCCCCCCCTTTTGCAGATGTTCTTTAACTAGCCTTGCAATAAGTTTGAAAATTAGAATTGCTGCAACTGCCATCCAGACAAAAAGTGTTGTATATAAAAGTTCAGCTATGAAACCTACTGGGTTTCTTACGCCCTCTTCTATCGGTGGTGATGATTTAATAGCTAATAACCCCCATACAAACCATATGGGTATAGATGCAAACCAATACCCGGCTTTGATTTTTACAAGTTTTGGCAAACAATAACATATTATCGGAATGATAAATATTAAAAAACTAGATGGTATCCACCCCCCTCCAAATAATCCTTCTTGCGCGTCCTTCCCACCAAACATGTACACAAGTACAAATGGTCCGTCACGCAAGCTACGGTTACTTATCATTGGAGAAAGCATATCGTACGAAACTATCCCAATAAGAATTATTGCTAAATAATACGACACAACAACTGTCCACAACCTCCTTATTATAATTGTCGCTGGATGGCATATTTCCCAAATTGAGATTGCTTTGCGTTTAATCACCTCCTTTATTTCCACCCATTTTTTAATATTTAATTTATTAAATCTTCTATTTAAAATGATAAAGAACTTTATAGAAAGCGTGAATACAATCGTAGCACATGTAAAAACTGTTACGTAAAACATTATGTCAGAGCCGGCAACATCATTTTCGAATACAGAGACAGCGCGGTCAGTAGCGGCTCTCCCCCATATAAACCATATAGGTATTGATATAATCCAATATACCGCATGAATTTTAATGAGTTTGGGAATTAGATAGCAGATAAATGGTAGAAAAAGAATTAATTGGATTGAAGGAATCCACCCGCCTGAAAATAATCCGGGTAGAGAATTCCAACCCCCAAACAATAGCGGAGCAGGATTTATTCTGTAATCTATCTCGGTACTAAACATCTCTACTGTAACTAATCTGAAAAAAAGATATAGTAAAAGTTGCGCCAACATAATTATCCATAGGTTCAACAATGCCTTCGCCGGCGCTTCACACCAGTTCCGAATTGCGTTTATCTTCAACATATTCCTATCCCCCCTTCCCAGCATATGTAAATTATTTGTTGTCGAATCGTTACCAAACAAAACAAAAACTGATGCCGTTCTATTGTATTTCTACCTGTCCCTTGCACTTTATAGAGTCCGGAACTTTTTAACATCTGTAATATAGTCCTGCGTCAACTTATTAGAGCATCATTATGCAATAAAATGCTACCCTTAAGAAAATATGACAATATCTTATCACACAAGCATTGCAAGTCAATACGTTTTTATAAAAGTGTGTTTTATTTTTAAATGTGTCGCTTTGTGCTGTTGAGAATTTTCCGTTTGGTGATTTCTTGTTTTCAGCACACGTATTTTTGCCACTTTTTTGTATTCGCACATGAATGGGCGTAACATACATAAGTAAAGAAGCGCTAAAAACAAAAAGAGAAGACGATTGGGTTGTTCATCTCTCTTTATTTCCGAAAATAATATAATGTTGGGATTTTAAGGAATTAAGGCTCATTGCTATTCAAAATGAACATGTTGACGAAAAATTACGCAAACAACTACAGGAACAGAAATTTATAAACTAAAAGAAGAAAATAAAAAGGAAGACGAATATAAATATGCGCTTGTTCACAGCTGTTTTTGCTGAGCCCAATGTTTCCCGTCATTAACAATATGATTGAATACAGGGTTTTATAATAGTTAGTCATATAACAGCAATTATTTATATGAATATATAATGGAATTGAGAAAGTTTAAAATAAATTTCGGATGATCTTTGTAACAGTCGTTATTATCATCGTTATACGTGTGATTTGGTCTTCCATAAAGCCAAATGATAGAAAAACAACGGAAGGTGATAATGATGTTTATTCAAACATCGCTTCAAGAAATTCCCACAGCCGGAAAAACAACCTGCTTAGCGGCAAGGGTACACAACCATGTAAAGGTAGAAAACACTCCTTTTACCGGGGTTTTAGACACCATCACATCATTTATAAAAGACAACGAAGAGCTTTCTCGGTTCATTTCGTTTTTACGAGATACGCAGCCGGATTTCCGTCCCGGAAAAAAATCTACATCACCCTTTTTAGACGATGCCGCGCAATCAAGCATTGAGGAATATGTAGGCGAATCTGTCTACTCCTTCCGCACTTACAACACACGCGGCGACCGTGCGTATAAGCAGAATAATGAAGAAGTTTTTAACACCCTTTTAAACGAGGAAGGGGATTCTTTTTCAGAGCAAGACAATATCATGAATGTTCAGTTCAATAACCCAATGGAACGAACGAAATGGAAGCGTAAGCTGCCCGTATTACTGCACAGTCTACATAATAAGGGCAAGCTTTACGGACTTTCAACCCTATCCTGTGTTCGGGCTATGGCTTTTTTCAGAAGTCAGGGTAAGAACGTTCAGGATATGACGCCGGGGCATTTCATATCTTACGGCGTTTATAAAATGGATAGTAAAATAGGCGAATGCACGGAGAAACTTGAACAAAACTCAGGTTTGTTTCAGAGTTCATTTCAGCATTGGCTGTTGGGTAAAAGACCGGACATGGTATACAGAGACCTTATTGAGTTTATGAATGTATGCGAAAAAGCTAATATCGACTTAGTTGGGCTTGACCCGAGGGAATACGGCGAATCATATATCAGAACGCTTATAACTGCGTACATAACACCTAATAAAGAGCTTGTAGTAAGGGAAACCCAATCACAAGCTGATAAGGCGTTTATCGCGGGCAATAATATTTCGCATGACATATTACGGAGCATCAACGGTATTTCGCTAAGCAGATATTTAAGCAGTCAAAATATAAATGTCAGTAACGAGCGAGCACAAAACACAGCCGTTTCGTTGGAAACGGATATTATCAGTATGGTTAAGTCATCAAAACTTTGGGCGCAGCCGGTAATAACAGAGCTGTCTGCACATTTATATAAGTTAACAAAAAACCTTGATTTCATTAATGGGGTTTTTATTGACGGCGTTTATTGCACAAAGGATTCAAATATAAAGCCGATAAATGTGGAGCAAGTTATCAGGGTATCCACGAAGACACTTGGTTCTCGCGCAATTCTATTTTCTACGGGTTATTTTGTTTTGATAACAAGAAACAGCGGAGGGTTTCTTTATATACCTCTTAGTTTATTTGAGCAATATTTTAGAGCCAAAGACAGTCATGAAAAATCAGTTATTTCTTTCAATCTTGAAAAAGGACGTAAAGGCTATGAATGGGGGGAATGGCTACCCTACGCTTTTAATTAGCATATACGCAGGAGCAACCAAAACCTCAGATTTTGTATGGCACCAAGGTGGTAATTTATATCAAATTAACGGGAGTGTTGGTAGAAATGATTTATCGAGAACTGAAGGTATATGAAACCCCGCTGGGGTTAAAAAAAACAAAAAATGTGGCTTTATGTGAGCGTGTAATCATCGGCCATTCCATTTTTAAGATTGATTTATTACCGGTTATATTCAACCACATACGATTCTTGACCGGAGTAGCCGATTTGGATATCAATTACGGGCAAATCAGGGAAAACATTGTGACGGCGTTGGCCGGCGACTGTGCGGACGATTTTTATTCAGAATCGTTAACGAATATTTATGTAAACTCTCCGTTCTTCGAGACCTATATTAATTATCACTATATTATACATCGTGAAAAAATCGACATAAAGGATTTAATAACGCCGCTTGTGCTTTGCCTTAATGGTGCAAGCATGGCACTACTTGAAGCCGTAAAAGGCACATATATGGCGGAAGACAGCGGATATTTATATATCCTTAATGCTTATAAACCCGCGTTAGGAGGTTATGAGTATGCTGAAATTAGGTAAGATGTATACCGCCGAAAACGAATACAACATTTTTATTTTGAAGAACGCGAGCATTGACCGGCTTGAAATAGGAGATTCCGAAAGCAAGTGGCATAACATTGATTCGAGAATTCTATATGGCGAATATACCCGCAAGGTATTTAGAACATATGGAAATTCTGCTCTTGGAAATCTTTTTAAAGATACTGTCAAAAGCGCGAAAAATATAAATGTCCCTGAGCAAATAAATATGAGATGGGAAGACGGAATCTTTTTTAAAGATTATCTAATGTATTTGTCCGATGATGAACTTTATGAATTTACAGAAAAAGACGGCGTACTCTACAACGAAATATTCTTGTACTGCGGCGTTAAAATCGTTCTTTATGTTTTCGATGCTACTTGCTGTTATGATTTGGAACCCCTTAACTTTCCGATGTATAAACGAACTAAGAGACTTGACATTATTGTTAAGGCTTTACCGTCAAAGAAACATAGTAAAGCATATGAAAACTGTCTGTATATGACCTCTATTTTCAAAGAATATTTCATAAACTTGGTGAATTCCGGTATTAATATTGATTCGCCTGATGAGTTAAGGGTACTGTTATTTGGCGATTTAAGGCTGCCGGTATTGATTAAGGAGCAGAACGGTACGGCCTCAGTCGGTGCGGAGGCTATCCAAAGATTAGCGCAATTGAAAAGAGAAATACCGTCAAGTATCTTCACTAACGACATCACGGATAACATAGGAAGGCTCGCCTTATCAGCGACGCAGCTTAATAACGCAAAATACCCGGCAGCGGTTTATCTTGAAAAATACCGCTATTATAAGAAATTGTCTGAATTGCACTCAGCTTAAAAATATTTATCAGGAGGATTGCAATGGAAATAAAAGAGCAAAAAAGCAATTACAGCGAGGCAACTTATGAAACGGATGGCGACGGGACAACCTCATCGGCGTTTCGTGATATTGTTGACGAGGAAAGGCAAACGCCGTCAATGTTCCCGCTTACCAGCAAAAACTTAATTATCATAATCGTATGTGCGGTAGCCGCAATAATTCTAGTGATGGGTTTTATATACTTCAGACCTGTTATCTTTTCTGAAAAAGTTCAGGAGGAAATAATTTTTGAAGACGATGAAATGCCATGGGGCGATTTCGTGGAAGACTTACCGCCACTTTTTACTTATTCCCAGTATGAAACTGACCGATTGCGGGCTGTCGGATATACGTCGAGAGAAATTGAGGAGTTTGAATTTCAAGAGATTTATGATATTCAGCCGCTCATCGACAGGCAAATAAAAACAAGGCAAGATGAGTTTTTGGATATGTACAGGGCTTTTTTAAGAGAAGCATTAGAATCCGGAAACGAACAATATAATTTTGTTTTAGCCAATTCTTACTTAGGGCTCCCGCCGCAGGAATTCATTGAAGATGACGAAAGACGGGAATATGTAACTTATACCGAACTCGTAAATTATTGGAAAATGCCATTACAAGGCTGGCAGCCGACAATCAAAATCCGGTTGGCTAACGATGCCATAATTTACATGCAAATCTCGCCAATACGGTATAACGAGTTAAAAGACCACGGAAATATGCACATCAGATATGACTATATTTATTACAGAGGTGTAAAAGCCGTAACCAACATACAGGAAATCGTCCACTAAAACAAGAAAAGGAGATGGCAGAATGATTAAAGAACTTAGAATGGTTGAGGGTATTCCTGAAATTGTTAATGAAGTTATGGCATTCAATGGTATACATTTTACTCTTAAACAATACGACAAGCAGATAATAAACATTGTAATGCACAATGGTTTCGCCCGCACATGTCATGAAAACGCAGTTGTTAATCCGCAGAAATGTCAGTATGAAAAGAAAAACGGCTATGTCATCACAAATTTTTCAAAGGATAGCACCGATTACAAGATGTTAATTTGCGAGTCTGATAACAAAGTTTTCATTTACAGGACTTCGGATTTTGAAATTGGCGACGCGTTAATTGCCATAGGAGTTAAAACTATGGAAGCACCCATTGAAAAAATCAATCCGCACCGCCCGTTTGATATTTGTGATGCTTTTGAATATGCGTATAAAACAATAAAAACAATGACAGATATGAATGACGATGATGCCTGTCGTTTGTTATACGGGGAAATCATGAAACATCAAAATCTGAGTGGTAGAGTATCGCTTACAATGAAAATATTCCAAACACCGGAGTTTATAGCAAAAGTCGGAGCCAAATGTTGGGTACGCCGGAAAGAAGGCAATAAAGCCGAACTACACAAGCTTCCGGATGACGGCATATCCTCTACCACAGAATTAGACGGACTGAGGATGGGATGCTTATGTGTTGATGGAGATTATTTGCTTTTATCCGCATGGGTCGGTGCAAGTGCAGTTTGGTTGAGCGGCGATGCGGCTTTAATAAAAATCCATGCTGATAATTTTATTTACACAGGGAAACCCACAGTTAATATCCCAATAAAATCAAAAGTAACCCTTAGAAACGCTGTACTCAATAGTTCTTTACAATTGGGTGAAAACCCTACTGTTGTTGTCGAGGGCAGCAATTCAATTTTTGTTGACTCTTTTGATTCTTGCATCAGGTGTTCAGGCGAAATAAAAATAACAGGTCATGGTTCATTAAACTTAACTTGCGAATCATATTCCGCGGCAATCGGTTATGGCGGAGTCAGCCAAAGCTACGGGCGGTATGTTCCAAACAGCAGAAATGATATCGTAACAAAAATCATTGTTGATGGTATCCATCTTGAAGTTAAATCAGAAACCCCAAATTTTTCTATGGGGTCTTATGGTATAAACAATGAAATTGAAATCGTATTGCAAAACGGCGGTACGGTAAACGGTATCCCTGAAACAACAGGCAAGGTTAAACTGGATTCGGTTGGCACTACTTGTGAAGGCTCAACTAAAATCGACGGACCTGCTGTTTACAGGATAACACCGTTTTCGGATGATTTATCGGGTTATAAAATCAGTGCCGAGCCATATACTTCACCGGATAATTATCACGCTCAATCACCCACAGAAAATTAAAAAAATATCGCGCGTCACATAACATATATAAGTGAGCCGGGCGCAAACGTAAAGACACGTTTGTTACCCGCTCCTGCAACCGGGGTGATGTAAAATGCTCTTAAAAGATTTTATTCAGCAGCAATGCACTGATATTATCAGCAAAGCCTCTGCGCTGTCCAAAGATGCCATACCTGAAATGTTCAGTTATGACGCTGTTATAGACAACGGATTTGACGAGATGGTTAAGGTTATCTATGACGATAACGGTAATCCGATTCAGATTTCCGATATAATCGGATTAACCATTGAAGATTTTCAGCTGATATATCAGTTTGACAGCGCGATAAGTGCCTTTCAAAAATATATGTCGGCATATAACATTATTGAAGGTGAGGCACTTTACCGGCAATTACAGCACCAGATAGAAGACTTCAGAAATAAAATGATTGGTTTTGAAAAAGCGGCCTTTGATGATTTCCGTTGGGGATAGCAGTCCGCTTTTCCCATTAAGTCGTATGAAAGGAGTTTTTTACTGATGCTGGTATATGCTGTAAAGAAATATCTACCGACACGTTGCGGAATCATGACACTGAAAACACCTGACCATGGATACATTTATGTGGACATGAAAATTTATGAATCGGCGGTTATGCTTTCCGTACAAGCTTTCTATCAAACATTTGAATCGGCTGAAAGTGTAGTTAAACCTTCGGACAAACCCCACAGGGAAACCATTAAAAGGCTTTACGATTTCCTGCCTTACCCTCTAAAACCGTTGTCATTGCTGCTTTACTGGACAGAGCAGGAGTATGACGTTTTATCCGACCAGATTGGGTGTTTACACATTATTAGCTCGATTATTCATCCATACGCTTGGCTTAAAGCACCGAAAGAGCAACGGATGCAGCTTGGGCCGTTTGGTCCGAGTATACGCACGGAATATACCTACGAATGGAAAGCTTTTACCGAAAGTAGTATTGATTACGAAAAAATAATCAACCCCACACAATCCAATGAAACGTACCCCATTTTCGTTATAAACGCCGTCCCCGGACAGTTGCCGATAGGAACAGGTGTGCCAATTCCCGGTGTGTTGCCCACTCCGGATAATCAGTCGGGTGTATACACGGTAAATATTGATTTCGATGATATATTTGACGACAAAAATGAAAATGATAGTGACGATTCAATAGAGGTTAATCCAACAGAAACAGAAGAAACACAGAAATCAAACTACACTAAACTTTTAGAGTAGAGGGAGTTTTTTAATGTTTTCTACAATAGCGTTTGTTCTCGCATTTGTTTTTCTTTTAATTTACCCAAAGTATATTTTCACTGCTAAGCTCGCGTCAAACTATGTGCGCCTGCATTCAAAACACGCAAAAATCACATGGATAGAGCATGTACGCTCGGCACTTCCATATGAGAATAATTATTTCTTGGCGGAATTGATGGACATCAGAATACTCGGGAAAACAAGCAGATTTATGGGCATTGTCTTTATTTGCGCGGCGGTAAATACCGTCATTATGAGAAGTGTTTTGGTAAGCGGGAACGAATTATATATTTTCATTACGACCACGTTAAACGCCCTGATAATCGCGCTGAGCTTTGCGCTTGACGTAATCATCGCACTACTATGTTGTAAATACTTGGATAAAAAGAATTTGATTTTGTTCGCTATAATGCCGCCTTTATGTTTTTTCGCGATGTCAAACAGTCTTAACAAATTTTTTATAGATAATAAAGACACGCTGATTGGAACATATGCAGAAGAATAATTTTAAATATTTATTTTCTTCTTTGTATAAACACTATTCAGATGCGTAATTAGACTTATAAAAGCAAGGGGGAAGATGAAATGCCATTTGACTTATCAAACATAAATCCGACCGTTGTAATTTTGACAATAGTAGTTATTGCAGTAATTGTCGGTGCTATCACAAGTTCCGGCACTAACAACCGTCAACAAGGCAGTAACAATAGCAACAGCCGGATGCCGCAAAACAACAACGCTGATAACACCAACCAATCCAACAAAAGCGGCGGTGCTGTACAATTGCCTTTCACTAATTTATTCAGCAAGCAAAATCAACCCGTGCCGCCGCAAAATCAAGGCTCGGGCGTATTCGGCGGCGGTCAGTCTAACAATCAACAGAATAATAACAACCACCAGAATTCTGATAATAACCAAGGTTCGAATAACAGCCAAAAACAAAACAATAACGGAATGTTCTGATTTATGGAATTTCTTTTTATTCTAATACTTGTGGGCATTTGTACCCGCAAGTACAAAGGTATAAATGGGGTTAGGCCCGTAAGGCTTAACCCTAACCTTTACCGTGAGTCGAATGTGTTTATGGTAATGTTCAACTTGGTGATGAAAGAAGGTCGGATAAATTGAAGCTGACTATAATACACGCGGTTTTGTTCATATTTTTCACATTGATGCAAATGTCGGTAAATATTGGGCTTGACCGTACATACTTCGGTTATTATCTGCCATATTTTCTGATTATCACGCGGCTGTTGTTTTTAGGAAGAACGCTGGGTATCCCGATACCCAAGTCAATCGCTCCGGTCAGCGAACTTGCCATACTATCGCTATCCTTATTCTTCTTCTCAATGGCTGTATACAAACATAATTTTGAGGTATATGTCTTCGGTTTGGTGGTTGTTATCTTAACAACTTTAATAATAATCGCGCTTGAAGTTATTCATGACGCTGTACATGTTTATACGCTGATCGATGTGGATGACGGGGATATATGAATTAACAACATCATAAAACATGAAAATGATTTTTCATTTGCGGTTATTAAGAAAATTAAGAGAATTTAACGAGGTGATTTCGTGTGAAAAACTTTACAGATAAAGGACTTTTGATTTTACCAACTAATGAGAATTATCTTAGAATGACGGCAACTGCCCGGGAATGCTTCGTCGAAACTCTCCTGCTACTACCGCGCGTATTTGAATCTAATTACGGTATAAAACTCTTTTACTTTAATACCAACGTAATCTCCGGTATACCTATGCCGGATTCCATGCAGTCGATTTTTTGTCTGTGCCGCGGCGATATTGATTACCTCAACGGCATTGTAAAAAACGACGGCTTTTTCGAACTTATCTGCGACGACAGCGGACAGTTTATTTCCGATGAATATGACAGTCTGCGGGAGCAAGTAAAAAGTCTTCATCCTTTTAAACGCGGGATTGCTTTAGAACGGCGTATTAAGGTGATTGAGGCTCGCGAGCGTGAGCTTGCACGATATATCGCTCATAAGTTTTCACTTGTTATTACATTTGAAAACGACAATAACGCGCGCTATGACCTCAAAACAAAAAAGAAAGACAGGCGAGTATTGATTGAAATTGAGCCGTTTACTATGACAGCAAAAGGCTATTTGTCCGGAGAAGCTATAAATATGACAACGCTTATGGATAAGGATTGGGCATATAAAAAAGTAAATCTGTGGGAGGTTGACATATGATACTCACAAGCAAAACATCATATTTTGTAGGCTATGATTTCACTATAGATATAAAAAACAGGCAGGATTATCAAAATATGCAATCATATATTGACAAGAATTCAGAGCTAACATGGATGGAAGACCTTAGACTGCCGTGTATTTCAGTCGTTACCCACAATGATAGAATGGAGCATATCTTTCAATACACCGCGCACTATGGACAACTCATTGAAAAAAACCGCACTATAAAAAATTATCTTGATTTTGGGTTCATCCCGGTCGCCTTTTACCCGACATGTTATAAGGAATCATATATGGAAATTGAGACGCTGCTTGAATCGTTTGGCGTTATCGTGCATAGGTTTCCGGCATTGTACGCCGGTGACGTGCGCTTCAGAACTGACCACAACGATACATGGGTCAGTCGCCTTGAAATAAGTGGAATACTCGGCAAAATGCCGGATAACGTCAGAACTTTGGATATTCTGAGGATGGTGATGAATCATGAAGCTTTTGGAGAGTAGTATGCTTTTGAATAATACATCCGCAGACAAAAAATCATCTGTACCATTTTTCCCGTCAACATGGACTACTGCATTGGCGTTATATACACTGGACGCTTTTAGTGGACTTCACAATGTTTTGTCGAGTTACAATAGCCCCAAACTTTTCTACAAGGAAAATAAACCTGTCACGGATTTCTTTAACGGGTTAAGGTTTGAAAACGCCGGTTACGAATTCAAATATAAAGACAACGTGATTTACACCAATGAAATAATCAAGAAAAAGCCGGCTGTTGGCTGGCAAAAAGAAGTTTTTTTCGCAATGAAGTTAGGTTACGCTTTAGAAGGCGTGCCGTCGGAGCATGTTTATATCCTTACAAAGTATATCGAAAGCGGGAATATTTACTCAAACTTGCCGGTTCTTTATCCGTCAACGGCTTATGCCGAGTTAACTTCGGGACATATTAATAATCCCATAGACGTAATCTCCGATGTTTTAAATATTGATTATAAACCTTTAACGATAGACAGACTGTTTGTGCCGTCTTATACCTGCGGCACCGACGCTATGGAAGTTTATCTGCCAGCAATAGATAAAGTAGCCGTACTGCCGCAATCATTGGTTGATAAACTGACAATCCAAAATTTATTTGAAATAACATTAAAAGATAAGATTTTATGCCTGCATGACAAGCCGCTGCATGAATTGTGCGGGAAATTCGGTATATATTCTAAGGGAGCTTTAAACCTCTGCGATGCAGGTTAGCGGAAATACGGCGAAAAGCTATGTCTTGCAGCATTTAAAACTGTTATATAAAGAATCCTGCGATAAAACGCACAGCCATATAGACAAATCAATGGCAAGAGCCATACCCCGAGATAGCGCGGAGCTTGTGCGGCTGGCTGAAAAGTCGATTATGGTAAATAGCCAATTAAATGCTGTAAATATTCCAACAAACGTGTATCTGTCCACACCTCAGAAATTGGCGGAGCAATGGAAAAACATAATGATGACCGATTATCTCCGCAAATTAAAGAGCTTGAAAACAAAGGAAGATGAGCTTCGCTTCACAGCGGAGCAAAATTATTATAATGACCTTAAAATAAAAAAGGAGCATCTTGATTTATTAATATTCGATTATAAGGACAAAAAGCTTTCATCTATCTATTTGCCGATAATGAAACTTAGGGATAACCGTAATAAGGTTATGGACTTTGCCGAAGTTAATGGGATTGACTTACACGGATTTTCACTGGATTTTGATGTTCTGCAATTAAAAGACTTGAAAACAATTGCCAAGTCCTGTGAAACTGCGCTTGATGATATTGTCGAAGGGCGTAAAGGTGTTTCAGTTTTACTGAATTTCCTGTATCTACCGCTGCTTTATAATCCTTTTTCAGATAATCCTGTTTCGGATATGCTTTATAAAACCATGTATTTGGTTATGCTTTTCGCGGCTTGCGCTTTTGCGTTCCCGCATACATTGGCGGTTATATCGTTGCTTATAATCGTTCATTCACTGGCTTCGGTTATACAGGCAAAGCAAAAAGAGCAATTATTGAGTATCGCCTATTTTTTGTCTTATAACTCTGATGAATTGGACAATTTTATAACCTCACATATATTATTGGAACCTGATGTTTCCAAAGCCGAAGAGGAATACTTGAAGCTTGAATACGCTGACATTGAAGATATCGTTGCGCAGGCTGTAATCGGAGTCATGAATAATATTTCGGCTCACACATCTACGTCCCGGGAAGCCGAGTACGACACGCAGATTGAGGAAGCTTGCTCGATTAAGGCGAAGGATTATTATAATGCGGAACTTTGTAATTTAAAAATATTGGAAGAGCAGAGTTTTGCCAAAATAAAGGCGGTGTATGCAAATTACTTGAACGGTCTGCTTACGGAAATAGAAACCCGTGCCGCCAACGCAAAAGGGCCGGGGATGCCGGTAAATGATGAATATGTGTTATCTACCGAATTTAAAACATCCGCTATTTCTTTCAGCGGCAGGCATATAGATTACGGGCGGGTTAATATCCCCTTTGCCAACATTCTCTTTGAATACAACGAGGAAGCGGCACGCCCGGCTATGATTGATACCATGAAGTTATTGCTTTCCAACGCCCTCGGAAATGTAAGGGAAAAGTACTTATATGTAACAGTGGTTGATATAGAGGGCTTGGGTAGGTCAATGGCTGAGTTTTTCAAGCCGGAACTGACAGAATATATCAGCATTATAAACAGGGATTTTGATAAGCAATTTGAATCTTTTGTTGATAAAGCGAAAAATAATATGTTAAAGGTAGGCACAAAGTCTTTTTCGGAATATAACCGGGATAATGCCAAATTAGGAAAGGTCACACTTGATTATCAAATATTGATTGTCCTTTCCACAGATAAAAAACTTTATGAAAATAAACTTTTCATTGAGTTTAAGAATTATTCTACCTCAATGGGCGTATGGGTTTGGCTCGTTCACGGTCATAAGGATTTATTTCTTAAAAATAAAAAGCACCCGGAAGGCATCGTTGATTTATTGGATTTCCCCGTAAAATTTAAAAACCCTAATTACTTTTTCTACGATGGAAAGAAGCATGATTTATGCGCAAACGACGACAAACACACAAAAATTGACTACACTGTTAATATCGGAGAAAACGCGGTAAATAATCTTATTGCTACGATGCAGACTAACCGTATTCCTGTCATCGACTACGAAACAAAATACAGGCAACGGCATATTCCCGACGATAAAATCTGGACATATACCACGCTGGAACATATTGAACTCCATTTCGGATTCCGTGACGGCGACGCATCCAACCCGGCAATGGAAATACTGAGCGACGAGCCTGTTCATTGCCTAATGGCGGGGCAGTCCGGTTCCGGAAAATCTGCCACTATAAATCAGGTTATTGCCAATCTGCTTCATATGTACTCCCCGTCACAACTAACCCTTATCATGATTGACTTTAAAAACGTGGAATTTAATATGTATACCGGTGATTTGCTGATACCTCACGCGAAAATAATTGCGGGAACGACGGATGGTGAATACGCTCTCTCCATTTTTGATTATTTGATGGCGGAAATGAACAGCCGTAAAAAGCAATTTGCAAAATATAAATTCCAAAATATTGAGGACTACAATCGTGCGATATTGGAAGGCAAAATCAAAGAAGAATTTATGCCCCGGATATTGGTGCTTGTTGATGAGTTCCAAGTAATGTTCACCGAAGTAGAGGACAAAATTGTAGAAATAATCAAAGCGCGAATACGCTCGTTATCAAAACTGGCCCGCTTCTGCGGTTGTCATTTGTGGTTTACTTCACAATCCATGAAAGGGACAATGAGTTCAGATATTCTTGACCAGTTTGGCTTGCGAGCCTGCTTGCAATGTTCGGAAGAAACATCGCTGGACGTACTCGGTAACAAAGCGGCTTTTAATGAATTAAAGGCGCGGGGTTCAATTCTGACAAACAATAAACGCGGAAACATCAACGACAATCACAGATATACCATACCTTACACAAGTAACAAGTACATCAAGGAATATCTTCCGCGTTTGATAAATGGTGGCAAGGAAGGGAAATTTCCCGGTTATAAACACTGGCAAGCCGATTTTTATGACGAAAATACTAAGCATTCTATTCAAGACCTAAAGAAAGCATACGCTATCGACGTAATTAATTCCGACGAGCGGATTATTGTGCTTGGGGAGCGGACTTCTTATTCGGTGAATAAATTACCATGTAATATCAGACTGCTTAAAGACCAAGGCGAGCACATAATCATTGCCGGCTTAAACCGCGATGACCGCTTCAATATCATGTCGGCTATGCTTTACAACATTAACATGAAAAAGCGCAAAAACGTAATTATATCTTGCCTTGACATGGAGCTTGCCGGTCTTCTCGATATTGAAAAGCAGGCTGACCCGGACCTTGCGGATTTTCTCTATTGTCAGGATTATAAAGCAATCTTTAATATGCTTGAAGAAATAATCGCTGTACGCTCAAAAGACCCGGTGAAGGATTGGAAACCGACATATCTTTTTGCTCTCGCATGGGACAGGCTGGCAGGTGTCGGCATCGGCGAAGACTACGACGCACTTGACCGATTAAAGCTGATTTTACAAAAAAGCGGCGGACTTGATTTGCATATCATTCTTCTTACAAGACTATCCAAGCCATTCAACAGTTTATTGCCGTTTTATAATCATAAAATCTGCGCTCAAAGCGACGAAAACACTTCATCAAATATGCTCGACAATATGAAAGGCATGTCCCTTTCGATTGATGAGAATGCCAGTAGAGTCGCAATTCACAAGATTGGAATTAATGAAACAAAGCACAAAATATACCAGTTTGAAATAGCTGAAAGTCAGATACAACAGAGGGATGTTGTCCTTGTACAATAAAGTTATATAAAATATTGTTATTTGTACAATAAAGATTAATAATAATCACAAGAAAGGGGGAAGAAATTTTTTAATGTACAGATACAAATGTTAGAATTGTACATTAAGGTTTCATAATTATGATTTGAAAAACTTTCAAAAAGCTAGGAGAAACGCATCAAGGCAGATCCGAATTAGCGAGTTGAAGCATATAGGAAATCTACGTTTTGTCAATTTTTGGGTGCGTTTCTCCGTTCTTCG